>Ga0179593_1307289_pt1 | contig 23659 bp, 28 predicted proteins | sample CZODoug2_1_08_16_FD_185931 | JGI IMG/M metagenome (GOLD analysis project Ga0179593, IMG submission 185931) | Vadose zone soil fungal communities from Angelo Coast Range Reserve, California, USA - CZODoug2_1_08_16fungal (PacBio error correction) | ecosystem: Environmental > Terrestrial > Soil >...
GAAATACTGAAATAAGCAGAGGAAGGAGCGAAAAATGTAGAGAGAGGCTGTAAGCTCGGAAGGAGAAAGGAATACGTGGTGAAAGAGGGGGAACGACCGTTAGCCGCGACCGGGTGACAGGTAGGTCTAAATCCATACTCGAGCCTCCTTAGTGGATTGGTTCGGGATAGAAGCGCAGGGGGGGACAGAAGGACCGCGACCATCGCCGGTTGTGGCCTGGGAGATGAGAACATCCGACCCAATAAGGACTCTACGCAAAATAAAAAAGTAAGGAGGTTCCTGAGGGCCGCGTACGATGAAAAACGGGTTGGTGAAGTCGAACGTGATCATAATCCTACCACAAACTGGTGAGCATAGGGAATCTCATGGAAGAAGCGAGAAGCCGGGAGTAGAAAAGTGAATAAGTGGTTAAACAAATTGCGCCCTCGGAAGGGAAAAATTTGAGTCCATAGAGCTGTGGGAAAGGGGGGAACAGAAATCCGCGGAGAAAGCAGCGAGAGGGAGGAGGAACGTGAATAAGCATCTCAAAAAGAGGAAAAGGAGGGGAATAATGCCGGGAACGCTATTCGGCGGCATTCGAGAGGAGATGGATGACAGAGAAAACGCGGGGACCGCGTTTAATTGTATTCCACGAGGCGAAGCGAGAGAGTTGTCAAGCGGGATAATGCCAAGAGGATCGAACGAGGCTGAGGCAATGGATCGATCTCATTAAATAAAGATCGTGGGAAAGGACGGGCTTAACAGTCTTGGGGGGACGGAAAAAACTGTGGTTAGAGACTTATAAAGAATTCACTAGAATAGAGTTCTCACAGGGTCACAACAAAAGGGAAACTAGGTCTAGAGAAATGACAACACAAAAAACCGGCTAGGCTGCTGTAAATGCCTAAATGCCCAGAACCCAGGCGACGAGCTAACCCTAATCGGGAACTTTCGCGAGGTGTGATAACACACGGATAAAGAGGAGGCATGGAGAAAAGTTTTCAATGGGGGAGGCTTAAAATGGAGGGGAGGCAAGAAAGTGTCGAAACGTCCTATTGACAACCGGCGCGATGGTGAAATTGAGGGAGGTCATGTCTTGCAAGATCCGAACCAGTTTTGAGGAAGTGTGGGAGGAAGAACAAAAGTTATGCTGGGGGAAAACGAACACGAAGAGGAAGGGTGGGCGGGGACGAAGCTGCAAACAGGAGGGAGCAGAAGGGGCCACCGGGGCAGGTCCTGGGAAGAGGTCGGGGGAAAAAAAAAATCCATTTCTCTCAGGTGGAGGAAAAACATGCCGACGGGGAAAACGCTGACTATAAAGCAGGGAACAGGGGGGCAGGGGGAAAAAGAGCGAACCTTCATTCATAGGGGAGGGGACGAATCTCCTCTCAGTGCAGTAAAGGTTAAAAGAAGAGTTTGTTGACGGCGTGGAACATTCAAAGCAAGAAGGTTGGAAAAAGTGAGGCTATCAGGGAACAGAGTTCTGAGTAACGGGGGGGCAGACATCGACGCTACTACTCTCGGGGCACTCACAAATAGGCATCGAGAAAACAACAAAACTAGCACGACGGGGCTTAAGCTGGGGGAAAGGAAAAGGCAGGGGGAAATACTCTGTCATACTGCCACTGGGGGGGGGAGGTTTGTCAGCATCGGGCTACCGGTTGCGAGGGGGGGAGGGTGCCAGGGAAAAACTCCGTTTATGCGGAATTGGGACGAGGGGCAAGGGACTGCGGAAAAGCGGCTTTGAGAGGCTAAAGTTGAAAAAGAGGATTGTGAACAAATAAGGGAAAGAAAAAATCTCATTGAAAAAAAGAGTTACGTGGTCCGTGTCTGTGGAGAGGCAGCATTGAAAGTAAGGCGTAGGGTGGGGAGGAAAACATGGGATCCCTCGAGAAATTTGAGTTAGGGGGGGGGCAAAGCCAGAGAATCCCACTAACAGAGTTACGTACGGGGAAGGGGTTCAACTGGGGTCTCCAATTACAAAATCAAGAAGATGGTCGCAGGGGACATAAGTGCGGACGACACGGGGGCTCATTTAATGAAGGTGTACAGAGAAGAAGGCGAAGACTTTTTCCGCGCAGTGTAAGGGGGATGGTCAAAAAAACAACATGGATAAGGGGGAGTCAGTCAACTGTAAAAAAACTCTAAATCGCTTTCGAATCTGGTGGGAGGAAGGAGTCGGAGAAGAAGCGAAACGAAGCGATCTGGCGGTCTCGGGAAAAATTAAGCTCATCAGGAGGGGGAGAGAACAGTTTTGTTTGATATGTGACGGTGGAGAACGCAGCCATTGTTGGTGTGAATATACCGAGAAGAAACGGAGAATTGTGGGGGTCGGGGCAAAAGTTTCAAACAGAAAGGACAATAAAAAAAAAAAAAAAAAACACAAAAACAAACCAACAACAAACAAAAAAAAAAAGAAAACAAAAAATAAAAAAAAAAAAAACCAAAACCACAAAAACAACAACACACACACCGTGTACATAAAGATTAGGAGGTACTCTCTGTGCAATTCGCTTGAGGAGTGATTTTCTTCGGGATGTCTAGGTTGCACAGACTTTTTCTGCTCAGCTACTTTTTGTACTCCACGGGGGATGACTCGAACGGGTTAGGTCAAACGACAATCAGCGGTGTTGACTGACAATCATGGAAACTACAGGTCGGGGCAGATTACGAAAGGGGGGGGTCTAAAGTTCCCTGTCACACTACGCCGACCTCAGCCACAGGAAAAAAAGTTTTTAGGAACATCGTAGAGAGGATAGAGGGGGGCAGGAGATCGGCGGGGGCTGAAAAGGACAACCGCTAAGTCAGTTTTTTGCCTGGAAAACTGTAGAAGGAAATTGCACTTCAATCTCGAAAGGGGTTAAAGCCTCCGATAAACAGTTTACCCTTCGAACAAAAGGGTTGGGGGGTTCAGATAAAAAGACCAAGGGAGGAGGAAAGGAAGAGGGAAGTTAAAAACGACATGTTGTTGGGAAAAAGGAACAACAAATGGGGCAGGGTCCAAATGACATCAAAAGAGGGAAAAGTTAAGAGCGTTTAACGGGTGAAAAGGAAGGGAAGTTTTGTCGGTTTACAAGAGAGAAGGAAAAGGATCGAGAAAACCCGGCGCTCCTATTTTCGTCAACAGAACGGTCAGGGGGGGAGGCAGCGCTAGGGGTTGATACAATGGGGATTACGCAATGGGATAAGGAAGGGGAAGAAAGGCGGGCGAGTGGCGACGATTGGTTCAAAAAGTACTGGAGTGTCTTGGAAGACCGCAAGCTCTCATCGAAAGATTGGGGTTTGGGAAGAATCGATAGCCGCGCGCCAAGAGGCAAAATCTTACTCCATGATCAAAACCGCAAGCCGGAAGGAGGGGGCAGATCTTCCGTGGTACAAATCTAGGTGACAATGAAAAAAATCAGGACCGGATTCGGTCTAAAAAAAAAGGGTGGGAAAAATGACACATACACGAACTCATAGTTGGTCGGAAGAAAGGAAAAGGGATATATCCTTTACATGTGCACGGAAAAGCGAGGGGAGTTCCTTTCGGGGTCTCCTGGGCTCTCCAAACAAGTAGAAGAGAGCGCACTAGGTCGATGACGGGGGGAGATAACTCATGAGATCATCCTGGGGGGGGTGCATGAGATCAGAACGGGGCAAAGCGCAGGTAAATAAGAAAAGAAGTGCTGGGCAAAATCCATTTAAGACGTCCCGAGCGTATGGCCCGAACAGAAAGGCGCAGTGAGGGAACTCTGCCCATCAGATGCAGTTGGATGAAAAGGGGGGGCAATACATTACCAATCGAAGGAAGTGAGGTAGTGGTGAATAGGGGGGGCGAAGAGTTGTTGTCTCAAAATCTAACCTGGGTCAGTCGTCGGGGTAAAGAAAACAAGGTATGCGCATAAATTCACAAATGTCAAAAGGGCGGGCCAGCATAAACAAAAAAGAAAAAAAAGTAAGAGATGTGTCACAAACACATGGGAAAAGGGACACTGAGAAAAAAAGTCGGAATTGGTGAGAATCACATGTCTCCGGAAGCCGCAGCAAGGGAAAAGATTACAGACGGGTTTGACAGAAAAACAACAACGCCACGCATGGAACGCGGGCCAGGACTTAGGGAGGGAAACCTCCAAAGTGGGGGCATTATACAAGAGCTTTTCAAGGTTAAGCCTGAGAGAAAAGGGGGGGTGCACGTTTTTTTGGGACTCTATTACTGAGAAGTGCAAAGGAGAGGAGGGCTGATGATTGAATCCGCCAGCAGCAGAGAAAACATTAAGGGGAAAAAGTCATTTGAAGTGAATTTTCCCAGGAACACTCCTCGTCCGTCCGAGAAAGAGAGGCTTTCCGTACAGCAGGGGGAAACCGAAGTGGAGGGGCCCTATTTCTGTCGGGCAGGCCGATGAGCTCCACTCTTCGGCGTGTCTGGTCAGGCAGAGCCGCAATTAGCTGTCAAACGGTAATGGCATCCGGCCTTGCAGAGAGGGAGATCAAAGGAGCAAGCGATGGTAAAAACGCTCCATCTTAGGGGACATGGTTCGAAGACAGTCGCGCTCAGGCCCAAAGGAACTCACCCTGATGTATCAAGACGACAAGCCAAGCATAGCAGGGTCCAATCTCTTTACGTAAGGCGGGGGAAAGCAGGATTTTACGGAAGAAAAAGGGGAGGAGCGAAGAAAGATAAGTTCGGGACAAAAACAAGAAAAGATAAAAAAGGGTTATGTCGGGCGCGCCGGGGGTGGGAACCGTAGGCGGTAAAGCGACCAGAGGCCGTTTGTTGAAATGGGGATTCTAAACACAGAAAAAATGCGCGTTGAAAATGCGAGCAACGAATGGTGAGGGGGGGGGTGTACTGGCCGCTGAACCACTCGTTTGGAGAGAATCAAGAGTAGTCAGCATTCATCAAAACTGCAAAGGGGAGTACTCGATCAAGGACCGAAGCTCAGGTCGTAGAAAGAGGGGAATGCGCTTTGTAGCAGTATTACATCGGAGAAAAGGAAAGTTAAAACTGGCCACGCGGTAAAATGAGTGGAACGCAAGCCGCTGAAGAGTCGCTTCTGAGAACTGCAAGAAAAAGTAAGGCTCTCAACAACCAACAAAATGATTGGGAGGAAGGGGGAAAAACGAATTAAGATGAAACAGGCCTGAGGGGGTGACGAAGCTGGCGATGCTCGATCTTTGACAACGCAAAAACCTTCCGCGTATTGAAAAAATTTGAAATTCAGCAATGGTCACAATACGAGGGGTGGAGAAAAAGATATTCACCCATCGTGGGAACGAAAGTCGTGACCTGATCGAGCGAATTGAAGAGGCTATCATGTTATTGCTAAGAGAGAAACCGTAGGGCAGTGAAAAGTGGTTCTAGCTGCGCAAAGGACAGGACCTAGAAACATCAGGTAGTTGCTGAATTGAAAACGAAATACTGGAGAGGGATACGACAACGGCGATGTTCGGGGACAGGGGAAGAAAGTGGGCCATCCCCCAATGGGAGAAAACCGAAAAATCAGGGGTACTGAAATGAGTTCCGTAGATTTGGAAACGACAGAAGACCACGCGCGGTTCTGCTGGGAAGTAAAAAAGGGCGAACGAGAGGAGAAGGACCACTGGACACCGCCAGAGAAGGTGGAATGCGCTTGCTGAAGGGCCATCATAGGGGTATCCGTGGTGCGACGAGTGGTCGACCCGAAACTTGAAGAGAAGAAAAAGGAGGGGGGAGATGAACGTGCTCTTGGGATGGCCTCCGTCATTGCTAGGACATACAAGGGGCAAACAGTTAAGCCAATGAATAAACAAGGACAAGGGGGAAACAAGACGTGGAGAAAAGAGAAGCTGCAGGCAAAGAACTATGGTAAGAAAAACATCGCGTCTTAGGGAAGAGAGTATACTGCAGACGGGAAGGATTAATGTGACCTGAGGAAAAGTCGGAAAAGGCCTTTTGGAACACAGGGGGGGTCTCTCATCAGCTTCGGATCAAACCGGGCTCCAAGCCGCTAAGTAAAACCACGGGAACTAAAACAATGAGAGGGGGCAAACAAGTCAAGGGAAAACGTTGCTCCGGCATGTGGAGAAACCGCGTAATCTTTAACAAATTGGTATGAATACTCGAAAGGGGCGCGTGGGGGAATTTGCAGGAAAACCGGAGGGGGGGGTTGAGAGGCAAGAGTAGCGTATCACTGGTGCTCAAGAGCCCGAGGGGCTGGGGAGCAGGGAAAACTGATCGGGACGAGCGGACTTGTCATTTAGGCTTATTCAAAAAAGGTGTAGGACGACTATGGTCGATTCCGCAGTAACTGAAAAGACGTTTGGGGGGCTTTTTCTGACAACCCAAAAAAGAAGAGGCTGGGCAATGGCAGAGTAAGATGTATTTCACCTCGCAGAGCAGGGACTTGGTATATTCCTAACTTAAAAAAAGGGGGCGGAAGAGGAAAGAGCTCGGCGCATTGGAAGGGGCAACGAGGAGTTTTGCATCGACCTCAAAGGGGTAGACTTTTGGACCGCGAAAAGTGGCTGATGGATCAACACAAGATGGGTGGGGATAAAGACAAAGGGACTTCAACCAAGCGTAAAGTCGCATCACTTGGTCGGGGGAGCGCGGCGACTGCATGGAAAACTCCGGCGATCTTCTTAAGAGCCAGAAGAGTGAAAAATCGTGTGCAAGTACAGTACTCTAAAGATTTGGTGTGAGGTCGTGGACAGGGAGTGGAAGCTTCCCACCAGGTGGGAAAAGAACCAACAGAGAGAGTTGGCACCCTTTCGATCGGCCCATGCGTGAACTAAGAAGGTCAAGACGGCTGGAGGGGCGGCTTGAAGTGCCTACGAGGTGGCAAGGTTGCTAAGGCGAGAGGTCGGAGAACGGCTTTCGACATCTAGGGGGGCAAAAAGGTGGAGAAAAACCATCAAACTTCGGGCAATCGCGCAAGAGAGAAGGGCTTGCCGCCTGATAGAAATTGGCGGAAAAGAAACTTTCCTGGTTCACAAAGCCGCACAAAGCCAACACTTGGGGAAAGAGAGTGGTCGGGGCTCTCGAGCGAAATTCCAAAGGGTTCCGATAAAGTCGATTTTGCCTGGAGCGAAAAAAGAGCGAAAGCAAGTTTGCAACGGTGGGAAACGAGTTGGAGCATGTATTACCTCGAGGAAAAAGAAGTTTAGAACCGGTTTGTTCGGGAAGGAGAAAAACAAAATGTAGGGGGTTTCTCGAAACACAACAACGAAGGATGAGTAAAAAAAAAAAGACAGGGGTCGAAGGGCAACGACAAAATCAAAGGGGCTGAATCTCAAGAAGATGCCTGGATCAAAAAACTCTTTAAAGGTTCAAACGTGCGGTGGCGAGGGGGGTCGGTTCCGACCAACGAAAGAAGTGAAAAGCTCGCGACCAACGAAGAACGAATGCAAAACACGAGTTCATGTTGGAAGTTCTCTGTCGTAGGGGTTTTTATACCAAAGGTACCAGGGGGGGCAAAAAAAAGTGTTAAAAAAGAATCCTCGAGGGGGAAGCGGAGTGTGACGCAACGGCGTTTGTTATGCCGGGTAAAATAAAAAACGTGGCCGTATTTTCTAGCTCAGAGCCACAAGTTTCGGAGAGTTAATGAAACAGCGTGCAACCTCGGGGAATGAGGGAGAAAGGCAATCAAAGCAAAAGAAAGGTGAAAAAGCCGTTACGAAATGCTGGCTTCGAAAATCTGGGTGTTCCAAATTCTAAAGGATATCTATGAAAAAAAAAAAGGGGGGGGGAGGAAACGACCTGGCCGATAGACGCAAAAAAAATACGGGGTTCAGGCGCTCGAAAGTAACTTGCATGAGAAAAAGGAAAGGATGCGCAGAGAGCGGGGGTCGTTCCGCGGTAAATAAGATCTCCTAAAAACAGTTGGGAAGCAGGCGCAAAGGGGAATGCAGGGAAAGTTAGGCGCTCACTCTTCAAAATCCTGGTTGGGCGCGGGGATACTCATTCAAAAGGGAACGCTTGAAAAATTCCTCAAGAAAATGGGAGGGGACACAACTCGGGGGAGCGCTGGCAAATAGACGCAAAGGGGAGAAGAGAGCGGAAAAAAGATAGGGGGCAGTGTTGCGTCTGCAGGGACAAGAGACTGCAGGAAGGAAAAGTGGGATGGTCGATCTTGTTGGAAGAGAAACTCAAGAAGATGGAAATGGTGGAAATCCCTGCCGGAATAGAAAAAATAGCGCATACTTTGACCGGGGAGGGGGAGTCCGCAGCAAATCATGACAGCAAGCAGGAAACGAGGCTTCCAGAACAAAAAGCAGGGAGAAAAGTTAGAGCACGAAATGAACGTCCATACTTGGCCGAGAAAAAAGGACACGGAGTGTGGAAAGAACCCACCACGCCTAGCAAGTGTGTCTCCAGAATCTGGTATAAAAAAAGACAACAGTGGTCGAGGACAGGAGCGGGGGAGGGTCCAGTAGACGAGGCAAAACAGGTGAATTTTCCGGGTTGCTCGATTAATTAGGAATGCGGGGGCGGAGAGAGGGGGCTCCAAAAAAAAAAAAGATAAAAAGTTCAGCAAAAATCGATAACACAGAGTGAAGTGTCCAAACCTGGCAATTGAAGCACATAAAAAATATATAACGATGGGAAGGCCGGAAAGGAAGCGGACCAGCAACTATGACGTAGAGGGGGGGGTAAGATGTCTTTGAGGCATGCCAAGGCGGGGGGTAAAAGAGACTTGCGTGGCAAAGTCTTGATCTCCAGAAAGTGAAACGAACGGAGCAGATGGCATAAGGCAAGGGGGGTCAAAAAGAAACAACTGAAAGCAGAAAATATTCAAGCTCAAGATTGGTTTTTTTGAGGTCAGGTGAGAAACGGAAACAATTTGGGGATGAGAATTGAAACAGAAGAGCAGTCACATGAAATCCATAAATATTGAACGGCGCCACTTGAGGACCTCGCAGGAGGACAAACGTTGGTTGCGCCGTATAGGTTTGACAAAAAATCAGAGCGCAAGCCGAGGACAAGTGTGTGAGGGGAGAAGGCAGAGCATGGGGGTTGGCCATTAGGTGCTGTCAAAGCAGAGTTCCGTTGAGAAGTACTAACAACCCAAGGCGTTGAAAGCGCAAACAACGAGAGTAAAGGGATGGCGGGGGGGAAAGTCGATGAAAAACTCCGGGGGTGACCCATAAGAACTACTTCTCAATCAGTTCAGCCATTTATGCAACCAAGGCAAAATGGTCCCAGTCGAAAAGTATGCCAAGTGTAATAAGGCTTGGGTAAAAATCTCGGGATGGAGAAAGAGGCATTAATCCAAAGTTTCTGGGAGGAAATGAGAGCCCAGCCAAACTTGGGAAGCAGCAGCATGCGAGGCGGAACCAAGATCTCTCTAAAAAAAAAAAAAACGGGGTGGGAAAAGAGATAAAACACGAAGAACGTCGAAACAGAAGGAGTGAGACAGCCAACGCCTATAGATATGAGAGGGTAGGGTAGTCATCCTGAGAATACGCGAGATAAAAAGCTATTCGATAGTAAGCGAGATTCCGACCCTCGAGCGAATGAGCGGAAGAAAAGAACATCATTGGAGGTTCTGACGTAAGAAAGGGTTCACTTAACTAGTGGTCAGACGAAATACATGACCAGATTTTTTCGGCTCCGAAGGGAAAAAGGACGCCTGGGGGATCCCTTGATGTTCAGATCTCCATGCTCCCAACCTGACGTGATGCTTCTTTAACGCATACTTTTCCAAATAGATAGCAGCACTGGGCTTGGTGTCGGGGTCTGATGGGTGAGAAGGGAAAGGCGGTCGGCAGAAAAGGTTTCTGATGAGTAAAAGAATGAGGGAGGGGGTGTGGGAGGTGAAATCACGTTCTCTCTTGCTCACCCGAAGGGGTATATGTGTAACTTAAGGTTCTGGGGGTTGGTGGGTTCATGCCATAATCACAGTTTGATTTCCACGTGTGGGAGCAGAGTTTAACGATGAAAAGAGAGAAAAAGGCACAAGAACTTGGAGAGGGGCTGGCGGGAGAAGGACTACGGGCGCAGTGCAAAAATCAGATGGAGGTGACAATCAAATACAGGCTTGGAAAAAGAAGCATTGAGAGCAGAATAGCACGAAAAAGAAGAAAACACTCAGGATAATCGGGACTGCTGGGACGTCTAAATACCTGGCAACCTTAGGGAAGTATTAACGGAGGACTCTCGGGGACGCCGTCCAGCGTACGAGCGTTATGGAGTACCAGGAAATTCAAATTAAGGGGGGGGGCAAAAGGAAGGTGTGGTCCCTCATAAAACTAAATTCGGGGGGACAGCGGGGCAACATCTCGCCGGTCCTCACCGCTCACGACTACTAATTCAGAAGAAGCCTTCACACGACCCGGTTGTACTCCAAGAGACTGGAAAAGAAACAGGGAAATAATCCTGTCAACAAAACCGGTCGGGTAGAGAGTCTACCTGGCGGGCTACCGAGGTTAAGATGGTGATTGAAATAAACGGGGAGGGCTTAATTGTGGAGAAGCAGGGGGACGGGCGTAAGAGAACTGTGACGAAAAGGGTACCCTAATTCGTTTGATCCTTACTGGCGGGAAGCATGAAAGGACAGGGCATTCTGTCTGGCAATTCACAAGCAGAAAAGGATGGAATAGGTCTATTAATGAGGGGGAAAGCTAACAGGATTGTGCAGTTGGGAGGGGGGACAAATCAAACTACAAAGGAGAAGACAACTACAGTAATACCTGGCAGGATGGGGAGTGGAGTGCGCAAAAGAAATTTTACAGAGAACGAGTCAGTTAAGGAAATATGCAATGCGCGCTATGGCCAGAAGTGTTAATACGGTTGCGTTCCAAAGCAAGGATGAAAGGACTTTTTGTGCACGAGGAATTGGAAAAGGAAAAGATCGAAGCCAAAGGATTTTTGAAGTGGGGAGAGTCGAAAGGGGGGGAGCCCTCGCTAAAAGCTGCATGACGAAAACAAGAATTGGGGAAATCGAGTAAGCAGGATCCGAGCCCTGATGCGGCGAATGTAAGCACAGGGAATGGCAATTTGGCTTGTCTAGGAAGAAAGAATTTTTTTGTCGGTCTGGCGGAAAGCTATAAACCGGGGGTGTGGGGGGCAGAGACCTGAATCAGGGCTGGAAACGGGGAACGGGGCATACAAAATGTAGAGACGCAACAAAGGAAAGAAGGGAAGACTGGTCATTCTGGGGAGACTGATGATTTGGGCTGGAGCCTGTCCGACCGACAGGGGAAACTCACGGCTGAAGGCCATGAGGAACGTGGGGAACAACTGTGTCGGCAATTTGAGGCCACCAGCAACGAGGTGAAAGGAAAATGGCTGCCAAGCTCGCGGATGAAGCCTATTGGAGGACTTGGTTCAATGACCTGTTATAAACCCGCCGAAGAACACTGACCGGCGGGTTGGCATGAAGTGCGCGAGGGTGAGCCGAAGCTGTTTGCCGGAGTTACGGCTGGTATTAAAGGGCCAAGCGCGCAAAACCCGGGGCGATGGTTGAAGGCGGACGCTGGAGGGCCATTGTGGAGTTAAAGAAAACAAAAATTGTATGGGGATCGATAGAAACACAAAACGGGGGGAGAAAAGGAAGGAGATACCAACCAGTTGTGGGTCTCGTAAACACAAAATCAAGACTGAAAGATTTCCAGCGAGATTACGGACTCCTTAAAGGGGGAAGAACTTAGGCGCGCTTCTTGGGTTCAGCGTGCAGCAACGACAGGAGAAGGCAAAAGATCGCGACCCGGAGTCGAACAGGGTCTCAAAGCATTGGGAAAGGTGTCATGTTGATAAAGTGGGATAGAAAATGAAGGGCAGACCGACGGTGTGCAAGAGTTGTGTGTGGTCAAAGAACCAGGGGGTAGAGGGGAGACTATCACCAGAATGAGTGGCGTAAGAAAAATGTAGAGGGAGCAGCGGAAACACAAAAAAAGATCATGACTCGAACGAAATCACTCCAGTATCATCTATGAAGAAATTCATTGAAGGGAATGGGCAGATACGAAAAAAGCCCACTTCAAACCCAGAGGAGGTGAACGACAACACACAACCTGGGAGGCTGATGCAAGACCAAAATCTGGTGGCGCGCTCTTAAAAATCGCCTTTCATTGGATTATCGGCTTTAAAGGAGGGAAAGAGTGTCCGCAGTCGTCACGCCATCTCGTGACAGCCGCGCGAGACGAAGAGAAACCGTTGCGGAGCTCAAGAGGAACCTCCTGGGGGATCGGAAAACCGTCCTGACCAATTGAACGAATCAACCTAAGTCGATATCGGCGTAACCCCGCGATGCAGGAGACGCACCGTCGACAGAGGACTCGCAAAGAAAAATCGAGAGGTGGGTGGATGGCGCATCCAAGGGCCAAAAATCAAGGAAATGGGGATGTGGGCGTGAAGAGTGGTGTGCAAGGGCGAAAATCTGTCTGGTTGAGCCCGGGAAGTAGAAAATAGGGCAAGAACTGACTGATGAAGGCGACCCATCACGAGTCCGAAAGGGAGTTCACAGAGAGGGGGGATCCGGAAAAAAATTGACGCACACAATGACAGACGTAAGCCGGAAAGGGAGAAGGGGGCCGGAGTGTTTCCACACAAAGCACCATAAAGTGGAGTCCCAACGGGCGATAGCCCCTTTCAGGAAACAGAGTGTCGCAGGGAGGTGACAAGCGTGAGAAAAGGGAGTGAACCGGGGTTTATTAACGGGAAAAAAGAAAAGAGGGGCCTAGTAAAAAACGTTCCACTCAAAGGGGGACCCTTTCCGTTAAAAAAATTCATTTAAGTGTAAGGGGCAAAAAGAAAAAAAAAGATATTAAAGCTGGGACTGGGACCGGGGTGCTTACTTCAGCATACTGGTTAGCAAGGAGGGGTCCCCAAAGCGGACTCAGAATCGACAAAGCAGTATGAAGGAGGAGTGTACGGGAAGGGACAGCAAGGCGGAGAAACCTCCCGGAGAGGTCATCCGTGAGCCCAGGGCGTCACTCAACGCAGTCGGACTCAAACCGACTACCGCGGTATTGTGCATTGGGCAGAGAAATCGCGAAAATCCAAAGGAACTTAGTTATGTTTCAACCGAAGCTCAACTAGGGAGTGTCCAATCTCGAACGGAAACCAGAGTTAAGAGGAAAAGGCCAGGATTTGGGGATAATAAACTCAGTGAGAGGCTCGAGGTATAATTAGGTCGTTAAAATAGCAAGACACTCCCGGAGGGATGCCGGGATGAGGCAAGGGGGTTTTCAATTACGGGCCCCAATAGTGCCGTTGGTGTCGAACAGAAAAAAATCTAGATTCCCGTTGAAAAAGCGAAAGAAACGAAGAAGGTATGGAGTAACTTGCCGCATGAAGGGGAAACGATGGTTGTGGACCAGCAAGCCGAGGGGGGGGGGGGGGGGGGGCAGTAAAAACGCAAGGGGTTAAGGCGAGAGATCAGGGAACGAAGCGACGACACGATGGTGAAACTCTTGGAACTCGGTATGGGCGAACACAAAAGTTTTGGGAGGCCATAAGGGAAAAAAGGCGCGGTGTCGCCAGAAAACAGGCAACGGCAGAAAATAAAGGCAGGTCAAACAACAAAAAAGAGGGGGGGGAGAAAAGAAACTTCCGAAGCTAAGAGAGCTTCTCGTAGGATGGCTGCTCGAAGAGAAAAACCTTAAGAGTATTCCGATTGGGGGGGGGAAAAATAGAAATACTCGAGTTTCAAGAGGCTAGGAAAGAGGAGGACGACGAAGGATCGCCTTGAAAATCGAGAGAAGGAAAAATTGCTGTTAGAGCTTTCTCGATTAGGCCAATCACAGACTATAAAATTAGGGAGGATCGCGAGGTCAACTCGCCTTGAGCCTTGGATGGTCAGGGGCTCAAATAGAAAAAAGCATGTGAAAATACCAGGGCCACTGGGGGCCATCACCACAGCGCGCAGAAATTCCACTTGTCGCGTAGGATGTGAGAAAATATAACACGGACGTCTGGAGGAGTGTGGGGATTAAATCGGGGGGTCTGGAAAAGATACACTAAGACTTGACAAAAGGGATCTATATGGGGAACGTGAGATGTTCAGGTGGGCATCCGCAAGAACCACAGGGGGGGATTGCCGTGTGGGAAGAACGTTCTCGTCCTAGGAGGGGAAGACGAAAAGAGCGGTTGACTGGCCGGTCGGGGGGCGGGGGAGCGCGTCCGTACATTTAAAGGGGACTGATAGCCACATACGGGCACCGGAGTTGCAAGCTCATTGGGCGCAAGGATGAAAACGTAAACGCCCGAAAGACACGAGTGGGGAAAAAAAGGGGCACGAGGAACGGGAGAAAAGGACAGATGGCCCATTAGTTTAGACTTCCAGGAGATCGTCCTCCGTCCCAGAGTGGTGTCCGGAACCCACAAAGGCCGGGGGTGGCCACGAAGGGTCGGAACGCTAGAGTTGAAAAGTTGATAAAGAGCGAAGGGAATACTACCTCGCACTGAGACGAGAAAAAGAGCCCTCACACTTTACTTTTCACAACAGGAAAGAAAGAGGATAAAAACAAACTTACCACTTGGGGAGGGGTAGGACGCTAAGGAGGGAAAAGGCGGGGCGGTGTCTTGGAAGTTAACACTACGTTCTGATTCTCGGGCAGGGGACGGGCATGCGGAAATGAACACTTCGTGGGGAAGTTGAATAGACATTTGTAAAATCGCTCGTTGAAGAGCGGAAGGTTCTTCCTGTGCTGATCCAGAGTCTGCGCCGTCATAGGGAAAACGGAAAACAGCGAAAGCTGTGGGGGGCGGGGGGATTGTACAACAAATCCTAAGCCCAATAGTACTCGGGCTGGGCGGGGAGAAACCATTTTCAAGCACGAGAGGATCTCTTAGATCCAATGCGACGGGCGTCAGGCTGATGGCAAGAGAGCGCTCCGGAAGGGATGAAATCTGGATTACTTTTCAAGACAGAATAGCCAAAAAAAGAGTTGGGAGGAGAAGCAAGGGTAATAGATCCATCTCGCTCTCGGAAATCACTGTTGTGCGGGGGGAGGAAAACAAAACGGCTGATAAGATCAAAAAAATTTAAATTTCGAGCGAGGAACCCCGAAGTTTGGGGAGTCGTGCGGAAACGTGGTCATCTTCATTTTTGGGGGGAAAATACCTAAGAACCGGTGGGGCGGTCACACGGGAAACATTGAAAGACGGAGAGTAAAAAACTGGCTGGGGATTTGGGACGGCTTGAGAAGGACGGAAGGAGTGGCCAATGGTAGCTGCTATCTATTCTTCGAAAGGCATGTCTATGGGGAGATAGAAGACACGGTGATTTCCACTAAAAGCAACGACGTAACAATCCAGCTGCGCGCCGGCTACACGTCATGGAGACATGGCGGCAGAACTGGTCCAGGGGGATCAAAAGTACCCGCAACCGGAGACAACACTGACGCGGGTTGACGAAACATAGGGGGCGCGGGGGCGCGAGAGGTCGTAAAATCTGAACCGCACAAAAAGAGAAACTGATAGCTTGGAACAAAATACGCGGGAAGAAGGTCACCCTCATATTGGTGGTAGTTCCCAGACAAACCATTGTGGTGGGTATCTATCTAACAACAACGAGATGAAAATAGAAGAAACCCCAAATAAAGGTTTGTTTCAGGCAATACCAGGGGATGAAAGTTCCAGGGATTCAAGCAGAAAAGAAGGTGAAGATTTGCGCGGGGGTTGGTTGCAAGCAGAGAAGAATCGAGAAAAAGCTCGCGGAGATATTGAAGAGAAGAGGTCAGTGTTGAGTGAAGACGAGACCGAATGAAGCAAAGGGGACTGCAAGAAACGCGCGACTTGAAGGAGGGGGGGACGACGCGTTTGATGTGTGTTAGACAAAGGGGAAGAAGAGTTAAACTACCACGAACAGGCGGCAAAAAAATCGTAATAGACGCGCGCCACCAGAGCCACCTCGGTCATTCAGGCTCCAGCCGGAAGAGGAACTCAGACAGCCAGGTGGAAAAAAAAGACACTTAACGACTGGCGGGCTATCAACTTTGTCCAACCCAAACAATACGATTCTAGCTACCAAAAACAACTGGATGCCACTAATGGAAAGCACGAAAAGAAAAAAATAGGTCTCGCAAGTCAAGGTAAAGGAGTGTAAGGGTTATCGGCGTCACCTACAAGCGTTAGCGCCGCGCAGAAAAAGGGACAAAGGGTGGCGAAGCGAAGCGCGGGGAGTGACCGTTTGCTCAGCTCCTTTTCCACCTAACCTTTTGTCTCGTAATCAAAAAGAAGGGCAAAAAAAGGGGAATCCCAAAAGTGATGCGATGCAACGCAAGGCTTAACGACAAGCGAGGGGAAAAGCTGACCACCGTCGAAGTAAAAAGTAGCTCTTAGGAAAACGTGGTAGGTACAAAAACGGCATTATACAGAGTTGGGGAGTACTGAGGGGAGACTGGGGGGGAAAAGTCGAACAAAATCTGTCGTTGGGCCATTCAGGAGGCGCAGACTTGCCATGGGGGCCCAAAAAGAAATCCGAGAAGTAAGCTGCGGGAAACAAGGAGAGACTCGGAAAGGAGGGAAAAAAAGAAGAGGCGGGATCAAGTCTCCCAGAGGCGAGAACAAATTCCTCCTAAAAAAGTCCAAGAAACACAAAGTAAGAACCGAGCTCAGGCCGATGGGGGTCGAGAACGCAAAAAATGGTCATGAAAGGGAGGAGGGGTACGGTTCGTGTACTCACGAGGGGAGCCACAATGTGGGGAAGGGGGTTAGGGTACGTAAGTGCTATTCTAAATAGCGGGGGGCGTTATGTCACGTATGAACTCAGCGAAAAAAAAAATTCGTGGCAAAATGCAGTTGAAGGGAGGGTTGAAAAGAGGAACACTCCTCGGGAGACGTAAAACTAAGGAGCGTCCGTCAGACGCTAAGTGGCGGACAAAGTCACTCCAAGCGCGGCCCGCATTTCGACAAGGGATCGGTTTGCGGGAGTCATCTTAGCCATGAAAAAGTGGGGGAGCCTGAAATATTTCTAGAAATTAAGGCACCTAGGACAGCAGCGAACAAGCGCACAAAAACGTCTAACCTCGGGGGGGTTGAAAGTGTTCGGGCAGATAGATTTAGAAGCTCAGAGAACACGGGAAATAAACTGATTAGTTTAGATGGGGAAAGCGCAATGGTCAAAGACCGGTGGGCCAGCTCGGGCGGACGAACTTCCGCCACCGGGAAGAACGCAAAAGGAAAAGGGAGTCGGAAGAGCCGGTGCGTGGTTTCGAAAAAAGCAACGCAGCCCCGTAAGTTCTGGGAAAAAGGGTTAGCATAGCGGCCAAAAACAACTCCGGTTGGGTGAGATGGAGGAGAACATCCAGGAGAAAAGAGCTGAAACTCGTCCGGCAAATATTATGATTGGGGGAGGGACGATTTCAAGGAAAATAAAACGTGTTTGTCAAACATAAGAAGGGGATCCTCAGTAGCACAGAAGCTCGCCGGAGTAAAAAATGCTCGTAGGTCGCAGGGTCCCCCGAATCTCGTCAAGTGGGATGCAGGCTTTGGAAAAAACTAGCGTATTGCGCAATCGGAGGGACAAATTTTAGGAAATAGCGGAGGGAGGTTGGGAGGGAAAAACGGGAGAGTCCATTCGCGGGAAGCCTCATTCGAAGAAAAAAAAGGAGGGGGATAGGGGAAGAGCTCCACGCTCAGGCTGCTCGGGATCGGATAGTCGTACTAAAAAAGCAATTCCGGTAGGCAAGGGTATTCACTTACGAGTGCGCAATAGCTAGATGGTTCAGCGCAGAAAATAGGCGAAGAAAAAATTAAGATCGAGCAGGGAAAGCGGGCAGGTAGTGCTGACTGAAGAAGTCTTGAATGAAAAAAGAGGTTTGAAAGCTTGCCAGACATAATCGGAGGTGTGGTCGGAGTGAAAAAAAAAGTTGGGGAACGGTGATTTCGAACACATACAGCGAACCAAACACCGGATGGTTGCGGCATCCTCTTGGCCAGAAACCCAAACCTGAAAAGGGTTAAGGATTGCGAGTAAGGATTTGAGAAAAACGACAAGGAAAGAAAAAGGACGCATAACGGTTGTCTTTGCGTAAATCTGGGCGGAAGGGAATGTAAGCACGGAATGCTGAAAAATCTCTTTGAATTTCGGGGGGGGCTCGAGAACGAGGTAGGGGTGGGTTGAAAGGAAGGGGATCATAAAGGCTACACTGTGTACTCAGGATTGCTGGGGAAAGAAGCAGTTGACGGGTCTGGGAGGGACATCAGGTTGTCATGTGACTGGAAAGAGTACCGAGCAGCATGGATTAATAAAGAAAAAACGACTACGTGAGAAAAGAAATCGCACGCGCGTGAGAAAGACCTCTGGGAAAATGACGCGTCAGTTGGACGGAAGTAGGAGATCTCCTGGAAAGTCAATGGTTTGCACCTGGGCACATTAAAAAGGCAAGCAAAAACGGAAGGGGTGTGTCTAAAATCTTACGCTAGTTAACGGGTCATAAAAAGAGCCGCTAACGCCGAGCAGGAGAAAGGAGGAGGTAGCAAAACACACTTCACAAGGTTGAGAAAATAGACTGAACGGAACCCGCGAAAGTACTCAGGAATAACGACAATGAGGTGGGGTCGATAAACGTATGGGCGAAAGTAGTGCGAGGGGGGGGGAGTGTCGCACTCCTTTCGTTAGGTATTGTAAGAGGACGACTGACAAGGCTTCGGGCGAAGTGGAGGGGTTGATAAAGAAGTCTCTCGGGACGAAGTAGTGGGGAGGATGGTCAGGATGACTGGGCGAATCAAAGAAGGAACTTGAGGGGTCTAGGTTTTCATGAGGGGTCAACTCAAGAGGCAGATTGTGTCAAGGGAACACACTCACTCATACCCACGAAAAGCGGACGAAAGGAGGAGGTGGAAATTTCTTCGCCCAATTTTAAACACGGTCGCAGGAATCCGAAATGACTGGGAAAAGGGCAAGCGGCGCAGTTTAGGCCGGGTGGGAGGGAAGCATCAAAAGGGGGGGAGGACTTTTTCCGCGGCATGGGGCTGATGGGAGGTAGAGAAAAAATGTTGAAATGGCACAAGGTTCATAGGCTCCCTCAGCGCTCGGAGAAAGTAAAATTTGGGAGTCGAGGCGAAAAAGGAACTCTCCCGAGAGCCGACTGCGAGGAAAAAAACTGAGGAATTACTTGGCGGGTAAGCTGAGGTTTTTGTTAGTCAGACTAAATTCAGGGAATTAAAGTGTGTTCAGAGACCTAAGACGGAAATTGGTGTCTTTGGAAAGGGTTCGGGAAAAACATCGCAGACTCCGTAGGCGCCTGGTTCACAGTGCTGATGAAAAAGGGGGGGTCGGAGGAGCATGAAGCAGGGGGTGGGGAACGGCTGGGTGCAGCTTCTATCTAGGGTAAGAAAGGGGGAGAGGAGTCAGAGCGGCAACGGTGGGTCAAACACAACAAAAACAACTTCGGGGTCTTACAATGAGATGCCCACAGAGGGCTGGAACGGAGGTTACCCTTGGTCGGCATCCAAGGGGAAACCAAAAGGAACTAACTCCGGGAAATCCAACACGAAGTTGAAAAAAATGTGCTTAGGGAACGAGCTGTTAAACGAGAAAGAGAGGGAACAAGAAAGCGCACAAGACTTTTGCAAGGTCCTTGGGGGTTAAAATCTTGTAAATGATTGGTGGCCCTCAGTGGGGAGCCTGCGAAACACAAAATGGGGAATCTAACACCACACAAAACAGGGAAAAAGGTTGTTGAGCGGGGAACACAAATAGATGAAAATCTTTCCAAAGTGAAGAGGAGAGAAACCTCTGGAACCGTGCAAACTGGAGGGGGCGCGCGTTTTTGGAGGTTCACAATGAGAACACAGCTAGACCGCGGCGCAAGGTGACGAAAAACCTCGGTCAGGGGGGGATGGCTTGACGGAGAGGAGGTGGTAAAGAAAAAAAACAATGAAAGTGGATGCTCGTGGCAACCTCAGAAGAAGAGCTCAGTTGGCGAGGGGGAAAAACGCATGGGGGGGGGGGAAATAAAGGGAGGAGTTACTGAAACTCCATCAGCGGGGCATGTTTTGCGGGAGGAACGCGCAAAAAACCGCGTGCCACAGTCGGGGAGGCGCGGAAGCAAAATAGAGCAGCCGAAGTGAAAGCGGCAGGGGGGTAACTATGAATGAATGAACTGGACAACCACACGACAGAAGAGTGCTCATGCAAAAACTGGGGCCGAATTCTTGAGGGAAAAAGGGGGTGCTCGCTCTAAAAGGAACTGGCAGCACGGAAAGTGAGGGGGATTATATCATAGAGATTAGTCAGTCTGTACAAACCTCCTCAAATGGGTCGAATAACGCTCAGAGTATGGGAGATTGACCTTTAGTGCGCCAACGAGGACCAGCCAGTGGGGCTCTATTCAGGGTGAATTTTCCAAATCAAGCCAAAGAATCAGTTGAGGAAAGATGCAAGAGGAAGTAAAAGGGAAAGACGGAGGGGCACCTATCGACGCACTCGAGTAGAAGCGCCAGCATCGGGAAAGTTTTAAATGCTTTGCGCCTCGAAAAGAAGAAGGAAGTAAGATGGGGGGGACCAGGAAGCGTTTGTTGTAAGGGACTAACAGGGGGCCAATCTGAGAAGAGGGGGAAAGACCTGGCTGTAAGATTCTGAAGCGCCCAAATCACGAATCCGCATATCGTCGAGAGATGGAAATAAAAAACGCGGGATCCAACTGTGCGGAAGCACAGGTACGGGATAAATGGCACGTCAAGACTGAATTCAGACCAGACGTGGTGGACGGAAAATCAAAAGCAGCCTCTGGGAAAACGTAGCGGGAGAAGAACAGGAAAAGTGGGGGAGGTTAGAAAAGTTCTCCGGGTCCAAGGGGAATCCGGGGTAGGGGGCCGTGAAGCTCTTAGGAGAAGGGTCGTGCGGACGTGGATGGTACAGTGATAAGAAAGAGGAAGAGAAGACAAGGGACTTTTAAAGCCTTTGAAATAACAACGACTAGTAAAGGGGGCGGGGAAAAATCTCGTCCATCTAAAACGAGACGTTATAGGGGAGAACTCAGCGTGTCCTCGGGATAGACTAAGAGTGTTAACAGGAGTGATCTTCGGCTGCTCAATGAGCTGTGAAAGCAAAATATGGGGGGGAGAGTCAAATAACCACAAGCAGCAAGGGACCGTCACAAAGGGGGAGGGCCAGCAAGATCAGCGATTTTTGACATTTAGAGAGCAAGCGTGGAGACTCAGCAACCGAGGCCTGAGTGGATATGACAACCGGCAATTTTCAAGGGAGCGGTGTCCTCGAGGGGAACGTGCTCCAACTGTCAGCGTGCATCAGTTGGTACGAGCAGAAAAAACGTCTGCAAACTTAGGTGTCCGTGTACGGGTTAAAGATCAGCAGCGCTCGACCGGAGGGAAGGGAGGGGCTCAGGGCAGCATGGTGTTAAGTCCCAGAGGGGGGACCCGGGATGAACGTGGGTGGAGAGAGAAAAAAGGAACAGAGAAAAGGGCGGGGAAAACTCGGACAGACGACTCAGTTTCTCGGGAGGCGGCACAGTCAAAACGTTTAAAAAACATCAGAAGGGCGAAAGTAAGACCAGCAAAACTGCTCGCCAGATTGGATGAGCTCGACCCGGCCTAAATCTTCGGATAAAGAAGGTGAAAACTCTCGCGTATTGCGCCAAACGAAGCAGCAAGACAAGGTGTCGGCCTACGGGAAGGAGTTGGAGCAGCACATCCAGAGCGAAGACGCCATCAAGAACTCTGAGTAAGAATCTCACACCACAACGAGGAGGAAGGAGAGGATGAGACGCCGCGCAAGGCGAGATGCAGCGGATGCGGAGAAGACAAAACGAACTTCAGCGGAATGGCTTTTTATTAACCGTTCTCAGAGGGCAAATCGTATACCGAAGGAGGCGAGGAGGCGCATGGATGCTGCAAGAGGTGCGCAGGTGTATTGCTGAAGGGGTTGAAAGGGTATTGGGCTGGAAAACGAGTGGGGGTTCATAGAAATCCCTTCATTACATTCCCTATACTTTAACTCGAGAGTTTCAACAGCGACTTGACCTTATGGGGTGTCTAACTCCAAAACTTAGAATGGGAAAAGAATGGACCAGGACTACTGGAATCAGGAAAAAGGGAGAGGAGGACACTTCCGAGGGGAAGGGATTTGAACACGTCATACCAGGTCTGAAGAAAGTGTGGTTTTGGAAAAATGGACTTTTACAAAAAAAACCTGGTGGCTCCGGGGGGAAAGGCGCCCTAGGAAAAGCGCTTGAGGGAATCGAAAGACACTCAGGGGAGTTACAGGGTGGGCTGCCGAGTGGAAAACTCACGAACTAGAAACACTTCGATAAAAAAAACTGGGAGCGGTTGGGCGCGAGGTGAAAGACTTGGGCGCTGGGGGGAGGCCCAGGATTGACTGGATGCCATATGGAGCGAGTGCACCGGTTGCGGCGATCCGGACTCACCGAAAGCCGCTGAAAAGCAACGGGAAATTCTAGTCTTACGCAACTCGGAAGGACGGCAGGGAAGTATTGGCTGACCGGACTTAGATACGTCCGGAAGTCCCCCGAGGTGACGGGGGAGGTGGTCCCTGTCGTTCACTTACAGGCGCTGGGCCACGAAGGTGTGGGTTCGTCTAGCATGAGAGAGCAGCCAAGCGCCGCTACGGAACCTCGACGTCTACGATTAGAAACGAGGGAACGAAAATGTTGATCCACTAGGCTGAAATAAAGAGTACCTGGCAAGGAACCACTGGGGGGGGCGGTGGCATGAAGACAGTGGAGACCAAGTGAGAGGGGGGGGGATTTTCAGGAATAAGGGAGGGTAGGGGAAACGAGAGATGTCGTCAGCGAAAGCGGCGGCTAGCTTGAAAAACTTCGTTGTAGAAGTCCTGTTAAGATCATCGGTTGAACGCCTAGACTGGGAGATTCAGGGATGATGGCTCCCCCGCAATGTCTTCAGATTAAAATGGGGAACTGCGACACGGGAAAGAGGTGGCAGGGCAAAAGAGAACATAATCCCACGAAGCGGCTGAAAAGGGGGGGGGGGATTGGAGAGCCACGCGGGAACAAATAGCGAGGCTGGAGAGTCAAGAAACCGCAAAAACGCTATTGTCACCAGCGATAAGGCCGTTGACGTTGTAAAAAAAATCGCCTAAGGGGATAGGAGGGGCATTTACTGATCGAGCAAAAGGATGAAAGAGTGGAGGACAGGCAAAAGGGAAGACGGGATCAAGCGACGGAGACCGTCCACTGTGGGGGTAGCGCGGCGACGAAAACCGGCCGCTCTGTGGCGGGCCCCTGAGAGACGAGCGGTATTGTGAGGAAGGAAAAGATTGGGTGTTGCGTAGTGGCGGAAGTAGGGGAGCTTTCCAACGGTTTTTGGGGACATAAAGCGCATTTGGGGTTGGCTGCACCCGTTCTATAGAGAAAAGGAGAAAGGCTGTACAATTCGGGGAGGGGGGGATTGAAGAGGAAGGCCTTCGAGGTGGCCCGGGGGGGGGGAGTCTGAGGGGACTACGAGGATCCAAAGGCATGAGATGGAATATCTAATCTAAAGGCATATGAACACGAAAAGAAACTCGGCGGACAATCGCTGAAAAGCGAGCGTAGGTCCGGCATATTACTACCATTGGCTGAGAAACTGTCCTGGGAGAAACTACGCTCCTCAATCCAACACTGACTGTTGGAGAAGGGAATTCGCGCGGGAAGCTTTGGGAATACGTCTATGCACCGCCAAACTCGAAGTGGCAAGGGGAAGATGGGAAAGCGGGATTCACGAAAGAGGCGGGAAGATGTGCATGAAAAATTTGTCGTTGTCCCTTCGGAAAAACATTTAGGGTTGGTA
>Ga0179593_1288229_pt1 | contig 23658 bp, 27 predicted proteins | sample CZODoug2_1_08_16_FD_185931 | JGI IMG/M metagenome (GOLD analysis project Ga0179593, IMG submission 185931) | Vadose zone soil fungal communities from Angelo Coast Range Reserve, California, USA - CZODoug2_1_08_16fungal (PacBio error correction) | ecosystem: Environmental > Terrestrial > Soil >...
TAAGACAGGGGTGAGGAAGGGAGACATGCTAGGGACCTGGTTTGAGACCGTTGAAGGGGCATGTGGCTGGGTGGGGGGGGGAAGGTCGGATAAAGTAAACTAAGGGAAAAGAGGGATTAAATCGGACCTGATCATAGTCGGGGGGAGAGTTCGTGAAAAGAGGGAGTGCATAAGCACTGACATGTTGAAACGAAATTTCAAAAAAACTGAGACGAGGTTAAGAAGTTAGATTCGAAGACAAATGAGAACTGGCTGAATAAAATAAGAGCCCCCGATCTTCAACGATCGGGGGGAGCAGAGCCGACTTGATCATCATATCCAATCTGACATTCATACAGTGATGAGGAGGAATCGAGTGTCATAAAAGTGGTGGCTAATAAAGAAACGGGATCCCTTTGTCCTTTGGGGGGGGAGAGGAAGGGTTTCGAAAGAAGGGGGGAGTAAGGGGGGTTCCGAGGACAAGGGGGGAAAAAAAATGGCTTTTTATAAAGACGATGGGGGGGAGTCGCTATTGAATCTGAAGGATGCCGGTTGTGAACTCAGGTTTTTGGGAAGAGTCCGTGGGAAAGAGGGAGCTGGAAAGGGAGGGGAGGACTGGGAAAGTGGGCTACTCCTTACAAGCAATTTTTAAGAAGGGAAAGAGTTATTTTTTTTTCAAACATTATAAGGCCTTACGTACTCAACACGAACCCGGCGGAAAACGAACGGAAACGGAAGTAAATGGAGGGGATGAAGGGGGGGGACCCTAAAAAATGCAAAAAAAACGGCCGTAAAGGGGGGGGAACTTGGGGACAACGCTAAAGGAAAAGAAATGAACAGATCGAGGGGGGACCTCACATTAAAGGGCATCCCCAAGCCGGCAAATAGCCAAGAAAACCGTCTCAATAGTATAGTGAAAGGAATGCGAGGTCACTTCGGGAAGGTGGGCAGGAGAAGGACAAAGTTTGGAAGGGGAGGAGCTGAAGGTGGAGTATTCTAGGGCGGACTGAAATCGTGCAGGAAGTTGGCTCTTCGTAAGCGGCATAAAAAGGGAACTGCGAGTTGCGAATCTTTTGGGGATTGGCGAACCCCTGGTGGGGGGGAATATGGCACGAATGGGTAGGGACTTGGGACACACAAGGAGGGAAGCAAAAAGGGGTTTTGTTTAAAAAGAAGGGCTGAGGGGTGAAGGTTCTAACGATAGCAGACGAAAGGGGAAAAATTTTGAATTGGAACGCGAGTGCAATAATCTCGAAAGTGTTTGGAGGGGGATGTTTTTTATGGGTACGGGGTTATGGTAAGAGGGAGGAGGAAAGGTTGGTGGACGCCGCCATGGCCAAGTTAAAAGTTGGGGTAAACGAAAATGATGGCGAAAGAAAGAGTGCGGTCTAACGACTAGGGAAAATAAACTGGGGGACAACCAGAAGGGGGAACCGCACTGGGGTGGGCTTGCAAGGGTAGGGCACATTCAATGTTCACAATAGGAGAAACAAGCAGCTTCCCTCGATGGGCCGAGGGAATGAGGTGGTTGGTCTTCTATTATTACGGAAGAGGAGGAATACAAAGGAGAGCATACTCAAGGACGTAAATGCTGACCAAAAGGCAACGCCCAGAAGAAGACATGGGAGACAACAAGTAATGCTCTGAACGTAAAATACTCCTCGGTGGTGCCTCTAGGGGGTATGGAACGCGAAAGGAATGCTTCCATACGATTCACAATAGAGGATCTTCGGTGGTGTAGAACATCATGACCGGCAAAGTCACTTTAGGAAGCAGGGAGGGACTCGGGAAGGTCTGACAGGCTCTTTCTTTAGGCCGAGCGCATCAGGATCACCGATGTCGCCGCCAGTAACTCACTGCCGCCCCAACTGGACGGGCACATCAAAATCGCGTCACAGAAGTTGAGGGGGACAGCGTGCGGGGATAGCACAAGCAAGCCCGTGGGTGAAAAAAGTTCCTCAGAACCTTTCCAAGGGGGGTGCGTGAAAAGGGGAAAAAAGAAGGACTAGCGCTCTGGACTGAGGAAGGATGGATCGTGAGGGGGGGGGGGGGCGTTAGGTGTATTAGGTTCCTCAGCCAAGAATTCGGAACATCAGGGAAAGGTTTCTTTCCAATTTTCGCGGTACTAAACAAAAAACTTTTACGAAAAGGACAAAAAAAGGGAAGAGAAGGAGGACCGATCATGGGAAAGGGGAGTTTAAAACCTACTGGAACTTAACCACCCCGGGGGGTGCAGGAAAAAACAAGGTTTAAACGGCGGACGACTCAAAATTGGGAGAACTTGAAAACTGGAGGCGTTCGGTTCTTGCAAGGATTCTGGAGGGGGAGGAGAGGGGACCTGTATCGTCCACCTGTCCCCAAGAATTGATTGGGTTGTGATAAATGGGGGGTTAACGGAATCTCTCAAAACTAAAAAACACACCGGCTATTCTGAAAAGAAGATGATTGAAAGAGATAGGAAAACCCACAGTGTGGGTCGGACCAGGAGAGAAGGTTAAAATATCAGAAGGCGAAGGGGACTAAGCAGAAGCAATGTGAAGGAGAAAAATGGCGTGGGACAGCGATTTCCTTTGGGAAACCCAACGGGGTACTGGGAAAAACTTTTTAAATCAAAAGGGAGAGATCGGAGACGGAAGCGGGGAAGGTGGAGGGTTGCTCCAAGAGGGAGTAAACGAAGAGGGAAATCATCAAAGATAGAAGGAGCCTTAACTTTATGCACTAAAAACGCAAGAAAAAACCCGAAAAAAGGGGAAGAATAATGGTGAAGAAGTCAAAGTTAAAAGCGTCCTTCCAGCGGGCAAGAAAAAAAAAAAAGGGGAAATGCGTAGATCCCGGGTGGAAAGAGGATAGTGCTGGAGATCAGAAAGCCCGGAGGATGGGGAGAAAATGAACGAAACGTTCAGTTCTTCATTATGCGGGGAGAAAGGCGTAAAACTTATTCGCGGAGCCGCAAGACAGAGGTGGGACCTAAAGTACAACAGTCTCACGGCTCAAGGACGTGGTGAACTGATTCAAAGTTTTTTGGGGGGGGGGGGGGGGGGACCCAAAAATCCCGAATGAAGAGTCCGGATCCTCGGCTCGGGATAAGGGAGGCACGCACATTCAGTGGGGGGGGGGGGGGGGGGGGGTGGGTTGGACTTTCTATGCATTACGCGGGATGGAAGAAAATGTGATGGGGGCTTCTGGGGACCGGATGGTTCGACCAGCAAGTTTAAAAAAGGGGGCCTTGGAGGGGAAACGGGCGGAAGCAGTTCTTCTTACTGCAAGAAGAAGAGTGAAACAAAAAAGGCGCGGAAAATCGAGGGCACATGTGGTACCAAATGTGGGGGGACATGTGAAGGTCCATCCACTCACTAAAACAAGGAGGGAAAAAAAATTTTACAAAGGTAGTGGAATTATAGCAGGGGTAAAAAAAAAAATCGTGAGAGAAGAATTAGGGTCTAAAAAAAACTATGCCCATATTGGCAAATTTCCTATTCCACAAGAAGGGACCTCCGACTAGATAAAAATGAATTCACACAAGACCAAAAAGGACCTGAAAAACACAAAAGACGTCCTTGGGTGTAAAAGAGAGTGAACTGAAAAAAAGTTGGGACGCATGGTCTATGAGCGGCAAGCCTGCACAGCAGAACAGGAACAAACATTCGGGTAGGGGCAATTGTTCCTTGGGGGGAAGGGGGGAATATATAGAGGGCGTGACTAAGAAAAAAGGGGACGAAGACCAAAAGGGCTGGAAAAAAACTAGAACCCTCTAGTGAAATGAATCTAAAACTAATTAAAAAGGAGGCACGAAGGAAAGGGATAAAAGAGAAATCGCCAACCGAGAAACAAAGAAATCCACAGATCTTAAAAGGATCCGCAGCTCAGTTTTCCCATAGGGGCTTGGCGCCCGTATCTGCCTTATCCTTCTTAAAAGGGAAGGCAGGAAACCCGGTTGGGCTGAAAGTGAATAGGAAACGTAGTCATAATCTTTGAACAACCAAGGGGGGTGGAAAGGCACTCTTTACTTCCTTTGTTGGCGAAGGAGTGAGAGTCGTAAATCCACATCACAAGATGACGGAACAGGTGAAAGGGCGGCGGAGTATTGGCAGGGGGAAACCGGGAGAAAAAACAGAAAAAAATCTAATGACGCTTCCAACATACAAGGGCAGAATTGAAAAAAGGGGAGAGTAAAGATTGGATAAGCCGGGGAAAGAACACTTAACAGAAGCAAGAAAGGCCGGACTCAACGATTAAAAGCCTGGAAGGTATCAACTATACAAGCCGAAGATAGACGCATCCAAAATAGCTGTTCATGACATATCAAGAGGGTGGCATACAAAAATAAAAAATAGCAAAAACTCGTTCTCACCATGAAGCGAAGGCAGACAGAAAAGCTCTCCAAGCGAAAAACTTCTATATTAGAATACGAAGGAAACACGGAGGAAGAATAGCTTGGACAAGAACGCCAGAACGTCATTCCCGTAACCGAGAAGTGGATAGATAGAGGGTATTCGGCAAGGTGACGAAGGACTCTATAACCTGGGGCAATCTTTTCTTCCTTGAAGGCGGGGGGAAGTGAGATCGTGAGCATCATATAAGAAAGAGGAAGACGCTTGGGAGGGTGGGAGGGGGGGGAGGTGAAGCAGGAGGTGACCGAATAACGATGGGGGGGTAGATGAGATGAACTCAATCCGTACCAGTGTTCAATCCTCTCCTCAAGAAAGGTGGATGGGGGGGGGGGGGGAAACCCTACACACCAAAACTCAAGGAGAAACAGGTGAGAAAAAGGAAATAGCTGGATTCAGAAGTCCAATGGTCATTAACAGAGGAAGTAAAATCTCTAACCACGGTGAGAGGAAAAGAGAAGATGGCGGGTCCATTGTCTTAATAAAGTGGATTCGGGGAGAAAAAGAACTAGGGGCATGGGGGGGGGGCTAGGGAACACCAGGGATTGGGGGTTCACCTGGTCGTGGGGCTGCCATGACAAAATAGAAGAGGGAGGGGGAAATCGGAAAGTTTTGGCGTCGAGCTAATCTTCCAAAGCGGGGGTTCGGATAAGAATGAGTGACCTGTTTTAAAAACGGAAAAGAGGTCGAAGAAAAGGTCAGTTAGCTAGGATAGACAGAAAAGGAGGGGCGCTTGCGAATAAGAATAAAAAAACCCCGAGGAAAACACATGTTCTTCTAGAAATCGGGGGATGAAAATAAGCACTGAATAAGCTCGACTAGAACGAGGGAAGGGGGAAGAGGGGCTGTAGGGTAGGGAAAGGCGGAAAGTTAAGCACAGTGGGGAGAGTGAGAAGATCGACCAAAGCAAGCTTGGGGGGGGGGAGATTGGGAGGGGGGGTTCGCCCGCCATTTTTCAACTGGGCTGCTATGGCCGACGGGAAAATGGCCGCGCGGAGCGAAAACCTATGGATGAACAGCTAGGGGGAGGCGCGATATCGATGAGCTTTTTTCTCTTTTGGGAATGGCCATGGGGTAGGAGGCGTGGCGCGGCAGGCGGAGGATGGAGGGGTATGCGAACGACCGTGACGCGTACTTAGCTCTATTGCTTTGTGGAAAAGGGCAGGCAGGAGAAAGGAAAAAAACTTCAGTTGGAATTGCCAGTCGAAAGAACGAGGGGAGAAGGAAACTACGGCGAGCCACAAGTAGAACCGGGTCGGGTCTTCTGCTGACCGTCTCAAACTTCTGCAAAAAAAAAGGAAGGAAGTGGAACCTAAGTATGCGGAACAGAAGAGAAGGGGGGGTGCCTACGCAATGGGCCCCAGAAGTTTTCACCTAAGATCCACGGAAACCGCAGGAAAGAAGGGGTCTCAGGGTAAACAGGTAAAAACCAGAAAGCCGGGTTCAAGGGGAGATGGGCGAAAGACGAAAAGGAAACTTTGAATCATATTGCTGAGGTGTGCAAGGGGAAGGTAGGAGCCTATTCCTAAGGGGTCAGAGGGAGTGGAGGAGAACGCGTAATTCGCAGGTGGAGAAAAGTGTGGGTCAACAGGAGGCTGTTTGTGGAGAGCCCTAATTTCTATCAACTAGTTCATACACAATGTGGCGAGCACCGCAATTGGGGGGTTGGAGAAGGGCCGGTGGGGTGCGGAAGAACGGGGAGACTCACTCTTCCCACAGGGGTGAGGGCAAGGAGAAAGGGATCAAAAGGCTCTATTTTGAGGTGTACGGGGAGGGGGGTAGGGAAGGGGGTTGGGGAAAGGATGAGAAAAGGATGGGGACTCTCGGGCACCGGATTGGGACTGTCATCTTTAGTACCCAGAGGGAGGGGAGAGGGAGATGGAACGGGGAAGGGGGGGCAAGATCCGGAAAAAGAGGGAGGGTTTTATGCCAGGGTTGGCCCCAGAGTAAAAAGTGGAACACAGATGGACCTGGAAAAGAAGGAGGGGAGAGCTCAAAATCTTGGGGGTGAGGGGGGGGATATCACTAGCTGGAAGGACGAAGGGCTCAAGGACCCTAAAGAAACAGGAAGGGTGTAAGCCGCACTCGAAAAAAAGCAAAGAAAGACCGCCCTGGATCAGCGCCGTAATGTAGAGGAAACTTAAAAACTTGGGACTCAAATGGCCGGGGAGGGGAGGCCTGAGCGACATGGAGGATGCCGAGCATCACGATGGATGGAGGATGGTGGGCCAGGCAGAAAGGCGAAACACTTCAATTCTAAAGAGGGGAGGGGGAGCGGTAATAGGGAAAACTCCGATTTAAACATCGGGAGGAAGGAATAATAGGTAGTGTACCACCTTGGACTACGCACAGAATAAGTGGAAGAACATGAACGGCTGAATACGGAATGAAAAAATAAGTGTCGGGTGGGCTCTAAAGAGGAAAAGCAAAGCCCGAAAGAGGGTAAAAGGGTCCAGAACAGGACAAGGGGGGGGGGGACTGGTGAAAAATAAAATAGTAAACCATGTAAGAACCATCGGCGGATTGAAGATCAGAACAAGAGGACGGTTGGGGAAGGTTTGTGAGGTGAACTAAAACAATAGAAAAAACCTTCTGAACAAGGTCAAGAGGAAGGGGAGGACATTTCGGAGGTAACTGCGAGAGTGGAAGATAAACGCAAAAAATGGCGGAGGGTGATTAACCAGGGGATCGTATATTTTCTGGGGAGTGCAAGGGCAAAAACGACCCCTTTTGGGGGTGCTCATAACGTAGTGCGGCAACGCAATTATACCGGGGCCCAACGGGACCAGTGACGAGTCACTGGAAACAGCTGCAGGGCGGAAACTACCGGTAGAGGAAACTGGACATATACATAAGGGTTGATTTTGGTTGTGAAAAAACGAAGTGAACGAGTTAGAAAAAAAAAAAAAAAAAAGGAGGGGAGGAGGAACAGAGAGGATCACTTATCCCTCGAACACAAAACCGGGGAAATTTCAGGGGATAGTGGACTGGAAAAGGGAACTCTCCTTCAGGGATCCGCAAAGCAGCAGGGAAAAAAAAAACTGTAAAGAACTCTAAAAAGTTTGGAAAAGGAGAAACAAAGTGGTTGACCGAAAGGGGTTCCCATTGACAACCACAAAGGGTAGGGAGAGTTTGATGGTAAGGGGGAGAAGCCGAGGCCCATTTTTTTCTTTTTATGAAAGAGGGGGGGAGAAACGAACGGGGGGCCCAGAATTACGCATGTTTCAGTCGGCAGAGAGGACGTGAGCCAAGACCCAGCCCACAACCGCACCCAAAGTAATAGATATCCACGGACGAAGAGGGGCAGGATGTTAAGGGAAAGGTGAAAGGAAAAACGTGCCAGGGACGGAAACGGTAAGCGACTGAAAGGAAAGACGCACAAGGACCGAACTGGGGGTCTCGATGAATGGATCAGCCAGGGCAGGTGCGTCACGGTATCGGGCGGAACGCGGTGACTCGAGAAAAGAAAAAAGTAAACGTCAGCTTTAGGAAAAGGGCAACGATCTCACTTTGTCTCCGGGGAGAGGGAGACAAAAAATCAGACAAGAAAGAGGAATTAATAAAAGGTCTGGCAGAAGACAGGGAGCGAAGAAAGTAGCCGAATCCACGTCAGAGGTGTGGGTACGGGAGGGAAGCTCTGGCGAGGGCGAAAGGAAAAAGAGGTAGTCGTCTCACACTGGGCGAAAAAAGGGAACCCTAGGGAAGGGGGTTTTAGCTGGAGGAGCAGTGGGAGTCCTTCAGATCCACAGGATAGAAAAAAAAGAAGGAGGAAACAGAGGGGACGTGAATGGGGAGGCCATCAATGGGGGAAAAGGTTGGAAAAGACTCCAAAAAACACAGTAGGGGAAACTTATTCAGTGAGTTGCCTATCGTCCGACGCTTCCAGTTATCGGCCATTAGTAACAAAGATCATAGGGTCCCATGTGCGATGTTCCACGCAGTTGGAATAAGGGTGAAGGGAACCCGTAAAAGAACAAAAAAAAAAAAAAAAAAAATGGGGGAAAAGACAGAAAATCGCTAATTAAAGACAGAGGGCTGCAACCATGGGGTGAACTCGTGGAAGAGCAAAGAAAGTTCACAGACAACCTGAAACTGAGAAAACAAACGCGTGCGATAGGGACGGTGGTTATGAAAGGGATAGCATGAGGGGAAGAAAAAAAAGCAAAAAAAGTGCGCACATCACCCCAATGACTGGCGCAACTGGAACTATGGGGTCAGACGGCTAAAAGAAACTTGAAAAAAGGCGCAGGAAGACACTCTCATCAAAAAATCCAGGCAGAAAGAGGGTAGGCTTGGAGACTGACGACCCTCGAGTGAAAACGGCGCTGTTTCAGGGATAACAGAGGCGGCGTCAGCGGCGGACTGGCCCCCCTTCCTTGTCTTAAAGGGGAAAGGTCGTAGGCACAGGTCACTCTCTTTGCGACGGGAGGGAGGGTTGTCACAAATGGGCAGTACGACATGGTGCAAACAAATATGGAGCACTTAAAGGAAAGGAAAGAAGGCAAAAAAAGTTTTACTGGAACGGATCGAGCGAGTAACTGTCAGGCAAAAGGGTCTGGAATGCGGGCACTCCCCTCAGACTCATAGAAGAAGGCTCAAAACCCAGGGAGGAATTCAAAAAGGAAGGACGGGAGGTGGAGTAAAAAAAAGTAAACAAGAAAAAACCAGTCAGACGCCCGCTTGCAAAAACTCCTTTTCACTATCCAAAAGGGACAAACCGAAAGGAATATAGATGATCCTCCCCAAGAGACGGTTAAGAACTTCGCGGGGACAAAATGTAAAGGCTAAAAAGGGAATCGCCAAAGGATCGCCACACTGCGGGGGCGGGGAAAACAAAAAAGGGCAGGCGAAAGTCTCCCGGATTTAGGAACGAGAAAATGGAAAAACAGCTCAGAAGAAAGGGAACGACGGCCACACGATTCCTGGGACTATTGATGCTAGCTGTAATCGGGGGACCGTAAGTGGGAAAAAACGAGTGCAGGGTGACGGATTCTGAAGGCTACGTAAAAGCGTGGAGGGAGAAGCAGATGGTCAAGAAAAAGCCGCCGCTGTTGGGGAACCGGATGTTGGAAATCAAAACGCAGGAGCCGAAAAAAGATGTGGCAGTGCCGGCATAAACCAAGTCCTCTTTCCCGCAGGCTCCAGCATACGGTGTTGGGGGGGTAAAAAAACCAAACAAAAAAACGAAGCCGGGGTCTAAACAATGAAATCATGGGGACGGGATTGGTTTACAATTTTAAAAAAATGATCTCTCAACAAAAAAAACGGAGATCAACTGAGGAAGGATTTGCACTATTTCTGGAACCAGGGGATAGTCGAAAGTGGGGAGGGGGTTTTCTAAGTGCCTAGGGGCTGGGGGGGGGGTTTTAAAATTCGGGCGGCCATTACCGGAGGAACAAAAAAAAAGACGGAGTGGTGAAGGATAGGTTCGGGAAGTCTTGGGGAAGAGGGGTGAAATTGGAAAAAAATCATGCCGTAACGATGACAGGACAAGGGTTAAACCACGCGCCGGCGCGACGATTTAGGGGTGCTCTCAACAAATGTGAGAAATGATGAAAAAAAAAAGGTAAACAAACAAGATGACAAAGTCGAGATCGGGATTCATTCACTACCTTAAAGCAGAGGGTCTATCACTCAGGAATCGGAGGGGCGGAAGGGAAATTCTTAGTTCTCATCCCGTTGGGAGGGTCAGAAAAAAATCGGAGGGTCCTCGATGGGGTGGGGGTGTTTTCGAGGATGGTTCGAGCAAATTGGGATAATAGGCTTGGCGGTTCCAGCCTTGAATGGGGGAAAACTTGAAGAGGGATGAAAAGAAGTGGGTAGGGACGCGATGTAGGCTTCGGCCGTGGAGATTTTTGGTGGCTTTGCCCGTGACAGAGGGAGTATTCTTCATTTACTGAGAGTGGTTGGAAAAAAAAAGAGTGCTATCCAAAGGGAAAAAGGACCTGGAAGGAGATATTCCAGTGGGGGGTTAAATACTTCCACAATTCGATGACTAATAACGTTTGTGCTTGCAAGGTCCACACGATGGACATACTCGCCGGTCCGGAAAAGGAAGGAATAAAGGTCTTTGCTTACGAGGAAGAGACTCCTAGGCAAAAAGTGGCCCGTACGGCAGTTGGAAACTCAAAAAAAATAACTGAGTACCAGATATGAATAAGGGTGAAAAAATAATTCACGTTCATCCCAAGAGGGAAGTCACGCAGCTGACAAGGGGTCACGGCACGATTACCGGGCGAAGAAAAGTCACTGAGAAAGAAGAAAAAAAAGGTTGACAGGGCCTTATTCAGGGGAGCGGGGTAGAAGGAGAAGGGCGGTGGGGTGTTCAATTCTGAGCCGGTAGGAGGGGAATTGAGCGGAATTCATCAGGATGTCACAGTTTGCGACACATCTTTGGGTGAAGGAGTACAAGATTCTGGGGGGGTTCAACAAAAAGAAGGTTCAACTATCCGGGGGGGGTACGCCACATTAGAAAAAAAAAAAAAAAAAAAAAAAAAAAAAAAACAGGGGGAACACCGCTGTTGTTTCTAAAGGGGGAGGAGGTTTAGCATAGTAAGGAAAGACTCAAAAAAGGCAAATTGTCGAAGGGCCTCAGTTTATCTCAATGTGTCGTTGGCGGTGTACGGTGAAAAATGGGGGTGTCGGGTAAAACGGGGGGGGTTTTTCATTTAGGTCGTGAGTAGGTTGGTGAATCTGCCATGACAAAGGGGGGAAGTGGATTCATAATTATAAGCAGGGTGGAGGCGATCGGGGGTACCTCACCTTTTAAGCGAAGGAAAGAGGGGGGTTAAGGAACTTTATGGCAATAGTACAAAGTGGACACAGCAGGGGACTCACAATGCCGCGGAAAGGGTCTAGGCTCGCGACAGCGGGGGGGTTTGGGGGTCACCGAAGCGGGATTAATAATACGGAACCAGGCCGGGAAACAGCCTGGGACTTTCGGGCCGAAAGAACGAAAAAAAAAGCACATGTGAGACCAAAAGAGCAGGGGGGCTCAGCACGTAACATGAAGAAACTTTTCTGAGGGGCAGGAGAGGACTGAGGAACAGAGGAAGGGAGGGGGCGGAGGTTTTTTCTCCATTAAGCGCGAACAACGTCAACCGTGAGATAGGCATTAATAGGGAAGAAGGGAAAGGAGGGGTGGATCAGGAACGAAAGACCGTCGGCAAAGTCAATTACGGACGAGGAATTGGAAAACTCACCTTAACGGGGCAGATCCGAACGGGAGGGAAAGGGGGGCCAGTCGGGGAGAGTCTAAGAAAGAAGGGTTCAAAAGGTACCGATAGCGCGGGAACCGGGGGTAGGTACGTAAGAACCAACGAACGATCGGAAGAACAGGACTTCTTCCTCAATGGGTGCAGTGGGTCTTGCAGTTGGACTTGGGCCAAATCGTAAGCGGGAAGGCACGTAAGGAGATGATGGGGAGGGCCCCTTCGAGGAAGCTTGGGACAATCAGGTGGATTATCACCTCACCATGGGGGGGCGAGGAAAAAAATTCAGGAGCGATAAGAGTTGGAAAACAGCGCAAAGGACCCGGGTGGTGATAAATGGGGACTATCACTCACTTTTGATCCGTTTCAAAAAACTTGAGAGGGGGGAAGAAACGGAGTTGCCTCTTCTAGCGGAGGGAGAGGAAAGGATCGTCCCTGCCGCATCCAGATTTGGTGTGTGGGGTTACTGATATAATTTACTCGAGAAGACTCAAAAAAAAAACCAGGGAAGAGGAAGAAGAGATGGTCCACGAGAAAGCTGAAAAAAAAAACCGCAGACAATCGCGAACGGGGGAAGATCCCTTTCAGATACCGCAAAAAAATCAAAACAACCGGTAGAAAGAATTTGAAAGAGGAAATGGTGCGGCGTCATACAGGGACCTTGAGACACCCCTCTTTTTTAGGGTCCGGGGGGAACTAGAAAAACTTAGGGAATAAGGAATTGGTTGTGGGGGAGGGGGGCTCAAACTGAGTACAATGCCTAGTGAAACCTAGCCCGCCTCGGGGGGGAAAGGGGTTCACCATGAATCGTTTAGGGAAATAAGAACAAAAGGAAGCCAAAAAAAAAGTGCTGATAGATATTCCTCAAAGGAAGGGCCGATGTAAGGATGGGGTCAGGGGGAAAGTAAAAACACCCCAACGGGTTTCATGCTCTCTTAAACTGTGAAAGCGAGGGGCGGGTTCTTATCACTAAAAAATACATAGGGTGAAGGAGAGGAAGGAACCCTTGAAGGTGAAGTCAAAAATTATTGGGGGGGGGGGTGGTAAGAGGGAGTGGAGCCCAAGTGGGGAAAGCAAGGAAAGCGTTGTAAATGAACAGAGGCCCAGCGAAAGAAGAATACTGGTAGAAGATGACACATCCGCCAGAAAAGTAGGTAAAGTCGTGAGAAGGGCTCTCATTCGAAAAAGGGGACCTTCAGTGACGGCGATCCTTCTTTCTATGGCGAAAAGGTACTTCTGGGCTTTTGGGGGCGTGAAGACTATGGGTTAGGAAACAAGCATTTACTCCAACGGCCTGTTAGGAAGAGCGTTCTTCTTCCTTGTAGGAAGTGTCTCAGGAAGGACAAATTAACTCGATCCAGAGGTCAGGAGGAATTTGGGGAAGGGAGGAAAATGGGTTACAAAAAGGAGGCCCGCACCAAGCTGCTTGAACGGAGCGTGGGGAAGGGCAGATCTCGGGACCTTCAGGGGGATAAGGTCATAATTTAGGAGGACCACGATCAGTTTTCACCAATGGGAAGGGCAACATCAAGAATAATGCCACCAACTTACGCATCAAAATGACCCGTAAACAGCAAACGAAAAGAAAAAACGGACCACCCAATTTTTACTATGAGGAAGGCTCAAAGGAAGCACAAATTCAAAGGACCTAACAAACCATGCTCAGGGGAATGTGGGAGGTGTTGAGGGGAATAAGAACAAACAAGCAAGAAGAGCAAACAAAGAAAAACGCGAACTTACTGGGAATGATGACCGGAGAAGCGCGAACGGCGGCAAAAGAACAAGATATAATCGCACGCTGAACAATACTAAAACGGACAAATGCGTCTTGGATGAGAAGGACCATAGAAATTAAAGGAGATGTTAACCGGTATAGAGATGACGTGATCCCTTCAGCGGGGATTCTGGCCCGTGGGGTACACCCAACGTTAAACCCCCCTTGCCTGTGACGGTAGTGCCAAAAAAACGGAAAGACCTGGGAAAGCAATTAAGGGGGGGGGGTGGTCCAACTCCCGTTAACGGGCCCGTGGTTTTGGCAAAGACTTGAGAGCAAGCCGAGCACACGGCCACTCTTCACTAAGGGGGTCCGAGAGGGGGGGGAGTCTGGATAAAAACTATAAGGAGCAAAACAAGCAAAGAAGGACTACCAACCTCAAATCCGATGTACTGATTATTTGAAGCGGGGCGATCACCAGGAGACCCAGGACCTATCCCTCCTAGGGGGCACACTAAGGGGAAAATCAACAAACGAACAACCTTAGAAGGAAGAATATAGAGAAGCCCAGAGTGTTCATCCAGAAGCCCGTGCCCAAATGTAGGGGGCTGCCCAAAATCATAAAATTAGACCACTGCGGGATCACCCATCCTCGGCCCAATAACAAGCTAGCAGAACCAGAAATAATAAAGGGGATTGACGACCTTGCCGGAAAACATCAAAGATTTCAATGTAAGGGATACATCTTGGAGTGGCTCCCTGTGAATACAGATGTAAGAGAAAGAACAATTTTCTCTTTTTGGCGGCCCAGGGGGGGAGGAAAGGGGAGCGTGGATTCTCGAGGGTAGGACGAGAAGAATAGGAAGAGAAACAGAAGGGCGGGGGGGAGTGAAGGTAATCAGCAGCAGCCGAAGAACGAGTTGAAAATATTCTCAGCACTAATGCAAAACACCTAAATGTGCCATCCCGATCCGGATAATTTTGAAATGAACACCAAAAACAGGAGTAACCAAAAAGAACGGCGAAAAATGAACGGAGGGAGGAGCCGAAAGAAATGGGATTACGACCTGGAAGGGGGAAAAAGCTCTCAAAACGATTATGGAATAGAAGATTGGACTTCCCTGGGCGGCATCAAAAAGGGGGGGGACGGCGACAGGGGGGGGACATGGGGGTAGTGGGGCATGAAGGCATTAGGGGTGTGTTGGACAGGGTCGGGGGTGTCTTCCAGGAACCTTTGGACTGCGAAAAGGGCAAAGGGGGAGTTGGGAAAAGGACTCTTCACTAGGGGGGAAAGCGTGCTTCATTTCAAGAAACTGAGGTCAAACAGCAAACTTGGTTTCAAAGAACTCCAAGCGCGCCGAAGGTTGGACAGTTATCTGAAAGGGCTCAAAAAAAAAAACGCAGGGAGAATTAAGCCTGAAAACTAAGCCGGAAAAAAAAGCACGGTAAAAGAAATAATGTCTTCGTACTTCCATTAGCGGGGGACAGAGGAAAAAAGAGACCAAAGGAATAATTGATACAAGGGAGGCGGGGACTGCAGCTTGGGGGGCATCACCGTTGGGATTGGAAATGAATATGACTTTATCCTTTAGCGAGGGGGGAATTTAAAGCTGACTGGGGGTACACATTGGGGAAGGAGTGTAAACGCTCATTCCGACCTGGGGTTACCTTGGAAAGATATTGGGGGGAACATCTATTTTTTAGCGGGGTATCGGGGGAAGAAGTTGGTCTCGGGGGGTATGGGCCCTTCTTTGGCACAAGCGGCAGGTGGACGGAAGTTAGATTGAATGATTGGGTGAGAGCATCCAAAAAGGAAAAGGGGACTATTCGTTTGAGAGGGAGCTAGGACTTCGTCGTTGAGGGTGCGCAATTCAAAGAGAAAATCGACGAGATCGGAAAGTCTGGGCAGAGTTTGAGTGCTTACTACTGCCGCGGAAACTGGGGCTTTAGCTGGCATTTGTTACAACCAAAATTGAAGGAGAAACAAATAGGTGGGGACTAGACTTCAGGGTCAGCAATCAATCCGGGGGGGGGAAACGTCAGAAAAAGATGGGGGTAGGATCATGGATATCGAGTACCTTTCCTCCGGTGACGGCGGGGGTCCACGAATCCTCTTTTCGGAGAGGGGGATGGGGAGCGGCAGGAAAAGAGGGGCTTGAATGCTGGAAGTTTTCCTCGGGTGAATCTTAATGAAGCGTAAGGGCGAGTTGGTGAGGAACAAGGTGTGTTTCTTGCGACATAGACTTGCGGTGGGGTTGAGGGAAGGTACTAGAAGGTTGGCTAATTATTCGAGCACGTGGTTTTTGTCGGACTGGAGGGAGGGGAAGTGGTGAACAAGAAATCATACTCAAGCAGGGGAAACCAGGTTGCAGGGACGCGGGGCTAACCAGTCGCAAGTTTTGCCGGGGGGTGTACGGGGGGGGTGTGGTTCAGGGGGGGCAGTTTCGGTATTAAATTATTCCGGAACGCCATGGGGCCAGGGAGTTTAGTAAAGGATGGAAGGGCGGAGCGAGAAGAGGAAAAAAAGGACTTGACACAAAGGAACAAGGAAGCTTGTAGGGAGGGGATTTCCCTCGTCCGGTACCACAAGGGGGAGGCACGGCACGCGGACCGGGGGGGGGGAGACGACCTCGGGGGGGTAGGGAATGGCTAAAGGATGGAGAAGAAGGAACAGAAGGGGAAGCTAATACCATTGGGTCACAATACTCTCCAGCCCGAAAGACTACGAAAGGGGGAGCCGAATCAACACCCAAGAAAAGTAACTCCAGGGACATCCTGGCGAAGAACTGAATTAAGGGGGGATCCCAAAATCATCGAGGAGGGTCTTATTTTTTTTCGCAGGGAATAACGAGAAAGGTCCTGGAAAAGATTAATAATCTTTAATATGGAAAACGGGAGGCCGTTACAGAGGGAGGCGCGGAGGGAAGGAGACCTGGTCAGACTCCGAGTTAGAAAAAAGAAGCTGTCCGATCGGCAAAAAGGTCTTCCTCGTGGTCGACGCAAGCCCGAGATTGGGGGTCAAAAAGGTTCCCTCGATCTATGGAAAAGGGTGGGGGTACGGAAAAGGAGAAGACCATAGGGAAACCGACTGAGTAATACTAGTCCGGAAAAGGGCGGGTTTATTCCTGTGGTCTATTTCCGGCAAGGAACGGACCGTATGATTTTCAGGAAAACTTATGAGGTCCAAACAAGCTTTCTCTAGCAAAGGGCCCGGGGAAAAAGGGGAAAAGGTGGAGATCATTTGCGGAGGTCAACCGCCCCTGCCAACGGGGGTGGGGTGCTTACATGGAAATTCTGAGTGACGGCAGGAAGAGGTGACCACCTTTCTCTTCGAATACCGGTTGGAAGGTCATCTTCCTGAGGGAGGATAGAACGTCCCAGGTCCGCCAACAATGGGGGGGGGGTGGCGTGGGGTGTTTCAGATAGTGGGAAAAAACTCGCAAAAAACAGCAAAGAAAGTTAGTCACAAGAACACAAAACAACCGCAGCAATGAGGTGACGCAGTGAATATACACAGGTCGGACCGAAGAAGCGGAAGAACCGGTAGACAGTCGGAGAACCAGGGGATAAAGTGGCGTTGGGGGGACACGTGGGTTCCCGGGAGGCCACAAAAAATTAGTGACGACGTTGAACTAAATCAAGTGATCGTCCGGAAAGCCGGAACGCCTTTGGGAGTCGCGAAATCTGGATAACGCCGAAAGTGGCATCACCTCATCGAAGGAGCCGCGTCAGTCACATAAAGGGCAGCCCACCCGGACAAAAAAGAGGGATGTTCAAAACCAAGAAAATTCCGGTCCGATCGACTGTCGATGTGCAGGGGTACCACACCAAAAGGGGATCCGCGAGGAAAGGGACTTCTTTTCTCTGAAAATCGCAGCGAACTGATGGTGCCTAATGCCCGATCACACCGTGCAGGGGGTCAAGTAGTGAGGGTCTACATCGTGACAGGACGTGGGGGGGCACCTCACGACAGCCTTGTCAGATTACGAGACACGGCGCGGAGATGGGTCGACGATGAATGGGCGGAACCAAAATACGCCATCCAGTGTGAAAAACGTCTGAGTCATCCATGGAACGCAAGCACCGCACAGCGGATGAGGGGGGGACGGAGGAGACATTAATTCTGCTTCTCAAGGACGGAGGGGGTGAACTGGGGGCGTCTTCGAGGCAGGGTGTAGAAAAAAAGGAGTGACGGCAGGGGGGAGGAAAGGCAGAAGGCAACGTGGAAATAAGAGAATCAACAAAATAAAAGTCGTAAATCGGTGGGGGACATCGGAATTTTGTAAAAGTGGAAATGTTACGCAGGGGAACATAAAAAACACCATCTGCTTAAAAGGGTGGTCGAAGTGAGGTTGCAGATCGCGTCAAAACCAAAGGGAAGCTCATAAGTTAGGTGGGGAACAAAAGCTCAAAATGGCATATGCCACTATTTGCAGCAGTACATGAACCCCTTACCAAAAAAAGGGAAAAACAGCAGGACTTTATATAGAGACGGGGCAGGCAAAATTGGGGAAGCGGAGTCTGCTACCGTTAAACCGCAAGTCATCCATAGAACAAACCGCAAAGGCATCGAAAGGTTACTGTTGGTATAACTAACGGTCACTAAACAAAGAAAGGGTCGGCCAGCCCAAATCGTTGCGGGAAAATAAGGATACTATATTCTCGAGACGCAGTAAAAGAGGGCGGGGAAGCAACTAACCGATAATACGAAACCATCTCAGAAGGAAATAAAAAACAAAGCGGTTTGGGGTCAAGCAAGGGTACCGCGCCGTGGACGGCCGGTAAGAGGTATCCGTATCCGGAAGAATCTGGCGGGGGGGGGGAGCAAGGGATTCGTCTGAAAGGGTGAAAAAAGGTCGGGCAAGTATGATACTGTGGGAAATGTAAGTGGGTTGAAAAGGCCAGGGCCTGGGGGGTTCAAGCACGGTGGAGCTCAAGCCGGAAAAAAAAAAAGAATGACGAAAAAGATCGGGAGACGAGTAGGGGGGGCGCAAGAGCAGAAACGAAAGACGAAGAATAGGGTGAACGGCCACACCAGAGCGCTTCCAGGTACGCGGAGAAGGTGGGATAAATTCCACGAAAAAAAGGTCCTAATACTCCGAGGGGGGGACACAACAAGAAGGGGGAAGATACAAACATACAACCGAAGAACCGAAATATAGGTCGCAATCAAGAGGCAGCAAAATAGCGAAACGGGGGAAACAAATGTAAGGGCGCCAGAGCCTCAAAAGAAAAAAAATGGGCGGTCTAGCCGAAGCGCACATAAAGTCGCGCAAATTCTTCCGTAGATAGGAAAGAACAAGGCTGGACTACAAAAGACAAAGCAACGGATCCTGGAAAGGTAATAGAGAGATCTTGGAGGTATCCTTAGACGGAGTCGTCTAAATAAGGGAAAAAGTTTCGAAGATTAATCCGCAGTGAGACCAAGCTTCACAGAGTATACTGGGAGGAAGGGCGCCGGGATGGCTACTTATGGGAAAGAAACTGACCGAAGTCAAAGATGGAAGTGCAGAACGAGCCGGAAAAAAATAAGGGTCCTATTTAAGCTTAATGCATCGGTGAATGAAAGACAAAGACAAACCAAAAAAAAGGGGCGAAGACGAGGGGCAGGCCGCTAATGGGGAACACGACCAAAAAAAAAAAAAAAGAGGAAAAGAAAGAGGGAGGGAAAAACAATGTAAGGAAGAGAGAGGGGGTTCCTCATTTCTTAACATTTCGGCGCCAGCGTTGGGGAGGGGGTGTTAGGAAAGCACGTCATTGATGGTGGGGGTGGTCCTGTCGGAACATGAAATATGCGGAGCGGCGGCATCGGAAAGGACGGGGTAATGGCAAAGAACATCTCCGAGTCTGCGGACTCAGAGGAGGATCCCTCCGGTTTCCCAGCAAGCAGGAAGGGGGAAGTGCAGGGGGTCTCTTCTCTAAGAAACGAGGAGACCTGTACCTCTTGACTATCCACGGGAAAAAAATTGAAAACAGGTGGAGACGATCTTTCGTCTAAGGAAAGGGGGCAGGAAGATCGATCTCTAACGAGCAGGTAATCGTAATTCAGGCCAGGCGTAACGGACCAAGGGGTAGATTCTAATATCTAAAGAAATGTAGAGCTGGGGGATGGGGGGCAGGAAGTATGGGTTCTCACCAAGGGCGGGGGAGCTGGGATTAAAGGAGGGGAAGGGACCGGTAAAACTTTTGGACCTGAGGGAGGGGGTATAACATCTTTTGGAGAGGCGAATGAGGGACTTCTTCCGGGGTTGGATCCTGTGTGGGAGGGGCCCGCTGTGGAAATAGTAACTCTTACCGTCATTGCTTCTGCATGGGGAAAGGTGATCAAAAGTCACAAAAAAAAAACCTTACGCTCAATTGAAAGCATTTTGGGTATCTTCATCTGAACTACGCTTTGGGAGGGCGAGACCCTCCGATGAGAAAGACCAACTACACGCGCCCGACAGACCAACCAACGGCCAAGGGCTGGGCTATTGAATCTCATCCGCGGACGAAAGAAAGGAACGGGGGCGTTGTAAAAACCCTCCCAGGAGGGGAAATAAAAAGGCGAATACGGGGGGGGTAAAGACTACATTCACGTGGCCAATCCTGTGCCGAAACAAAAAATGCCAGAGGGAAGAAAGTGATCAAGGATCCTAGATTAAGGGCCGCAAGCAACTTGAAGGGAAAGATTTGGAAAAAGACCTCTTTTTCCGGCAGTCAGGATTCATCTTCAAAAGGTCAGACTTGGGGAGCAACTCTGCCGCCGGTAAAGGTGGCATAAAAGGAGTACGGTCGCATTGAAACAAAGCTTTGGGGGGGGGGCGGGGAAACGATGTTGGGGGCCTAGGCAAGAATGGTTAGTAGCGACACGAACCGATAAAAGGGAAAGAACAGCAAAGTTTGGGGGGGGGGGAGAACGTGCGTTGCATGGCCGGACACATACTCACTACGTCAACCACATGGGGAAGGAAGAGGATCTAAGCTACTTTTTCAGGGGAAGGGCATTGGGGGGTTGAGCTGGTGAGGGATGAAAAAAGAGGAAGGTGGGGGGGCCTCTGACAGTCTTGAGAGGTTTTAGGGACCAAAAGGAAGGGGAGTCCCGATCTCTTCGGAAACGACATCCAGGAAAAAAAAAAGGGGTCAGGGTGGTTGGGGACCAAGAAACAGGCAGACTCACGGCGCGAAATCAGAGGGGAGAAACAATCGGTGGGTTTTTTTTCCGATCTCGAAGTCGAAGAAACTTCTCACCACAAAGTCCGAGCCTCTGGTAAGAAAACTCGAAATAGGACACCTACGACAAACCAGGGTGAATTTCAGCGCCTTATCTCGTCGGAACTGGACTCCGAAATGGGGCTGGGCCGTCTATTGCGTGGGATCTAAAGGGTAGTAGGCCGGCGAATCGAGGAGGTTTCTGGAGAAATTATCGGCGACAAATCTGTAGGTCTTCGCAAGACGGTAAATAGGACCCAAAACTGGGGGGCTGTCTTATCCTGAGGCCCTGAGAATACTTCACGAGGTAGAAATCAATACTAGACCTTAACGGGCTGAGACAGCATAGAAAAACCTAAGTTAATGGGGAGGCAGTGAAGTCAAAAGGCCCGAAGAGGGGTCAAGAGGGGTCCGAGGGGAGGGAGAAACGGTGGGGGGATTAACGTACCTAAATGGAGGAGCGAATCGTACCGGGAAAAAATGGATTAATAGGACCACTTGGTGGAGGTGGGCGTGGCCAGTCTTCGGACAAAATTAGTCCGGAGTAAGTCTATGAGGGGAGTCCACGGTCAGGGAGGGGAAGACAGCTTGGGAGCTAACGAAAAAAAAAATTTCCGGAAGAATCGATAACGAGAAAGGTGAGGGAGGGGGGAACCGCCCAAAAGTCACGGTTGTTTAGAAAGGGGACAAAGGGAAAAAGAAAACGCAATGGGTTTATGTCCGGGAAACACTGGCTGGGGGAAACGTGGGAGTGCCGTAGCGGCGGTCAGAAAAGTACGGAAGTGCCGACTGGACGCAAGGGGAAGTGGCGGTGGTGGTTCAAAATGGAAAAAAAAGAATCAAGACCAACACCAAACTTGAGGAGAGAAAAATAGAGAATGAGTCAATTATTCGAACGGCAATCAATGGAGGGCGGCGGACAGGATAAAGTCGAGGAAGAAGAATCGAGGGATTTCTAAAAAGCGCAGGGGTGGGCGGAAAAGTGGGACGTGCCGAGAAGTTCCATTGGCACCCCCGGTGGAAGAGGTTCCTCACCCACCTGATCGGATCCGGCATCCTCCGGAGGGACCATGGTGACACAAAGAGGGATACCTGTCCGAATGTGGACCAACACAAGAGGGCCTACTGGGAAAGGAATCTTGGGAAAAGGGAAGAAGAAAAACAACTTCAACGCCAACCGTCAAAAAAAAACACCCCAACAACGCAACCACCCCACGGCCCAAAAAACGGGGGTGGGACCTCCCAACACACCCGCCCCCTCACCCATGGAAAGAGGAAAAATATGGAAAAGGACGCTGAAAGGAAATCTGGGTAAGGATTGTATATGAGGGGAAAAAAAACACAAAATTCGAAGACGAACTTTCGGGGGGGATGGGATTATATCTCACTCCCAAAAAACACGTGTGGGGGGGGGGGGGGGAAACGATGTTACCTATTCCTTTCAGAACCGTTAAGGTGTTCGACTACATAGTAGCTGAAGCCGGAAATAGATGCAAGGAAGGGGTCAAATTCAAACGAAGACCAGAAGGGGGGGTCGCCAGATTTGAGAAAACCACAATGACCGCCAGCAATCGATTAAGATTCTGGGGGGCATCAAAACAGGGATCGCAGCAACGGCGGCCGGAAAAAAAGAGGAGTTTCAGAGCATTACTTCTGCTCAAAAAAGGTCGGGAGTTCTGGGGAGCTTCTTTTTAACAGCCAGGAGTGTAATTTCCGGAAATTGGTAGAAAGAGCCTTTCTTCTGAAGAAACCTAGATCGCGAAACCAAACAGAAAAAGCACACGATTCAGCGGGGGCATGGGTGAGCGCCGGAACGTGTTAGCTGGAAGAACTAACACCACGGATGTTCCCTGAGAAATTGTCCAAGTTCGGTGGACTCTCTAAGCAAATCCGGGATCTCCAAATGGAATTAATCCAACGCTCAAGGGGGGGAAAGGGGGAGTTCAAGACTAATAAATTCCAAAGTACCATAACAAAAAGACCATCCCAATCGGAGACTTGTACATAGAGCCCTGCACAGGTGTGAAAGGAAGTCACCAGGTACGAACTCAACAGAGCCAGTAGACAAACATTCTTTCTCAGGCAATGGATGTTTAAAAGGGGGGGATATAATCAATGACTATAAAAAACAATAGTGGGGCTGCCAAACACACAATAGGGGAAAAAAAACGTCCGGTAACGAGTGAGGCAGGCGAAAAAGCGCCTTTAAACGAGTCAATAGAGAGAATCGCACATCCCCAGACACAAACACAGCAAAGGGAGCTCCTAGACGGCAGTTAGAAACGGGCTCGTTGCGCCTGTAGAAACGAGATAATATAGTCTGATGACGGAACCTTATTGGGGGACTGCGGAAGTTCGTGCACACAAGGGTTTGGCATGGGGTAAGGGAGGGGCCACACTAAAAAAAAGGGAGTCAACAGTGTTGTGTTGGAAAAAAAGAGAAGAAGAGAACCTGGAATCACATCAATATTGAACGGGTACGATCGGACGAGAGCGCCTCTGGACGGGAATGAAAACGCAAAGACGAATATAGACAAAAAAACATAAAGAGAATCGTCACATGGAAGGGGAGGAGGGGGTTCGCAGAAAAAAGCAACATCACTCAATGCCACGAGACGAAAGACGGTCACAAACTGGGAAGAACAACCGAAAAAACAACAGGAAGACGATATAAGCCCTCCCCAATCTTGTTCATAAACATAGCTCAGCGGGAAAAAGGGTAAGGCGGCACTCCTCCCAGGAGCGGAACACGGGGAGAAAAAACTGGCTAATAACCCAAAAAGGAAGCAAAAAAATCGATAGGGGAAACTAGCCAGATGCGAGGACGACTTGACAGAACGCCAGCAAGGAATTCCCGGCCCGAGATGTAAAGTCGGCTTAGACTGAATTCGTCCCAGAAAGACAGCGGGGGTGGGGGGGGCGGATTAGAGTCGTAATTCAAACCAAAGGGGGGCGGTCGAACGCTTGAAAAAAAGGAAACGATGTGGCGTGTAACCTGTTTTAATCCTCAGGAGTGGAGAAGGAACAGGAATGCCCAAAGATAACTCAAAGGACCAAGAATTCCATAGAGCGCAGCTTTGAATTGGAAAACCACGACAGGGCAACCAAAAAGAAATGGTCGGTCACTAAAACCATGAAGAGTCGGGGCGCCGAAGCCATTGGATTCTCAATGGCA
>Ga0179593_1383941_pt1 | contig 23656 bp, 20 predicted proteins | sample CZODoug2_1_08_16_FD_185931 | JGI IMG/M metagenome (GOLD analysis project Ga0179593, IMG submission 185931) | Vadose zone soil fungal communities from Angelo Coast Range Reserve, California, USA - CZODoug2_1_08_16fungal (PacBio error correction) | ecosystem: Environmental > Terrestrial > Soil >...
AGCATCCTGTCGGGAGGCATGGCCGGTGGGTCGTGCTTGCGGGAGATTCATTAAGGGCAAATCGGGGGGGCTTCCCCTTTATAGAGAGGAAGGGGGCGGGAAAAGGAATTGTGAGCAATAGTGCAAAAGCTCTTCTTGGGAAGTAACTTGGGTAAAAATTGCTTGTTTCCAAAAATAGGGTTTGTAAAAACCCCCGACGCGGGGGTATGTGGGGATCATAATTAAATCCTGTGAGGTGCTATGATATAGAAGGTCCACTCGTAGGGAAGACGCTGGGAATACGAAAAAGGCACAGGAATTGGGGCAAAAATTCATTGCGGAATCATAAAAAGGAAAAAAAACAACCTCGTAAAACCTGGCTGTGAGGGGCCAAAAGCAGGGTCTTGGGAGAACGAAATTCTGAAAAAAAATCTTAGAAAGCCCAGCGTTTAGGAAAGAATGGATCACGTCGGCTTTCCAAGAAAAAAATGCTACTTGGAGGAGGAAACTTACATGTTGAAAAGGACGTTGATTACTTTTTAAAGTTTCTTCGGGGGGGCTCATGGAAGTGATAGGGGTCTAGTATACTGGTGGAAAAACCCCCGCAGCCGGAACCTATTCATAAGAGCGAGTGGGTGGGAAGGTTGCGATTAAAAAAGAATGGCAGTAGCCTGTTGGGAGCCCCGAGTGGACTGAGAGGTGGGACGTTATGAAAAAAGCGGTGAAAAGGCAAGATCTTCTCAGGGAACGGGTTACTTTATCCAACCAGGGGTGGAAATCCAGTTGTGGAGTTGTCGGTGCGGCGGTCAAATTAGATGTGTGGGTAGTCCTTACCTTGGGGGGGCATCCAGGGTAGTTCCATCTGCAATGACGAAGCAATGGATCGGAAAAATTGTCGGATAATGACAGGTTTAAGGTCGAGCGGAGGGATGAAGCCAACTCTCTATGCGAATTCCGGGAAGAATAGAGGCTCCGTTTGGATCCTCCTGATAAGGGAATCTGGAAAAACTTTGAGTGCTTGGTCACATTGGGGGGTCGCGCCGATCACTGGGGCATGCGAGCGTAACTATGGAAAGTCGAGACAACCTGGGACCTTCGACGGTACTCGGGTATACTGTGTACCACACCTTAAGTCGTGATCATGGGTAAGGTAGGGGGGGGTTTTGTATCGTCCTCGGGGAAGAGACGTTAATCAACGTTAAGATTGCAAAAAACAGGGAAATGATCACAACCTCGGGGATGAGGAAGAAAAAGCGAGACGAGAAATACGTCCCAAGACTTTAGATATCTAAAGCAAGATTGAAGGTGAACAGTCAACTGTGTAGGGAGCTCATATAGAGATTAGTTTCAAATTTGAAAAGGGGCGACAGAAGAGAAATCCAGAGGCACACATCGACCCGCCTACAGGAATGGAAGATCGCAAAAAATGTCAAATAGACTTGAGAAATTAAAGCAACACCACGGTAATTCTCGTAACCGGGGCTGGAAACGTTTAAGGCGAAACGGTGTAACCGGAGTATTCAGTTCAGGACAACCAGCCACAATCATAGGGGAGGAATGCCTAATTAAAACAAAGCCAAAGATAACAAACCACGGTGAGCAACCGCCACGGAATGGCGACTGGATGGGGTAGAGGGGAGGGGGGGGTGACGCACCGCGAAGTGAGGAGAGGGGGGTCGGGATGGTGGCGACTGCTAACCAAAACCACTGCGTGGAGGGTACCGGTATAAAAAGCCACTCTGAATGTGTTGATCTTTTTGGAGGGAAGCAGGCACGAGTTGAAAAGGGGGGTTTGCTTCTGAGAGGTCAAAACCGGCCAGAGAGAAAGGGTGTCTTGGAAAGCTGAGGAGCTCAGCGGAATCGTAAAAGAAGGAAAAGAAAATACGAGCTGGGAACGTTTTCTCGAAGAGAAATCCGCAACCGAGAAGGGTAAAATTGGAAAAAGGCCGAATGAGATTCCGGGAAAGCTCTAAACAAAAGTTGCCTTTTGGGGGTAATCAAGGAAGGGTGGGCTAGGCTCGGGAGGGGTGTTGCTCGATTTAACGCACGCTGGTCAGAGGGGCAATTCCCACATTTTCTTGGACAGGGGGAGAACCGGATCTCAGGTCTCACCAAGGAGGAAAAATTATCGGTTCCTCAATCCGGAAAAGATGGTTGTCGCTGAAAGCGGTCGGAATCGTCTGAACCAAAAAAGAGAGGTATGACAATTTCAACTTCCATGTCGAGACCGGTAGAGAATAATGCCGGGCCCGAGGGAGTCACGAAAGGAAGGAATCGGCGGGAAAAGCTTGGGGGGGGGGGGGGGGGGGGGCAAAATCGCTGGGGGGACATGTTTACTGGGCGTGTATCGAGGGGACCCTAACTGGCCAGACTCCAAACACATCTCAGAAAAATGGTGAAGAAATCTCATATAAACTCCAACTCAATAAAAGAAGGCTTCCATCCCCAACAACAAATTCGCTGGGAAGCGGTCAGTAGGGAGAAATACGATTTCAACACAAAGAGAGGGGGGTTATCAAATCCAGAGAAGCATCTTCCGCAAAAAGGGACCAACCCCCTGGGGGGGGGGGGGGCTTTTGTCACCCTCTTATAAAAGTTGCGGAATTTATTGCTAACACATCGATGGAGTGTTGTTTTCTTAAAATGGTTGGTGAGTAGAAAAGCTCTCACGGGGGTGGAACCTAAGGAAACGCTCCCTACAGAAAAAAGGTTACGGTAGATCAGTAGGCGGATGGGGGTAGTAAAGGCTCGGTCCAGAGATGTTGTGCCGATTCTCAAGGTTAGGTTATTGAGGAAGCGCCTGTGGCAGAGGGATGGGACAGGAGGTCATTGTCAAGAATCGCAGGGGAGCTTTCACTCAGCAATCTAAAGGACCTCATTGGGGACGCTTAGCGGGATCGCTAATTAAGAAGAGGAGGGCGAAGGCCAACTCGTATGATACTAAGTTTTTCGAAGCATAAACAGATCATTGACCTCTCGAGGGTTCACTTCACAACATGTTCGCCGGTACAGGACAACACCTCAGAAAGGATCGCACCCTACAACTGTTTGGTTAAAGAACACCGGGAGAGCTTACAAAGGCCGCGCCAAAGACTGTTTCAGTGAGAAAGAAGCCATTACCGGGGTCGGAGGGAACAGGGCACAAGGTCAAACAAAATTGTCAGACTTAAGTAACGAGGAGGAAAGGCAATACCTAAAGAGAGATGCCATTGATCTTCTAGATTAATAATAAGCTCGATGCCAACAGGGAGAGACACCTCTGCTAGCAGAACGATGTGAAGGGAGGTACCGATATTAGATTAGTTTGGAGCACAATTTTAACTACAAAAAAAGAAGGGAAAGACGGCTCGCAAACTACAAAAGTGGAGTTTAGCCTTCATCATTGAATTCCAAGGTCGCACAGGAAAGGAAGGGGGGGGCAATCGGCAAGGAGCCAAGCGGGTCAACATCTTGCATAGTCTGATTTTGTTGCTGGGGGGACAATTAGAAAGGAAAGTATTTGAACATATAAAAAGGGAAAAAGCCAGGAAGGGACTTCTAAAAGTACGGGGGCCCCCGTTCGCTTGGTGCGGGAGAGATCTTTCTTCGGTGATCACCTCATCAACCCGTCCTGTTGCAATGACGGCGGATTCCCAGCTGTTGCCAACCATTTAAATCAACTTAAACGGAGTCAGGTACCGGACTAGATCAGAGGCTAATTATCAGACAACTTTGAAAAGGAGAAATAAAGTTCAAGAGGTTATCAGGGAATATGGGGGTCCAAAAACTGGTATCGACGAATGGCAATATCGGAGAAAAGGGGAGGCCGCAGCGCTTCGCAGAGCTAGGGGGAAATTAAAAATGAGGATTCGCGACTGAGTGGGAAAAGGGGGGAGCCCTTAAACCAAGAGAGCTCCAATCAGACAGTGATTGATTTCAATCACTCCTCAGCGGGAGGGGGGGGGGCCCCTCTAAACAAAATGGGGAAGGGGGAAGATCATTAGCACCAATCTAGAAAAAATGAGGGGGAGCGAAAAAGATTCTAAAAATATAGGCTACAAAAGGTAAAGGGATATACAGAGAACCCTCTGGTGGGGGAACAAAACCGTAGAGGGCATAGCACCCTACGGGGAGGAAGAAAAAAGAAAGTATCTCGCAGAATGGGACAGGAACCGCCTCCACAATTGGTTCTTTTGAAAAAAAAAAAGAGACCGCAGACCGAGACAAATGTTCTCGTGCGGGGAGTGGACGGTGCAACACAAAAGTGTAAGGAAGAGGTTGTCGCACAAGGGGTTATCCCGGGGGAACGGTCAAGTGGGGGGGAGAGGACAGGGTGATAGGCTCTCGGGCGGGTGTGAGAAAAGAGACCTACGGGAGGCGTCAGAAGGCATAGTGAGACATGCTATTTGTGCGCTTAAAAGAAATTGTGTCAGGAGGTCTATTGATGCTAAAAAAATTAGGGATGTTAAGGTTGGTATGCAAACTTGACTTCCGTTGGGGTCAAAGACGTAATCAAGAATTGAGGATTCTTTGTAAAAATTAAAATCTTTAAAGAATGGTACAAAGAAGGGGGTGGATGACCGGGAAACCCGAAAGATGGATTGGAGGGACAGGAAATTTCAAGGCGCTTAGGCTCGAGTTTTTAAGTCCGTCAACTAATCTCCAAAGGAGGACGAAAGACGTCACGTGGAGGGCACCGAGGCCATCGGTAGCAGGGGGTTGCCACGTGGAAAAGTTAACGAACACGCTAGGGAAAAAGACTACGAAAAGGCGGGCCATCCTTCAAAGTTTTGTAGGGGCTTAGACCGGAGTCTAGTCACACGCGGACGGAGAAAAAAGGGTCGCCCAAGTGAAAGGTGGAAGATTTGTACAACCGGGGAATGGGGACAATTGCGCTTGGGAAAAGTGAAAAAATCCGGTCAAACCCCTTCCTACCAGACGAGTTCTCCCAAGCGGAATTGCCTTGAGCGGGTGGGGGGGAGTTTTTAGCTTTACTAAGATCCTTTGTTGGTAAATCCCCAAGAGATGGAGAGCGTTTTACAGATATAACGCCGCAAAGCTAATTAGGTAAGTCCGGCGCGGTGAACGTTGGAAGTCAGGAAACAGATGGGGGGGGGTGGAAATGCCCAATGGGTGGGGGGTTGGGAGACAAAGGCCGGGGTTGTATTTTAACAAAAATTTGGTGCTGCAAAAAAAAGACTTGGCGATGGTTCTGGCTGATCGAGCAAGGGGGGGAAAAGTAGCTACGCGAGGAGATAGGAATAGAGAGGGGACAGGGGGAAGGAGCACTCTCAGTCTATCTGTCTCTAGGAAGGGGACAGGCACCGATTGTTTCACTGCCGTGCCACTGGTTCTGTCCTATCCAAGGGGTGAATGGAGGTTATAAGAGACAAGGTTAGTCTGAAAGGGGTAGCTGCAGAGAATCTTTAACAGGGGTTGTGGTTCAACACACATGGCGTGTTGACGTGCGATGGGGAGATATTAGCCCAGAAAAGGTGACTGAAGGTTTGGAAATTACATACGAGTGGAAGAGTCATTCGAGTTTTATAAACAGAATAGTGATTCCTCAAAGGTAAGCTTAGTTACCATCTTTCTAGGCTCCCGCGACCACTAAAATCCCACTTATTGGTGAGGGAAAGTGACCTTTCGAGTTCTAGATTTAGGGGAGGGAACACGCAAAAAGAGTCCGCGATGCAACGAAAACATTCGTCAAAGAATCCTACGCAGCCATAAAGGGAACTTTAGACCTCCAAGGAGTCCAGGAGGGGGAGCGATGTTGAATCAAAAAAGTAGGGGCTAGCCTCTGAAGGGTAATTTTCTTAATGTTAACGAAGGTTTCATTGACATGGCCGGGACACAAGAAGCAGGACAATCGCTCCAAGGAATACAATCGAAGAAAAAAAAGACCTAAAAAGTGCCGCTGGTAGATATAAGAGTGGGTGAGCGCAACGCCTAACGATGCTGGAAGGCTTGGGGGCAGCAAAGCTAAAGTCTTCGTTGGTCGAGGGGAGGATCAACGTAAGACGGAAAAACGGCATAGAGAATTTGTTGGAGGCGGGTTACAAACCTGCGTTGGAGTGGCTTCTTGAGGGGGAGCGTCTTCAGTGGGGGGGAAATGTTAGGGGGCTGGAAATCTCTTCCTCAATATCTACTTCCCGGCCCCATCCGTATCTATTTGGGGCTCGAAAAATACCAACTATTGAATAAAATCTTTCCTCCTGTGCCTTCCAAGCATAGGACAAGGGGCGCTTGGATCAAATGGGTTTCCGCGAGAGTTTTGTGCTTTGTAACAGAAAGTCAGGGAATCCAAAGAAGGGAGGGGTCATGGAGAGGAACCTTATCGTCAAAAACAAAACTTGATTGGATATAACCATAGTAGGAATTGCTCGCTGACTGTTCTTACCAAGTCCCACCACCGGGGAGAGAAAATCAGAAGGATAACAAACATTGAAGGATTTCATTATCTCTAGCCCCTTTCTCAAACGAAACAAAAAGGCTGAATCATGTGGTTTGCTGGTGCTCGAAGCGTCTCCTCGGAGTTTTGTTGTGCCTTGCTTTCTTGGTAGGATGGCCGGGAAAGAAAAGGGGGACACGCCGGGCAGCCATGCGGCTACAATGGGAGAAACTTCTCATAAGAAAGCCGGGGCACACAGCAACTGCTGGGTCCAAAGATAAGGGGGCCACTTGCCGGACAGCTTAGTTGTATCGATTGTAAAGCCTGGTTGTGGAGCAGCGGATACTTCCAAAAGAATCCGCGCATCTCTGACGAAGCTTGTACACAACTAAAGGGAAGAAAAGAGGGTTCGTCGCAGGGGTACGTTCTATGCGGAGTTGTGGGGAGGTAGTTGTTGTGGTGCAGGCGAGTCTTGTTTGTGAAACATGGCCACGGAGACGTCTCCCGGAACCGCCGTAAAAATGACTGAGGGGGCCCTGGTCGTGCCGAATTAGAGTACCTGGGTAAAGGCCTTATTATCGGGGGTGGCCCGGTTTGGCCTATGGGGGTGAGTCATTTGGCTCAGAGGGTCTGATGAAGAGTATCTACTCATGTCCATCGAACTTCAGCAAAAAGAGGATGAGAAGGGGGGAAAAGCGAATCCTATTCAGAGGACAGAGATTGGGGGGCAACGAGGGTGAATCTACTATCTTTACCTGATGCCCTTCGAAAATACAAACCTCCGCCAGGAGGGATTGCAGGAAGAAAGCGTCCCCAAGGGGAAAAAAAATGGTGGTAACGGTAAAAAAAAATAACCTGCGTCGCGATCCTACGGCAACAAATGAGGTTTCTAATCCTAAAATGGACAATTGTTATAGGAGTAACATGTAAAAAAAGTTAAAAAGCACCCGCGTTCGAAATCCTAGGTGGTCTGACCAGGTATAAGGAAGAGGGGAGTCATCAGTTCTCGGTTTTGCGATATCCAGGAAAAGAGCCCAATCTAACCTCTCAGTGGACGCTAATGGGGGAGCGATTATGATCGATATTAAAAATTCGAGTTTTGAAGGTTGTAACGCATAAAAATAATGGAACCCGACGCGAAAGAAACACATTGGGTCCGCATTGGAAAACGTCACCATATGGGAACTTGAGGCTCGGGGCAACCGGCGCACCGGTGAATTGCGCATCGGGCACAACAGATTGGCGTTGACCAAAACTTATCTTATTTCAGGTTGGAAAGATCAGACAGACTAGGATAAAGGGGGGACAGCAGCTTTGTCCTCACAGCAAAAGAAACTAATTACCCAAAGAACAATCCAGCCTTGGTTACCGCATCGGTAAACGGCATTCACCCAAATCGTGAAAAGGAGCGACAGGGAGTACGGTGGAAAGACGGCGGTCTAGTAAAGCCAAAACGGGGGGGGAGAAATTGACAGGGCAGTGGGAAGCACAACTTAAGAAGAAAGTGGATGATGCGGCTAAGGTGAGCAGCCGCGTGAAACCCCTGAGGGAAAGAAAAAACGAAAGGGAATTCCGGGTGCTGTCTTAAACGAACTTGACCTGAAAGATCCCTTCGATGCCCTCCCTCGGAGGATCAAGGAAGGAAAGTGGAGGCAGGTAAACAAAAATCGAACAAACTTCTTACAAAACCATTTGACCGGGGGAACCGAACTGGGAAGCTTCCAGTACGAAACGAATGAAGATTAGGGAGAAATTCTGGGGGATACTAAGAGTCTCACTTTTAGAGAAATACGAGACCTCACTCATGGGTGGGGCCGATCATATAATCAAAACCATCCATAAGGGGAAGCTAAGTCGGCTAAGGGAACACCGCCCACGGAGGTTAAGTTATTGGGAAAAGCCGCCGCGAGAAAATGGGGGGTGAAAAAAGGGGAATGGGTTAATACACGTTATCTCTCAAAACAGGATGATGATGGGGGAAGGGGGAGGGGTCATGTAGAAACCGTTTCCGACACAGATAGGAAAAGTTTGCGACTCGCGTAAGTAAAAGAAACCTAGGGGAGGGAAGGTTCTGCTATAAAACGTTCCCTTGGCCCTGCACGTGGGGAATTTCTTACCGAACCGTAGGTTGGGGCTGAGGGGGGCTGATAATTTAGGACGGCAAAAAATGGGAGGAAGTAAAAAAGGGTTCGGAGACGGAAAAATATCTTGAAAAAGCGTATCAAAGGACTGGTCGAAATATTCCGTGAGTGGAGGTAGGAGACTGCCTCATTTCACGGGATTTGTTGTTGCCACGAAGCGGTTTGCTGTGAAACAACAACGTGGTAGGGGTAAGGAGGAACTCTTTGTGGAAAAAGCAGAAGGGGTTGTAAAAAAATTCCAGTTAGTTAAAGAGCTCAACAAGATACTCCAGTGAGGGTGCGGGAAGGGGAATTTTCGGTGGAGATAGACGGGAAATCCACCAGGGCAGGAAGGGTTTTTCTCCAAATCTGTTTAGGACGTAGTTCCAGTGGACCAAGCTTGTGGGTTTGTTGGTTCCTTATACCGGGGAAGTTCTGAAAAAAATCATCTCCGGGACACTGCGGGACCATCTGGACTAGAGGGCAAAGGTCAGATGGGCGAACCTGTGAAGTTCAGGGAAGACAACCCACCATTCGTGTCGGTCTATTGGAGACCAAAACGGGGCAAATTACGGAGCGGGGGAGGGGTGTAAGGGGGGCGATGTAAAATAATGTTAAGCAGTGTTGAAAACCAACAAGAGAAGGGAGAAAGAGTGTACAAACGGTGATCAGAGATGTATCGGGGAAGGCCAGAAGGCTGTTTCACTAAGTACAGAGGGGGGAGAAAGGCCTAACCCAATGGGGTGGAGGGGGCTAGAGGAGTTGTAAAAAAAAGAGGGTTGGGAACACGGGGGAAACAACTTGTCAGGGCCTCTGGAAGATGAGAAATAAAAGAAAAGGAAAACGTTCGCTAATGCATAAAATTGGAGGGTATCTAGTTTAGAAACTCTGTAAGGGCACGGTGATGCTCTATTAAACACATTATCCTCACTCATAGTAGTCGGACGCAGGTTAACCCAGGGGGGAACAATGGGTCTTCCTGTCAAAAATGGAATGGCTGGAGAGAAATGAAACAGAAATGGCAGAAAGCAGAGAATCGGGGCGAGTGACTCGTTTTAAAAAGGTCGTGGAGAGGACGAAGGGTAGGCGGATGGAAGGTTCGACATTCGGCTGTGTATGCGCAGGGAAATCGCGTGGAAATGAGAGGGAGAGCCTGGAGAGATGAAGATGAAACAAAAGTGGCGTGATTCAAAAAAAACGAGAAGTAGTCCATCCGTTTCAGGGGGTATCGCGAATATCCCAGCTAAAGAGAGAAACGGTGGGCGAGGGAACTTTCGATTGTCAATAGGAGAGTTTTGGCAAGGTCAAGCTGTGGCCGGCAAGTCTTAATGACTCAGAGAGTAATTGATAGGCCAAATCTTAAAACAAGGGGGGAGGTGGGCGCGTGGTCTGAAAACACATCGGGTGACGAGATCACGGGTAAGTAAGTTCTCCTCCATTTTGGCAATGGCCGAAAAACCAAGTCACAGACAAAAAAAAAAAAAAAATCGAAGAAATACTAGAGGGGGGTTATTAAAAAAAATTGTATGAGAACTTGAGTTAGAAGAGAGGGGGGGGGGAAAAAAAACCGAAGCAGATGATGAGAGAGGGGTGGCTATCAAAAAAAAACAAACCAAAGTGCAGGGAAGAAATTTAACGCAGAACAGCGCCGTTACATGTGTGGAAGTACGTGGGGGGGGGAAAACGCACGTGAGGGTCGGGTTAGAGGCTTGAAAGGTCAAAAAAGACAGGTGGCTTGGCCAAAAGGGCGTGCACGGTCTCCAATCGCCCAAAAACACAAAAAAGAAAAGCATATTGCGGGGGAATCAAGCCCCTCCAAGGGGGACTTTGCGGACAAAAAGGTGCAAAGGAGGTTCAACCGGAGGGCTGGGGACTTGAATTGCAGAAGGGGGCCCGAACTTTTGGTCAGCAACAGGGGGGTAGGAAAATGGGGCACCTAATGTAGTGTGAAGGATCTCCAAAAAACAAAAAACTAGGGGGGGATGATACGAGGATAATGGAAACTCACACTGGGTCTAGGGAGTTCTCATAAAACACCACCAAAAACGTAAGGGAAACCGGAGAAGGCATTCAGAAAACACAACTAAGCTTTAGCCTCGACATGCTCCTCTAAATCTTATATTGGCTTGATTTCGACGGAGAAAACGCTGGCGGGAGGCAGAACTGGTGGCTTACCTCCTAAAAAAAAAAAAAAAAAAAAAAAAAAAAAAAAAAAGCAAAAAAAAAAAAAAAAAAAAAAAAAAAAAAAAAAACAAAAAAAAAAAAAAAAAAAAAAGAAGAAAAAAAACAAAAAATAGCAGGAAAGGCTCAAAAGGGTGACTGAACGGGGCAAGACTCTACTCCAAAGGCCACGAAAAACACACTCGTTAGCCAAACAAGAAAAAATCTAAAAGGACTCGTGGAAGCAAAAATGTTGAAGAACGTAGAGACGAACGCACGCAGGGGGTGGAGCACTGAGAGACAATCAGCGCGCACTGAGCCTAAGGAAGGAGTCCAAACAGAGCAACTGTTCGTCATCACGGGTGGGATTTCTAACCATCGGCTATGAGGGGTTGGGTCTTCGGGAGGGGGGGTGGGACAAAAAAACCCCCCGACTGTTTGTTTGACACCTTCCGTGTCATGTAGGAAAAAACGGACCCGAACCCTTCCTTAAGACAGTGACGGACGGCAGAATGAATAAAGGAGCTGAAATTAGTAAGATGAGGTATGTGCACTCCTTGGGGGGATGTTTGCCAACGGAATGTGGGGAAAGGAAAAAGGTTCGATAAGAGCAAAACTAAAAAGGGACAACAAGAAAGACAAGGGTGGCAGCGCGAAGGGATCGAGTAATGGAAAACGTTGAAAGACCAGATTAACTAAAAAAATCGAGCTACGTCCCTCGGGAATCTTTACAAGAGCAGTCATAAGGGGGAGAAATTTAAGTAAATAGATCAAGCTCAAAAGAAAAATCTCAGCCGGGATAGGAAACCCAAGCAGATGTGCCACCCGGGGGGGGGGGAAAAGTGTGGAAGAGTTAGAAACGCCGAAAAAAAGGGGGGGGGTAGAGGAAATCACCGGCCAGATCTGTTGGTCAGTAGGAGCCAAAGATTTGTGATAGGAGGATCACCAAGGTGAAGGGTCACGCGGAAGAAAGCCGTACATGGATGAGTTGCAAAGGGAAGCAGTAATAGTAAAAGATTGGGGCTCTATTTGCTAGTCCACAGGCGGGAAAATAGGTCCCAAAGGGATTCATAGATCGGGAAGTCCTATAAAGGCTCAAATGGCATAAAAAAAACTTTGTCAACTAAAAGCAACATGGGTTAAGCCAAAAGCATACCAGGGTACTGAAGCAATTGTCAAAATCACGTCCACCTAACGGAAGGAAAGGGGCAAATCGCCCGGCGCACCGCGGAATAAAGAGGGGGAACTATCCCATGGTGTCTAAACAGCTGGATTGTGGTTTTGAAAGAGAAACCGGGAAAAAACCATCAGTAAGTACTGGGACACGCGCTGGGGGGGAGAAAGGCTTTCGGGAAGAAAAAGAGTCCTTCGCACCAGGGGGGAAGTAATCGTCACGTATAAACGGGAACAATCGAAAGGGCTACGCAAGAAAAATGACTTGGGGGAAAGCATAGAGGAAAGTCTGGATACAAAATGGGGAATGCTCATAAGGCAACTTGGTCTGGGATGATAAAGAATAAGTGTTCACCAACAAAAATTTTACGAGACGGGTTCGGCATACCGTTATCCAAGGCGGAAAAGGTCTAAGAATCCTCGAAAGGCAGGGGGAAGTTCGAAACGGGGGGGCTTATTAATCCACGATAACTACACCAATTGCACAAATCGTTTATCGCCTCCACTCCGCGTTTCGGGGGGTACCCGGCTAAACCACTGGGACCCGTGGGAATCATCACACCTCGGGGGGGCGAATAAATATATTTACTAACAGTCTCTCCTCCCGTAGCCAAAGTTGCGTCCCTTCTCCGCTCATGTGTCCTCACCCTATCATCACCTCTGATAGGAAGCTCATCGAAGGGGAGGCACCACAAAATTGACAGAAATTCAGAACGATGGGCCGAGCCTACGAAGAGGTTTCTGGCTTAAAACGCCTCTCGCGATCACCATGGTGAGAACATATCTGGGGGTAAAATTAAACGGGGAGCACGTTTAGAAACATCTACAGAAGACAGCAACGAGTAAAAATATAAAAGTATTTTCTCCTACACTTGGGCCAGTTCCTTTAAAACAAATAGGGAGGAGAACCATGTTCGAAGCATCCGGGGAGGGGGAAAAAAACACCGGTGTCGTCCTATGGATTAAAATCAATTTGGGCAGGGTAGAGAATGTCTTTGGGGTGAAAGCCAATCTTAGGGGGTAAGTCGAGGCTGAATTGAGAAAAACAAAGCGCGGTTATCTGTAGGAGTTAGACCTGGGATCTAGCTCAAAATTGAGGAACCGAACGTTAGTCGGATGGGGGAAAGCTGTGCTGGGCTTCCAGCTGGAGGTCAAGGGGGGGGGGGGGGGGGGGGAAGGGCCCCACGGATTGGCAGGGTAAATCAATCCACTGGGCCTGATGGACCGCTGAAAGGGAAAAAAGCTAAAGAGATATATCCTTCAAAAAGAAAGGCATCGAATTCTGATTGTCACCGGATCTTCGGTGAGGGAAGGGGCAAAAAAGAGACTAAACCTCATGTGTCCAAGAAAGTTCAAACCAGTGGGGGTTGGGTTTCGGGCAAACTTTTTCTGCGGAGACGCGAAAATTCTGTTCCTATTAGGGAGGACCCGTGGGAGGGAAGTTCCTAATCAGTCCGTAGCGGTCAAAAACAAAAAAAACAGGAGTCCTGGAGCCTTCAGGACTATGGGGGGACTGAAGATACTTGAAGGGGGTAGTCAGGGCTCAGTGACGGTCGTTCGGGAGGAAAGCACTTGAAGCCAGCCGGAAAAATAATCCGGATGAAGTTGGAGCCTTGGGGGAATCCTCGCTGGTTGTCGCCCCAGAGCGTAGAAAATTTGGACCGATGAGGCATCTGTGGGGGGCAAGGGATACGCGAAGGAAGTGACGTTGGAAAAGTCAAACGAGTGACTTCAAAACTTAAAACAAAGGGGGGGGAAGGGGTGAGGGTTCAATATTAGCTCTTGTATGCGGTGAAACCCAGGTTGTTGGGGCCGGTGGAATGAAGTGAGGGGGGCTTCAAAGGGAAGGAGGAAGAGAATGGTTGCTATAGGAAGCGAGGGGGACAACCTCACTGGACGGAGGAACGAAAGAGATCCTTCCTTCATCATCTGAAACCTGGGCCAATTTTAACACAATCGTGGGCAGTTGGGGGGGGGTGAGAAGAAAAACATTTCAAAGGCTGGCTTGTAAAAAGATCTGTAACAAATTGCCGAAAGCGGACGGCCTATCTGGCGCTGTGTGAAATGTTGGCCAACAAATTAAGGGGTGAGAGACATTTAGGAGGTGAAAAAAGGGTGTCAGGGGATAGGCGACCCCGGGGGGGGGTAGGCATGGATCTAGCGGATCAGCTATATGCAAGCATGAAATTTCACAAAAGGGGAGAGAACCGTCACAGGGTGAGAGAGATTCCATCTGCCAGGATCTCGCAGACGCACCTCAAAACCATATGCGATTCTTGTTCTTAAAGAGGAAAAGATAGGTCGGGGATGGCTCGAAAGGAGGAATCTGAGAGGCACTAAAAGACATGCTCCACAGTCAGCAGTAACGACCATCAGTACAGTGGCCGACAAATAGGAAAAGGTACGTTTGCTCACTCCCCAAGTGCTCTGGAAGGCAAGGGTTGCGGAGTGTAGTCTACTTTTTCATTGCGGGTCCTTTGAACATCCCAAGAAATTCAGGGGCACCCTAGAGGAAACTAAGAAAGAGCAATATTTTGTAACTACTACCGCCCGATATGAAAGTGAGTTTAAGAGCGTTGGGACGTCAAAACGGGAGGCGGAGAGCTCTTAGGGCGAGCCTCTTCTAAGCCACAACAGAGGCGTGAAAGGACGTGAAAAAAGGAAGACAGGGGAAAAGAGTTTTTTTGGGTTCACGGGGTAGGGCGCAGAGGTTGGCTTTGGCTTGGGGGAAAGGGAAACGGGTAGGTGAGGGGGGACTAGGCAAATGTGGAAAAAAGCAGTTTGGGTGGCGGTGAGTCGGAAGTACGGTAAAGGAGGGGAGTACCAGAAACCTGAAAGAATTGTTCTGTTTTGACATCGCTAAATAAGAAAAATCTCCTATGGAAGAGGGGGGATATAGCGGGCACCAGGGAGCCTAGACTACTGTGTCCTTTTGGGCAAATGATTGTGGAGGGGACCCTATCTCGGGGGTGTGGCGCCTGCTTGGAATCGGAATCAGGTCAAGATCTAGCAGGAAATCAAGGTCACGGGGAAATGATCAAACTTAGGATCAACACCTTATATGAAAGATATGGAAGATCCGGGGAAAAAGCCGAAGACCCAAAGAACGGCGCCATTCTTTACATCTCTGCTCCTAACCGACACAAAAAGGGGCGGAGAGTCCGCGAAATTGGCAATGAAATTAAAAATTTGGCGTCGAGGAAATTTCTCCTGGAATCTTTCCCAAAGCAAGGGGAATAGGAGGTGTGTACTGATTTAGCGCCTCTAAAAACTATTAGGGTGCATATTGTGCGATTCCTTCTATACGCTAGCCTTACCGAAAAAGACAAACCTGGCTCGAAAAGGTAGGGCCGCTAAGCCCAACGCCACCAGCAGTTTAGGCTTTACCACCCCCTAAGTCAACAGGACTCGGAAGCAAGCTTAAGGGGGGGGAGGGCGGACGTATCACGTAACTCAGCGGGTGGGGGTATGAATCAAAAGGGAACATCCAGAAAAAAGGGGCAGTCTTAGGAAGAAAGGCTTTGTCAGCAACTGCTCTTCAGTTCGTTGTCTAAAGGCTATTGAGATCTTTAACGATCGTTTTTGGTGTAGAGGGGGATTTGGTTGTTCCGGCCTCGAACATTTTATGTGTGGGAATGGGACATGGGGCTCACGGGGGGGAGAGGAAAGCATTCGCCAATCGCGAAAAACGGACCTGTCTCCTCGGTTTCTTTTCGCTCACATTCGCGAAAGGACCCTGACCGATTGCGGAGCGAACAGGTAGGGATTGAGTTGGTGGGAGGGGGGGTCCAGGGTCTCTCTATTTGGAGAAAATAAACTCTACTCCAACTACAGGGAATTTACGATAAGCGCGAAGTATCTGATCTCACGGGAATTCGTAAGAGTTTCCAGAGCTAGGTGGGGGAGGCCTCAAAGGGTGTGGAACAAAGGGATCGAAATCAAATTAGCGGAGATCCATCGCCTACAAACCTAAGAACGTTCTTTCGCGAAGAAAGATAAAAAAGCAGGGTTCAAAAGGAACATGTGGGGGCAAGCTAAGCAGTCTATTCTCTCTATAAGACCTAAAAAAAAACAATGACTTGGGGAAGGAGTAGCCGCACTTTTGGGGAGAGGCTAATTTTCACCAACGACGGGGTCCGTTCCCCCGTGAACTGGAACGGGGCAAAAAGGAAAAAAAGGGGGAAAAGGACCGGAGCACATGGCGAAAAAGGCAAAGTCTTCTTATGGTCATAATCCAGCCGAGAAAGATCCGATGCCAGATGAAAAATGATGAAAGGAGGGTGACGGGTTGAAGAGCAATAAACCAAATTTCATAAACAAAATCTGGGGGTGTGGGGGAACAAAAACAACATCTAAGGGGAAAGAACTCAAGAAACCAAACATGTTGGAAGAATTTAAAAATCTTGTTGAAATTCACACACGTAGGGGCGGGAAAAAATAAGTCACTCAGGTCAATGTTCACCGGGGGCATCTCTTGAAACAGACGAGGGGGGGGGAGTGGGAGGTAAACAAAGGCGAATTAGGAAGGAGTACATCTAAACTTCAACCCATCCGCACTTATTAAAAATGGGGAAAGGAGCTGGGGGAAAGGAAAGAAGTAAAAAGAAAGCAGGAGAAAAGGTGCATCGTAAAACCCGCCATGGCCCCATCTCAATGATGCGAAAAGGGCTAAGAGACTTAGGGTGGACAAGAACGTAAAAAGGAAGAATTAAATCAAACATCCTGTTATCAGAGCTGTCCAAATGAGGAAGAAATAAGAGAGGTGGGCAAACACAAAAAGGGGGGGGGGCATAAGTGAAAAGGAGGGCGACTGGGCCTGTCGTTGCCAGGCTCAATCTCATTTGAATCCGTTTAAAAAATTTCTATTAGGGAAAATAGGAATTAAGGAGTATCAAATTCGGGCGAAAGAAATCCGTACTTTGTGATTGTCGCCCGAACCTTGGGCAGAAACATATGGGGGGGGCGAGAAAGAGGGGGAAAAAACTTAAAAACGCGCTTGAAAAGGGCGCGAAAAGGCGAAGACTGATTTCAATGTTGGGAGACAGGATCCCAAAAAATTGGGGGGGGGGAAAAGGCAAAGGCCCAAACGCAGGATGGAAGACCAAGGAAATTATGGACGAAAAAAGGAAGTGGGAACGAAAGACCGGGAAGAAGCTCCAGAGGAGGTCGTTGGGAGAAAAAAAACTGCCTGAGATCACGCTTACGTATAGTTTTCCTTCACCGGTAGAAAAAGGAAAAAAGATAGATAAAAAAGGAGGGGGGGGGGAAGAAATGGAAACATGGAAAAAAGTCCTTCCCCGGGATTTTTTCGACACGTTTATCTGGAGGAGGAGGTGAAGTCTCCAAAAAACTCAGGGGGGGGAGGTAGAGATAAGGCAACCAACCAGGGGGGACTCCTAGCGTTTATTCGTCCGCACTTAAAGGTGTTTCCTCATTGGGAGGGGGGAGGGGAATTGGGACCAAAAGGGAGTGCGGGCTTTAAGAGAAGGGAGCTTTGGAGCCAGGGTCGGCGCCGGGTGAGGGGTAGGGGGAGGGGAAGGTAAAGACAAACGGGGTCTCAAATAGTTGTAGCCGGCCAAAAGCGGGGTCTAACAACGGGTCCGGGTGGGACGTCGAAAAAAAAAGAGGGATAAGGGGGGGGAAAGAGTGGCCGTAATCTCAGCACAGGATCCGAATGAGGCTGGCATGACGAAGGAAGCAGGGAGGGGAATCAAGTAGGACAAAAAGCCACGTCCTGAAACATGTTTTTAAACCAAAAAAAAGGCGATGAGCAACGAAAAATGAGAAGTTCTGAGGAAACGGGGGAGGTTTATAAGCCCCGGGCTCCGGAACGTCACGGACGTAGAAAGGAGGTGAGCCGTGAACGGTGAGGAGGGGGAAAGAAGGGGAAGAGTGACTGGGGGGAAATGTGCTCAGTTCTGAACAACCCTTTAATTCGGGGAGAAAAGAACCTGCAAGTTCGAAAAAAAAAGGGGGGAGAAACCAGAGACCACGGGGATGTTTTGGTTGCCGATGACAAAGAAAATTTACAGTCGAAGGGGTGTTGAAAGGGGGAAAAAGAGCTGCGATAGGGGGGGGAAAAACAGATGTTAAAAAGAGTTGAAGGCGAAGGGTCTAAATTTCAAAGAAAAACTGTCTCACGTGTAAAAAGGCGTAAAAGGCGGGGACAACCGAAGTGGGGGCTTCCATTGCTGTGTATGCCGTACCAAATTGTGGAAAAATTGTTGGAGGATTAAGAGAATCAGACCGAGCAATCCGGGCCCAGAGGTGATCGGGGATCGGCGGAAGGGGGGGGGGTTAAGGCGAGAACAAAAAAAGAGCTTGATGACTCTCTTGGGAGAAAACGGTTAAATCCATAGCACGGAGGGGGGAATGTCTGAAGGGAGGGGAAGGGGGAAAGGGGTGGTAAAAGGGGGGGGCCCAGATAGAACAAGTGTCGGCGGAGGAAAGGGTGTAGAATGTGGAAACAGAGGGTATCTTCGGGCCCGCTCTAAAAAAGACTAACTGGGTGAAGGGGTCTAACTAAGTTTTCCAAAAGGGGGAATTGTGGCAATGGGCTTTTTATTATTCCGCCAGGAGTTGTTATTAAAAGAGAATTAAAAAATAGATCTGGGGGGAGAAGTAAGGATGCTCGAATTACAAACGCGCCGTGGGGCCTTCGCAACAGGAGTATAGATGGTAATAGCGGAGAAAGCGGAATCTCTATCTCCTACAAACTGGGTGTTCTTAAGAATGGGGAGGTGCAAGATGTGTTGGAGAGGACTTCCAATAGGAGCATCCACTCTTCGGCGATCTCTCCGGAATGATCAGAAAGGGAAGCAATTGTCAAGAGGGAATCTTCACCAAGGGGTGGATGGCGAGAGGGGGCACTCCCATTTGTAGGCGAGCGCGAACTGTCACGGGTTTCTGAAGGGAAGGATGCTGGGTCGCGGCAGTTTATTCAGCCTGTTACAAAAAAAGAAAAAGGCGAGACGGCAAAAAAGGAAAAAACAAAAAAAAGCCCTAAAAAATCTATAAAAAAAAACATCGACATTATTAGAACTTTGTTATAAGAGGAGTGTGTTTACCTCACCAGGCCCGGCGGAGGGGGAAAAGGAGGCGGAAAGCGGGTTGGAAGATAAAGAGGAGAAACAAAAAGGCGGGGGTCGAAAAGTTAACTAAGGAGCGGAAGAGGCAGAGGAAGGGGGGGTGGGGAGGACGTGGGGGGAGAGGAAAAGAGGGTCGGGGAGGGGCACTGGAGTATGAGTGGCCATATTTCGAGCAAGTGTTTGTGAAGGAATGCTGTTCAAGGACAGGGAAGACGGGAGATCGAAAGGAAAGGTCATGCAATACCGAACGGCTTTTTTCAGGAGAAAAATCTAAGCCAGCAAAAAGAGCCATTAAGAGGGGAGGGGGGGAGGAACGCAAAGCCGAGGATTCCCGGCCCTTTCAGTTTGGGGGGGGGGGGGACTGGTGGGGGGGGTACGAAAAAGGCAGGTGGCGCTCCGCGAGGAGGGGGGGTTAAAATGTAACGCCCCCTGAGCAATTCCAACGCCTTTCTGGTAATGGGGGAAGGGAGAGAGAAAACACAAAAAGCAGGAGGATGAAAGATAGTGCCCCATACTACAGATGAGTTTGAATGTGAGAAGGTCAAGCTGCTTTCTGGAGGAGGCAAGCCAAAAGAAGGAAGAAAAGAAATTTGCATGAGGGGAAAAAGGCCAACTTGATCTCTTCTTAATAATAAAGAGGGAAAGAGGCTCCGCAAGCAGAAGAGGAGAAAAGGGTGGTCTGGAGCAAAACAGCCTCGAATGTTCGTCGGAATGGCGAGTCCATCAACGGGGAAGGGAAAAAAGACCAGGGCAGCCAAACATGGGGCGAAAGTATCGTGTCAAAACTCATACACAATTCCAAACAAGGGAAAAACTAGATGAAAAAGCTCACAGAAAAAAGAAGCAACGTCCTATCAGTAGGTATCTTAACACCGGCTCAAAACATCTTTTTGGAACGGAGAGGCAAAATCTGCGGCAGCTCACTTATACGGGGGAGGGGGGTTAGTAAAAGAAGATGACTAAAAAGAAGGGTTCGTCAAAGCAAGGCTTCTCCAAGAGAAAAAGAGTCGTATAGTATTTGTGGGGGGTAGAGGGAATTTGGGGGGGGGTATCAGGCAAAAGGGGGAAAAAGAGAACAGGTTTCGAATTCAAAAAAGGTCACAATTTAACGTACTAGCCGCTCCCAAAGAAAAGTGAACCGGAAAGTCAGGGGGAAGAAGGGTTAAGTGCAGACTAAGAAAATGAACGGACGTTGAACGTATGCTCATTTCGGAGGGGCTTCAGTCGTTTATGGGTGGGCTGTCTGTGGAGCGAGGAAGAGGGGGGGAGGATACGGACTAGAGAACGCTGCGCAAGCAGGCTCGGATCGAGGGAAAGGGAAGAACGCAGGGTGGGAGCGAGAGATACTTGGAGGGCCAAATAGAGGAATGAACAGGGGAAATTCGGCACATCTCAGTCTACCTCGGTTTTTGCAAGCCGAAGCAAAAAACTAAACTGATAACTATACAGGGAAAAAAATCAAGGCCTCATTTGCCAACCTGACCCATGTGGGGGACCAAATTTAACACGCGGGAAACCGTATAGGCCGCTACGGACAGAAAAAGGGAAGAACATACTTTGGAAATTCTAGAACATGGACCACTTTTGGGGGTGCTCCAAAGGGGGACAAGACGGGGGTTACAAGGGGGACGAAGAAAAAGATGACAAGGGAGAGAGGAACCAGCCCAAATCGGTCAGAATTCCGGATTCAAAGTGAGGGGGGCAGAAGAATCCGCAGGATTACGCAGTCTCAAAGGTGAAGGGAAGAAAAAATAGACTATGGAAGATGCCCAGGACGTATTAACAAAATTCGCCATTTGGGGCAAAACTGTGTCAACGGAATAAACAGAGGAAGGGGCACGCGATAAAAAAACGACACCAGGGGGTTAGGGGACCCAGGAGAAATTCCTTCACATTGCCTGTAATTAGGTTAAATGGGAAAGGAGAAACCGGAGGGGAAGAAATAGGACACAACGAGATAGAGTTGGCGGGCCAGCTCGGATTGGACAGGTTTACATAGAACTTCAAACAAAGCCAGAGAGGGGATAAGACTGGGCACGGAAGGGGGGGAAAAAGAATCGGACGAACTAACGAAAACTAAAAAAGACAACTTTTCAAGTAATAATGTCAGCCCTTGCATTTAAAGAGGGTGAACCGGGAATGAAGGCTAGAGGATTAAGGGGGAACCGGGGGCGAAAGGAGGCTACTAGGACAAACGCTGGGGTAAGTACGACATTTAATAATTTAAACCGGAAAAAGAAAGCGACGTGGGGGGGGGGGGGGGGGGGGGGGGGGGGTGGGGGGGGGGGGGGGGGGGGGGGGGGTGGGTCGCCGGACACACAAATGGTGGAAATTGGGTAAATAGAGGCGAAGTTATTTGGGTGGGAAAAAAAGACGAGGGCAAAATGAAAAGAAGAACTTGCAAGGGAGTGCGATTAGACTACTACTAGAGGATAGGCAAAGGGGCTATAAATCAAATCAATTAAGTCAATCAGGAGGGGATGTATTGTAAATAGAACCTGATTTTCCCTTGAAATCATAATGGGGACGACCTCTTTAAGAAAAACCTGAAAAGCAAAGGGGCACATCGACGATTAGGGGAGAGGAAAACGGCGGGAACGGGATGAAAAGTGGGATGCCCTACCTATAACTCATTGTTGGTAGCAGGCAAGGTATCATGACGCAGAGCTACACCTGGAAAGGGAATAACCGAGGGAGGAAAGAAGGATTGGGGGCGCGTCCTCCAAAGGAATATGGTTTCTTTCTTTTAGAAATCGCGAAGGCGAAAAACGGGGAGGAGAAAAAATTGTTCATCAGCTGGGGGGAAAGGAAGGGGTTAAACAAGGGAGGAAAACATCGAAGCAAAACAAAGATTATTCAAAATAGATGTGGGTGGGGGGAGGGGCCACTTTAAAAACAGGGGAAGGTCAAAAGGATAGGTTCAGGAAGGGGGTCTAGGGGAGGGGGGGGGCTGAGAGGGTCTTCCAAGAACCTCAAAGTCGTCTATTAAGGGGGCATCCTTGAAAGAGGAGCAAAGGACTTGTCGGACTCCGTAGGGGTGGGGAGAAGACTAAAATAATTGGGGTGGGAGTGTATCTTTGCGTTCTCAAAGGGAAATGAGGACATGCGGGCCAGGGGGAAAAAGAATAATTGAAGGAGGGAGGTGGGCGGGGAGCGAGTGAAAAATCCCACGTCAGGAGTGGGGTAGCCTGGAAACAAAAAGGCGGGGGGGCTTGGAGAACGGCAAAAGGTCCGGATTATCAAGGAGGCGATCCACTATGGATATAGCTTCAAAGAAAGGTCCAGAATAGACAACAAAATGGAAATGGGGGAAAATCATGGAAAAAGAGGGCGGGGAGAAGGGGGGACACGAAAAGGGGAAAATCCGTGCTCTTGCTCAAAGTCTCTTACACAGAAATTTTAGACAAGGGGACAGGGGAAAACAAAAAAAAACAAAAAAACCAACGCGATTTATGAGGAGAGACGCGGGCGCAGGGGGCTGAGCAAGTAACATCGTTGGTGGGAGTGAATGATCTACGGGAAGAAGTAGAGGGAACAAAGGGAGACCCTATTCACCGGGACGTATTGGTGCCCGACGGTGAGAGACTTCAAAGGGGCAGGGGAGGGTGCTCTTTGACTGAATCGGGAGGGTGACATGACAATCGGATTCTCTACCAAATGTCCGTTGCACGTAACATACGGAGGGGGGGGTGGGGGGTGGGGTGGAAAGGGGAGGTGAGGGGGGGTAGCTGGAAAGCGGAGGGAGGGAATGTGTGTTTTGGTAAGGCGGGGGCGTTCGGTTATTGTAGGTGGTAATGCTGGGAATGGATCGATGAGTCAGGGTCATCGGTGGGTGGAGTAAGGGTTGGCGTTCAAGCCGGCTCTTGGGTTTACTAGGACCAGGTTTCGGAAAGAGACAGTGGGGGCGTGGAGATAATTCCATTTGAGGTAATGTAAAAATTGACTCACCGTTGTGCTCCCAAAGGCGGTCCTGAGGAAGAGCAAGGGAGAGAGAAAAAAGTCGGGGAAAGGGAGGGGGGATCTTAGTATATGCACTCTGAGCTATCGGCCAAAGGGGAGAGGGAGCAGGGACTGCTCCGGGATAAGAGATCCAGACGGTACGTTCAGCGGACTAGGGAAAGTGAACAGTAGGGTGGCTTAAAGAAATCCGAGAAGAGAGTGTTAAATTTCGGGGCCGGGAGGCATATCCTTTTGAGGTCTTCACGTTTCAACCAAGCGGACTGTGGCGAAAAGGGCCGAAGAGTTTGACATTGGGCAAAAAAGGTCGATATTCCTAGGTGTAAAGGGAATAACGCAGCCCAGCCAAGATTGAGGGGGTTGGTGAAAGGGGGAAAATAGAAGGTAAATTCGCGATGAAATAAATAGTGAACACGGGTACAACCAAATCTGTATAATCTCTGGCTATCTGAGAGGGAATCCTGAATGAGAGAAATGGTGGGGGGGAATTCCGGGAGGTCATAGGAGTGCACGGTCAATCGGCTCTACAAAAAGAATCAAAGAAGGGCAAGGCGGGCTCAGGAAATACCTTTAATCATCAAAATCTTGCATTTATTTTTCTCTAAGTGACATCAAGAGACAGGGAGGTCTAGTCAATCTACGGTCAATGGGGTTCTTGAGAATTATTTCTTTCTCTCTAAGTAAATTCCGGGAAAAAATAAAAAAATTTTATGCTCATTGCTAAAAAAAAAACAATCCCAAAGATCCGAACGATTAGCTCTTGGTAAAACGGTAATAAGGAAGGATTTGGGGGGAGCAAAAAAAAA
>Ga0179593_1427513_pt1 | contig 23655 bp, 23 predicted proteins | sample CZODoug2_1_08_16_FD_185931 | JGI IMG/M metagenome (GOLD analysis project Ga0179593, IMG submission 185931) | Vadose zone soil fungal communities from Angelo Coast Range Reserve, California, USA - CZODoug2_1_08_16fungal (PacBio error correction) | ecosystem: Environmental > Terrestrial > Soil >...
AACGTCCTCACTGGCCTGACAGTGGAAGACCTGCGACAAAATACCGGGTCACTCGGGAAAAAAACCACTTAGAGAGACGGAAAGGAAAGGTGAAAAAAGAGTTCGCCGGGGGGGACGGACGTGGAAAGTGGCTTCGGACTTTGACGCAGTCCATTGTTGATGGACCATCTCAAGAAAATGGAGACGGGAGCAAGAAGACGAGTCAACTCCAACTCTGCCTTGACCAGGGGGACACTGAAAGAACCATGATGGGGAAGCTGGATCTGGGTGTGGAAACACACATAGAAATATCCCAGAGAGGCAACGCCAGGGCCTCCGAAGGGAGTAGGAGAAAAAGGGAAAAGAACGATGAACACCGCCGGAGGGACAGTCCGCGGTTGTGACCGATTCAGGCGCAGACGTGCGGCCCGTAGAAAAGTGATCAGGATTGGTCAAGAATGGAGGCGGGGGGGGACGATCAAAGAGAGAGAGTGGCTCAATGGCCGCGGGCAAAATGAAAGGCGATAGGGGTGGACGTTGGGGTAGTCACGTGGAAGGGGGGTCCACTTTCAGCTGGACGCGTCCGCCTGGACGGTTAGAGAAAGAAAGCAGAAGGGTAGGGGGGAAACGTTGCTCCGGACACGGATCGATCGCAAAACTGAAGGCGAGGACCAGGGGCGCGAAAGGGTGCGGAAAAGGAAGAAGGGTTGGTAAACAGCGTCACTATTGACTAGTAAAGGAAGTCAGAAATGCGGGGAGAAAAATCATTAAAAATTCAAAAAAAAACTGACTGCAGAATTGTTGCAAAAGGAGAAAGATTTGGGCGATGCAAGTGGGAGCGAGTCGGCACACCGGGCCCTTCTGTTTTGGGAACCTCAGGAGGGGGGGGGGGGGGGGGGGGGGGGGGGGGGTTTTGTGGGGGGGGGGGGGGGGTGGGGAGGGTTGGGGGGGGGGGGGTGGGTGGGGTGTTGGTGTTTGGTGGGGGGGAGGAGGGGGGGGGGGGGGGGTTGGGGTTGTTGTGTTTGGAGGTGGTGGGGGGGGGTGTGGTGGGGGGGTTGGGGGGGAGGGGGAGGGAGGGTTTTTTTTTATTTTTGGTGGGGGGTGGGGGGGGGGGTTGGGGGGTTTTTTTTGGTTTGGGTGTTTTGGGGGGTGTTGTGGGGGGTTGGGGTGTGTGGGGGGTTGGATGGGGTGTTGGGTTTGTTTGGTTGGGGTGGTGGGGGGGTGTGGGGGGGGTGGGGGGGGTGGGGTTTTGGGGGGGGGGGGTTGGGGGGGGGGGGGGGGGAGTCCAATTCCAGGAATGGGGCTCTCTTTCCAAAAATGCAGCTCTCTACAGCTGCTTTGTGTCAACAATACCGGAAGAGCGAGGGAAAACCGGATAAGGAGCGTAGTCGCCCTGGAATGGGGATACTCTCTCCAAGAGGGTGAAGGAGTGGAAAGGTTGCTCAAATCAAATGAGACAAGAAAGCGCCGAGGAGAAAAAAGTCTCGAGCCCGTGCCTAAAGGTCGGTGCGGAGGAGAGATACACAAAAAAAACGGGAAAAGAGAACTACGACCTCAGCGGCTTCTTCCACGCGAGAAAAAAAAAGGCGCTCGAGCCTGTCGCATCAGCAAAAGCGTACGGACCTGTCAATAGACGGAGAGACGAGTCGATCACGTTAGAAAAAAGGGGAGAAGGGATAACTGCAGCCGGGTAATCCGACACCAACTCCTCCGGTAGTTCAAAGAAAAACCCGGCTGGTTCAAAGCTTTGCCCAATGGTGAGAACTCTAGCCCCAGAGCTCCCCGAATGGGGCGAGAAGTGAAACGAGAACATTAAAAAAACCGGGCTAAAAACCGGCTACAACTCTCTCAACAACCTGGGATCACAGAAGCTCTCAATTAAAAAACTGTAAACATAAAAGAGGGCCATCAGGGTACGATACCAATTACTAGGGACCGCAGAAAAAGAAGCATCTCTACCGGCAGAGTAAACGACGTGACCTGTTTAAATACGCAAACTAGAGCCCTGACTTGCCGACCAAAGAGGCTGGAAGGCGACGGCGCGGGATTCCAAATGCGATCGGAAAGTGCCCGAAAAAAGATTCGTTCACCCTCAATGTGACGGGGAAGGACCAGAAGAGGTCCAAGAACACACTACACTGAACGTGGACCCGTACACCAAAAGAAAGAGCAGGCGCCCGAGAACGGAAGGAGCAACTAGCTCCTACCGTCACCTTCAGAACAGCCTGGAAAGTCGTGACCAAGACCAGATACCCAGAATGCGATCCCTCCGCTCAACCAGCGTCATCTCTACCGGATAGAGGGGGTTCATCGTGATCATCCTACCTGGGTGTCGGGTTGGGGAGTCGGCATCACTCCTTTTGCGCGAGCCGTTAGATCTGCTCAGAAGGTGAAAAAAAAAACCCAGCAAAAAAAAAAACTACCATGGGTGCGGGGGTGGTCTGACGGACGGAGAAAAAAGCGGCGAGGGGGTCCAGAAGCGGATCGTGGGGTCGGGCGGGCAGGAACGTCGTGGGAAAAATGGACGCCAGACACGGACCCAAAGCGGCCGACGCCACGGAAAAAACGTCCGGGCGTGGTGTTCTGCCACGAGAAGGAAGACACAGCGGGCCGCCCCTCAAGGCTCCGGCTCAGACAATAACGGCCCCTAAACCGCCAGCACGTGCGCGGGGAACCGGTGCGACACCAGTGGGGAGCGGGCGACACCAATGCAGAGGAGGAACATAGCGAGGAACCGCCCCGGGAACCCCCTAAAAAGCCCAGGACACCGGACGCCTGACCGGGGGGGGAAAGGTGAACAAGGTACGGGAAGGAGACGTAAGGAAAAGCTTCCCTTAGGGAAAAAAAAGGGCAGGGGCTCAACTTACGAACGACCGAAAGGCTGGGGGTGGGAAGCAAGGGGAAGGTGTTCAGCGCGCCTGGAGGGTGTTGGGGGTGGGAAAGCAGGATGGAAACGGGGTGAGATGGAGCGAGGGATGGGGTTGCGAACTTCCGTGTTGGGTGGAGGCGGGGTTGGCCTCGCGAAAAACAGAAGGGAAAAAGACAATAAAGGGATACGGGGGTGTTGGGTTGTGGGTGCGGTTTGTTGGATGGGGTCAGAGGTATCTGTGTAAAAGGGGGGGGGGGTGGCTGCTCTGGGCCGCCTGAACGCGTAGTTCCGCCGACCAGAAAGAGCGGCCGGCGGAGAAGGCGGAATCAGACCCTAGAGCCCGACTGCCTGAAAATCAGGAATCACCTGATGAAACGAATGATTCCAGGGGGAAATCGAAGGAGGGAAAAAAAAAAAAGGGCTGTCGCTTACGAGGAACTGAGGATGCTGAAATTGAAGAAAGTATCCCATGGTAAAAAAAAAATCATAAAAGAGGACAACCCCATTAGCATCCCGGAGAAAGAACCCTGTATTCATCTAAAGAGTGGGGACGGCCAGAGGCGTCGTAAGCGGTGTGTACTCTTAACGGCAAAATGGACGGGGCCGTCGTTCTTTTCTTGGGAGAAAAGGTTCGACAGAAAGCTCGGTCAAGGAATGGGCCGCTTTTAGCACGCGGTCTCACAGCCTATGACCGGCGGCACCAACAGGGGCAAGGAGAAGGCAAGTGTTCATACGGGGGAGTGCTTCAAAGCGCGGTCCACAAAAGAGAACAAGGTAAAAAGGGGCGGACCCGGTAAACATCATTATTACAACACAAGAGGTCATTTCAAGAGGGGGACGAATGAAAAAAAGCAGATCGCGCTGGCTGTCCGTCATCGGCGAATTAGGGCCCGCAGCCGAGTGATGTTGGGAGTCGGCGTGTTCGCACAGAGAGAGAATTCACCAAGAAAAGGGTACAAAACAGAAGCGGTCACATGGGCCGGGAAAAAGACGGCGGGAACGGGTCCGGTCAGGTCGGCGGAGTAGGTTGGATAGAAAAATCCCGGACTGAAGTGAACATCTACAAGAAGGAAGCGGCCTTAAAGAACGCAAAAATGTGTTGGGACAAATGCAAAAACGTCCGAACGACGCGGGGAAGGACAGTAAACCCAATCTATCGAGGGGACACTGAAAGATAATACGGTAAACCAGGAAGTACTCTGGGTGAGCCAGGCCAAAAACCACTCGACTTCTCAGTACATCTCGTTCATCATAACAAAAAACACTCATCGCACGAACTGTCTGATGCTTAAATTTCTGGAGGAGGCCGGCGTAAATCCCGCATCGCCTGCCCCCAGCCCGCACCGGGCCAGCCAAAGGAACCAGGGGCGTTATCGGTCTCGGCACCTTAAGAAGACCACCAATCTACACACGCCACCATTCCAGCAGGGAATCGACGAAAGCAGGAAAACCAACGGAAATCAACGGGAAACGAACGGAAAAGGCGGCAGGGACGATGCTCGATGATCAACTAAGAGAAAAACAAGACAGGCGAGCTGCCAGGACGAGGGACCCACAAAAATCACAAAAAAAAAATGAGGGGCTGCAGAAAAACGACAGCAGTTCGATCACGATACAACAAGCTCTCCGGGATAAATAGGGAATAAGGAAGTGGGACCTCATCGTCGAGGCACCCTGGGAAAAAAAATCTGAAAAGAGAGGGGGGATTGGAGACCAGGTTGAAAACAAAAACCGGGGGGGGAAAGGCAGAACCAGCCAAGCCATTCACGTTAAGCCGAGATCGAACGGAGGATAGCGCAAAGGACAAAAGCTGTCCCGATCGAGCAAAAAAAGGCCCGCATCGGAGGGCGGGGTTGAAAAATTAAACACGCTCAAAGCCCACGCGGCCGGTCGTGGGTTCGGTCGCGTCCACAAAAAGCCGAAAGGCTCAACAAGCCAAAAGACGGGCAAGGGCCAAGGTTGTAAGGTACCTACATAGAAGTCTAAAGACAGCGTTCCAGGTTTCGAAGCTTGGTACAGGGAGAGAGAAACAGGCGACGCTCCCAACTGCTACCCAGCCTGACAAAGCGGTCAAGAACTTAAAGAAAGGAAATGCAGGTGCGGAATTGCAGCCCGACCCTGAGGAAAGGGCACGTCGGGAACCTCGCTCGGCGATCTTCTTTTGAATCACTCAACAATCCACGTGGGGTAAAAAAAAAAGGCCACAAGAAAAGGGCGAGGGAAAGGCCCAACTTCGGGAATCAGGGGGGAGGGACAGTTCGACGGAAAGCAATTGATTGTCTGGACCAACCTGGAAAAAAAGGGAGCTTTGAGGAGCGAAGACATGGGGGACGATGACGGCAACAGGGGGACACGCGGAAGCGGAAATGACGCTGTAGCTCCCAGGGGTACTACAGGAGGGAAGCTGAATCAGACCTTGCCCGACTAAGGGGAGTGTGAGCAGTGATGCCCTGGCTACAGAACCAAAGAAAAAATAGGGCAAGAGAGCGGCACGCCCGCGCAACGGCGGGGGAAGCAATTTGCAAAAGCCGATCGACGGGCGAGCGGGGAGCCGCCTCGGAAGAGAGCATGGAAAGCACGCACACCGCTGATTAGGGAGCTGGTATGCACAGGGGTGGCATACTGAAAGGCGGCAGGAGGGATCATAAAGGGGCCACGCGGGTGACCAAGAATAGAACCGAGGACTGAAGAGTAGAATAAAGAACGGGGGAGGAAGCTTGTTTTAAGGCCTGAGGTAAGGGCAACAACGGGGCCGCGCCAAAACACCGTTGACGCACAAGAACTGGGAGTTTGGAGAGATGGAATCAGAAGCGGTCCCTCAACACCCCCGCTCGCAGGGACCCTTGGCGCACCGTTGCTCAGGGGGGACCAAGTGGGCTGGCAGTGCGGAAGAGAGTCGTGAGGGTGAGTGCGGTGAGGCGAGCGGCGCGAACCCGGAAGGCAACCCAAACTGGAGGTACAGGCTCAAAGAGGGCAGCGTGGGAACGGGAAGATGAAAGGTATAAAAGAATTGGAAGACTGCGAGCCCGCCCAAAAGCAGGCAGAAGGGTCGCGGTCAAGAAGACGAAGAGAAAGAGAAGAGACGTACGGGAAGGGGGGCGAAATATCAAGAGACGTCCCGCATAAAGGGATCGGACCCGGATGATCTCTGGAAGGCGACAGGAGGGAGGTAGGGACAAGTGAATATCAGGCCGGATAACAAGGTTGGTGGGGAGTGGCGGTAGATACGGCCGTACTTCGGGAAAAATGGGAAGTATGCTAAGTCTCAAGTGGAAACGCCGAAGACGGAGACGCCTTTCCCTGGGGGGGGGGGGGGGGCGAATAGAATCTGGACCCTGGACGAACCTGGTCGTGGAGGAAAAGTTAGAGAAACACAAAAAAATGAAATACGCAAAACACACCTAAAACCCCGACCTGGCGAAGGCGAAGAAAGGGTGACAGCGAAACGACGCCACAGAACAGGGAAGGGAACTTGCGGGTGAAGACTTCGGCAGTACCGCAAAAACCGGGTGCCCTTGTTGAATTCGTCCAGGGAGGAAGCACTACAACAAGGGATGGGAACAGGCGGCGCATGACACCAGGGTACACAGATCACAAGCGAACACAGCGTGGCGAAAAAGGGCCAACACCCCCGAGAGTCGTGAGCAGATAACCGCCAAAATCAAGAAGGCCTAAATAGAATCGTCGAAGTTCCAACCGAACAAGGCAGGCAAACGACCGGGGGGGCTCGAATGACTGTGATACCGAGGAACCGGTGACTTCCACGGATCACCTGGAGAAAATTGCCCTCCGGGAGTGTTTGTGGAGGGGGAGGAAGCAGAGGCCACACTTCACAATCCTCATTAGCGGTCGATAAGAAAAAAAGGGTGAAAAACGGGGAACAAGGCAAGCCGGTAGCTTGAAAACGACATCAGGGCGAAGGGACAGGAGACAAACAAAGCAGCCGAAGTGAAGGGGCGGAGGAGAGCTGATTGACTCCCTATCAACTAGGGAAGAGAAACGGCTGGGGCGGCAGAGGAACGCCGGTCAGGCATCCGGGGTCGTCGCATATCCACTGCGGCTCAGGATCGTCTAATCGGGGGGGGAAAGGGAGAGACCAATCTTCGGGGGAAAAGTGAGAAGACGCGGCAGCGCTGTCCTAAAAGGCTCCAGCGCGAAAACAAATGCTCTTGCCCTCGCCGAACGTGCGGGGCAAGGACTCAAAACGATATCACCACGGAGCGAACGAAGTACTTCGGCATCCCCAAAGAAAGCCGCGGAAGATGGATTCCTGGCGCGTCATCTCTGGTCGAGCTTTATAAGAAAAAGAAAAGACAGGTACGCTCCCGCAGTAGGATGGAGAAAAAAAAGAAACGCGAGCGGCAGATGAAATCTAAACGCAATGGCCCCGGCGCCACCGGCACTCGGTGTAACCCGGCAAGTCGAAAAACTGAGAATTTGAACAAAAAAAAAAAAAAAACTCGAGCAGAGTCATTCTAAGGGGGAAGGTGTAAAAAACGTGCGCCGGCGTGGGGAAGACCTTGGCTCCGTCCAAACGCGCCGGGCGCGGAGCAAAGAGATCCGTTCACGGAGACCCCGCACGACCTGAAGCCCGGACGAAACGCAAGTCGTAGGGAGGGCATGTGGTGAAAACCGAAGGAGAAAAAACTAGGGGGCGGAACGGGCAGGTAACGAAGGTTCGTAACGACTCAATAGAGAGGATAAAGGCCCGACGTTGGTTGACCACGGAGTAAAAGCGCAATACTTGCTGCCCGGGGGTCGTCGGTCTGGTAAAGAAGGACCGGCGGGTTGGGACCTATAAGCGGTTAAGGCCGTAGTGGAGCAATTGGTACGAGCAATAGTTTTGGGGAAGGTATCGGTGGTGGTACGGTTCCCAGAAGAGGGACGTGGCACCGCCTGCTCGTGACGGGCGTTCAAAACAAAAAAAACAGCTGATGAAACTCTGCGAAGGGCAAGACCTCCAGCGCACCACGGTGAGTACTCTCCGGAGGGAACGGGGAAGGAAAGAGGCCTGTTGTGCGCAGGACAGCGGGTCACGTAGGTGTAAAAGATGGGGTCAGTAAAAGAAAAAGGAGGGAAAGCTCTAGGTAAATCATCAAGATACCAGTGCGGGGAAGGAGGGGGCAGAAGGGGCGAAAAGATGCTTGAAGCCTTGACGCAGGTTGTTGCGAGGGGGGAAAAGACAAGGGACGAAAGCTTTTGGTCCGAGCAAGGAAAAGGCGAGGCCAAGACTTGGGGGGAGCAAGTGTCGCCAAAATGTTCCAACGGCGAAAAGATGCAGTGGGTGTCACTGGACGAACGACCGGATCAGGGTCGGTGACCACAGTCTAAGCAACGCAGTAGATCCATTGAGGAAGAACTCGTGGAGAAGACAAAAGGGAGTTGAACGTCGTTGAAGGTTCTCGGCAGAGTACCTATAGAGACAGGAGAGTCTCGACCCGTGGAAAACTAGGTCACGCTATCCTCTATCACACAACACGAGAAGAGAGAGCACCGGACCTCTGTCCTGAGGAAAATGATAACAGAAAACATCGGATCTAACGCAAAGTCCAAGGGGGAAAGGAAAAAAACTGGACGACTTTCACCCAGAGATCGTCCTTCAGTGATTCCAGAACAGAAAGGAAGATGCCTACGCTGAAGATGTAGAAAAGGAAAAAAACTAAAGCTCAAGGGGTCGTCCGTCCATACAACGTTCACCAAGGGGAACCCGGGTTCGAGAAACACCCCGAAAAAGTCAGGGACGGAAAGTTACTAAAAACAGAACCTGCGGGGGGGGGGGACCCTTCGGAAAATAAAAAAAAACTTCCAACAAGAGCACCAGAATAGGGTCAAGAACGTCGGAAAAAGGGAGGATAGTCCAGCATTGTCTCTAACGGCGGTAACGCTGACAAGAAAAGAGTTCCCGAATTCAGAGAGCAAGACTCTTTTAAACGCCAAGTTCCAAAAAAAAAGGCCGGCGGTCCCTTAAAGCCCGGGGACGACTGCAAAAATTCATTTGGGCACGGGGCGCAGAGTCTGTACAAAATCAGAAGAAGTGTGGGTCTGTCGCCTCGACAAAAGAAATTCCGACGCCCAAAAGCACAGACGGGCCCGTACCCCGAATAACCACGACCGGAAAGACGATATCTCCTCAAAAAGGAAGACCTAAGAACTGAAACCAAGCTGATCGGCAAGCCCCTCCGAAAAAGCGTCGTTCCGTTATGGAGGCAGCCCTGGAGAGGTCAAACCCTAAAGTGAAAAAATTGGAGAAGATAAAGGGTCAACAAAGTCAACGGGTCCTAGAGTCAGAGGAAGAGCCTAAGAGTGTTAGGCGGCTGATCACTGAGAGCGCGAACGGGCGATCAGCAGAAAGGACGGGTGGGCACCACCCCAGATGCACCTAAAACGATTGAAGGGAAGAAAGACAAGGTTGGTCTCACGTTAAACGGAATCGCGTCATACTCTTTAAGGGGACGAAAAAAACAAAACCGAAAAAACGCCGACAGCCACGTTCAACGGACGTACGCAATATATGAAGAGATGGTGAGAAAGGACGGAACAAGCCGGGAAACAAGGGCCACACCTGGCTAAAGAGGAACCACCGGCAAGGACGGAAGGTTAGTAGCTAGGACGGCTGTCGGGGAAATCAGAAACATGCAAATGAAGGGATCACGGCTAGGAAGTGAACAACAGACCCAAAGGAAAAGCAGGAAACCAGGATCCCAGCGTAAGCTGGAAAAAAGGGGAAAAAAAAGGAGATGGGGGAGCAAGGTACTCGGTAAAAGTAAAAAGGTCAGAGAAGCGCAGAACACCAGGGTGGCATACGTCCTCAGACAGACCAGTGGAAGGGAAGGAGAAGGTTTGGCACAAAGAGGCTTCTACGGGGCAGCGACCGCGTTTCGCCGACTCGTCAACTTGATTGGAGAGAAAACCGAAGCCATAAACATAAACCAAAGCTCTTAGCCCGTACGTTGATTAAGCGACTGTACTTCGATAGGCGAAGAGGAGAAGAACAAGCATTACGGAAGCGCTGACCAATCGTCAAAAGAAAAGATCCCCGAGAAAGAAGGGGGGCAAAAAAAGCGCCAAGTGAAGTCCAAGACCTGAGGTCGAGCAAGTAACGAGAGCCGGGTTGGGAAATTACCCCGCGTGAAAGAATAACGTCTCTGAGCTAACAGAGGGACTGAGATGAAGAAAGTTGGGTATCGGGCCTACCTGGCTGGAACCAAGAAAAAATCCTCCAAGGCGCGTAAGGAAATACCGGCGTCGACAGGGGGAGGGTACAGGAAACCGCGAAGGGGTGACAACGATTTAGGAAAGGTGTCATAGGAACTGCTCAGCAAAGTGGGAGGGAATATGCGGCGTCGGCTTTGGATGGAAAGGGCCCTACGTCTCGGTAAGTGGTCGGAGGACCGGCTGTTCAAGTTCTAAATCAGGGGGGACGCACACGTACTCCAGACCGGTACGGAACGGGGGGAAAACGTGCTTCAGACGCGTCCCGATCAGAAAGGTACCACGGGAGGCCAGGAGAGGAAGAAGAAAGTCACAAAGCAAGGAGTCATCGCAGATCATCGTGCAAAGATCGCTGTACGCAGCGGATCAGCTTTATCGGCGAAAATCGTGAGATGTCTTCGATTGAAGACTAAAGAAAACGTCAACGCCCATCTAACAGGGGAAAAAGCGCCATGGGGGAAGCGTGAAGGATCGCGGACAGGTAGGATCAGGTCGAATGGACGGGTAAGCCGCAGGAAGAGAAGAGGTTAAGAAAGAACTCGGAAGTTTCGCCGAGCTACGGAAAAGTGAGGATGGGCCGGGAACCCAGGGGGGAGAAAAGGGGCGGAAAAATACCCTAAATAAACTCCGGGGGGCTATAACGCCGGGACTTACTCAAAGGAAGTCCAAAAAAAAAATCAAAAAAATAACTCGGCGAGATCCACTACACAAGAAAAGCAACGAAAAGAGCAAATAAAGTGAGGCGGGCGCGACTGGGAGTTGCACGCACCCCTCTGGCAGAAAAGCTTTTTTGACTAAGAGGTAAAAGAGGTGACGCCGCCACCTCTACAACGTTTAAAGAGAAAGGAGGGCTGACTGACCAGAACTAAATAGGAGATCAAAGTCAAAAGCACTTAGAACGGGAGAGGGCAGGGGACGCATTGAAACCAAAAGCTGAGGCTCAAAGACACCAAACAGGCCAGGCACACTGTCCACAGTCACTTCAGGTCCAGTGGGAAGGATCTTCAGTGTGGAAGGCAGGATAAAAAGTCGGGGATCATAAACCTTCAGGTGCACGACATCCACAGTCCTCGCGCAGCGCGGATCACGGGGTTTCAAAAAACGGAGACAGAGGGAGAGAGGGGTGTCGAAAAAACACGGCAAAAGCCGAAAAATTTATAGAAAAGCAAAATGGCAAAATTTAGAAAGAGAGGAGGAAAGGGAAAGCCGAGGAAAAAGAACGTCCGAAGAACTGCCTCACTCCAGGAGGAGTTGGAACACGCTGTTCAAAACGCTAGCCTATCAGCAGACTACGCAAGGAAATGTTCCAGTGGCTCAGCCACCTGGGGAAGAACCTGAGAAAAACAGCAACTGTGCACTTAAACCTAGCAGCCCGGGGAAACCTACATGGACACTGGCTCGAGCGAAGGTTCCAGGTACCGAGCAAATGGAGGGGGAATCGAGAAAAACTGAAAGAGAGACCAAAAATCTCCGGAACCGTGAAAGGTCAGGGAAGAAAGGGGCGTGAAAAAAAAGCAAGCCCGGACTTGACACAAGCAGAGGGCGAAAATTGCCGTCCTTCTAAAGGGGGGTCTGAGATACAAAACACACGAGGAGGAGAAAAGTAGAACAAACTTAGTCCTATGAACGAGAAAAAGGAGAACGCGAGAAACGGTGCTGGAGGGGGGCTGAGTGTTGCAACCTAGGACTCCGCGGAGGTCGAAAAGCGTGGGGGGAAAAAAAGAGGGAGAACGGGTTGACGCGAGAGTGGAAGGAGAGAAGGCACCAATGGGAATCAGCGATACAATGAACACGGAGAGACGACGGAGGACAGCGGGAACGAGGGAAAGGGTGAAAGGCAGGGGGACTTCAGTTCGGTCAATTCTTAACGAGAAAAAAAACAACTAGAAGGAGCCGTCCTTCCAAAGATAGCAACGTGGTTGAAAACGTGTTCAACAAAGAGCGTAGGAAGCAGGGGGGGGGACGTCGACTCGGATTTGCGTTCCGAGCAGAAAAGCGGCTACAAGGTGACACCTGAATGAATGGCTTGAAGGGGGGAGGAACAGGGGTTGGGAAAAAGGAAAAAACGTCCGCAAAGGAAAAACGGTTGCAAAAAAGGAGGTGACCACGGATCAGAAACAGGACAAAAATCGCGAAAAAAAAAAGCGGGGAAAGACTGCTGGGTCGGCCTCAAGTCAGCGACTAAATCTTCAGAAGGGATGTGGGAACATAGGGGGGGACTGGGGGGGGAAGTTTGGTGGGGGAGTTGAGGAAAGCTTGACCCTTGAAAACAACAGGGCTCCGTGAAAGCAGCAAAAGAGACCGCCGGAGGGCGTGAGTTCGAATTCCGGCAGAGAGGGAGTGTAGGTGGCGGTGATAACTAGAACTACCGCAAAGGGAAGGTAGGTCAAAAAGGACACGGAGCAAAAGAAGCGAAAGTGGTCTTTAGAATTGAACCAGGGCAACAAGAACCCATCCAATCGTATACGAGAGGAGATCCGAGAATGAAGCGGGGTGTTGCGTGGGGACGCTCCCAAAGGAAAGCCGGCCTGCCCGGCGTTAGAGGGAAATGGTAGATCTGTACATGACCGTCAACGGACGTACCAAGAAAACGTGGGAAGGTATGAGGAAGGGTAAAAGTCTTGGTAGTGTTCATCTTCCTAAGGGCGAGGAGGAAAAAAGCCGCCTCGAGAAAACACCACGAGATAGGAGCTTTAAAAGAAAGTGACGCGAAGAGCGGGAAGTGTAGTAGAATCAGGGCAGGAAATACACCTCGACGACGGAAGGAAAAGATGAGAACCGACTGACCGGAACGCAAGCGAGATCAGCCGGGACGAGGAGACGCGGTGAAAAGGAGCGCGCTGGCAGGCACACTTTTAAGGTTGAGATTCGGGACCGGGATTGGAGAAAAAAGAAAAAAAAAACGACAACGGGAGCAACTTGGGCAAAACAGGGGGAAGGCCGGTCGCGCAAAAAAGGGGCAAAAGGGTGCCGAACATCCTGACCGCTCGCCCCGGACGCAGCTCGAACCGGAGGGGGAACCAGAAAAACAAAGCCTACACACAAGATAACTACCAGGAAAAGCTAATGAACAGACGAAAACAGCAGACCATAATTTGATCTCGGTAAGAATAAAAGTATGACCTCCGAGCTGATCACCGGGGAAAAAAAGGGGGGTGTAAAGAAAGGGGGGGGGGGCAACAGATTCACAGAGGACACAGATACTCATCAGAGGGCAAGGCAAGGTTCGAAACGAAGCGTGACAGGTCCTTCAAACATAAGCGACGCGTTAGAGAAAAAGGGGAGAGACTGCGACCCGGCCACTTCGGATGCCAATAGAAGGTCGAGCTATTCCCGTGATCATCGAGGGGAGAAAATGGGAGGAGCGAACGACGAGGTCATCGTCTAACATATCGGAGAAGTGAGCACGGAGGCAGCGTCAGTCTGGGGCTTAGAGGGGGGTTCGGAAAGCCTAGACCAAATCGTTAGGGGGAAAAAAAACGAGTCCGACGAACGAGACAGAGGATCTGATCCTACAAAGGGGAGACAAAGAAAGTAAAGGCACAAGAAGGAAGTCTTGCTAAGGAGACCCAAAGAAAGTTTGACCGAGAAACATGAAAGAACGAAAGGATTCAGCTGACAGTTCAATACTGCCGCAGTCAGGCCTAGGACCGAAGAACTGAGTCATACCTGGTCGAGGGATGAAAAAAGCCCGGCAAAAGGGTCTGGAGGTCGCCTTTTAAGAAAAAAGCACCTCGAGCTGCAAAACCGAGGTCAGGTCTGGGGAAACTCGAAAAAAGCCAGGAAAAAAAAGAAAGAAAACTTGTGCAGGCTTAGAGAGAAGATTGCCCTCATTCATTAGTGGTAAAGGGGTGGCGGCGGAGTGGATCGGCAGCCCGTTTCTGGATTGAAGAGGGGTACGAAAGGAGTCCTGCGAGAAAAAGCTCAACGGAAAAATAGGACGAAACTGAAGTAAAATGCACGCTGGGAGGGGGGAAGCTGCGAAAGGGGGGAACAGCCGGAACTTGAGGAAAGAAAAGGGCCGACAACGGAAGTCAAAAACACGAGGTCTTAGGGAAAATGACCCGACCTATGAGACGTGGGGAAACGAGCGGCGCGAAAAAGGCTCCGTCAACGTGATCGAGGGTCGGGGGCCCGACGGGGGGACGCGAAGACGCGGGGGAATTCTAGTGGGCTTATGAGATCAGGTAGTTCCTTCCTTATGAGGTATCTTGGGGAAAAAAAACTGTGAGGAAGTGGGCGTCAAACTTTCGTGTTCTTCAAAGGGAGAAGGGGACCTGATCTGACCTCACGTCGTCGGAAGAGGAAAAAACGTGAGAAAGCCCTTCCAAAAACGAGTGGGGGGGTAACCCGGAAAAGCTCGGGGGAGGAAGACTTAACTGCAAACGCAAGTGGTGGGGGGGGGTGGGGGGGGGTGGGGGGTGGGTTGGGGGTGAAAAATTAAAAAAAGGCAAAGGATCTTGGCGGTCAAAACATAATCCCTTGGTCAGTGACATTCACTGAAATAGGATGGTGAATGGGAACTTCGTAGGAAAGGCAGGGGGGGAAAAAGACGAGTCGGGCCCCAGGGGGGGGAAGAATTGGGTAAGGGCTCGCAAAAAAGGAAGAACAACTGGGGGAGTCTCGAAAAGGGGACATCGCTAACAGGCAGCGTTGTCCAACTTGGAAAGGAAAAAGACGTCAGGAGGGGGTCTTCCATCGACGGGAGAAAGGAGTGATGAGAAAAAACGAAAAAAAGAGAGACATCTGTCAAGTTTCCTTGTGGACAGAAGAGGGGGGAGACGCGAGGGCACTGAAGCTCGTGACAAGGTCAGAAGAAAGCGAGTACGGTAAAGAGAAAACCTCACACCACCCCGAAAAACAAAAAATCACGGCCTTTTCTGTCCCAGAAGGAACTTCAAGAGGGGGAACTCCGCGGCAACCCAGCAGGACAGCTGTAACGACCTGTCCCCGGTCAACTCCAAGGAATCCCCCTTGAGGAAAAAAACGGAGAAGTATAAACCGCCGAACAGGAAGACGTTGATAAACCCTAAAATAGGAAGGAAAAACGCAGCTGTTTACTCCAAGAGCTCAAAAAGGGTTGGAAGAAAAAAGAAAACAGATCCAAAGAAATCTACGTCCCTTCGAAATTCAAAACCTTCCGGGCACATCCGGCCCTACTCGCTCAAAAAAAAAGGAGCAAAAAGATCCGCCTCTAAAAAAAAACCGAGCGGAAACAGGGATCGAAAAAGTGCTCGGAAAAGCCAATATCCCGAGACCTAGAGTCAGGTACAAAATGCGTCGATAATGAAGAACGTGGGGAATTCAGGGAAAAATCGAGAAAAAAAAGAAAAACAACACGTGAAAGGAAAAACAGGGAAATCAGTTGGAGGAGCGGAAGAGCAACGGCGTCCGAGGCGGGTCCATCGGGACAAAAAAAACCAGCGACCCCCAGGAACCGCTTCACGTGGAACTCCAGGAAAAGACCCCTAACCTAAAAAAAGTGAACAGAAAAGGAAATGAGAAAAGCATTCACCTAGCTAGAGGAGAAAAACCTGAAAGAAGAAAGACCAAAATACGGGGCAGATGAGGCGCCAGGAAAAGGAAAATGTTCTTCCTTTAGCCTAAAGGGGGCAAAAAGAAAAAAAAAAGAAGCTCCGAAACCAAGAGGGGGGTTAGTTCGAAGAAGAACGAAAAAGAACTCGGACGGTGGGAACAACCCAAAAATATCGTATAAAACCTCGGCCAGCGAAAGGGCCAAAGGGGTCGGCGTAAAACGATATCTCTTACTCCAGCAGCAGAAAGTTTCCGTGGGAACGAGACAGACGAAGGGGGGATTGCCGAAAAAAAAACGCCACGTCAAGGAGCCGCGAATCTGTACAGGAGGGCAAACTAAATCTCAAGCCGGGAAACACAAAGGGGAAAATGGGCCAGGGGGGGGGGATCGAAGGAGGAGCACGGGGGAAAAAATCATCGGAAGAGGGAAAGACAAGTTTGCTGGCGGGGCTACTCCTCCGACGCGGCTTCGACCGAAAGCAATGGAAGGGGATCGGGCTCGGGAACTGAAGCTCCTCTACACCTCGGCAGGACGCCAAAAAAGCCCGCTGTAAAAGAAGAAGACAGAGGACAGAGAAGGGAAATAGAATAGGAAACGTAGGGAAAGAGGAGGATGGGTACCAGGCAATTGGGCTCCAGGGGCCCACAAAATCGCCGGCTGGTTAAGGGGGGGCATTAGCAGTGGTGGCAAAAAAAGTGGAGGCGGAGCGGACACGGGACTCGGAGTGAACTCTTGAAAAAGGAACAGGCGGGAAGAGAAGGGAAGCAAGACCCGGCAGCCAGACAGATTGGACTTGTCTTGGAAGCCCAGCTTCACGAAAACCTGCTGGGAGAGGGCGGCTGAAAAGAGAGGGGTCTCAAAAACAAAGCAAGGCGAGGGCCTGAAGGAGCACGGGCGAATAACCTGCTCACGAACTGGGGAAGGGGCCTGCAACAGTACCAGACGACCTGGATGTCGCTCATCTCTAGGAAATGTTGAGGGGAGGCAGTACTTGCCATACTAAAATAAGGTCTGCGGGAACATGGGAATCTGTTGAGCCAAGAAGAAAGGGGGAAAAACAAGGTTGAAAGGGAAGGACCTCGGCCGCAAAAGGCTTAAAGAAACGACTCCACAGAGGGGAGAAAGGACGGGCCGGGAACTCTAAGGACTGTCTTTAGAGGGGGAGAAAGGCATGGGTGCGGAGACGTTTAAAGAAGACGGTCAGGGAAGGGGCGGGGCACGCTGGCCTCTCCCACCACTGGGGAAAGGGGAGAAAAGTGTACCCGGAAATCATCCCGGTAAAAAGAGAGGGGTGCGTAAGAGGCGAAAACGAGAGCATTACCACTGGCCAAAGGGAAAGCGGCGAGCAGTCAAGCAAGGACTGAAAAGGAGATCAGAGTGTGATCCGAGATAGGTAGACTGTAGGGAGAAGAATCTTCAAGAAGAAGAGGAGGAGTGGCGAAAGCGTGTGACAAGAGCTACAAAACGGCAACGAAAGGAGACCAGCGTCCTCTTTCAACGGGGCAAGTGAGAGAGCTATAAGAGAAACAAGGGGGGGTCAAGGTTCGGATGGGTCGGAGGGGGGGTTGAGTCAAATACGGAAGAACTGGGGTCGTGAAGATGAACAGGTCGAAAGAAGAGAAGAGAGCGTCACCGGGGGGTACCTGCGCCCCGACCCTCGGGACATAATAGCTCAAAAAAACAGGGGAAAAGAGAAAGGCGTGCAAAGAAAAGAGGACACGAGCCGGCGATACCACAATCCCACGGAAGAAAAAATACCAGCGTCATGAGAGGGCAAACGACCCGTCGAGACTAAAAAACACCGGCGGAGGATGCTTGCAAGGCGAAGAGGCGATCCCAATCAAGTCAAAGAGCGTCTAAGAAACACCACGTGGGTTAAAAGCGGTTGACCCTAAACGGCAAATAACAACACTCCAAATGAAAATACTGCTAGAAAATGAGCGAAAAGGAAAAGGAATCAGAAGATCAACTGATGAAAATTAAATATCCTCAGGGAGACGCTGAAACGCGCTGATCGAACTCGAAAAAACTTCCCGATAAGTCCAGGGAAAATTGACTTAAGGGAAAACTACGCATAAACAATCAAAAAAGGAGAAAAGAAAAGATAAACAATCTCAAAGCAGGCGAGCGAAGAACGAAAGGGAATATGCGCGCTGTCCGGATGCCGTGGGGAAAACTCGCAAAAACCAAAATCCGTTGAACAGCTTGGAGCAGACCACAAAAAGGGAAAAAAAAAAAAAATCATAAAAAACCAGGGGCAAGGGGCGCGCAGACTCTCTTCAACGGAGGGAAAAAGAGCTGGAAAAAACCCACGAGCGCCTCGAGATCGTAATTGAGCACTGGAAACTCAGGCATAAAGAAAAGGACTATCAGGGTAGAGGAGGTTAAAAAACACCACTGCGGGAACAAAAAATCAAGACTCACCTGTATCGTGGGGGAGAGGTACTAAGGAAGACTGCCGCGTCACTTGGCAAAAATCTCCGAACGTGTCGGAAGGAGAGACGGGAAAAAAATAGAAGAGCCCGAAAAAAAAAAACCGCCGGCAACGAGTCAAAACTGAGGAAGGAGCCTGCAAGCGGAAAAAAAAAACTCCAAAAAAAGGCTTCACGATGCTGCCCAGGGAGCATCAGTCCGGAATCTCTGTGGGAAAGAGAGAGAACAACAAACAGAGTAGAGGGAAAGAGATATTCCACAGAGACACATGCCGAGGAACGAGACCGAGGGAAAAAAAAAGAGGATAATCGGACTTGGGGGGCAGCTGTTCAACGAACCGGCTACCGAGGAATCTGTACAGATAGAGAAAAAAAGTGGAAAGGAGAGAGAGGGAAAGGACGACGACGGACGACAACGAGCGAGGAAAAAGAAAGCTGGAGAGAAAGAGGGGCATGGGGGGACCGAGCACGAGGAAGGTGGAATCCTCGTGCTGTTGAACGGCAAAGTAGAGCCCACAACGAAAAATAACCATCGCGTCCAAAAAGGGGGCGACTTCCAGAGTTAAAAGCGCCGAAGATCAGGAGAGCGGTTGCAGCGGTACATCTTCAGTGGAAGGAAGAGGGGATACACGCCAACCGTCTTGCAATGACAGGCTTTACTTTGAGGGAAGAGAAAGGGTGGGCGAAAAGAGGGAGAAAAAAAGATAAGCGCAGACTTCGCTGGAAAAATAGGGGAATCAACGAACACTCGGGAACAACAGGGAGGAGGGGGGGGAAGAGAAGTGAGCTTTAAAATTTGGCATGAGGCAGCGGGGCCTCCACCGGGAAGGAAATTACGCGATCAAGAATTGGGGGTCGATGTGGATATAAACGTCCCGCACTGCGGGAGAAGGGAAAAACGGGGAACAAACCAGGTTTGACGCCTAGTTGGAGGGAGTTCAGGAGAAGAAGAAATTGGGTGTCGACGGGTGAAACGGGCGCTAATCAAGAACGGAGGTAGGCAAGGAACCTGGCTCGGAACCCGGGAGGGGGAAGGATCCGGAAAGAAAACCGCAGCAGGCAGAAAGGAAAAGGTGGAAGAAGGGGAAAAGAAGTCAGAGAATCTCGGAATGTCGCAGAGCCCACAAGGAAAAAGAATGTGTGAAAATGAAAACTGGAGGACGGTAGATCTATTTGAGGTGCGTCTCTTCTGGCCGGGGCCAGAAGAACACGGGTTAGCGGTCTAATCGAATTGCTTGGTATCTGAGACGACGAAAAAGAAGACGATGGGACGTAAAACCAAGGCACTTTACCCCGATATCGACGCGGGGACGGAACTGGGGGGGAGAAGCTGCCTGGGAAATGAAAGGGGGAAACAGTGATTAGGATTCAAACGAAGAAAACGAGAACGAAAGACTTATGTGCGAAGAAATGGAGAGCGTACAGAAGGCCAAGCATCCGCAGGAGCGGCGAGGGAATTCCTTGTTTTCATCAGAGCCGGGGGGAACGGGGCCGCACCCCCTTGGAAACCTGTTGGAGATTAGGCTCGAAAGTGGGTAAAAAACACAAATTTTTCCGAAACAAGGGAAAGGCGCAGGTGACTCGTTTCTCGCCCAGAGAGAGAAACGCGGTTGAGGTAACAGAGCAGGGAAAACGGAGAAGGGGAAAGGCTCGTCAGCGAAAGAAACCCAAAAAAAAGGAATAGAAGCCGAAATCATTCCCCTCTAACGTAAAAAGGAAGAGGAAATCGGATAGACCTGAAGTGCTGACGAAGGGGAACTGGGAGAAAGGGTAACCAGAGGGTGTGTGGGAAAAGGGGGACGGAGGGGGGATCAAATACAAGTCGAGTCAAGTCATACTGGCTAACCAGGGCCAGGGATGAAACTTCAGCAGGGGGGATGGAACGTACATAGGTCGATGGCTACTGCAGAGAAGGGCGCGTGCAAGGATAGTCAAAATATTTGCCTTGACGGGGGAGAAAAATGCGGTGTCGCTAAATACCGGCACGCTCCGATCAAGGAGTCTCCTGAAAAAGGGCAGCCGCGATAGAATGGCAGAATGTTGGTAGGAGGAAAAAGAGTAGGGGGGAAAGACGAAAACGGGGAATCTGATGTCCTCACCTACCAGAGGAGATACACAAGTCCGTAAAAAACGCCGGCTAGGCACTCAGGAACCCCAGGGGGGAAATAGAGGCCATTAAATTGGACCAGGTATCACGAAAAAAGGGGGAGCACCTGTCGGCGGTCAGAAAAAGCGGACCTGTGTATAAGTTGAACGGAAACTGCCTGTTGCGAGTTAAGAGAGAAACCTAAAACTTCATTGCTTTGGGAGGTGAGAACTCGCAGGAGAGGGTGGCGACAACACCTGTCCGAGCGGGACCAAAGGACAAGGACCTGAGGGCCGAGCGGAAAAAACAGGACCGTAAAGAAAAATTGCCCGGCTTAGAGAACGGAAAGAAAGGGGCCACCCTAGTCGCGGAAAATTGACGTGAGAGCAGGATCCACCTCTTGTAGGAGGGAAACTCACGAAAAACCCTTCGGGCGGCCGAGGCCGCGGCACAGGACAAAAAGAGAAGGGGGAACTTGACGCCGGGCCAGAACGGAGTGGTTGGGGGGGGGGGGGGGGGGGGTGCAAGGAGCTGTGTTTTGTGAGGAGACTGAAATAGCCAAAAAAGGCTCTAGGAAAGGAGGGGAATAAAAACAAGAAAGTTATATCAAAAAACGCGCCGAGGAGAAAAGTCTAGGTTAGCCTTTTATCTTCTCCAAGGAGTAAATGATAGTGATGTCAGGGGTCCGACACCCGAAAAAAACTACGAAGAGTGTGTGAAAGTAAACCGGTTGCGATTATTGTCATCCTGCTTAAAACAGAGAGGTAAGGCCGGTTGGGGGGGGGGGTGGGGAAGACGGTGACACGGGAAGGAGGGTCAACGTGTGAAATAAAGGGGCGTAAAAAACTCTGGGCGGAAAAGGCCGGCACGGAGTAGGGGTAGAAAAGGTGTAATGCTTCATCCTCTCCAGTGTCGCGAAGGGGAGACGAACCTGTGAAAAAAAAAAAAGATGGTCAAGTTGAAAAAAAAAAAGTCATAAAAAAGGAAAAAGAGAGGGAGGGGGCACAGAGAAAGACCTTTCGAAAGGGACTACGATTGTTGAAGAAGCGAAAGGAAGGAGGAGAGGGCAAGAGCGGTGACTTGGCCAAGGGGAAGTGCCCGGGTTGAAATTCAGAGGAGAGGGAAAGGAAGGGGGAAGGAGCGGGGGGTAATCCGAAAAAACCTGACATCTCTGAACTGCGGTGGACGAAGAAAAACCAGCGTACGGGGTCCGGCTGCAGCGGGAAAAAAAGGTCCCTGAGCAAAGCTGTAGAAAACGCGGGGGGGAAAAAAAATGTCTAAATCAAACATCCTGCTGGTCAGCCTTCCTCTATCGAAGAAAGTTAGAGGGAAAGGGAAAAGAAGAAAGAGGTGACGATTATCTCTCCCACAACGAGGAGTAATAGAGGGCATAAAAAGAAAAAGAGGAGTCGGTCGAGAAAAAAAATGACAGAGAGGAGACGCGACGTTCCCATCACCTAACTAGAAACATGGTAAAGAAAAGGGCACAGAAGGATAGCCGCCGGGAGTTCGTCAGGGGAACAAGCCACGCTGTCAGAAGTTGGCACCAACCCCAATTGGTAAAAGGAAAAAAAAAAGAAGCAATGTACTAAAAGGACAGTTTCTGGAAAGCTACCAAAAAATTGAGACGTTAAACAGTTAAAAACCTTAAGATGGGAGCGATAAAAACAACCGGCACCAGCAATCTTTAGAAAAGTAGTAAAAAAGCAAAGAGTAAGCATGAAACGACGCTGACCTCCAGAAAGGGACAACGCCATAACGGGAACTAGGTCTAAGATTTTGAGGACTCAACAAAGGAGGAAAATGGCTTCCCGACAGCGACAACGAGCTGCATCCAAAACTTTGAGATCGAAGTGAAGAAAGCCGAAGATAGGGGGGAGGTATCGACCTACCCTACCAGTCCTAACCACAAAAAAGCACGGACAAGTAAAAGATAAAAAAAAGCAACCACCCCCAAAAACCGAGGGAGAAGACCCATAAAAACCTGCCCATGCACCAGAAGGAACCAAGAAAAAGGAGGACAAAAAGAAGAACCTACTAAGTTCAGGAAGCCGCGAGGAAAAAACTGGGAAGCGGGAAGGAAGAGGAGATTTTCAGTGCCTCCGGAGTGTTAGTTCCTGAAACTGCCTTCGAGGGACTTTCATCTCAAGGTCAGGGGGTAAAAAAACCGACTGAAAGGAAAAAAAACTCCGTCAAAAGTGTAGGCAGTGGTCTCCGTGACGTCTAGGCTAAGAGACGCGGGTAGGGGGAAGAAATTGGAACATCCATAAAAGGTATAAAATGAGAGTCAACAGGGCCCGGCCGCGAAGAATTCATGGCCCTCGGCGATCTCAAGAAGGGGGGAACCAGAGTGAAAAAACGGGTCAGGATCCAAGCACGCAGGTCGCCAAAAAACATGGCCGTGGAAGAGAGACCGGTCGTGAGGCGCTCAATCCGACGAGAGGAACCGCGGGGGGCAATTACAGGGAAGGGCGCTAAGACCAAAGAAAAGGTAGAAGGAAGAGAACCCCAGGGATCCCATCTTCCTAGGCCTTAAAAAGGAGAACGCAATACCAAGGAGGAGGAGGCGGTAAAAATTGGAATTTCGATGGGCAACGTTGTCGTGTCCTTAGAAAAGAGGAAGGGGAGGGTTTGAAGAAATAGCATTTCAGAGAGGGAAGGAGAGGGAGAGGGCGGGAGGAAAGCGTTCGCGTACACACAGAGACCTCTGCGCCAGAACCAAGAGCCGGAGAGCTCCCTTTCAATGAAGGACCGAAGGAGGACTCGGGGGCAATCTGAAGCGCCGACCAAGCAGGGAGCTAAACGCTCAAAAATAGAGGGAAAGAACGATAACACGAAGGGGGAAGGTGCCAGCTTCCATCAACCTATGTCGAAGAAAGAAAAAAAGAAGTTGAGTGAAAAAAAGGGCCAAACACGTAGGGCGGGCGCACTCGAACTGAAATGATCTGCGGAGCAGAAGCTGGTGCGAAAGGAATCACCCCATCAAAACCGCGGAAAACCATGAAAAGAATTGATCCTAAGCAGCACCGACTAAGGGAGACAAATCGGTTCTTCAAAGCGGGGTAGGACTTGCTCTGACAGCGAAAAGGGCTAGGATAGATGAGTAGGCTGGGGCTTAGAATCAGTCATACTAGCCTCGGTCGGGAAGGAAGGAGGGGGAGGAAAAATCGCGTGATGGACAAAGAACGGGAGACGCAAGGAAAAAAAATGGGTAGGGAAAAGGGGCGGGTTAATAAAGAGTCACGTTCAACAAGGTTTTACCACGGGGAGCCAATGAAAAAACGGAATATAACACCAGTCGAGGCATAGTGGGAGACTTTCTGGCGGTAACGTAACTAGGAGGGAAAGAAGCAAAGGGTATCGTGCGTTTCCCAAGGAAAAGAAAAAACCACGGTGAGCACTTGAAAAAAGGCAAGTCCCCTCGGCCAGGAAAGCGTAAAAAGAACGGACGGTGAAGTAGACTGGAGGGAGAGGTCCAAGCGAAAAGCCGTAGTTTAAAATGAGAGAAAAGAAGCGCAGGGACCTTACCACTTGTACTGCG
>Ga0179593_1326868_pt1 | contig 23653 bp, 44 predicted proteins | sample CZODoug2_1_08_16_FD_185931 | JGI IMG/M metagenome (GOLD analysis project Ga0179593, IMG submission 185931) | Vadose zone soil fungal communities from Angelo Coast Range Reserve, California, USA - CZODoug2_1_08_16fungal (PacBio error correction) | ecosystem: Environmental > Terrestrial > Soil >...
GCGCACCGGCACCTTTAGCAGGAATGTATATAGGTACGGTGGGGAAGGCCGAGAGGTCAGTCCCGCGAGATAGAGCGTTACCCTATGGAATGAACTTCACTCCGAGTCGGGCCCTCCGGCCTTACACGAGAATGGTTCCGGGGCGTTAAAGTGATCATATCAAGTCTAGGGGGGTGGCAAAGTATTTTGGGCCTATTTTGAGGTATTTGAAAAGGCAGCCGAAGCAGTGGCCGCCGCGTCCCATGCCATCAGAGGCGCGAAGCCGGATCTGCCAATTCAGGGTAATTAACATCGGGGCAGATATGTCGTGGGGGGGTGAAGGGAAAACTAGCCGGTATTTGTTGTGGCTGTGTTCCCGTAATGTGGGCTTAGGAGTAATCCGCCAGGGCGGGGATCGATCGTGCCGCAATAAACGCGTTTCGGGAGGGCGGGGCTAACGCAAGGTGTTAGGGATGTGTGTTGGCACGAGGTCGGCCCTCTTTAGGCCGGGGGCTGTGGGGCGAACAGTAAACTGGGGGGGCGGCGTTGAAGCAAAGGCTAAAAAATAGAGAAAAATCACGTTCCTGGTAGAACAGTAAGAGCCCAGGATGAGTTTGCCGCGGCGTCTGGTCGGTGGTTTGCAAAGCGGAGAAAAGTGGTGTATGTAAGAAAGAGGAAGAAAAGGAAGGTGGCCTATCAATGACGCGTTTGTGGGGCGCAGGATGGGTCACCTAATCTCATTGCGCTGGTCCAGCGACATCTCCGGATGGCATCAGATCCAGTGTAGTCAGTTCAAGTAAGCGATGACAGTAGACAAAGGAGCCCAAATGAAGCAACAGGGGCAAGCCCCAAAAATACGTGTGTTTTTGCCCAGGTACGAGTTCCCGATCGCGAGTGGGTTTCTTCGGAGAGTCCAATCCAAAGGAAGAGGGTGTGTCGGGCAAGCGTCGGAACCAAAAGACATCGACCCCAGTGCCTGTCGGGGTTCGTCTGTGCGATCGTGCGAAGGGAAAAGGTGGAGTTTCTATAAGGCCGGCAGAAGCCGAGGGTAATGAGTGAGGGTGAATGGCGGCGCATGGTCAAGGAAAAGGCGCGGATGTGATTCGCCGGGGCCGGTAGAGGTGGCGAGGCCTCGTGTGGTGGTGCGGGCGCGTAGGTATGAGGAGGGAGTCAGTAAAATGAAAGGGAGAGTTCTAACCTGGTATATTTATTGTTTGTCGGGGCGCGTTTGGGAGTGCGAAGCGCCGGCAAACCCGTTCGAAAAGCAACATCAAAAGGGATGCCTTTGTGTGGGGTGCGCCCGCAGTATTTCCGGAAATGGAATTCAAGATGAAGTCTCTTAAAAAGGATGAAAGGAAAAAACGATGTATGAGGGAAACCCACATCAACCAGGGTCTGAGCCTTATTTGTGGTTAATCCCAAAAATTGTGTGGATCTTGTATAGTTGATGGGCTGGCTATCGCGGAGATTGGGGTTTGGAGTTAAGGGGTTATCGTGTCAATTGTGAGAGAGATGCTTACTGTAAACGGTGATAAAACCACAATCTATGGTTCTCAAACTGGTGGGTCCACTATGAAGAATGAAGATAATTTGGGATTTAAGTGAGCGGTGACGCCAAGCATGTCACGTTGATCTTTTTGCGGCGCAGCATAACACGGCACGGTTGAGGAGCTAGCTTCATTTTAAGGGGATATTAATACCAAAGGACCGAAATTTGGCGGTGAGCGGAGTCATGGCTTAAACACTCCCGCGACGACCTTTCCAGCCGCCGTATAGTAGGGTTCCTCTCAGAGGAGAGGCCGGCTCGGGGGGGGGGGGGGGGGGTGGTGGTTGGTGGGGGGGGGGGGTTGGGTGGGGGGTGGGGGGGGGTGGGGGGGTGGGGGGTGGGGTTGTGGGGGGTGGGGTGGGGGTGGGGTGGGGGGTGGGGGTGGGGGGTGGTGGGTTGGGGGGGGGGGGGGGGGTGGGGGGGGGGGGGGGGGGGGTGGGGGTGGGGGGGGGGGGTGGGGGGTGGGGGGGGGGGCGTGGGTGCGTTGTAAGGCGAAGGAAATAGGTGGTCCTATTGGGGCAAGCCTTGGAATAATCCACACTGGCCTTCCACGTACTGCATGAAATTTGTCCTTGGGAAGAGGCGTGGCGCGCGTGGAAGGACTGTGGCCGTATATGTAGTCAGGAAAAGGTTGGTATATGACTTCGTGGAAAATAAGGCTTGCGTACGCTCCTTGGGGCAGGGAGGTCTCATGCGTGCTTGGCGAGCAGCGGGAAGTGTAGGACCTGGGGAAAGAAACCAATCTAAGTGGTTAAATCGGCAACATCATGCGTTGTGAACAAGCTGGGGTGCGTGTGCCCTGCCGGACTCGGACCATATCGGGTCAAGGGGAAAGGAGTATTGAGTATAGGGTAGCGTTCGTATTGTGTCTCGACGGGTGATATTTGGAGGAAAGGTAAACTCACGGTGTGTGTCAGATCGCGAGGGTTCGTGTCCACTAGAGGGTGATGACAGAGGACTGGAATCAATACCATGGTCGGATGGCGAATTGGAGCTGCCGGTGGGTAGCACATGGGTTTTTTTGTTGGGGTTTAGACTTGAGGTTGGGGGGATGGATGGGAGGGAGATTCTAGGTGTTTTGGTTCATCCAGGTTTGGGCGAGTTAGAATATTCTGATGACGCGGGAGGGGACAAACGAGGAAAGTCGCCGAAGCGCGAGGTAAATAGTAAAGGAAAGAGCTTAGCTGGGGGTTTCGGGGAAAAAAGGCTGACCGTTGTTTCATCGTTGTGTTTCACGGTGCCGCCGACGTGGGGTGTTCGGTCGCCGAAAGTTTGGGGGGTTTGGGGGAGGGAGGGACAGTTTTTTTGTGTTGGGTTATTGCCAACCTGATTGTTTTACCAGGGTATGGGTGCATGGCGGGTGGAGGGTAGTCTCTTTTGCGGATCAAATGCGCGTTTTCTCGCGATCTGGAGGTTGTTACTGCTGGTGAAGGCGCGAACCAGAGAAAAAACAAAAAGGGCAATCAAAGCGAAAAAAAAGCAAAAGAAAGGAAAGAGACAAAAAACCCAACCCGCACACTCAAAAAACAACAATGAGGGAGGAGGGTATGTAAAGGTACTGTTCGGGCGGTGTTTTTTTTGCCTCGGTGTGCGCGCCATACAAACAAGAAGAACCGCGATCAGGGTGGGTGGTGTGTGGGGGGGATTGTGTGTCGGGACGTGGGAGATTTGGTGAAAGGGACGGAGATGGGGATCTTGGGTGCATCGATTAGATTTTATAATTTTGCCTCCTTACAAGATGTGTGGGAAGGGGAGTGTGAACCGTGTTGACGCGACGGGAACCGGTGATTTATATTTGGGGCGGGAGTGCGTCTATTGGGTTGGGCTCGGCGCGCACGATGTTGAGCCCAGGGTTGTCTGAAAGCAGGAGGAAAAGAATTGCCGAAAAAAAATATCCAACGGAGAATTTAACGTGGGGAGCGTATGGTTTGCTGCCTATCAGCTGAATCTTCAGGTGGTGCTTGTGGATTAATAATATGAAAGTAGCACCGACGATTCACTCCTGGAAGAACGTATGATCCGGCGACCATGGCAAAATGCGGCCTAAGCGCGTGCACTGGGGGGAATAGGTGGCTTGGTTAGGCAAAGTTCAGGGCGCGATGGGGCCTAGGAAAAGGCTTGCATGGTCTCCCGATCCTTCCGTTTCGGTCTTCAGGGGCTCGCGCGTGAATGGGGGCGGAGCAGAGTGGGGGAGGAGCGGGAATGGGTGTGGAAAGGTCGTGTCTTCTAACGACGAGGAATCGTTAAAGCTATACGTCACAACACCGGAGTTGTGGTGGTGTATTAGGAAGTAAAGATTCGGCGTTTTAGGTTTGTATAAGATACGAAGGGGGGCAAGTCGAGAAGGGAATGTCTATTGATGGAAGTAGGAGGTGGTGGATTTGGAAGGAGAGAAAGGAATAGGACGTCTGGGAGGATTGTGGTGAACTTTACCGCGAACGGAATTTGTGCTACCGCGGTTAGAAAGGGCTGTTATTCTTGGGAGGGGGGCAGGGGGAGGCTGATCGTATAGGGCAGGGGAGGTGTAATTTTACGAGAATTTAGCAGGTCAGTTTGAAACCGAGAAGGATGGTAAACTCACGCCCTCTGTGCGGTGTCGATTTTGGATTGGCATTTTGACGAGTTGGGGAGGAAGTGTCGTCATCCAGGGGGGGGGGAGGGAGTGTAGGGGGTGGGTGTGGGGTTAGGTGTGCGGGGGGTTTTTTTGTTTGGCGGGTAAGGTTGGGGTTTGGGGGCCTGTTCGGCGGGTTGGTAAGTGGGGCTTGGGGTGTCGGGGGTGTGGAAAAAAAAAATTCAAACCTAACCACAAGAAAAGGGACACATAGGGGCAACGATAAGAAGAGGAAGGAGCCACTTCAACAAATACCAAAGCAAATAAACACAAGAAAAAATCTCAAACAGAAAAATAAAAAAAAAAAAAAAAAAAAGGGGGAATGGAGAGTTATCGTTTAGGGTGTGGGAGGGGGACTCAAGAAACCAACAGAACCTTATGACAAGAAAAACAGGAACACACCCTTTATGAACAAGAAAAACCCTTTCCGCCACGAAACTTCTTGTCACCACTAAAGGTACAACACGACCATATCTCAATAGTATGGGGGGGGTAAATGAGAGAACTATTAAGGGAACAAGACACTCAAAAAAGCAACGCAAAGGACTACAACAGCGAAGAGAAGTACCATAAAAAAATGACAAAAAGGTTACCGAGCCCTATTCTCGCAACTCTCGTGATTGATCAAAAGGGGTGAGGGAGTTCGGACCTCCAGTCTGTAGTTGGGTGTATCGTTTGTATAATGTGTTGGGTCGGTATTGTGTGGGTGGGTGGGGTGTGCAGTAAGGGGGGGGGTTTTGTACACGGTGTAGTCAGGTTCTATTGTGGGGTTTAATGTTGGGGTAGGGTGGGTATGGGAAAAAGGGGGGTATAAGATTGATATTCGTAGGTTTTTACTGCGGGAAAGATATGCGAAGAGCGGTCAGGAAGCTTTGGGGTAGTGAGTGTGGGGGTTGGGCGGTTGGAGAGGGTTTTGATGTTGGCTGGTGGCGGGGGGGTTTGGCGTGTGCTGTGAGGTTTGGTTTGTTTTTGGTTGTTTTGTTATGGGGGGGGGTGGGTTGGGGCCACATTGATGTTGGTGGTGAATGGGAGGTAGGAGTAAGGGTTGAGTAAACGGGGGTGACGGAGGGGCTGGGATAAGGCTACGTGTTGGTCAAAGATGGGTGGGAATGAGGGGCATGTGGGGCGGGTGGGCTGTCTGGTTTGTGTCCGTGAATTTCTGGATTGGTGCGGGTGGTGAGTGGTGGGGGTTGGCAATGTACGTGCATCTTGTTCGGGGTGGAGTGTAGTTGTATATGGTTTGTTATGTTCGGGGTGGTAAGGTGAGGGTTCGAAGTGTTTTTTGTGCCCGGGTTGGTTCGGTGTGCAGGGGGAAGAATGCTGGATGTGTTGGGTGTTTGGGGTATCTTACTATCATTGAGATAGTGGGTAGGTGTTTTTGTGTTACAATAGGATGGGGGTTTGCGTCAGAGTTTTTGGGTTGAAGGGGGTTTTAGTGGGGTTGGGGGGAATATTTGGGAGATGGTTGGTGGTTGGTGGTTAGGGGGGTGTTGTGGGGGGGTGTGGGGGGGGGTGTGTTTTGTGGGGGGGGAAGTCTTTGCTGGGTGGGGGGTAAGCGGGGTACGTTGCTTGGTGGGGTATGGGGTCTCACATGGGGGAAAATAGGTAGAACTGGACGTGGTCAGGCATTTTGGGAGGTTCGGGGCCGGGGGCAGGAGGGGTTTGGTGAAAAGCGGGGGTTTGGGATCGTGGGTCATTTTAGGTTGGAATGGGGATTGTGTATGTGTGCCAGGTAATATGGGGGTAGGTGATGATTGGGGGGAGACACTAAATTGTGAAGGAAAATCTGGATGCATCTTTGGATGCAGGGGTTTTGATCCGGCTTGAACCAGTCGTACGAGAAGGCAGGTACTCATTAGGGTAGTTGGTAGGTGGAAGAACCGTATTAAAGGGGTGAGTGAAACTTAGGTCGAGGGGGGTGTCGACCATTTAGGGGTGACAGGAGAAAGGGTTGACATTTTCTCGCATTAGGGGTTGAGAGGGGAAATGGGCTCATGAGAAAGGAACTAATTGGGGTTCCAGGTGTGTAGATCTGGCTCGGAGCAACGGGTTATTTTCGTCTTGGAAAGGGTCAGGAAAACCGGGGGGAGTAGTCTTTCATGATGGTTTGATGGGGGGGGAGGAATGCAGGTGAAAATGGGGTAGAAGGTTTTGGTTTTCGACGGGCAGGGGCTATGTCTCGGGGGTGGCCGGTTGGTGATAAGAAGAGAAAGCAAAGAAGGGAGTTAGTTATGTTCCTCTCAAGCTAAAGTAGAGAAAGTCATTGGGGGGTACGAAGCTGACAGCTAGGGGGGGCAGTGGGGTTGAAGAAAATAGGCCTGTTAGGGGCTCGGGGGGTGTGGTAGTGAATGGCGGAGAGGGGGAAGGGCGATGGGTAGGGGTATAGGTGGAATAGGGATCTTAAGGGGGGGGAGGTCCGATGGGAGCGAGGGATGCGCGTTAGACGGGGGGAAAGGCTGGGTGGGTACCGTGCAACGTGGAACGGCGGATGAAAAAGAGGAAGGTAACGACTCGGGGGAAGGTGCCTGGTGTAAACCATTGGGGGGGATATAGCACCGTGTCATAGTGGTCTAGGCGGGATGGAATAAAAAGGGGAAGAGGTTTTTTCCAGGGGAAACTAGGGGGATAAGTTTAACGGGAGGGAGGGGGAGGGCTGGTAGAGAGGGTCGAGGGCTGTACATGGGATGCTATGGGAGGCAGTCTCAGTTCAAAAAAATGGCAGTTAAGGGGATCGTGTGGATGCCCAAGGGGGGAAACTTGGTTTGAAAAAGGGAAGATGGGATCGGTACGGTCAGTTGGACGCTTTAAGGGGTGTTGGGTCAGGTTTCTGGCGGGTCACGGAGAGGAGGGAGGTGGGGAGCGGAAGTGTTATCGTGGGAAAAAAACGTGTTGTGTGTGGTGGGGCGGGAGTTGTTATGCCGGTGGAGATTGCCCTCCTGATGCCAGTGGCTTATAAGCGCGTCTCGTTGGGAGATAAGTAGCGTTTTTTGGGTAAGGGTGGCGATTTGTGGGGGAAGTGAATGGTATTTTTTGCCCGTTAATTCTTGCATTCTGGGTGTGTGCTGGTGCGAGTGGGGGGGAAGGTGAGAAAAGGGTACGTTGTGAGTGGATGTGGGGAGGAAAAAAACAGAGGTGAAGAGGGCCGGTGGGCGACCGACAAGAAAGCTTCATTTCATCTGGGTGTAATATTGGTGGGGGACTACTGGGTTGGGAGGGTTATAGTATTAATTGGAGGGCGGGAGGGGTAGTTTGGAGGGCTGAGGGAGGTTTAATAAGGCGAATGTTGATGTACCCGGGATCCAGTTCCGTAGTTTGTATAAGGTAGGTGTGTTTGGGGGTTGTGGGGGGCTGTCACAATGGAGGAAGGGACGCGGAGTGCTCGAAGGGGGGGGGTTTGGGGAAAAGGAACGCTCTAGCGAGGGAAGGGGAAAACGAGAGCACAGGGATAGGTGTGGGATACAGGAGAGAGGGGGGAGTCGGCGACAATGGATTAAAATGAGAAGAAATGAGAGAATCTGGGTAGAGGGGGGGGTCCCCGGTTGGAGGGTCAGGGTAAAGTGGAGGTGGGTAAGATGAGGGAGGGGAAAAGGATGGGGTAGGGGAATGGGGAGAGGGGGTGCCGCATCTCCACCGAGGGATGACTCTAGTTGCCGCGGAGGGGGAGAGGTGGATCTGGAAATTTAGGTAAAACTCGCAGAGATGCGGCTGGCTGGCGCTAGGGGACTGTTCCGTGGGTTTGTTACCATCTTCTGAGCAGAGGAGTTACGGGGGGTTGTGGGCCGAGGAGGGGCCGAAAGAAAGGGAGTAGGAGCACCTTTATAGGAAAGGGGGCCGGGGGGAAAAGTCCCTAAGGTGGCGCAGAAGATGGTCAAAAATATGGGAAAGAGCTGAGGGGGGGGGGGGAGGAAAAGATAATATTGGGCAGGGGGGGAGGGGGGCGACCAGGGGGGATAGTTGGGGTGGTATCCAGGTAGAAAGGGGTGCGAGCGTCATTGTCTTGCTCCAGGAGAAGGAAAAAGAAAGGAGAAGCGAAATGCCACAAGAAACGGAAAAAAGGCCAAGGGGAAAATAGGGCCCAGAAGCAGGAGAAAGAAAAAGTTTACCGTCAATTCAGGAAAAGAAATCAGCGTCCGCGAAGAAAGACCTTCTCGACAAAATGAAAAAGAAAAAGGAAAAACAAAAGGAAAAGGACAGAAAATACCTGACCGGGAAACCGGGAAGAAAAAACAACATCAGAAAAGGGAAAGAAACTTACTGGACTAAAAAGGGAGACGGAGAAAGAGAGGTCAGGCTAAGACCTTAAGGGGGAATTGGGTCTAACCCATTCATGTCTGGAAAAAATAAAAGGATAGATGCCTTAAAAAACGAAAACCTGGAGAAAAAAAGGAAAAAAAGTAACATATGAAAAGATGAGGGAGAAAGAGATGCCGGAGTCCCTACCGAAGAAGAAAACTGTGAGAAGAAAGGAAAACATTTCTTAAGGATAGGAGAAAGAAAGAAAAAAAAAAAAACATCTCAAAAAGAACATGGGAAAAAAGTCACTATGCCATAGTGGAATTAGGGGCCTCAGTTAGGGGGTGATGTTGGGCAATGGAGTGAAATAGTGGGGGGAGGTGATACGAAGAGAAAAACGTAAAGACACAAGATTAAGTGGGTCCGGGTCGAATTAAAACTATAAAAAAAGGGGGAAAGGGACATTTATTGGGGTTGTTACACAAAGAAGGGGGAATTGGCGAGGGGTGTAAATATAAAAGAGAGAGTGGAAATGAATGTGCATGGCTGATTTGGTAAAATTCCATGAATATACAAAATTTCGTCATGCTAGGTCATTATGTCTAATATAGGATTGATAAAGAAACAAGACGAGAAAAAGACCAAAGTGGTGGTAGGATAGTAGGCGAGAAAGTATGAGAAGTCCTAAAAAAAGTTGAACAGGAAGTAGAAATGAGTCTACCATTTGATGGTGATATAAAGAGGGGTTCGACATGGACGGGATAGAACCTGCAATATGAGAGTGGGAGGTATAGGGAGTCTCTAAATAGGAGAATTGTTGTGTAAAATGGGTTGAGTTACGGGTGGGGTACCTAAGTGAGAGTGGGTAGAAAGTATTATTGCGGTGGGGGGGGGGAGATGGAGTTATCGGGGCTGGAAAAGAGGTGACCAGGTGATTGTGTCTAGGTAAAAGGGGGTGATTCTCAGAATGTCGTAGATGGAAGAATAGTTTGAGAAAAAAAAGCTGGATTTTTAGGGGGCAGTCAATAAATTAAAGATGGTCTGGATGTGTATGGTCCCGGTGCTTGAGAACTAATGGACGTGGGTGGGGAAAAAAGGGAGGCGGAAGTGGAAATTATAGGGTGGTAGAATGGGAAGTCGTTGAAAAAGAGAAAGGTGGGAAATGATTAGGAGGGAAAAGGAAAATCTCGTTGATCCTGGGGGTGAGTAAGGTTTATGAGGGGTGGATAAAAAATGCAACATCTGTCAAGGAGGGGGGTGGTACAGGGCTAGGGGGGAAGGATTGTAGGGGAATGTATGCGGGTGTAATAAACGTGAAGGTTGGGAGGTCTAAACACGGGGGGGGGAGATGATACTCTAGAAAGGACTGGAAGGGACTGTGCAAGAGGTGATGCAGAGACAAAGTAAAGATGTGGGTGGGTTTGTCCGGGCAGGCAAATGTGAGATGGAGCTTAAAAGAAAAGGAGAGGGGGGTCACCCGGAAGGGGGGAGGGGGGGGGTGGGGGGGTGCGACACGTTGGGTTGGTGAACAGGCCAATGAAAGGTAGAGTTTTGACTTGTTCGGAGAGGGTGGTTGATAAAAAAAGGGGAAAGGGTTTGGACTTTAATTAGAGAAGGTGTTAAAGAGGATATTACTATCGCGAAAAGGGACAAAAGTGATGAGTTATTCGGTTACGTAATATAAAGAAATACTAGAAGAATATTCGCCAAAGAATGGGGGGGGAGTGACAAGGGAATCGAAAAGGGGGGGTAAAGACGCGCCGTTGTGGAGGGCGCTCTACGTAGAAAGTACAGAGGGGGTCTACAAGCCTGCATCTAAAAGGGGGGGCGAGTGAAGAAATTACGTGAAGGGGTTTCACGGGTTGTTGCCATTCTGAAAAGGCCGTGAAGTGTGAACGAAAGGGGTCGGAAAGTAATAATGGACCTAGCTTTTGAAGGGAGGATGTCAGGAAACTGAATCGGGGGGCCGGGAGGTGGAGTACAATCTTTGGAGGGGGAGATAAAAAATGGAAGGGGGAGTATTCCTTGAAGAAAAGATGTGCCACCGCTCTGGAGGGTACGAAGAGAGAGCAAAGTGTCCTAGAAACATATCGTTGGCAAAAAGAAACGTAGTTGATAGGCGGGACCTTAAGAGGATTAGGAGGGGGGTGACGGGGGTTGGAAGTTGCGTGGGGGAAAAAATGGTGGGGTCGTGTGGAGGATAAGCGAATCTGCAGATGTCAGAAGGGAGGAAATAAGGGAGGTCCTCGTTTTGTGAAAAAGACGAGAAGAATGGATCTGAGGAGGGACTAGGAAAGGGGTAACGTGTAGACATGGTGGTTGGCTGGGAGCAATAAAGTAGTGTTTGGTGGTATGGGTGTGGAAAAATAATCGGGGAGTATGTGTAATCGCGTCAGGAAAAGGCCGACGTCTAGAGGGAAAAAGGAAATGGGGCACAGCCAGTCTCCTGAAAGTGAAGTACCAGGAAGGGAAGCAGGGTGGGGGGGAGTTTTCAATTTCGACCAGGGGAAATCGGATATTGTGTTGCGTCAGTTCTACAAAAGGGTTTGGAGGTGACCGGACTTAAGTGGAAAACGGACCAAAATTGGGACCGGTTGAATTAAAAAGAAAGTTTGTAAAGAGGGTAAAGAGCTATAGGGGGGGTCCTGTAGATGGGGGATGATGAGAGGACTAGGAGATTCAGGCAGAGTAGGATGCTATACTCTAAAAATGAGGGGATGTAGAGGCAGTAGCCCACAGAAAAGAATTGGAAGAGAAAACGGAGGGAGGACATAACGAATAGCGCAATCAGAGAAAAAAGAGGGTAATTTGTGTCCTTGGGGTTGGAAGTTTTTTTGTAGTGGGTAGGGTGGGGTTAAGACGTTCTTCGACAGTGACCTGAGTGAGGGTCCGGTGGAATGTGTAGAGGTTAAGAAGGAAAGGATTAATAGTTATTCAACTGGTAAAAATGGCCATACTATTGTGAACCAGAAGTAAAAATTACGTTGTAGAGTAGGAAGGGTTGTGTGGAGTGGGAAGGGCATAGTGAAAAAAACCTTGGCCGTGTAGACTAAGCCAAAAGAACTCGCCCTAAACAGACTAAAAAAGGTTTCTGCCAGAAGGAGGAAGAGGAACACCCAAGGAACTAAGGGAAAAAACCGTCTCAAGCAGTAACCAAGAGGTAGAGGGCGTCATCCAGGGAACGAGGGGGACTTGCTGAAGAGAGGAAGTTAACTAAAACAATTGAGGGATTAGGGGAGTCAATGAACCTCCTGGAGAGTTTAAGGAAAAAGTAAGAAACCTGTTCCAGCGCTAAACTGGAGGTTAAGGTCCTCGGCGTTTACAGTAGGGATGGGAGGGTACCGGGGGGTCCGAAGGGTGGGAGACAAATTAAGGGACTGTGTCGATGATGAATGTGAGGTCGGGGAGGTTAGTTGTGAATTATTTGCAGTCTGCAGACACGGGGGTTAGTCGTGCGGTGTAGGAGAAATCCCTAAGGAAGGAATAGTCTAATTACAAGAAACAAGGAGAGGAAGGGATGGTATTAGTGACTATGGAGAGGTTGTGTCGTGTTAGAAAAAGTAAGGAACAACTCTCCTGCAATCTGGCTAGATAGAAGATAACCAGAAATCCTATCTAGAGTTACCTACTGTGGCTAGGGGCAGTGTTGGTGGGGGGGGGGAAGGGGAGAAGAGGAATTTTAAAATAAAAGACTAGGTAAAGGCCGAAAGTTGCTCTCGTGCTTGCGAAGAGGGGATCAGGGTTAAGGGTCATCTAGTGAAAGGGATGGGTAAGCACTAGATATGGGAGGATGTCTCTCCTGAGAGGGGTGTGTGGGTGTGGATATTTGTGGGTTAGGGGGGGCAGTGTTGAAATTAGGTCCTTGAAGGATGCAAGTAAGGTGTGTTCTGTCTGGGACTTAAAGGGAGGCATAAATGATGCGTCTTGAGAAGGCGGTCCGGTGCACAGAGGGAAAAAAGGGGACATTTGTGCGGGGGGGGGTGTTGGGAGGTGAGGGATGTCCTTGAGAGAAGTGTGGGAAGGGGGAAAGAGGGTTCGTAATGTATGCCTGTTGAATGGGAGGACATTTCAGATCGTGGGAAATGCAGAAAAAAAAGAAGAAAGGGACCGCTCGGGGGGGGGTGTGCTGTCGGTATACTGGGGGGGGGTTGTTGAGAGAATAAGAGGTGTGAAAACTGAATTTATCTGCAAGTGTCTCTTAAAAAAACGTACTAGTTCAAGGCCAAAGAGATCTTTATCTATCCAGGCGAAAGAAGGAAGGCATGCGGGGAGGGGGGTAGTGGAAGATGGGTGGGGGGAGAAGGGGTGGGAGCTGAGGAATGTGAAGATGAAAGTAGCCGTTTCACTGGGGGAGGGAGTGTGATGAAACATTCGATAAAAGATTGTGAATGAGTAAATGAAGGAAAGTAGAATCTGGGGTTAGCTGGTTGATTATTTTCAGGGAGGAGGGGTTTGGGGCTTTTCTTGAGGGGGAGGTGCAAGTGGGTGACTAAAATGATCAGAAAAATCGGTGGACTTACAATACAAAAAAAGGTGTGAGAGAATAGAACATGGGTGGATAGTCCCTTCAAACCTAGTGAAGGGATGTAGCGGGGGTGACGGTGTAAAAGGAAGGAATTAATGGTGTATTGGCGTCGGAGGTTTGTGAAAAATTTTGGATGGATGTTGGGAGGGTTTTTGTTATCACGGGGTGGAGGTAGAAAATTGAGGATTGGTGTGGGACAAGGGTGGGGGATGGGCCGGGAGTTCGTGGTGGGAAAAGGAAGTGTGAGGGCAGGGAAAGGGCAGGGAGGGGGTAAAATCCATGGGGGGGGTTGTGGGAGGAAAGCTGGGGGAGTTGCATGTCCTACAGAGGAAGGGAAGCACGAGAAAAAAAAGAAACGGTGCCCAGTGGGTGCTATGTATATTTTTAACAAAATGATAGGGTTGGGACTTTGGTAGGTTGTCTTACTAAAAGAGAGTGAGTGGAGGGGACCGGCTCGAAAGTAAGGAAATAAGCCGTGATTTTGGTCATTGGGGTGGAATGAAAAGGGGTGGGGTAGGATGGGAAGGAAAAAAAGGTCACCTCGGGAAAGAGGGGGAGGGAAGAATGGAACGTTAGGGGAGGATGGGTGCAGGGAAAGGAAGAGTGGAAAATGTTCTGTTCTTGTTAAGTCTTTAGGTTTTGGTAAGTGTCAATGTATGGGGTTGAGTGCGGGATAGGGCACGGGGTGTTTCTTCTCGTGGGGTATGTGGGTGGGGCCATTTTGGGGCACGTGTTAAGGGACTCGTTACATGAAGAAAAATGGGTCACGGTGGGTGGGGGGTTTGTAGGGGCGTAATAGGGGGGCTAGTGGATCTGGTCGGTGGTCATGTCGGTGAAAAGTGGGGGGCACTAAAAAAAAAAGTATCTAGGGGGGATTTGTGTAGGGGAGTAGTGTGTTTACGTGTCGTGAATATAAAGGGGGGGGGGAGGGGGGGAGGGGTGGTGGTGGGTGGCATGTGGTGTAGTGGACTGTGTGGGGGTTGTTAGAAAAAAAAGGGGGAGGGATGGGTGGGGCAGTAGCGAGTTTACTAACGGGGGGGGGTATACGGGGGGGGGGTTACGGTGTGGTGGGGGGCGAGGTGGGTAGTCCCAGGGGGTGGGGGGGGATATATAGTGGGACTCTCAGGAGAAGATCAAAAGGAATGAACAAACTAAAGTCTCGATGGTGTATGGTGGGGGGAATAGATTGTGGCGTGGGAGCTGTTGGGACAGTGTATGATGGGTGGGGGGGTGGGACAGGTCGGTATTCGGGGGTATGGGTATAGTGGCCGTGAGGACTTTAATGGGGGGGGATGTAGAGTGTACTACAGACGGGGCAGTTCAGGGTCGCTGGTGTGAATAGGTGGTGGGATTGTTATATGGGAAGACCTGGAATTGAATGTAGGGATAGGAAGAGACCCGGAAATATTCTGCGGAATTAATAAGTCAGTCATCGAGGAAAAGAGAACCCGAAAGAGATCTAATTAGGATTATGGTTCTGCGGATAAAGGATCATTGAAGGGCTCGCTAGGATGCTTCTCCGTAACCTGGTGGGAACAGTATGTCGGATAGGAGGGAGGCAGAGGAATCACAGGGGTCGGGTTGACTAAGTAAAGTGTGGTACTGAGAGAGGGTGGTAGGGGGGTACGAGCTGATTTGTGATCGTTTAAAGGAACGAGGGGGTTCACCAGGGGGGAACAGTGACGGATGGAAGGGAAGCTTTAAATAAAATGGGATGAGGCTTCAAGGTCTGTGAGTGGGGGCGGAGGGAAAGTGGGGGAATGAATTTTTGGTTTTTTTGATTGGCTGGTGGGCAGAGGAGAGGGCAGGTGGGGGGGGAAGTTTTGAAAGGGTCCTGGGGGTTATTTTCACTCAAGGGGAAAGGGGGAGCGAAGGTTGAGGTCTCGCTCTTGGGGGAGTTAAGGGAGAGTTGGAGCATGGAATATGGTGGGACCATTAATTAATGCCAGTGGATGGGTTAAGGTTAATAGTATACTTGACTGGGGAGGGGTGGACCGGGGGGGGGCCGTTTGGAGGGATGGTCGGAAAGGAGAGGAGGGGGGGCACGCCTTGCCAACACGGCCGGGCTGTTCTCGCTAATGGTTGGAATAGGCGGGGGGGGGATCTTTACTAGGGGGTTGAATAAGGTAAGGGTCGGGGGCGGAGAGGGGCGAGGTGGGTTTGGGGGTTTTTCTTTGAGGATTGAAAATATGCGGGGCAGGGGTTCAGACGGATAACAATTAGCGGAGAGTGGGGGTGTAACGGACGGGGGGAGAAACATATTTTGGTTTTGGGGTGTGGGGCCTTGGAAAGTTGTGGTCGTGGGTGGTTGTGGCTGGAAATTTGGGTTTAAAAGTTAACTCTCAGGAGCGTGGAGAGAACGATCCAAGGACTTGAGGAAAAAGGCTCTGGAGTGAAGATGTACGTAATATGTCGTGTAAGAGGAACTTTCAGAGGAGAAGTCTCCCCGAATGGATGGTTAATGGGGGTCCCAGAATGACGTCATTCCACGGAGGGAAAAAGAGGGAAGTCCATTAATCTTTCTAATTGGCTATGTGGGGTATCTAAGGGGAGAACTTCGTTCCATCTTAAATTGTTGGCTAAAATTCTAAGTGGGGGGCGGCCTCCAAAACGATGTATAAGTCTGAAAGAAAGATCCCGTGGGCCGGAGGAGGGGGGGGGGATAGGGAGGACGCTTCTTTTGGGGGCCAACTTGAGGGTCCGGAAGAAAAGGGATAAATGGAATGGTTGAAAAAGAACAGTTACAGACTCCAGGTGACTGTGGTTGCTGTTCAAAAAAGTATATGGTCAGCTAAAGGAAAATAAAAGGCTGGAGGGGGTAGTGTAAGCGGAAGAAAGGAAGGAAGGGTCTTGGAGGAAAAGAGCACAGTGGACTAACCGGGAAAAGCGATCAAGGGTTCGTTGCCTGGGGAAGGCCTTACAGTAGCCAACCGGAAAAATTGAGGATGAGGGAAGGGATGGAAGAAAGGCACATTAAGGGAGTTGAAGAGGGATGGATGTAAACCCTGCTGGGCGATGTTTGACTCGAAAATTAGAAGTTAGTCATAGAATCGCTTAGTCGTGTCCGAGCGAGAAGGGAGGGAAAACTCGTCGGGGGGATATTGGGTGGGGTGGTGGTAGAAATGGTAGGGAAGACGGCTTGTGCAGATTGACAATATATCGGAAAGAATGACGGGGGAAATTTGACATCTCTAGGTGAGGGAGACTTGAGTCGGACGGGGGGGAAATAAGTGGGGATCGGCAGGGAAAGTAATGAAGGGTGTTGTTGTTGCGGGGGGCCGCCTTCGTGGTCGTCAGGAGCGTCCTAAGGGGCGGGGGATCTCGGAGGGGGAGAGGAAGAAGAGGGAGCGGTAGGTTGGTCTGGTTGTTCATTCTTTTTTTTGAACAAGGAAAGTGGTGTGGTGGTCAGGGGAGGGGGAAGAAACGGGATGGGAGAGTGACACATGTTGGGGTGTCGTGAGACTTTGTATATTAGGTCCCTTGGGATAGAAAATAGATAGGCAGCCCTGGGACGACTTTGCTGGGGGTTAGGATGGGGGGTATATATTTTTGGGGGGTCCGGAGCGGGGGTGGATTGTAGTGAAGTCATGAAAAGGTTGGGGTGTGTGGGTTCCCGGTTAGGGGTAGGGAGTGCGGGGGGTGGGAGGGTGGTGGTCTTGCAAATGGGGGTGGGTTTCTGGTGGGGGGGGTGTGGGGGGGGAAAAGAAGGGTGTGGGGGATGGGGTGGGGGGGGGGGTTGTGAAGGGAGGAGTGGGGGGGGTGGGTGTGTTAAAATTAGTTTGTTTGTAAAAGATCTTTATGTTGACCTAGTGTAGTTGTCAGGAATTTTTGTGAGGGGGGGTGTTTGGGTTCCGGGGGGGTAGGTCATTTGGGGGTGGGATTTGCTGGGGGAAGATTGTATATGAAAATTTGTCGATCAGGGGAGGGGGGTGCCAACGAGAAGTAGGAGAAGTTGTTTTTCGTGGTTGGTGTGTTCTGGAGGGTGCGTGGGGGTGGGGATGTGTAGTGCTTGGAGTAAAGAAGTCAGGCTATGGGGGAAAGCAAAGTAAGGCAAGAAGGGAGGGGCATAGCCAACTATCAACAATGATTCCAAGGAGAGGGCAGCCGGTGAAATTTTGATAGGCCACAGACTAGGAGTGAGTTAAGTGTCGGTGGCGTATGCACTATGCTTCAGGAAGGGGAAAAAAGTGTCCCATAGGGAAATTGTTTATGGTGGACCGGGCTAGGAGGAGAAGGGTTCGCTCATCTGGCCGTGGGGGGAAAGGAAGTATAAGAGGATATACTCTGAAGTGGGGTAAAATTTAGGGGAGGTGGTGAGTATAGGATAAAGGCGATCGATGAGGGGGGTGAAGATAGGTGGGTGGTGTAAAGGTTACAGTATGTCGGTTGTGTGAAAAGAGGTGGGCGCGAGGAGTGGGGGGGGGTTTTTACTTCAGGGGAGGGGGGGGGTTGGAGGTAGGAGGGGAGGCGTGGAGTTTGTTTATTTTTGTTGTGTTAATGGAAGAGGTGGGGGGTGTTTAATGTGATGGAGGTCGAATTCTGACCGTGAATATAACTGGTTTTAAGTTGGTTGTTCGTTCATGGTGGACGATATGTGGGGTGGTACTACTGGGGAAGGGAGGGGAGGGGTGTTTATCGCGGCGGAAGGTAAGAAAAGGGGGGGTTTTTCACTGTGGGTTGCACCCGGGGGGTGTGTGGGTGTAATCCGTTGTGGGTGGGCTGGTGGGTTTGGGGTCGAGTGGTGGTTTGGTTGCAAGGGGGGAAGGTTTATATTATTATCGGAGGGGGGGGAGGATTAGGGGGAGGGAGGTGGGGTTGTTAGTGTTTGTTGTTCAATGAGGATTAAGCTGGCGATGGCGGTAAGGAGGGGTGGGTTGATGGGTTAATTGTCTTTATGTTGCCTGGGTAAAAGAAATTCTGCGGGGGGGGGTATATGGGGTAGGTCTGGAAAAGAGGGGGAAGAAAGATCGGGGGGGGGAATTGCAATCCAGAACACGGTTCAGGCAGGAGAAAGTCTGGGGAATGTGCAATTGGAACTAAATCTAAAGGAGTGAAAAAGGTAGCTACAAAAGGTGGGTGTATTGAGCTGAAAGGGACAATGAAGGGGTAGGGGAGGGGGGTAACGGGGTCAACTAGGGTAAGGTCCAATCATCTGTCTGTGCTTGCTCGTCGGAAAACGACATACTGCTGCAAGGGTGGGGGGGGGAGGTTTATCAGACGAGGGGTTAAAAGTCAAGGGAGATCTCAGGGGGAGAATTTAAGAGGATAGGGGTTATTGTTGCGTTGGGGTAAAATGAGAGCTGGAGCTTACTTACCCTCAAAGGGGAAGAAGGAATGAATCACAGAGAGGCTAAAAAGAAAAGTACAGACTTCTACTGGGAGGAGGAGTGCTCAGGTGTAGGAGATGGGAGGGGATCGGAAGTATGTAAAGGCGGCTGAGTTCCAATAGCACGCTGGAAGGACTAAGGATAGTGTGTTAATGTAATGTTCTGTCTAACTCTAATATAGGTACGGAGCGTATTCTGAGTCAAGGTCAAAAGGCTTCGGAGCGTTGTCAAACGTAGGGTGGGGGATAATCCTTCCGGGAGTAGGGAGTCACCCAATCTTGGGAAAAAAGGGGGGGGAGAAATGGGTCTTACTTTTGCCGACCCCTATAGGACAAGGAAGAGTAGGTGAATATACTCCGGTTGCGAGCTAGATAAGATCAGGTCTAAATATTTGGAAAAACAACTTGTAAATATTCTGTATATAAGGGGGGGGGAGAGTGGTGGGGCCTTCTGGGAAAGGAGGGGGGAGAATAGAGACTAGGGAAAGAGGGATAGGAGAATCTAAAGGGAAAAACTTGGAAGTCTGCGTTGACCAGACACGAGCGGGGATATAATCTTCTTCCTTTCCCAGCGGGTATAGTGGACAACGTTATGGGAGTATTTAATGAAGGGAGGTGTCGTCCGGTGAAAAGTCGGAGGCGTAAGATTAGTTGAGGGGAGCAACTTTGCAGTCGGTTACCATGCGCATCACTGCAGACGGACTAAACCTAGAGGAAGGCGATACACTTCTTGGGGGGAGGGGGGGGGGTATTGTGAAGCCGGGAGAGGAGGTGTTGGGGAGGCCGGGAGAATGGGTGTTCTTGACTTGACTTCAGGTAAAAAAGCGACTTGATGGAACCCACACTGGGGTAAAAAAAAAGGAAGAAGGGGGATTGACGGGGAAGGCTGTTGGAGGGGGGATATGGCTACAAGGAGTATTTGACGGGGGGGATGGATGAATAATCGTAGGCGTGACGAGCATTTGCTCTACCTGGGAAATGGGATCCCATAGAGGGGGGCGGTAACAATGAGTTCAAAAAGATAGTAGAATAGGGGAGAGGTTGGGGTGTAATCTTGTAGGTGGACCGGGAAAAGTCCTATCTTACATTTTTTCACTGTTTTACTCAGAGTAAAATAGGTAGGGGATTGGATAACCAGAGTACTCCAGACCGGGGGGGAAGGGGACAGGTAGGTAGAAAAAATGGGAAAGCAGGGAATGGAGTCAGGTAGTCAGAAAACTCAAACTCACGAAGCCTGCCAGTTCGCCCCTCAGGAGCAAATGGGCAAGAAAAGCCAAAAGAGAGGTAGCAAGCAGTGAGGGGGTAGAGGGAGGTCCGACTGGAGATGGGCTGACATCAGAAAGAGCCCGTCACCTCCTTCGATTCTGGTATTGCGTTAACCCCTACACGAAACTCAATGAAGGAGGGTTAAAATAAGGAGAGGTGACAAGGAACACTGAATGTGGGGTATGACTCATATGGAAAAAGCTGGCGTCGGCTTGGAAGTTCGGCCGTGTTCATAAGGGCATACTTGTCAAGTCGCGGAAGGGAAGTTAGTCTTATCAAGGGAAATGGGATATGGCAGAGACGAGAGAAAAGAAAAAACGGTGATGGGATGGTGATGAGATAGCGGAAATCAAGTACGTTTGTCGTAGAGGGACGGTACAAGGCGACAGGATGGAAAGGGATCACTAGATGATGATTAAGAGCCTGCTACATGAATGATGGTGAGTATGGGGTCATTTTTCGGGGGGCAGGGCTAGGAATTTGGTGAATCCGTATGGTTGGGGTCGTCGCGTGCTTGCGGTAGTAGGAAAAGATGTTAATGAACTAAAGGGGGCAGAGGGGTGGTAGGTTAATAAGAAAGGGAAAGTTCGCTAAGAGAGAAGGAGGGGGACTATGTGGAGGGTTTCATTGTTTTTAGGATATGGAAAGGAAGGGGCCCACGTGTTCCTTGTGTGAGTAGGCGATCGGGGCCGGGGAAGGACAGGAATCGGGTAAAACACTGTTACGCTTAAGAAGGGGGGAGAAGGTTTGAAGGGGGGAGGGGGAAGGGGGTATTGATTTGAATGGACGAGTTACGGGAAGGGGGCAGAGATTACAAGGATCAGTCTGCAAGTTAGAGAATGTATGTGGTACCGGAGTATGCAAAACGATAGACTGTAGGCGAGAGGAGGTTTTATGGCGGGATGTGGGAGGATCCAGAATGCGGGGGGGATACTTACTATGAGAATGAAAACGCGTTCGGCAGGATCCTACTATTAATTCGACGGGGGGTCTCGGAGGGAGGAGGGGGGGGGATAGTACCAGAAAGTCTAAATGGAAGAGGAGGGATTTAAGAGTTGGGGCAGGGGGTGGGTGTGTACTCTGGGGAAGGGTGTCATTACAGAGGGTGGCATAATCACGAGGTCAGAAAAGGGGGAAGTGACCTCAACGAACTGAAAAACTAAATTGTGGGAATGGGAATTGAGTGAAAAGGGATGGGTGAAGGGTTGAATTCCGTTTGGGGCTGGTGGCATGGGGGGGGAGGGGTTGGGAGTATCTGACTCAGGGTGGGGGTGTCATCGTAATTTAATAATCACGAGAATCACACAGGCGGTTTTGTGAGTAATGTGAAATGGGAAGATTTCCTAGGGGGAGCAAAAAAAAGGGGTCCTGGTTGTCACCTTGGAGAAGGGAGGGGAGAAGGGAGGTCTATCAGGGGGGAGGTTGTATAGTATATTTTACCGAATTATAATACATGGGGTGTGCCGGGTGCGACTATCGTCAATATGGGGGCCCGATCGTTTGGTGGAAGGGGGTGAGTAATGATTTATGTTTGTAAGCAGGTGACTTGTTGGGGGGGAGTGGGTAGCAGGATTGTGGTTCCGGGGGGTGAGCTTGACAGCTTTCTCGCTCAAGAGATGGAATCTACATTGCCTAGTAAGTAGTGTTCATATGGAGCGTGGGGGGGGGGAAGATCGACTGGTCCAGGGTGTGTGTAAGAGGGGGGTTGGATACTTTAAAGAGGCGCAAAACTCCTTCAAAGTTTAAGGAAACGTGTCTTCATTTTGTGGAATGGGGTCTTCGAAGGGGTGGGGATTGGGACTGGGGCTGAGGGGTTATGTCGGGTCGTGGTTGGGGCGGGACTGGGTTGGGTTTAGGGGTGGGGGTGAGGGGCGGGATGATTATATTATTTTCTGGAGGGGTATAGGGAAAGTATCTCGGGGGCGGGTAAGGGGGGTTAGGAATGGGTTGGGAGGGTGGTGTGTGGAGGGGAAAGGGGGGGGGGGGGGGTTTGGACTCGGTTCCTTTTGCGTGCTCGTTAAGGGGGGGTTTGGGTTTTGACGAAGGGGGGGTATAGGCGATGGGGTAATCTTGGGGATCCTATTCCACAAGGTGTTTTCAGTTTTGGGTGGGGGGATAAATGTGGTGTTCGTGAACACGTTCAAGTGGGATTAGTGGGGTTTCAATTGGCGGTGCCGGAATGAAGATGGTGGCTAGGATAGGTTGTTGGGGCGAGGGGTTTTTGTTCGGGGAGGGGGGGGGGTTTTTAGTCTATGGGTTGGGTGGCTGGGTTGGGGGGGGTGTGGGGGGGGTGGCGTGGGTGGTTTGGTGTGGGGGGTGAGGTGGGGGAATAGTGTTTAGAGGGGTTGTTAGGGAGGGGGGGTTTTGTGTTCTGGGGGTGGATCGTTTGGGGGGGGGTGGGGGGGTTGGTTATAGGACTCGCCGATTGGGCGTCGGGTGGTCGTCTGGCGCTGGGGGTGGGGGGAAGGTAAAGATGCAGGCGATATCCTTGTTGGAAAAAACAAGAGGCGACTGTTTTGCAATGGGGGAAAATTGCCTGGAGCTGGGGGAGGAGTGTGGATAAGGGGTTGTCTTTCTTGGCGGAGGTGGGGGGTCAAGCCGGCGCGGCTGCGAGCGGTACGGCGTGGGGCGGGGAAGTACTTGAGGCTCCGGGAGAAACTTCGACAGTTTCCATGCGGCGAATCGAATAACACATTCGAGTCAGGTCCCCTGATAATGAAGGTCCGCGGAAGGGACCTCTAAAAGAAGTGTTGAAGAGGCCGTGATGGTCTCGGCCGGGGTGAGGCCATATTCAAGGGGATAGTGGGCACGGCTGGGTACGAAATCAGGAGAGGACTTAGGGAGCTGTGGGAGAAGAAAAAGGGGCGTGGGGAGGGGGATGGGGCGGATAGAGGTGGGACAGAGAATGCGTATGGACGGGGGTCGATGCGGGGCCTGGGTACATGCTTGGGAGGCTCATGTCTCGTGCTGGGAAATGTAAATAGGGAAAGAGTAGAATGACTGTGGGGGGGGGGGGGGGGAATCTGGGGGTTTCTAGGGTGGGAGGGGGGGGTGGGTGTGGTGGTGGGGGTGGTGGAGGGATGGTGGGGGTGGGGTGTGGGTGGAGGGAGGTCCTTGTGGTGATGAAAATGACTCGGTCTTAGAGGGGGGGGGGCTTCTACAGAGAGAGAAGGAGGCCTCGCGGGGGGGGTGTTTGTGTGAAAATCGTAATGGGCGTTTGGTAGGGGGACTTGTCCGTTTACCTTGCCATGTTAGGGGAGTGGTTGTGGGGTCGTGGGAAGGTTAAAGTGGGTTTCGAGGTGTAAGGGCGAGGGGGGGGGTTGTTGGTGGGGGGAAAGGTGGTGGATGTTTGGAGTTGAGGAGTGGAGTAAAAGAGTGGGTGGGATTGAACAATTCAAAAAAAGGGTAAAAAACACGACGTGCGGGTGGTACAGTGTTTGTCACAGGTTAAAAGGGGAGGATGGTTCAAGAGGGTGAAGTGTAAAACTTCTTCCGAGGGGAGAGGGTTTCACTAGGGAGGGGGGGCAGAATAATGAAATTGGGAATGCGCCGTTACGTCAATGGCTACCTTTGATCTTGTTGGGGGGGTGGGTGGGGAGGGAAGAGGGCACTCGAAAGGGGTCATTCAATAATAAGCCTGTTTGGGAAAGTTTATTCGGAAGACTTGTGGTGGTGGAGGCAACCTGACTTATCCTTAATGTGAAAGCTCCTTACTTTATACAATGAGTATCTGGGGGAATAGAGGCACGACGTAGGGGGGGTCTACCGGGGGATAAAGTTAAGAGGAGAGGCGTTTGGGGGAAAATGGATTGTGGGTTCATGAACCCCTTTCGGTGGGTACCTCTTGATGGGTCAGGGTTAAGGCGGTGAGTCTTTGGTGACTCTTGGTGGGCGTGCAGCATCGTGCTCTGAGCCGGCGTATCTGAGGGGGGGCTCAAAGGGGAGAGGTTCAGGGGGGGGAGACCGAAAATAACATAAGCTCAGGGGGGAGAAGGGCTTGCGCCCGATAACTGGTGGTGCCTTGTTAAAACGTCGGTGAGGGCTTGGGGAGAGAAGATTCACTTTGGGGGATAAAGAGATGTGTGAGAAGCCTTACCATTAGGAGGGGAAAGAGAGAAGGGGGGGAACTGACCGAGGGGGAGGGGGTTGAAAAAATAAGCTGGGACG
>Ga0179593_1497782_pt1 | contig 23652 bp, 23 predicted proteins | sample CZODoug2_1_08_16_FD_185931 | JGI IMG/M metagenome (GOLD analysis project Ga0179593, IMG submission 185931) | Vadose zone soil fungal communities from Angelo Coast Range Reserve, California, USA - CZODoug2_1_08_16fungal (PacBio error correction) | ecosystem: Environmental > Terrestrial > Soil >...
AATAAGGGTGAGTCAAAAGGACCGCGATCGGTGCAGGTAAATGATTATCCAACGAGCCTCCAGGGGCAAGATTGTTCGACCTCGTCCCAGAGTGGCTCCTGGCCTTTTGGTTTCCGCCCGAAAACTGTTTTTGTGGAATTCCTGGCCCACAAAAAACAAGCATCGTCTGCGCCAACCAATCACCAAACGCCCCCGTCCGGAAAGACGAAAAGCTTTAAAGGGGGGAATAAGGGGACAACCCTCTCTCTCTGGGAGCATCTTAGTGAAATCGAAAAAATCAAGCATCTATCCACAACTTCAAGGAATTGGTGCAACGTCCTCCTGGGAAGAATGGCACGGAAACAGTAAACAACATTAAGAGAGCATCGGAGGACCAAACCGTGAACACTCATTGTAGGGGTTTCAGGGACGGGGATAGTTTAAAGAATTGCCGCTGGACTTTGGCCGGGACCAAGGACGCAGTGGGGTCCGTACAGGGAAGCCTAGGAAGAGGGAGTGCTAAAAACAGGGGGGGAGGGAAGAGAACAAATGGCCTTGGAGCTCTGAATCAACGGTCACATTACGCTCGGCCTGGGTAGGAGCTAAGGGGTGGGGGGGAACAGAAAGTCTCGTTGAGAAAAGAGATGTATTAAATCTAGCCGGGGACAGTGATGTGGCGTGAAAGAGTGTCAAAACGTCAAAAAAAGGGGAGAACACGAAATTTCTAACTCAATCGGGGCCTAAAGGTTCTGTGTTGCGGGGTTATCAAGATAAGACTACTCTGGGCGAAGGGAGAGGGGAATGAACGAGATGGGATAAACATCGGGGGTTGTGGGGGGGAAAAGAGTTTCGCGTCGCCGTGGTGTGTCTTCTGGAGGGGGTTTAGCAAATTGGGGCTCTCTCTCGAATCCACGATTCATCTTTGGCAATGCTCTTGGCAGATCTGGTAGGGACATTGTCAAAGTGGAAGAAGGGATTGGCATGATGAAAGACAAAAATGATTACGCGTTCCGCCTCTTGGGGAGTGGGTGAGACGCTGAAGGGAAGAAACGCTATCCAAAGACTTCTGGAGTTCTGAAGTTGGAGGCGCGCCTGCAGGAACGGACGCATGCATGGAAAGGAGGAGAAGGATACTTGATGATGATCTGGGAAAGAAAGGGCTCAAAAATCTCATTGGTTATTTCTGTCGATCGCACGAGTTTGGAAAGGAAATGGCGGAATTTAAGTCAGAAAATTCGTCATCCTGTCCAGACGGCGGAAAACTGTGCATTTCTGAGTTTGCAAAAGGGAGGCAAGATTGATGTCTAATGAGCTTTCGGGGCGTATGGGAACCTCTTTGAACAGCGTCAGGGAGCAGGAAGCAGTGTGAGGATAAGATCTAAAGGAAAAAACAGAGAAGGAAATGTGGAATTTATGGGCCTAACAATTAGTTGGGTTTAAGAAATTTCTTATAACCAGGATACCCAATTGACATCGGAGGAAAAAACAATGTAAGGAATAGTTCTATCTTAGACACATTGAATCGGAGCGCCTGGGGGACGGGAGTGTTGCAAGTAGGAAGAAAGCGCCTATGGGGATGGGGGGTAAAACAAGCTCCTCAAGGAGACCACACCCAGCAAAGCCGTGGCGAAAAGTGGGGCAAACAGCTACGCTTGGGGGGGGGGGGGCGCTTCGTAGTGGGGGAGACGGAGCCACTTAAATGGAATGGGGAGGGGGGGGGGAAGGTCAGATGCCTTAAGCGGGTTGGGCGAATCTTATGAACAGCTAACGCTTCCGAAAGAAAAGGACTATTGCGGGATGGGGGCGGCCACTCTCAATCAGAGGCAAGAGCTAATTAACGTGCTCTTGCAATTAGGAAAAAAAAAATGGTGAATACATAGAATGGTAGGAAAGAAGAAACCTAGCCCAAACCTTCTGTATGAAAAAAATTCATAGAGATTATTTCTCGGAAAAAATGGCCCACCCTTTTTTCTTTGTCCCTCAATTTTGTTCCCCCCAGTTTTTTGTTTTTGCCCGGTTTTTTGTTTGGGTTCGCCGGGAAATCTGTCCTCCTTGTCACCCCCCTTGTGGGGGGGGGGTGGTTTGGGTGTGTGTGGGGTGGTTGGTTTTGTGGGGGGGGGGGGGGGGGGGGTGGGGGGTTTGTGTGGGTGGGGTGTGCCCTAAAAGGGTGCGTGCAAAATTTTCAGGGGAAGCAGGAACAGCTACAAGGTCTGAAAAAGAAAGCCTATCATCGGCCGATGGGAACCCACCACAATGCAGGGAAAGAATCATTCCCCAAAACGCGGAGATAGAGAGTTTCTTCAACGGCATCGGGGAGAAGGGGCGCATGGGAGGTCCGGAATGGAAGTGACCAAGCGACTGTAGAATCAAAAAAAAAGCCGTCGGGAGACTACACGCTTTACAGAGGGAGAGGGAAAAGGGGGGAAGCAGGGAGACTACCACTTAATAAGGGCAGGCACTGAAGATACGCAAGGGAGGAAACACTCGCATCACGGAAGCGTCCAATTGTAAAGAAAAGGGGGGAACGAAGGTCATGCTGGATCTAAATAGCGCCTGCGTGGGGTACAAATTACAAAAGGTAAAAAAAAACTCTGGAGAGATAATCTCTGGAGTGTGCTTCCTTCTAAGGAGAAGAATAGGTTCGTTCATCGACAGTCAAAAGGTTTGGGCGTAGCCAGGGAAAATGGGTGGCCTAATAGTCAACCATTGTTGCAAGGAAACCTCAAACGACGTGAGCGCGCGTGGAACAGGGCTTAGATAAGTTCTATTCATAGGGGGGAACAGAGAGGATACTATGAAAGCTCTCTATGATTACAAGTCAGAATATAAGGGCTCGCTGAGGAAAACGTTTAAACCATCTTCGATAAGGGTAAATCGGCGTGTGGAATAGGAGCTATTTAAACCTCTTGGGGGACGAAGTGGCATATAGAGAGCGACGCCGGATGGGAAAAAAGACAAAAGGGGGATTTCTACGGGTTGCTTGTTTCGTCGTGAGGTCGGTCGCACCGGGAAAGACAAGAATCAGAAAAAGAAACGACGGGCATCCGCGCTCGCCAGGCAGCGACGACGAGACCCGTGTTGGTGGGGGGGACGAGGCGATTCAAACAATCGAAAAGGACGGTATGGGCAGCAGATCGTAAAGGGGGAAAAGCGGGACTTAAAAAAGAACGATTCTCTTGAGTCTTCTGCTGCAAAAGGGGAGCTGAACACTGATATCGAGCCTGGAAAAAGGTCGTGGCGAAAAATATGGAGATAAATCCAAAGAAGCTCCACTCGGAATAACCTATCTGTCTGACACGAAAAAGGCGGAAGGGGAATAAAAAGAAAGGCGTTTGCGTGGTTTAATCACGAGATCCTACCATCGCGCACACTAACAGAGGGAGAGCAAAGGGGACTGACCATGCGTCTGCAAAATATAAGGGAAGACGGACTGCGAGACACCTTGAACTCACCACAATCCAGACATCGGGTTGAAAAAGCTGTTATACCATAAGGTCTTACGGGGGGGGAAAGTAGGAGGATTCCTAGGCTTACTGTAGAGGGAACCGGAACGGTTTGGGCACGGTAGAAAACAGACTCCGATTTTTTGTAGGGGGGTCGGAGAGGGTACCTTGACCGCACTCCATCCTTACCGGAAATAACGCTCTGGAAGTAGAAGGAGTCGGCTCCGATATTTTCCTTTGACGGGGAAGGGAGAAAGATATAAAAAGGAATCAGATCTATATGCGCGCGGAAAACCCAGATAAATGCTGCCGTATGAGAATTGGAAATAAGGTTACAAGGTTAAGGTGACGAGGTTAAAAAGCGGGTTTGCTGACCATAGGTGAGTTAGAGGGGTCGGAACGGGAGCCTGGCGTGAAAGGAAGGGAAAAGGGGAATTTCTCGGGTAGACAAAAGAGGGGAAGACACGGGGGGAGCTGTACCGAGCTTTTGCCGGTGGAAAGGTTGAGCAGGTTTTGGTCTACAGAAACAAAAGGGAGAATAAAAAAGGATTTCACGGATAGAAAAGGGGTTCGTGAGGAAAAAAGGGGGTGGGGGTAAAGACATATCTCAACACAACAACTTATGGTTAGGAAAAGACACACCAGCTTATGAAAGAATACGAATAGGGATAAGGGAAAAGGATCGGGTTTCCAATCGAAAGGTCCAGTGGGGGAAAGAGCTAGAAGGGGGACTGTATATTGCAATCAAACCTATGGAACCGAAAAGCTGCATCAGAGAAAAGAAGGTCCGACCGCTTTTGAGACAAAAGAAAAGCGCTCAATCTGCCTTCCATGCTCCGTTTGCAAAGACACTAACGCAACTCGATGGGGGAAGAAAGTTACCAGAGTAGTCACGGAAACTTGACCAAGTTGAAGAGAGGGTAGAAGCCGCAATTTCTCTCGACGATCTGGGTGGGTAAAAAGGAAGAAGAGAGTGAAAGGGTCATGAAGAGCATTCAGGGGGAAAGGAAGCAAAAAGGAGATCTGATCCGGCCTCACGTTCTTATTCGAAGAAGTTACGGGGTCACGTACGTAAAAAAGTAAAGAAACGAGAACCCATTTGAGAAGGGCGTAGTATTTTCTCAGTCTCAATCAGGTCCATCTAAGCCAGCAAGAGAGGGGGAAGATAGGTCAAGCTTTCTGGCTCACAAAGCCTTTAACACCATGACGGGCTGTCCAAAAGGGGTCAAAGGAAAAGAAAAGCAACGAAAAGAGGAGAGTTTCGGAGCCTCATCTGAAAAGGCTACCCGATATTGGGGGAAGGTAATGACGATCGGGGGATTCCAATAAGGGGACTAAAAGGAGAGAAAGAAAGAAGCAGGGGTGGGTCCGCAGAAGTATCTATTCCAACCGGCTAGTGTTTCAGAGCCTGGTGGATAACGGCGATATAGGGGGAATCGCTCCCGGTTGGGAAGGGGGAAAAAGATAGGGGAAGACCATGATCCGGCGTCGCCTAACTGTCGATTCAAGAAGGAGAAAAACCGGTGGGGATCCGTATATGTTAGAACTCACTCTTACACTCAAAACACCCGGGTAAGTTGAAGGAGGCGTACATAAACTTAAAAATCGTCGGGGGGAAGAGAAATTAAGGGGAAAGTATTATTATTTTCTTAATTTTTCTACTACCCACCTCAAAACAGCAAGACGAAAACACCTGCTTGGGAGGAAAAAAAGAGGGGCCTTCAGCTCTCTGAAAGGGCCGTCCTACTAACGCGCACAAAGGGTAAAAAGAAATCCACAAAAAAAAAAAAAAAGCGCTCGTCGAGATTGGGGAGGGATAAGCCGCTAGGGATCTCTGATTCGGGTAAGAACAGGAGGGGTCCGATTTACTCGTTCTCATGGGGACCACATAAGGCGCCCTTCGCAAAAAACTCGGGAAAAGCGCCGAGGAAGTCGGGAGATGCAAGCCGCGTCGCAAAAATGGGTGGGAATAAAGGAAAAAAGAGAAGGTTAAGGGGTTTCTCAAGCCAAAGAGGGGGGTTAAAAGCGCGGATGATGAACGACAGAGGCGAATGAACATGAGCAAAGAAAGCCTAGAGGTCGTAATTACACTTCTGAGTCTGGTGGGGGTAGGTTCATCGTAAAATCTCAGGCGTGTCGGGCGAAAAAACGCCATTAAGGGGAAGGGAAAGAGAATGTCCGATGTGAAAGGGCTGGGGGTCCGCAGGCTTTCTCAGGTGTCCCGTCAAGGAGGGAAATGGGGGAAGAGAATTCGTGCACCTATTTAAATGACAAAAAGAAAGTGTCATAGACTACGAGCAGGCGGTGATCGACAGGCTGCTTGGTACTCCCTTGATTGAAGAGAGCGGTGAAGGGGGGATCGTATTCCGGGGCACCACGGATAGAGTTCCTGGGACTAGTTGAAAGCCTTAAGAATGGGGGGGGAAAGTGGAGGGGGGGGTTAACCTGAAGAGCGTAAAAGAAAAAGATGAGAACTAAGTTTTGTTAAGGCTAGGCTGCACTAAAACCTTAATCAGTTGAGAGGACAGGAATTGGGGGAAAATTCCGATTGGGTTAATCTAAGCACGCGGGTGAAGAACAGGGGGGGAACGAAGCTTCGATTTGGGGCGTTTGTTGCTTAGACAGTGGAGGCGAATGGTCTAAAAAACACTTTCGGTAAAGCAAAAAACCCACGCGATGCCTTCGACCAGATTGAGGGGCCACACCATCGAACCCAAACTAGGAAGGTAAGATAAGAACGCGTGACGGGTGCGTCACTCATCTTAGAAGACCTCGGAGCGACTCGATCAAGAAAAGGGGAAAGGTACGGCCTGGAAAAGCAAGAATCCACTCTCCCAACCGTGGGGGAACACTTTCTCAGAAAAAAAGGAGTGGGGGGGTAATCGTCAATCTGCCTGGGAGTACGGAAACAGTCACACTAGGCTAGGTGGAGAGTATGAGTTTTAAAAAACTTCCCTTTAGCGGCAAAAGAGGCCTTTTTACCATCTTCTAAGATAGCCCCAAAGGGGGAGAGAAAGGGGAATAGGGGGGCCCCGAACGAGCATATGATTAAGAAAAAGAAAGAAAAAAAAAAGAAACCACGACCGCCTGGGTGAATCTCACGAAAATGGGGCGGCTCAGTGATTTCCCATCGGTGGAAGTTCAAATCCTGAAAGGAATAGTGCCCGCCCATCGACAAGTGCGCCGCCGATAAGAAAAATCTAGGAAGGAAGGAAAAACGCCCCAGGAAAAAAGGTCAAGGGCGTTGACGGTTGAAGGAAGGTAACGCCGCAGGCCAAACGTCAAAGGTCGGCCACGCGTAGATACAGCAGACTAAGAATTAAAAAGAACTGAAAGCGTAACATTCATCCCAGTAGCCGTCTGCTTGCCGAATCTTCTCAATCGTCCTTAGGGGAAAGAACCATGGCGAAAGGAGCAGACGGTAGGGGGAATAGTAACTTCAGCGGCTAGACATAGAAACAAAAACTAAGATGGTCAACGGCCGTCAGCAAAGATTAGCCTCCTTCAAGCCTGAGGGAAAAATTGAATAGCAGATATGAAAGAGCATTGGACGTAAAAGGGGATAAAGCCGTGGAGCACCAAAGAGACTAAAAGGGGAGGAGGAACCATGATACAACCACAGAAAGAGGAAAGGAACACCTCTCACCCCCCTCTATGCATCGTGAATGCGAAAATAGAATTCAAAAAAGGCAGGAGGAAGTCGGTTTATCAAAAGCATGATCACAAAAGAAAAAGAAAATGGAGGGGAAACCCTACGGGGGCGTCTCCTACTGATTCAGCGTCCCACATGTGCGCTTGGTTGGGAGAAGAACGTCACATGCCCAAAGGTTTGAAAAAGGGGGAGTAAACGTATTTGGAGTCGCACAAAATTTAGTAAAAACCGGGGCGCCGAGAAACGAAAGAGTAATCGCCGAATCTTGAATCAAGGTCGAGAGGGATCGAGAGGCTGCACCTCCGAGGAAAGGGGGGGATCTAAATCTAACGGAAAAAAAACTCAGATCGCACACCATCCAGACGCCGCCAGCGTCCAGCTGCACGATCCCACAACCCATCTTTGCCCCGAAAAGGTTGGGAGGTCATTGGGCCACGAAGAAGAGCTCCACTATCTGACCGCTGTTTAGTCGGGGGTCGAAGAGAGGGGCCGGGAAAGGGAGCGTTCGGGGGTGGGGGACCTGAAAGGGGGAGAATCGTTACGGATGCGGTGGTCGGCGAAAGAGAGGAAAAAGAGGCTTGGAAGGGAAGCGGCGGGGGCATTTATACGGATGGTTGTTTGGTTAGATTTGGGAGCACTGTGTTGAAAGACGGAGGCCTTGTCGTCTTCGGGTTTGAAAGTTCACAAAAAGTGCTTCCCCACTCGTCGACCAGGCACACTTGGGTGTGGCGATATTGGAAGGGGCCTGGAAAAGCGCGGAATGCGCGTTATGAAGTGGGAACAGAGCGGCTTAAGCATTACAGTATATGCTGGATCCTCGATCAAAGTAGGAGGGAAAAGGGAAGAACAGCAAAGCATACTGCGTGAGAGTAAGGAAGATAGAGAAGTTCAACGATTATTACTCACGCGCCGGATTGGACCAGGTTGTGATATGACAAAGAGGGGAATCCCGTGCACAGGGACAGGGCATGGGCAAAAGAAAGGGGTGTCATTGTTGGTGAAAAGGGCCGCACAAGGCATACACAACCTGCAGCCAGGAGCTCCCCAAAAAATGCGAACCAATTAACCAACACACCGCAACGTAAAGGGCAAAGAAGGACGGGTAAAGGCAAAGGAAGCTCAAAGCGCTCTCGTAGATAAAGTCAAAGAAGAATCACGAAAGAACCCGCTTCCGGTCTTGAATACCGAACGGCTTACAAAGTCTCCGTCCCGAACAAAAACCGAGGTCGCAGTGAGCCGGCGAGACTTCAAGGCCCGCACGTGAAACCATCAGTGTTTTTGGCGTAAGCAAAAGTGGATGGGTTCAGCGGGGCCCGCTTGTAGGAAGGGGTCCGGGGGGGTGCAGACGCAGTGGTGTCAATTATATACGATAAGGGGGTGAACGGGGGCGAAAATGCGATATCAGAAAATCTTATTAATTGGTAAGCAGTACGGGACTATGCGGGGAAAAGGGGGGAAAGGGTAGCGCGCCGGTTTTTACGGACGTGGGTGTCGTTTCTAAAAAGCGGTACGACTACAAGGAAAAAGGTCTTTTTCCGGGGAGGGGGCGGGGGGACGTCCCGAGTGGGCGTTGAACGCAGGAGGCTAAAGAAGGGGGACTATAAGTATGTTTTGGGGGGGGTACAGGAGGGGTGAGAAAAAGAATCTTTTGCGAAGTGAGTGGCGCAGGAATTGGACAGAATAGGAGTTGTGCGAGAGGGCTGTGTTGGGATAGGTCGCGTTTACTCTGCGGGTGTGTCCGCTTTCTTTGGACTCAGGGGAGTTGGAAAAGATCTCCGTTAGCAAAAAGAGACCAATTAGGGATTGGCTCGCAATTCTCTGGACGTTGTATTTACATGTTTTTCCTCTCTCAGTGGGACTGGGTGCTTCCTTTTGTTTCTTAAAGGTTTCAATCACTTTCGTTTGCTGGAGAAAAAGCTGAAGCCTATTCACACGCGCGAAAGAGGGGGAAAAGCGGCCATGGTGGCGCACGGACGGACCATTATTAACAGAATCCATGCTAGGGGAGGAAAGAGGGGAAACGTGGGTCGCTTGTTTCCTGGCGAGCAGTGCGCAATAGAGGTAGGAAAACCAGCTACGTGAGGGAATGGGGGTCGCGGCGTGGAACGTCATTCAAGTCACGAGCATAGGCGCTAACCGGTGCCTGGGAGGGCGGGGAAAAGTCGATGGGGAGGGAGAAACTGATCGCTCGAGGGGAAAAAAAAGGGGGATAGTCCTGATCAGGTCTTGGAAAAGGGTCATAACATCTGGGGGGCAGGGGCAAGAGTTATAGAATAGCGGAAATCAGATGTACTTGAGGTTCCAACAGAAGTTACTTGGGGTGGTGGATAAGGCGATTGAGGAGTTGGGAAAAAGAGCTCATTTCTGGAAACGGGGCAGCGACGGGAGGTAGAATTGGAAAAAGGAAATGACGGGCCGCCCTGCTCCCAGGGAATAAACCAGGAGAGAGCTAAGTAGCCGATTGGGGGGTTTGGGGGGGAGGGACCTGCTAGCCAGCTTGGACGCCGAAAAACCAGAAAAAATAAGGGGAGAGTTGACATCTACGGGACTCTTGTTTAAAGGAAGGGACGGCGGGGGAGGTTTCACAATGCGGTCCGTAATGGATTGGAATTGAGTGTTCCGGCGAAGGGTGGGGTTCGAAGCTGCTGAAGAAAACCGAAGGCGAGAGAGTCTCGTTGGGTTGGGAGAAGAGGGGGAGAAAGATAAGCAGGGTGCAGCTCGGATTGCTAGTGCCGCATGGCGTTTCAAAAGGGGGGGTCAGCCATGCAGACGAAGGCGACACCAAAACGCTGAGAGGAGATCCAACCAAAGTAAGGGAATCAAGGGCAGTCCTTTCAATACGCACTACAATACAGAAAGGTCTTGGAAAATAAAAAAAAGTGGAGGGGGGGAGTAAAAGTAGCAGAGCAGCATAGAAGATAAAAACGGTCAAATCCCGAGAACGATTAGCAATCTTGCGCGGTTGTACGCCTCAAACTTAGGGGGCACAGGACAAATCAAAAAACGAATAAGCGTGGTGCCCAGGAAGACCCGTGCGGGGACAATTGAGGACCAGAAAAAAAGGGAAGTCAGAAAGCTCGCGTTTTCTATAGACACGAGGAAAGCTGGCGAGGAACCGATTTCAAAGCCTGGGAAACACTCATGGAGAATTGGCAATGCCGACAGGAAATCCGGAGAAATGAGAGCCGAGCAACAAGGTCGCCAATTTTCAAAATCTAACGGGAACTTGTGTCGCGAAATATAAAGAATCTAGAGTACTGAGAGAAAAGCGGACGCACGCCAAATCCGTGGAATCCGAAAGGATTTGATCCATGGGCTCCGGCGAAACAGGGTAATCAATAGTGAAAGCGTGATGGTAGTTGGGGGTACAAAAGTGAATAGTGCCTCGTAGGTCCACAAAATTTTCAACGCCTAGAACTAAGGGTGAGGAGGGGTACGCGGAGCTTGTAGAAGCAGGTCTCGTGTGTTCGCCCCGGATATATAGATGAACAGAGTCCAGGGGGAGAGAGGCAAGGCAGAAAATTCCTCTCTCTTAACATTTAACAGCTTGCGGAGGGGGGAGATGTGTGGGTGGAGGTGCAAGTAGAACATAGGGGATCTTAGAGCGCGAAAAAGAAGGAGGGAAGGGTAACGACACGCGGTTCGTTGTAGCCGGCTGTGCACGGGAGGCAGGCAGGGAACGAAAAAGAAACTCATTCAAGGAAAACCGGCGCGCTGGACCGTTTTTAGTCCGGCCTATCCGGAGAAACGGTGGGTGGGGGGGTCAAATTCCGTGGTCAAAAAAGCTAAGGGACTTTTCAGCTTTGGAGCAGCGAGAAGAAGACAGATGATTCACGAATGAAAAAAAAAGAGATTGATGTGAACTTCGTCCAATTGAGACGATCCACTATAGCGCTACCCCACTGTAAGTACACCCTAGAAAGAACTCCCGGCGGGAGGAGGACTAATACCTAGTCAGGAAAAACAAAGAGTTGGAAGTGTAACGTCTTTTCTAATTACGGAAAAGAAGAAAGGAGACACATCTCTGCACAAGAAGAACTGAGGGAGGGAATTCGAAACCGGGACAGCTCGGGAACTTGGGACGACACCTTGACGCCCGATCTGCTCTTGAAAGGGAAGGGGGGGGAAAAAACTTCGTCGAAAGATACCGGTGCAGCTTCTTTCTGTCTCTGGAGAGAGGAAGGGGCTTGGGGAAGGCGGAAGAAGAACGTTTTTCAACCGTGGGGAGGCCGGGGACCGCTTCCGACATCCGTCCTTTTGACGAACGCGACTTGCGGCTAGGAAGGGGGAGAACAGATTTTCAGCTTCACCAGGAGAGAGCGGCTGTCAGATAGATAGACTCTTACGAATCCCGATCGGGTCCCACGAGGGCGGCTGGATGATAGTATTGACTTCTACCGGGGTTCAATTGGAAGGACTAACTCGGACTTCAAAAGGGGAGAAAAAATCCTCTTAGAGGGGGGATGCGGCAAAGGAATCCTGTCATTATTATTCAGCCGGCGATGCTCAAAGGAGTTCTAGTGGAAAAGGTCAGAAAGGGGGGGGATCTAAAAGGCACTTTTGGCAACGGTTGAATCTTTTGCGCAGTTTGAAAAAAGAAGACAGGAGAGGGCACAAAAAGGCTATTACCTCTGACTGTCCCGACTCGGATGGGGGGGTTGAATGAAAAAAGTCAAGTTGGGGTGGAGGGGAGCTCAAAAAACGGAGAGAAAAGAATATAGAGGGAACCAAAAAAGACATTCAAAGAAGCGTATCCGTGAAATTCCATCGTGGAATACCCACAAACCCCCGAAAAAAGTCAGAAGTCTAGTATATGTGAGATGCAAAAAAAAAACTAGGACCGAACCGCCACAAAACGGTACAGCTCCACATTCAGCGTTGGGACACTAGAAAGAAAGGAGCGAAAAGAGAAAGTCAAGGGAAAGAGGTTGAACCGTTGCCGAACACCAGATACGGAAATAACGTAACAGCCCGGACCCTATTAGCCTTAATGGGGGGACCAGGGGGATCAGAGACAGGCCCCTTCGCTGAAATCTGGGATGTTTCCGGCGAGATCTTCCAGAGGAGGGGAGGATCAGCATGAACAATAAATCCAGGAAAGAAATGATATGCAGATCGTCATACGGATTTGCTACTCGTCAGCGGAGACAAAGGGGAGCTCGGGATGTTCTCCCCTTAAACACCTGAAGGTCCTACAGAAGCCTCTCTTCAATGCGGAGATCGGGGGGTCGCTGGAGTAACCAAAGCCTTGAAACTATTGCAAGGGGCGGAAAAAGGGGGGGCAAGATTCATGCCATTAAAAAGTCCACCTTCTGAGCCTCTTTCCGATCAAGGTCCCTACGGGAGGGAAATAAGGAAAAAGAGGTTCCACTCCGAATAAAACACGACGGGAAAGGGCCCAAGAAACAGCTTGGCGGGGTCCGCAGATGTATCTATTACAAATAGAAAACGCAAGATTGGGGGAGGGCTAGCCTAAACTATGGTGGGGTTTAACGTTCGGAGCTATAGTCTGCTGAGAATTCTCCGAACTCAAGAGCGCCGGCTGAAGAACTCTGGGTCCATTAAAGAGCTTCGACGAGAAGAAGGGGGAGCAGAGTTTTTAATCGGACAAGCGCGATAAACCCGGTCTCCGTGATTCCGCCGGAACAGAACAGGAGGGATTGCCAAGTTGGCTAAGGAGGTCTGGGGGACGGGGGGGTAAAGACGTACTACCTAACAGCACAGCAGGCGAGCTAACCTCTTTTCTGGGACATCGCTGCCGTTCGAGATAGATGTCCGGACCAGAGAGGGGGAACAGGCGTTAGAAATATAGAGTCACACCTCTCTCACATGACTCAGAAGAATGTAAAAAGTGTATGGGAAAGCAAAAATAGACTATATTCTGGGGTAATCTCGAAAGAAGTGGCCGCGGGGATCTACCCTCCGAGAAATATAAGGACGGATCTAGAACTCGAAAGAGTAGACTCAAGCGCCTTCATGGGGCTAGAAGAAGTCTTGGAAATGGGGAAGAAAAGAGACATCAATTTTCAAAAAAAAAAAAGTTGGGGTAAAAAACCCTCCCCGGAGACAAATGAGAGAAAAGACGTTTAGAAGGAAAGGAGGGTCTCAGCGGGCGATCCAACCTAGGGCGTCGTTGTCTCTATGACCATGGTCCGCGGTCCATTTCTTAGCGAGGCGGATTTCGATCCCAAAAATGCGGTCCTATTTTCAAAGGGCACATGTCCTTGATTGGTGTACATGTCACGGGCGTTAGCGAAGGAAAAAGCGTGACATCTGAAAGTAATTGTCATGCAAGACAGCTTGACTCGGGGCCTAGAAAGAGTGAGGTGTCGTATAAACTACGAGATTGGATTATCTGACGGCTGCTTGTACACGATAGAGGACAATGCAGCGTCGCGGGGGGAGGGTACGATGCCTAGCCAACGAGATAATGGGTCGGAGGGGGGGGAGTTAAAGCTGCAAATAAATTGGGGTTCTGTGTTGGGAAAGGATTGCTAATCGGATCGGATTAACCTAACTTTTTTAGCGCGTACTCTAGCCTGAGGAAAGTAAATGAGGGGGAAAGATTACGGGGGAAGTTTTTTTAAAGGGCGGAAAATTTAATCGGCCTGCGGGATTAATAACGCACCTTGGGTTAGATGATGGGGGTTGGGAAAAGATCGTGGGGGGGGCTTTTCTTCATGGAAAGTTTAGCCACTTAACACTCAAATGGTCGGCCAGTACTCGAAGTCAAAGAATGAGTGTTATCTTTTCCGGTCTCCAGGGGTGGGGGGGGGGAGCGTCAACCACTCAAGTGTCATCAGAGACGGGGGGTATTGGGAGTCATAGGGAGAAAACGCCTCGTCACTAAGGAACGAAAATTCCATAAAACGGACCGCGAAAACCCAAACCACCAAAAAATCCTCGAACTCGGACTGGGGGGGGGGGTACGCAGGACCTGGGGAGAAAGGAGTTGGGGCGGCTAGGCAGCTCCTTTCTTCAGGTTTTCAACACACTTAAAAAGGAGAGTTTCGGAGAACGTTCATTCCAAAAAAAGGAGCGGGCGGCCGATCAATTCCGCTGTTGTACCAAGGGGTGAGAATAGATGAACCGAGAACAATGGGAAGGAATGACTGACTTGGAGGGAACGGGTCCCTAAGAACTAGCATATGGTAAAAAAAAAACAAAAAGTCGAACTTAGGGGGGGGGGGAGGAACGCAAGTCAATGAAACGCCTGGGTGGGCCGCGTGCAGACTTGCCTGTCCGGCTTCCCTACGCTGTAGGACGGTCCAGTGAAGAGGAAGGGAAATCGTGGGAACAAAAGATTAAGAAGGAGCGCCGCCGATCAGACTCGAGCGAGGAGTTCCAACCCATGCCAGGTTCGCCTATCTGGGTATGACGGGAACGAGGAAGAAGGGGGGGGGTCCAAAGGGTCGGACGTTTCCCCCGGAAAGAGAACTGAAGAACAGGAAGGCTAAAATGAAGCGTTCGGAACGAGAACAGTAGCAATAGCGGGCCTCTTTCGCGTCGGAGGTGCCAGAAAAGGTGCCGACGGTATTAAGATGGGTTAATGGGAAAAGGAGATATAAAATCACCAAGATTAAAGGAGTTGCACCGGAGCATGACATCTAATCGGCGGACCACTGAAAGAAAAAGAAAGAGGGAGAATCCGAGCTAAGTGGTTATACTAGAAATCGGAGAGCTAAGTTCGCGCGGAACCTAAGAGCACCAACCCAAGAACTGGGGGGACTGAAAAAATCGCACAACCCCTCGATTCAGGGGATCGCTGAGCCCAACTCTAACGGGTTCCAAAACTAAAGGATTGAGAGTTGCAAACACTGACCATTAGAGGTCAACACAATAATACTGGCAGGACAAGGGGGATCGTGGAATCGGTGCCTACGATCCCACGAACTGGGGGGGACATGGATGACGACCAATTTTTCTACAAGACAAACAATTACCAAACGAGACTCCTTAAAATAAGGGTAAAAATCGAAGCTTAACCTCAAGATATTTGAACGATTCAACATGGATAGGGTCGAGGTACCTGACAAACATGCGGCGTTCAACTTCTCCATAATCATACGGGGAAAATTCAGAAGAACGAAAAGAAAGAGGGAATAGTTCTCATAACAAGAACACTGAATTTTTCCTCTTGCCTGATAAGAGTCTTGAAAGGAGGGAAAAAGTCGTTTTGGGTACTTTGTAGGGGCGGCGATCGGAGTAGGGCTCTGGGGGAGGTTCGGGTGTGCTCAAGACAAAGGGGGGGGAAGAGGGCGAGATGGAGGGGGGATTGAGCGGGGCCGTAGAGCGAGAAGCTGTATATTCTAAGCGGAAGGACCAGCCGGCTTGGCATTAAACGAAGTCGGTGCTGTTTGTTTTATAAAAAAAGGGGGTCAGCATTAGGGGGGAGAAGAACGATCATTTGTCGTCTTCTTGGGGAAAGAAAACAGGGGAAAAAAAAAACGAGCTGCCCCAGAGGCGAGGATAATGGGACACCGGGGGGGAAATGTATGAAGATGGAATCCGAATGGGGGCATATCACGTGAACTCCCTAGCGTTCTGGCGCATGATTATAGGAGTAAACAACAACACCTTATTATTAGGACCTGGGAGGGGAGGTAAATCAAGTGAAATTCCTACTACCTCTCGGGCCTGCAAATTAAAGTATGAAATAACGCTCAGGAAGGGGGGGACCAATGGTCGTTATGAACCTCCCGGACAGGGTCTCCTTTCCGTTTTTCCCCAGGTTTCAAAAGCGTGGGGGTTTAGGATTAAAACAACGCATACTAAAAAAAAGGTGTCGCAAAGATGCTACAAATCCAAAGCCGCCAGGTTAATTCCGCCAAGGGGACGAAAGATCCGTTCTGCAGAGAGAGGGACGCTCTTCACCGCATCCGTCACTAAATCTCGAACGATTGAACCTGGTACTGGGCAGAATAAGCGACCTTTAAGATCTCTGAACGATCACAAACAACAATAGCTTTGTCCTCTCTATTATGCAAAACAATTCACTGAAACAGCAGGGGGGAGGGTTCGGGGGGACTGGCAGGGGGACGCAAGCGTGCGGTCGTACTGGCCCGATGTGCACGCAGTGGGTCGTATATAGAATCGGTCGGATCTATAAAGGGTCCGATGAAAAAAGAAAAGACCGGGAAAAAAAGAAGAATCACGGCACGATGCGTCCGGGGAGAGATTTTGTCGATTTGTCGATGTCTCAAAACGTTAAAAGAGAGGGACAGGACTTGGGGGGGGGAATGTAGAGGGGAAAACCAGGAGTGGGGGAAACTGCAACGCATTAGTTGATACGGCCACTCGGGAAGAAGTTTGTAAGGTTGATCAAGAAGGGGGGAAAAAAGGGGATAGGGCGAGAAAAAAGGGTGAGATCCGAGGATTGAGAGTCATCTTGGGTGTGGCGACAGGTGTTCGGGGCCGGCGAGAAGAAATGGGGTTGGAGCTGGGTCCATTTGTAGGAAGATAAAGCCGGTTGGGGACACGGAATCAAAAGGGATCTATGGGCTTCGAAGAATGTAAGATCAAGGGATTTCCATGAACTGGGTGGAAAAGCCTAGGGATGGTCATGATGACGAGTTTTTCGTTAACTTCGGTACCGTTTTTTATTTCTGAATGTCGGCTTAATCCAGCACACTATCTAGGCGTAGGGACTTGACACCGGTTGATTGTCTAAAGCGAAAGGACGATGGACTTTGTCATAGATCTGGGGACCGCACTGGTAAAGGAGATTAAATGGGGACAACTTCCTTGATCAGTTCTTCATATGATCAGGATATTCATCTTCTAAACCGTCGACGGAGTGAGAGCGGATAGAAATGAAAAAGTCACGCGCATAGGGGGTCAGTTTGCGGTTGCACCCTGTAACGGCCGAGACAGTTTGAGTCGTCCAGGATACTACGGGGCAAGAGTTACTTCCTGATCGGCCGCTGTGGGCCGTCTCCAACGGAGGGGACTCAGGAAACGGAAAAAAGAATCGCGGGAAGCACCAGGGCGGCAGAGGACGGGTTCCTCCCCAGAAGTGCTGGGTGGGTTATGAATACAAGATGAGGGCTTAGGTGAGGAGAAGTTCAGAAAGCCGGCCGACTCGGGGGAATGAAAGACACGCTTGTAAAAAGGCGACGGAAGAAAATCGCAAGGGAATGGGGCCCGTGAGAGAAATCGCACCTCGCCGATTGTAGTTTTTTTGGGGGGGCGTACGTCCCGTCAAGAGCTGGCAGACGCAAAACCAACCGTTCTGCCCAGAGAAGGACAACATCGGCGCGTTGAGTGCACGGGGGGTAGGGGGGTGAAAAGGGGAGGAGTTTTCTAGATCGATTCGCTTAAGGGACATAGTCGTTTCGTGCGGAAGAACCCAGAACTGCGAGAAAGGACGATCAAATTGGGGTTTAAAGAAAAAAGGGGGCTGGGGGGGGGGGGGGGGGGGGGGGGGACGATAATTTTTTTCAGTCGGGAAGGGATCTCTGAGGAGGGAGAAGGAAGACAAGCGACTTTCCATTACGATTCATAAGACAAAACGTTTGCCCCACAAGCAGCATATCCTAAAACCACGGCGTCGAAATAAGGGGTGGACAGTATTAAAAAAAGGGAGGAAGGAAAACCTACGGAAGGTTCATTTCAAAGAGGGTACGGGAGCGAAGCGATACCAACTTTGTTCTTCCCTATAGAGTATAAAGACCTCGGGAAAAAAGCACCAGAAAAAGGGGGGAAGGATTCAAAGGCACATTCCCAACGGATCGTACTAGTGGCGAACGAAATCGGCCGTCAACTCTCTCTTCGGGACTCATATCACTGGAACATATTTGAGGATAAGAAGAGCTCTGAAAGCTTTAAAGAAAAGGGAAAAGACCCGATTAAAATAGGCTGACAAAGGAAGAATTGTGTTCAAAAAGGAGCACAATATAAAGAAGCTACAGAGGAAAAAGTCAGGAACAAGAGTATGGAAAAAATCCTGACGCCTGCTCAGGGAAATATCGATACGCCCCTAGAGATTACGACCTTACACACGAGTACACGCCTCGAGATCGGGGTATAAGGTCGGGAAAGGGGCTCTCAGGGGGGAGGACTACTAAAGGGGAGAAAGGTCAGCGTTTCTAGGAGTCCAAGAGTTGGGGGTGAAAACCTTTAAAATAGGTGGGACCTCTAACCAAAAAAGTTTGGCAAAAGACTGAAAAAATCTGATCGGCGCTTTTCAGAGGCCAGGGTCGAGAAGGTCGAGAAAGGTACGCGTGTACGCCCCTTATATAGGATAACAGCAGAAAGGCTAAAGAGCTGTAAAGTAATATAAGGCAAGAGCGCGGAAGAGTTAAAAAACAGCTTACGGGTGTAAAAAAAAAGGGTTAGGGAGAGGAGTTCCAGAGTGAATTCGTGTAGACTCCGAAAGGATAAGGCATATTTCCCTACACGGGTTCTTGCAGTTAGGGTTAGAGGGGTTCAGCGGTCGCAACCGGTTCCGCACAAAGAATTCAAACGAGCTCCCGAGGGGCCTGGGGGGAATGAAAAGGGTAAGAGAATAGAGGAACCCAGGGTTTGGGGAGCCAAGTTAAGATTCAAAGCCAGAATGAACCGGCTGTGGCGAAGGCAGATACGGAATGAAAGTTCACGCCGCGCGGGAGGATTGAAGTTTGAAGAGAAAAAGGAGCGTAATCCAAGCGAAGTGTGGTTTTTTGGGTTTTTTGTTTTTTTTTTTTATGTTGGTTGTTTGTGGTTTTTTGTTATTTGTTTTTTTGTTGGGGTGAAAGGTTATTTTGTTTATGGAAGGGGGGAATTGCGGTAGGTTGGGGAGTTTTTGTGGGTGTTGTGTGTGGATTTTTTGTTTGTTTTTTTTGCGTTGTTTTTCGGTTTTTTATTTTCTTTTTTTGAGTGTTGTGAGTTTGGGGGTTGTTGGGGTTTATGGTTGATTTGTTTGGTGTTTGTTGTTTTTGTTTATTTTGGTTTGGGATCCAACCTATGTAACGGGAAATCCAAAGACCGGAGCTCGGCGAAGGAAGACTATCGAAAAAAAGCTGGGGAACTGACAGATTATTCTGAGGTAATAAAAGGGGAAAGAGCAGGCTAACTCGTCGAGGGGGGAGCGGCAGAACAAAAGGACGCTGGGTCGGGAATGCTGGGGGAAGAAGACAAAGAAAATACATCGGCATCACGTTTTAAGCGCATAAGGCGGAGGCGCTGGCGCCGCGCAGCGCAGTGAGGGAGAGGAAAAGGAGGGGAGGTGCTAAAAGCATCAATACGCCGATTTGTTTGAAGGTGGAGACGCGCTGACCGCTTCGAACCGTACCGTACGAGAAGGAGGGGGGAGTAGAGAGTGGTGGAAAGGGATTGACCTGATGCCGGGAGAACTACGAACGGCGGGTCTGGAGCTACTTCACCATCCAGTCGTAAGCTTAGGGCGGTAGATAGAGGGGGGGGGAGGAAAAGGTGAGTGGGTGGGACTCTCGGGCCGGCTAGGATCAGGGAGTTAGCGGAAAGATGTGTTGTCAACCGAAAAGAGTCTATGAATGATCAAAAAGAAGGGGGCGAAGCGGCCGACACTTATGTATGGGAGAGGCCGGCATTGCAGGGTTGGAGCGTGGAGCAGTTTTTGAATCTACAGAAAAAGGAGCTAATCAAAAACGAGTAAGAAGGGGGCAATTAACTAATTATAGAAAACAAAGAGACGACGGGAAGTCATAAGTCCTTGTGGTGTGGGAATGGGAATGCATTGATACAATCTCTCAACAAACGCACAACACAAAGGATATAGAAATATAGGAAAGACCAAAACCTGATGGTATTAAAAAGAAAAGGAAAGTGGGAGGGTATCGTTAAATTCCGCTGGTTCATCGCAAAAAGTGGGGGAGACATCATTTGCTTGTAGATTCCAAAAAATGATCAACGGTCAATAACCTTACGGGAAAGCCCATAAGGGAGTTTGAAAAAAGAGAAATAGCCGGACCGGGCAAGGGAAATCTAGAGAGGATGACATGAGAAACACCTCCTAAAAGAAATGGAGGGTCCGAAAATCTCCGGGTACAGAACCTTAGGGAAGGGGAACTCGTCATCCCAGGGGAAAAGTTTCTCTTAGAGGGGGTAGCGCATGACTTAGAGTATTGAAGGGCCAAGGAAGGTAGTTCAGAGGGGGACATCATTAACATATCGAGCGGTCAAGATGACAGAGTAAGTGATTTCTCATCTTTGGCCGCGCTGGGGGGGGGAAAAAAAAAGAGGGTATTGATGTGAAGTAAAGAATCAGGACAGGTTCCAGTACCGAGCACGAGAGCATCGGCGATAAAGGATAAGCCTTTTCTGGATCACAAGACGAATTCAAGATGAGCGGTCTTGAAGGGGTGTGGAGGCCAAGTCGAAATCTCTAGCAGAAACTTACCGGTAGGGCCTCAAGGGTCCTCAGGGTAGGGGAAGAGGGGAATGAGAGAGAAAGGATGAAAAAAAAAAAAAAGGGAGCCAGAAGGGCAGAATCCAAAAGTCAGCTTGAAGGTAGCAGAGAAGTCCGATCTAGGGGAAGGGGATCGCGAGCTTTGTGAGGACGTTGTAACCAGGTGATAAGAGAAGGGGCCATCTCCGAAAGATTAGCGGCCGGCGTTAAGCGGGTAACGAGAGGACGAGTCTTCCAAAAACGGTCGGAACATCCGGTGCACCTAGAAGGGGTTTGGAAACAAAAAAAACGGTCGCACGATGGGGAAAAGCAGCGGATTTCCATTGGGGTTTCAGGTGTTCGGAAAAGGTTGCCGAAGACGAGTCACAGCAACTGGGGAAAACGTAACGAGTTGCTGGGAAGAGAGGGAGCGATAATAGAATGAGACCTTCCCTATATAGTAACAGCTGTCGGCTATGAAGGAAAAAAAAGGGTCACACAGAACACAGGGGGAAGAGATGTTAACAGGTAGCAGAACGAGAGAGGAACTAGAAAATTGGAAGAATGACTCTTTTTCTCGAGGTAGAGCTGAGAAGTTCGGACACTTCTACCTGGATCCCTTCTAAGAAAGTCGGCAAGCCAGATAAAGTAGCGAAGCCCGGGCTTTCCACTGGGGGTCGACAAGAGTCCAAACATCAGAGGGTTCAAGGGGCTAACTCCGGATCGAGAAAGCCTGTTGATGAATAAACAAGTATCGGGGAGAACACCGATAGCCACTAAAAAGCTTGGAGGAGGAAAAATGAGAGCGTGGGAACTTTTTTCGTTCGTAAATAGGAGAGGGTAGGAAGTTAGAGAGGACCACGGAATGTGCGTTCTATTGGAAAAGGCCTCCGGGACAAAAATGGGGTCGATGGCGAAGCGGAGGGCCTCGTGCTCAGTCATGAGGGGCTCATGAACTCGGACGGCATCGCCCCGAGTAAACGTTTCGTAAAAAAAGGCGAAAGGGACTTGGTCGTCCAATTGGGAGGAGGGTGCAAGCAGGAGGGACGGAGGAGCAGATCTAATGTGTCGCCGGTTGGAAGAAGAGTTGCCATCCCTTCACCTAATGGGGGGGTGAGGGTACAAGACGGAAGGGAAGTTCTAAGAGGGGGAAAGGGTTGTAGCAGGATGCTCATGTACTACTCCCTGAAAAAGTCAAAGAAAGAAATTTATTGATTTGGGGGGTTAACCAAATTCGGGGGAGTATCGACACGACCCGGGTCTTAACTAATTGTGGGTGAAGATGCTGCTAAACCTGGGTGGCAGAAGTTTTTGACTAGGTACAAGGAATAAGGACAGGCCGGGAAAAACTTCCACGACCTGCGCCCAAAAGAGAAAAGAGTCGAGGCTTCACAAATATGAGGAGAGGAAGACAAAGGGAGAAAACAAAGGAAGGTCAAGAGGGAGGGCGTTCGGGTGCGTAGGTCAGCTAAAAATAAAGTGCTCAAAATTCCAGGTAATTACGCACGTGAAAACCTCAAAGCCGAAAGAAGAAAAAGGACGTCGATGTTTTCCCACGTAAGGGCTAACGGCGAGGGGTTTGGGAAAGAATCGGCGCAGGGGGCGTAGCCGTTCAAACAAAGGACAAAAAGGGCATCTTGGGCATTTCAGATCCAGGGGACACTTTCCTCTGGATCGGGCGGGGCTACCGAGAACTGAACCAAAAGCGTGGTCTAGAAGAGGGGAAGGTCGGGGAAGAAAATGGGCTGAATGGTAGACTGGTCCCTAAGAAACGAAAAGGCATAGGGATTCATAAAAGAATGGAGGGGATGAACCTCAAGTAAGCTTGACCTCCTGGGTTGGAACGCAGGGAACGCAGGGACGCTTGCGCTTCCCGCGGACAGACGCTGTAGGATTAAGCGGGACTCGGATCGGGCCCGATCACTTCGCCGAAGATCAGCACGAAATCTAGCGAAGGGTGCAAACGAGAAAGAAACAGTGAGCTGAACTATTCGGGACGGTTTAAGGGTCCTAAAGGATAGAGAAAGATTCAAGACGTGAGCGGGTTATACCCTCTTATAACGCAACTGGAAAAAAAGAAAAACCAGAAAGAAGGGAGGAACACGATCATCTCCGTAGCCCGCCGCGCCGAGAGCGAATTCGTCCGGCAGGGAGGCCAGAAGAAGGGACAAAGACCCAACGTTCATGAGATGGGGAAAAATTCAAGGGACATAACATCAGGAAGGCACGGAAGGGGCAGTAAGGTCCGCCCGAACATTCGTTACATTAACGTGAAATACAATCTGAACTTGCAAAAAAGGGGGGGGGAGAAATCCGTGGAGACCTCGTCAAATAGAGTCACCTCCAGAGACAAAAACCAGCATCTACAACGCGAAGAGCCTCTTCACTAGGAATCTCTTGACTTTCGGAAAAGAGGAAAAAAAGAGGAAGAGTCCTTCTTTATCAAAGCTTACAAAAAAAACCATGAGTGACGCTTACCGCCTAATGACTTGCAGACTTAAGAAACAAGCCTTGAAGAGGGGTTGCAAGAGGAAGAAACAAGAACGGAAGTTTCCCATGGATTTGACTACGGTTTTGGGGACGGACATCTGAAAAAACATCAGAAGTTAATGTACCAAAGGGGAAGCTAGACTACTGACAACGAAATGGGCCGCCGAGCATTGAACCGCAAGTTGTGAAAATGGTTCTCGAAAAAAAGAGGAGATACGAATAAAAAATCAACTGTCTTCGCGGCAAAAAAAAGAAGCCTGAAAACGCTTCTCCCAGAAGACCCTCAGGAAATAACGAAACAAAAAAGTTTTGTGGAAAGAGGCAGCGGTTTCCAGGCGCAAGAGGGAACCGGGGGTGTTTACTGTGTACTTGACGGAATGGATCAGGGGCGCGGAAGGGGCGGCAGACGGGTAAGCGGTAGGACGGAGGTGAAGAAGGAGCGGAAGATCAGTCCATCCTCTTGGGAGCTACCAGGAAAAAGCGACGGAGGGCGGGGGTAACTACTGAGGGTGGCGTTTGGGTGAAATTTTTTTTGGAGACACTTTGGGGGGGGAGAATACGATCGCCTTTGTCGGTCTGCGTGGGAGACAGGACAGAATCAAACACCCCTCTGTGAGACCCCTTAATTCGCACAAAGGAAAGGGGGAAGGGTCAGGAGGAGAGGAAGGGGCGAAAAGTCTACGAAGGCTCGTGATGGAGGAAACCTTCCGCTTAGGATTATGGAGATATTCTGTATGGAAGAA
>Ga0179593_1587197_pt1 | contig 23649 bp, 19 predicted proteins | sample CZODoug2_1_08_16_FD_185931 | JGI IMG/M metagenome (GOLD analysis project Ga0179593, IMG submission 185931) | Vadose zone soil fungal communities from Angelo Coast Range Reserve, California, USA - CZODoug2_1_08_16fungal (PacBio error correction) | ecosystem: Environmental > Terrestrial > Soil >...
ATCCCTGTGCCGGCCAGTGAAAGGGAAAGTGATGATGACAAGGGGGATAGAAAATCGGCAGAACGCAGAACAAAAAAAGAAAAAAAGAGCGCGCAATTAAAAATAACTCGGTGGATAACGCTGAGCGCCCGGGGACCGTAAAAACGGGGGGGACTTTGGTGAATAAACAATCGGGTACTCAACTGACAAAGGTGGTCCAAAAGGAAAAGGACCCGGGGGAGGGCGTGGGGTGGAGCAGGTCGGAACGTCCCTCGTTTTTGGAGAAACTGGAAAGGGAAAAGTGCCATGGCCACAAAGATGGGGAAAGCAAAAAAGATGACCCGGCGGACACGTCCGGTGGAGGGGGACCAAAAAGACTTCCAAGGAAACAGGGGGGGGAGTCACTCGATCACCCCGAGCATGGGAGAAAGGTCAAGGGCAAGGGGAAGGGGGGCGGGAACTGGAATACGCAAAACCGCGACTTCGCTCGCGGGGAAAGGGGGGGCGGAAAGAAGACAGGCGGGCGGCAAAAAAGTGTGAGAGAGCAAAAAAAACTCCGGTCACAGGGGACCGCTCCCCTTCATCAAAAGCTCAGCACAACCCGGGGGGGAAAAGAAAAAGGGAAGTCCCAGGACAACAAAAGAAAAGGTCACCGCCCGGGGCCCCGGCCACGGGGTCAAAAGGGGACTCGAAAAGCAACCAGAACTGACTGGGGAGGAAGGAAAGAGAACTCGAAAGAATCCCTCTTACTTCAGGGGGCAAGGACCTCTTAACCTACGCGTCCCCGTCACTCGAGCCCCCCAAAGAAGAAAAGAAAAGTAGAGATGTTCAGTCAGGGGGAAGGGTTGAAAAAAGGAAATCTATTGTCTGCCCCCAGGTGATCTTACTTTCCTTGGAGAAGATTGAGGAGAAGTAAAACAAGGGGTCAAGCTCTGATGGGGAAAAGGGAGGTTCTAGGTCAAGACATTCAGGTCAGCTTCTACCCAAAACAAAAAAGTCCAGGCATGAGTGGTGGTCAGTCCGGGGGGGGAGCTAGGGACTATTGAGTGCCAAAAAGGAGGAAAACAGTGAAAAAAGAAACGTCGTTCACCGGGGGGCCCGGAATAAGAAACTGAGTTTTCCGCCATGAAAAAGGATCAACAAGAACCCTGAATCAAAGGAAGGAAGATTACGCGGGGTGCCCAGGGGGGGAACAATCTGCCCGGACAGAATAACGGCGACGTCTGCGGTCGGGGAAGAGGGGGGCCAACCGGAGCCAGCCAACCACCGGGCTTGAAAAAAGCAAAAAGGGGAAAAAAGGGGGGAGGCGGACGCCACATTGCAGGGGAAAGTAAAAAAAAGGAAGTAAAATAAACCGGTCACGTTCCTAAAGAATTGGAGGGGGGGATGGGCGGTTGGGGGGGAAAGGGGAACTACCCCCTCGGGGGGGGAATCAGGAAAGGTAAACGTCGGACGTCAAAAAAGGCCCACGGGAGAAAAGAGCCGCCTTAAAAAACGGGGGGGGGAGGGGGGGGACCGTCCAAACTGGGGGAAAGCCCGGGTTGTGGGAAGGACGGGGGGAAGGGTAAAAAAAAAGAGCATGGAGAGCCACACAGGGGAGGCGCACACGCCTCCGAAACAACCGCAGGGGGAGTGCCGGGATCGAAACAAAGGGTGTTGGAGGGGAGCAAGTCTTATATCAAGTAAAAATGGTGCCTCAAGGGAAAAAAAGGGGGGGTCAAACTTAGTCCGAGGAATTTCCTTATTTGCAGAATCGATGTTGAACAAGGGGGGAGATGGGAAAGAAACTTTCAGCGGACCACCCGCCCACTGTCGTAGGGGGTACAGAAAATCATCAAGAGAAAAGTAAGAAGGGAAAGAGAAAAAAAAACCGAAAAACAAACGGATTGAGGGTTAAAATCCCCTATCGAGGGGGTTGAAAGAAATAATCAAATGTGACGAGGGGGAGGTGTAAAGGAAGAGCATGTTCCCCGTAGATTCACGAACGAGTCATTGGAAGGGGACTGGTAAAAGGCGTCAAGGGCTTAAAGACGACCCACAGACAAACAAAAGAAAGGTTCGGGGGGGGGAAAGCCGAGCCCGCGGACCCCTCCGCCAAACCTGGAACCGTGGGTCCCAGCTGGATGGTGAGTTGTCGGAAGTTAGAGGGAAAGAACAGGAAAGTTGGGGGTTTGCAGGGAAAGGGGAAAGGGGCTAAAACTGGCGGCAAAAACGTGGGGGGGGGGACCGTTTGTTGGGGAAAAGGTGGGGGGAAACAAGTGGTGACGCCTTCCCAATAGGCACAAGACGCCGCTGCCATTGTCGTACGCCGCGGGGGGCCGTCACAAGTAAAAGTGAGAAAAGGACAGCCTTGGTACGCTCCAGGTCACTAGAAAAAGAAGTAAAAATGCCTGGAAAAAAAGAAGTAGGAAAGACTTTCCCATTTAAAAGAAAGGATCCCATGAGAATCATTTAAGCCTCCTGAGAAACAGGGGAAAATACGGTTAACTGCCCTTTCTGGGACTCGGAGGAAAGAGTCCAAGGAAGGACAAAGGAACGTGGGAAAGGGGGTACAGAGTAGACACGACAAGTGAAATCTCAGTGCCTTACAATTGGTGGCAAGTCATACACTGAAGTGGGACGTCCCGAGCTGGAAAGGGGGGTCAAGGACTACTGCAACAGCGCTTTTTTAAACACCCCACTAGGGTCAAGGAGGGAAGACCGCCTGGGCGAACCCCGAGGGACAAAAAAAAACGGAGTGGAGCCGCGGACTTTCTCACCCAAGTCACAGAAGGGCCAAAGGAGCAAAGCTGAGCATACGTCCACAAAGAGATGCCCAAGGACCGGCGCAGAAGGCGGTTTTGAGCAGGGAAAGCGCAAGGGGCCCAGGCGGGCAACAGGCAACCACAGGGGCCGTCGGCGAACCCGATCCTTTTGGGAAAAATCGGCGGGGGGCCACCACCATTAGGTGGAAAAAAGAAAGGCCAATGGGACAGGCCCCCAAAGATCAGGAAGGCCCTGGGGGCGTCGGCCGATGTCACCGAAAGAAGAAAAAGGACGCCAGCGTGAGGGGGTCAGGGTACCAGTCACGAAAAAAAGGCAACGCTTTGAGCTAGCAAGGAATGAGGGGAAAAGTGGTGAACGATAAGCAATCAGGGCGGATTAGGAAAGGGGGGGGGAAGTGGCTTCCCTCGAAAAAAAAAAACAACAAGGAATGAAAAAAAAGGAGAGAGAGTGTCAGAACCCCGCAAGACCCGCCACGACGAACGAGGACAGAGGCCGTGCACACTCCTATCAGGGACAAAGATAGTTGGCCGCTGGGGGGGAGTGAAGGGGGGGGGAAACTCAAGCTACCGGCCAAAAAAGGGGGGGGGAGGGGGGGGGGGACCATATCTGTTAGGTGCCTGAAAGCGGACGGCCAGCGGATGCGTACAGGAAGGAACGGAAAAAAGGTGCCCGAAATTTACTGTTCAAAAAAAAAAGAGAACCTGGGGGGGGAAAAAGTGCCGGCCAGTTTCCCAAGACGAGGGCGCGGACTGTGGCGGTAGTCCGGAAAGACGAGGGGATGGGCTCCAACAAAAGACTGGAATCAGAAACGGGTCCTCGGAGAGTTTGGGCGGGCGCGGGAACAAGAGATGTCGGAGGAACGTTCTTTGGGGGAGGGACGAAGGAGTGCAGCCCCCACCATGACAAAGGGGAGGGAGCCGCACAGTAGTTGACCTCGAAGAAAGGTTGAAGAAGAGGAAAACTCGTGGTTTGCCGCCAGCGCAGGCCTGAGGAACGAGGAAAACTCCATGACATATCCTAACCGAGGGGTAGGGGGGAACCTTCACTCGCATTTGACGCAAGCCGCCAATTACCTGCGGCATGATCGGTCACCTAAGGGGAGGGACACAAAGGGGGGCCTCCCGAAGCTTACGGTCGAAACTGGCGAGAAACGTTGTAAAAGTAGAGGAAAAAAAAATTAGGCTCAGGGAGGGTGGGGGGGCCGGAGTAACTACGGCGTACCGGAAAAGGAAAGCAGAAGTGCCTGCGCTACCACATGGAGGGAGAAGACCGCCTAAAAGAGACAGGGGAGGGGGAAACACTTGCCGCAACATGATGAGAACAGGGCAGACCAAGTTTTCCAACACTCTTCAAACACGGACGTAAAAAGGAAGAGGACGGCAAGTAAACTTAACAAAAAAAGGGTTGACTGGTATGCAGGAAGACGAACAAAGCAGACAAAAAAGCAAATCTCTGGGAAAAACCACGTGGAAAAATGAGGGCTGGTCACTGCCCCTGAGATGTGGCATCTCACCATTCACTAGAAAAATTTAGGGGGTTGGTCTAGGTACCTCTGTAAAGGGCTCAAAGAAAGGGAAGAGAAAAGGTAACATCTGCCTGTCCTGAACTCCTTTAAATTAAAAAAAAAACACTAACAGGAGGGGGACAAGGGGGCACGTCTCCGGAAATCAATAAACGAAATTTATGGGGCCCTGAAATCCACTTTGGTGTTAAGGGCTCACAGCCCACTTGCCTTGGGGGCCTTGAATGGGAGTAGTTGTTACGGGAAAACAACGGGGGGGCCGAGCCGCTCTTCAAAAAACAAGGTGTTTTTGAAGTCATGGGCCAACAACCGGGGGCCGAGACCAGAGCACCTCAAAACAGGTACCAATGTAACTTATCCGTGCAAGGGACAGAGGCAGGACTACCTGTCGTAAGACCTATCCTTCACCTACGGGAACACACCGAGCACTTTAAACGACAAGCATCTATTTCCCGGACTTTGTAGGAAGAGGGGTAAATGTCCTTACCGTTACCACAGCACTGGCAAAAAACTAAAATTTCACAACTTACCTGTGAAGTTCCAACACTCCGGGGCCTTTTATCTACCTGCTCGTGTCAGCAACCTACTCGTAACTCGCAAAAAGAAAAAATTTTCGCCCGGAGCCCGTTGAAGAAAGAACGGGGGACTGAATAACCTAACTTGACAAGAAGACAGGTCACGGGGGAGGGGTCCACAAAGGGACTGGTAGTTAAATAAAAGCTGAAACGGGTTCAAGTTGTGTACGACGGTCCTGCGAATGGGCGCGCCCAAGGCAAGCAAGGGGGGGGACGGGTGAATCTTTGGAACATAAGGAAGATGGGGCATCGTACTTACCAGCTGTAACAAAAAAGAATTCACCGCAGGAATCGAGAATGGGCGGGGGACTGGGGACCGGGGACGATTGCAGGCCAGAGGGGGGAAACGGAAATTAAGTGTGAATCGGGTGGGAAGTAAGGTGAGGAAAAATGGAAGGGGACAAGTGCTATGACGGTGGGCACTGTGGTGGGGGCGACTGTCTGGGGAAAGGTGTTGGAGGGAAAAGGAAAAGAGTCTAAACCATTTCCAGGAAGGAAATACCACAACGTTTGGATGAGAGGGGCCTGGGCAGAAAAAAAAGCAGGAGAAGGAGTGAGGGAAGAAAGCAGCGTTCTTTGGGGAAAAATCGCTACTTGAAAACAAGGCTCAGAGGGATAGGCGGAAAAATCAATGCCTCTCGAAGGCGTTAGGCCGAATCCTGTAAAGGGGGGGGCAAACTCTTACCTGTAAAGACAGTAAGACATGTCGGGTCCACTGCTGATGCTATGGGGCCATCGGACGTAGACCTTCGGAAAGCTGTCAAAAAAAAAGAAGCCTCCTTGTTCGGTACCACGCGGAGGCCATCTCCAAATCTTATCTCGGTGAAAACGTCCGGAGAAAAAACCTTGTCCCTTGAACCGCCGCAAGGGGAGGGAGGAATGAGCCTTTTTTTTGAATAAAGAGGGGAGAAAAAAAAAGGGGTCTGGAAAACACGGTTTTTGAGGCCCACAAAACATGAGGAGGTTAGCGGCTGCTGCGAACGGGCGCTGCCCACAATTGCCTCTATTTAATAAATAAAATCGGGGGGAAGGCAAATCCCCCTAAGGGATGTTTGGCAGCGTACCATTGGGGACCCGGAAGGGGGCACCTTTTTGGGGGTGAAAATGAGGGTAACGGCTTGACGAAAGTAAAAAAAAACAGCCCAGTTTAGACGGTTGTTGGGGGGGGGGGGGTCACGGAAAAGACGGGGACTTGGCTTGAAAAGGGAAAAATCTCCGTGCTGGCCCAAGGAAAAAAGATTGGGGGGGAATCAGCATCCCCTCGTGGGGAAAAACCGAAAAAAGGGACTCACAGGAGGACTTGAACCCACGCGCGCGGCGCTGCAAGGGACATGGAGAAGCTGAAATGTAAGAGAAGGCTGGGAAAAGAGCAAGAACCCCAAGCCCACTCCGAAAATCTGCAAGGGGGTCCCGGCTCCACGACATTCAAAGGGATTCCTGTGCCAGGGAGATCTCCAATATTAAAAGGGGGTTCGACCTTTCAAACCTATGGCTTGAAAGAAAACGTCTTCGGGCCTCATCCCGGCCTTCAAGCCCCACGGCCGGCTTACCGGTTATCTCGAAGAAAAACAAAAGGGGATTGATTAAAAATGGAGGTAAATGGATAATTCCTTTAGCCGTCGGGAGGGAAATCCGTATGAATCCGGAAAGACGACCAAACAAAGCGGGAAAAGACCCCCAATCAAACGGCTCTGCGCAACAGAAAGAAAAAAAAAATTCGTGTTGAAAATCGGGGGTTGAGCCGCGAAACGGGGGGGGCTCCGTCAAGTCGGGGTTTGTTTCGCTGACATCGGTTTCCTCCTGCGCCGAGGGTGAAAAAGTCAGGATGCCGCGGGTCTTTTGTCTCCCGAAAAAATCGAGGAGCGTGCAAAGGTTTCATGGGTAACTGGGAGGTTTCCTCAAAAAACCACCAATCGGGGGGGGCAGACCAGCACTAATGTAACCGCAGGTTCAGCTTCAAGGGTGGAAAAAGAAAAAAACCGCTACCGACCTGACCCGGGATGATCTTGTCCCACTCGGGCCCAAAAAACCCTAGTCAAACGGGGGGGCATTACCGGCTGGATCCGCTTCACAACTCTCAAGACTCTCCGGAGCGTCCTACTGGGCAGACGCTACTACGGGAGTAAAACTTGGGGGGGATATCGAATCGCGAAAGGTAGAAAGAATAACAAGTCCTCATATGGTGGATGACACAACAGACAGTTATAAGCCCGTTCCCATACCATGCCGTCATCATCTCCCTTTCCCTCTTCATGCGGTCCATAGACAGGGCCGTTGTATCGAGGGGTGCTCTCAAGCTGATCGCCGCAGAACCCAGACATCGCTACAAAGAGAACAAAAGCCGAACTGATTTCTGCCAAAGGGGTGGCAGTTCCCGAAATAAACGAAAAGTTGGACCGAGCCGCAAGACAAGCAAGCTCAACTCCACAGGCAAAGGAAACGGAGGTAGAAGGATCTGAATTCAAAAGGTCTTCTTCGACCCGGGACCTTTGGAAGAAAGCTTGACTTTCCGGAAGGACTGAGCGCCGACACTGGTGGGGCATCTTGAGGGGAGTGGTCCAGGTGGGTCCCCCCCATGAGAGCGGGGCAGGAGGGGGGGGTCCTTGGGTGGGCGCCAACCTCGACTGAGGCACACAAATTTTTTGGTCTTGATCATCTCTTTTCGAACTCGGATGCAGAAGATTGGAAAAAGGGCCCAGTACGCCAACACCGAAAAATCGGCCACCGCCAACGGTTGCAAGAGGTCCTGGGCGCCAGAAGTTTGAAAAGACCGAAACTTCAAAGATCTCACAAAAAGGAAATAGACACCAGAAATCGTAAAAAGACCGCCGCACCTGGAAGAAAGAAAAACAAAAATCGGGGGGGGGAAGAGTCCCCTTCGGATGGCCTCGTAAAACCACGAAAGAAAAGCAGCATCCAAAACCACAAAAAAACCCAACTTACCTTCAACCACACCCCACAGGGCAACGTTAGGGTAACGTGCAGAAGAAGGTTGACTCAGGTCCCAGTACCCCGTACGTCAACCCGAGAAGGGTCACGGCTAGACAGGGGAGGGGATCCTAACAGGGGTTTGAAAAGGGCCCGACCTCCCATATCTCGTGGTTTTAGTCATGGGGGACCTTCGCCGTCCAGGGGGAAGTCCGTGTGATAAAAAACGAAACGTCAGGGGCATCATCTTCCTCCCAAAGGGCGGAACGACCTTCAAAAAGGTGTTAGAAAGATTCACTTTAGACGGACGTGGGAGGTTACATGGTTTAAGTTACAAAAAAAAGGCCGGGCGGAATTCTTGCAAACGGACGAAAAAGTGGCCCAAAATCGTCACCGGTACTATCAAAAACGGGGGGACCGGGGACTTGCTACCATTGGGGGCCCCCAAAAAACCGGCGTCAAGGGAGGGTAGGGAACACGTTCCCTGGGTCCGTCCCCCCCTTACAGACAAGGGGTCAACAAAAGACTGCAAAGAGGGGATCAGTTTCCGGAAGGGCGGCTGGGGGGCGGGGTTGCCCATGTTAGCCCACCGAAAACCGTTAGGGGGGGAATCACATGTGAGACTCATTCGCGGTGGGCGTAAATCCTCATCACCCTCCCCGTGGCGCACGGTTAAAACCGTGAAAGAAAAAAACACCAACCACACACCTGGGGATTTGCGGCGCCCTAGAGTGAATAGAGCCCTTTGAAAACCCCGTTCAATGGGGCGGATTCGGAGTTCAAGTTGGGAACTGCCGGAGATGTCCCCAAAAACACGAACGCCGTCGGAGGTGGTTAAGGTAAGTGAGGGCAGTCTCATAATGACCGGGTGAAGACCCCGAAGGGCACAAGGCCGTTGCGTGACGTGGATCGTGACCCTGGCAAAAAAATGCGAATGCTAGACCCGCCGAGATGTTGTGTTTTACAGTGGGGGGACCTCGAAGGGAGTGTCGTTGCGGGGGGTGGGCTGTAGTCTTCATGGGCTCCCGAACTTGTGGTTTTCCTAGTCCCTACGTCAAACGTTCTAACGGATGTAGGGCCGCCACCGGTTTGAAAAGGGTGGGGAACCATTGGCGCCTCCCTGGCCAGAACAGGGACGGCGGGCAGAAATTGCTCTGACAATTTCGCCCGGGTGGGGAGTTCCCCTGGAGAATCCCGGTGGCGAGCCCGCAAGACAGCTGCCCAACGCCGAGGTGGACGGGCCATTTGGGGGGGGAAGAGTGCCATAAACATGGTACCGGGGTAGTAAAATAGGTACCCAGCCACGTTTCCAAATCCCGGCAGCCACCGGGCGGGAAAACCCGCACCGGTCTTACTGCAAGCACAAGTAATTCATTGTCGTTCGTGACGAGTGGCACTCTAGGGAAGGGTGGAAGCTAGGAACATCGGGGGGGCGGATCCCCGAATGGAGGTTTTGCCATGGGAGAAGCGACGCCTCTGAAAACCGAACGTGTTATAATCAGGGGCCGAGTCCACTCGTAGCCTGTGAAAAAAACCCCTCAGCGCATGCATTTCAAGGACCGAGGACTCCGTCCCCGGTGAAGCCGGGAAACATAGGATGACCGTACCAAACCAGACGTACGGGCAGTAAATAGCAAACGCATCAGTGAGACGGGGAAGAGAACAATCCGAGGTCCGGAGGAGGAAGAACTTATAAACGACAATCCGGGGGGGGTTTAAGGGTCGCGACACGGAAAAAGAATTGGAGGGCATCCAAGAAAAAGATCCAGGCTTTTCCAGAAGGGGGGTAACTAGGGGGAAAAATTTGTCTGTTTAAACAGTTGGGAAACGGGGGCTGGACCCGTGTAGAAGGGAGATAGGATGGCAGAAATGAAGTCATATGATTTCCTTCCTCTCTCGATGACAGAGCCCAGCATTAAGAAAGCACTCTGGGCCAGCGGGGGGTTGAGTAAAATAAGAACCAAAACCTTTAAAACTCACAGGGGTCATAGACCACGGGAGCGGGGTTCACCGGGACGGAAGTTGTCAGCGAACGATTCAGGGGGGGTAAGTAAAGGGCCTTAACCTCGAAGAAAACTCAAAAACACAAACCGAAAAAGAAAGGAAAAGAGAGAGCTGTCAGCCCACGGAAACCTCAAGAGCACTGATTAAGACTTCATCAGTGACCGTACATCATCAATGGCGGGTCTGCTCCCAAGGGGGGTGTGTGCGGCCCGGTGCTCACCGCGCCGCCGCGTCCCTAAGCTGTGGCGGTTTTCTGAAGGCATCTCTCGAAAAAATTCCAGCGGCCTCTTGGGTCAAGAGGGCATGTGGGAACCCCCGCAGTGCCTCCTTCCTTGCAAACTGGTGTTCCTCTTCACCTCTAGTCAAAGAAAGATTGTAGGAAGGGGGGATTCCATGCGGTGTATCCTACAAAAGGGACCTTACGATCCCTCCTCAACACGTTCCGTGAAAACTCCGAACAAAATTCGTCTACTATCGTTGTAATGTCGAGAGCAAAAATGCGGTCTTCTGCCTTGGGTGGTCCTGGAAGAGCGGCAGGAGGAAAGCCACCGGGGAGTCATAAACCTTAGGCGAGTGGAACAATGAAAGTTGGGTGGCCTTATACAACAAGCAGGCGTAAGCGTCTAGTCAGAACATTCCCTAGTAGAGAAAAAAAAAAAGATTAAAAGCGATTCCCAGCACAAAGGCCTAGTTTCCTTCGCTCCCCTTGAGAGGGGTCTCCCCACTGGGACCCGTGCGCACTAAGGTTCACAGGTGAGGGACTGAAGACTGACCCGGCTTGCACCGCTTCCGCAGACGGGTACCTTTACCTGGGTCGGGAAAATGAAGCAGACAAAAAGTTTTCACATGAAGCGTGTTTTTTTACGGCCCTGGGATCAGCAGAACGACCAGGTCTGGTCGGAGGCACCCGGGAAAAAAAAAAAGAACCTTGTGTGGGGAGGCAATTGGAAGTGCCTCGACCTTAGGGAGCCTTGGGGGAACAGTAAGGTTTTGCCCCAACATCTAAACCGGGGGTGACGGCACAACCGCAAGGAAGAGAAGGTCACGGATGCAAAAAAAACGGATGGGGTTCCCAATGAAAAGACGAAACAGCATGACAGACAGCAAGAGCAGACGGAAGAGGTACATGGGCGTGAGTACGGCGGACAAAAGGGATGGAGGGCGCAAGCCAGAGGAAAGAAGGTGATGTTTGGGGGGAATGAGGCGATTTAAGACCCGAAAAAACCTGCAGGAGGACGACTGGAACATCGATCCCCAAGGACGGGACCTCGTACGGACCTTAAGTACGACTACGGACCGGACAGGAGGAACCACCAGGATTCAACAAATCAAGCTCTGGATCGAAGAAAATCAAAAGGGGTGGACAAGTTTACTCGCCCCACTTGTGTGTTGATGTGAGGTTAGAACGCACCTAGACACGTTGCAGTATCCAGGGACATATCCGCACCTGGTGGGGGCTGGGCAAAAAGAATCCGGAGTAAACCGGGGGCCAAATGCTGCCAAACCTAGTCCAGCCCAGTCAGACCTGCTAAAGTCGTCCTCCTAAAGGTACGGGGCCGGGATTGAAAATGCGACAATCTACCCAAAATACGGCGGTCAAAAAAACCTGGTCAGGGGACCGCCCTGACGATAACAAAAAAGGGAGTGCCTTCGGAGTGGGGAGGGGGGGAGCAAAAAGACGAGTCCGCGAGTCACAAAAAAGGGACGCAATAAAGTCCCGGTGTGTGCCGGTAAAAAGGAATCTGGGAAATCAAAGACTTCGTGTGCCGCGCCGGGGGAGGGGGGTTCTTTTCCCAGAGGGCGGCGGCGACTGAAACAGGAGAATGGAACTATAGGCAGGGTGAAAAGCGAAACACCAATGGGGGGAGGTGGGCGAAACTCACGGCACTAGGGGGGACCCGGAAAAAGGCCGGGTTTTGGACTCAGATGGAGCGCTATCCTCCGGAATCAGTTTCCCCATTTTAAACCTCTGGTGGGGGCCTCACGGGGGGGGTACTAGACGCCGGTCAAAGGCCCGTCTCAGAGGAGAGCGATGGGCGGGGGAATTGATAAATGTTAGCCGGCAGCGGGGAAAGCAGCTATGCAACGGCACATAGGGGGGTGATGAATGAACCAGACAAGACCTAATGGCGAAACGGACGGTGGACACGTTTGACACGGGGGGCAAAAGAAAAGGGGGCCCGTTCCCAGGGGGCATCCAGGGGAAGGATCACAGAAGACACCACGGTGGGGTCCGGGGGAAGGGGGGCTTGAAGCAAAAAACCCGGAATTCAAAAGATTGGGGGGACTCGCCCTCCTACGGGACAAAATCGACCCCAGTTGGGCACCGTCAGCGAAAATGAAGAAAGTCATGACAACAAAAGCTGAACGGGGGGAGCCGGAAGCAGCTGGACGGTACACCTACTCCTTGCCTCAGAGGGGACACCGGTCGAGGGAGTGTGGGGGGGCGGAGCCAATGACCGGGAACCGTAAAGGGTTCAGGCACAGGCAGCGGCCCATGGTAGGGAGACATTGCGGAAACTAGCCAACCTCTGCGTGCGGGGGGGGCACTCTACGACACAAAACCCGGGATTGGGAAACGCCTGGCCAGGACGGGGGAGATTATCGAGGGAGTCAAACGGTGGCTCCAAAGTGGAGTGGGCCCGCCAACCCTGCGGGGGAAAAGCTTCCATAAGGTTGGGGGACAGAGTGCTAGACCAGGGCAGACAGCATGTATACCGAGGGAGGCAAAGAAGAGGGTGGGCTTAATATTAAGAACATTGGAGCACAAAGGGTTGACGATGCACTTGCGGGCTGCGCGAGGAGCAAAAATCCGCAGGGGGACAAAGGAAGGTGGTCCAAAAAACGGCAATGGGAAAAGGGAGAAGCGGGTAAACTCCGGGGCCGAAAAAAGGGAAGTTGCAGGCATCTCCCAGAGGGTACCAGAAACAGGAAGGGCGATTTTGTTTAGAAGGAGCGGGACCGTCGAACCACTCCCCAGAAGGGGCAGCAGGAGAACCAATTTCCGTAGGAAAACAAGTCCGGGGTAGGGATACCGGGCTGAAAAAAAAGATCAGAGTTTCCTGGAAAAACCGCTGAACGGGGTCAGGTCCTTGGGGGTTTCACGTTCCCGTGCAGGGAGGAGACAACTTTCGCCGCATCCCCAAACAACGCCGGCAGCGGGACTAAAATCATCAACAACAAAAAAACCCGGAGAGGGAAAAGGAAAATAGGGGGGGAACGGTAACCGGCTGGGGTTAGGCCAAGAGATTGCCGAAGCAGAGAATAGCAGGGTCAAGAGAACCCCCAAAGACCATCAGCGGCTACGGCAAACGCTGAACTCGGTGGAAAAGGGGACGCCCAGCCTCAGGGTGAGAGAAGTTCCAAGGCCGGGGGGAGATAGAAACATCCGGTTACTAACTCCCCTAAGGACAAAAGGGGACAAGGGGGTCCGGAAACGGCTTGGTCCGACAGGTCAGAAACTCGAGGAAACGAAGATGGGACTTGGCCTGGTGGGGAACTGATCTGGTCAATGGTCCAGAGGGGGCCGGTGCAAGAAAACGGAGAAGGACCGCGGAAAGAAAAAATTGTTCCCAGGGTTCCGTTGGGCTCATGAAGTAAGGAGTAGTGAATGACCCTGGTGACACACTCATATGGGAAGACCCTCAAATCCAAATGGGGGAAATTACAAACGTTCAGGAAGAAATGAAAAGGTGACGCCTTCTAAAAATACGCGCTGCGTCAAGAAAAGAGGACGTTTCGGATAAGAGACTAACGAAAAGGTGAAAAGCAAACGACCAAGTTCGCTAGATCCCCATGGAGGTGGCTTGAAAACAATCACTCAGAAAAAAAACTGAACGACCCCGGACGATCTAACTCACAGGGGGAAAGACAGGGGGGCAAGCGGGTCAAGAAGACAAGGGGGGGGGGAAAAAAGGGTCGAAGCACCAGAAGAACACAAGCGGGTACGCCGGCCCGAGGGAAAAAAGCAGCGCAACCGGCACTTCTTGCCAATCCGAAACGAGCAAAGGCTTGTGGAAGACTGGGAAGCAAGCCTCAGGAAAGCCCAACTCCAAGGAAAAGCGGGGGGGTATGAAAAAGATCTGTAAAGGTCAAAGCCGGGGCGACAAAAAAAAAAGTATTCCCTTAAGGGAAGTGTAATCGTGGAAAAAGGGAAGACTCGAACGAGCGGGTCGAGTTCAAAAGCACGCGGAGGCCGGCAGGTGCAGGGAGTGAGAAAAGAAACCTCCGACGCATAGGAAAAAAAAAAACGGGTCCTTTGTGTGGGCGGAACGGGTAGGCCCCCGAGACCGAAGAAATTCCCCTTTCGCCCGGTAAAAAAAAAAAAAACGTCGTCAGCCCAAAAGGGGGGACCACAAACTTAGGGGTTAACTCAAACTGTAACTGATCCTCACAGTTCAAAGAGAACTGACTGCCCGCACGGAAAAATCAAGGACGATACCTCAACCAGAAAAGAGGCCGAGGTTCCAGGTCTTCAAGAACAGGGGTTAGAACTTATATAAGCACCAACCCACTTCAGAAGAACACAAACGGCGTGCCCCTTGGAATCTTCACCTTTAGTTGACGTCGGGTCTCTTCAAAAGGTAAAAGTCTTAACCAAAAAAAAATCACGGCCTACAAAAGTAGCAAACAATTCTTTGGTGCCTCTACTCGAAATGACTGGTTCAAAAAAAAGGAGGTGAATCAGGTGAAAAGGGTACTCAAGGACGATGGAAATAAACTAAAGCCCGCACGCACAAAGAATCCCGGAGGAGGAAGCCTTTCACTTCAGGACGGCTTGGTGGGGGGCCTTAAGGGGGGAAATTATATGGTCCCAGTTCCTTAGGTCCTGGGCAAAGGACAATACGCAAAAACTCAAAAATGGAGGGGGCTGCCGTGGAGCAGGTCGGGGCCCCGGCCTGAAGGGTTTAAGTCAATCAAAGGGGTCCTCCGTAGAACCGTAATGGGAGGGAGTGGTCGAAGAGAGAAATTTTTCCTGCGTGCCTTCTGTAGGGGTTTGCAAAGTTTATCTGCCGAGGAATAAAGAGGGTGAGCAGTACCGCCCTGGACTCACCAAGTTAGGGTGCCTTTAAGAATCAAACACATGGGAGGGGGGAGTCGGAAAAAAAAAAAGAAAAAAAAAAACGTGGATGTGGGGTCTAAGAATATCGTAGGGGAATCTCACAGAAGTGAGAGCACCTGGGAAGGACGGGGAGTAGAGGGGGCGTCCTCATTTGGACTCACAAGAATCCAAGGGAAGCAAAGGACGAAAAATTGCCATGAGGGAAGGGAGGTCACGGGCCGGGACCAACAGGGGGACCACAGGGAAATTCGGTCTTGAAGGGAGATGGGGGTCTAGTGGTAACTACGAAAATCACCTTCCTTGAGTGCCCTCGGAGGGGGAGGACTGGGGGGGGGTCTGGCGGGTGTTAAGGAAGAAGGCGCAGGGACGTGGGAACGTCGGAACCAAGAATGCTGGCAGCCCGGCCGGAGGCCGAACGGGGAAGAAAAAGGTGGGACCTTGAAATTGGAAAAAAAAAGGTCCTCCAAGCGGCGCGGGCAGCAAAGGGCTAGACAGGGGGGTGGACGGGGCTGGAAGAAAGTAACCATACTGGAAAAGGGCCACGCTGGAATCCAAGTAAACGAAAAGTTCCCTAGCCCGGGTGGAACGGTCTTCCAATCGAAACGATAAAAAAGGGTACCCTCAAGGCTCTTTCCCTCCGGGTCATCCTGAAAGGTAAAACTAAAAAAGGTCAGGGGCAGGTCCTGTGCCGACAAAAAATCCAGGAGGTAAGTTAGGTCATGAAGGGGGTAAAGTGTTTTGTGTTAACAGGGAAGCGCAGGTTTTGGTCAAACAGCTGTGGGATCCTCCGTAGAGCAAAAGGGTCAAGGATGTTCATGAAAAAAGGACTAACAACGGACGGAAAGCGCACGCCTGCAAAAAACCTTCGGCGTTTCAAAAAACAATGGGCACCAAAAATGGCGAAGAAGTGAAAAGGACAGCGGGCCGTCGGATTCCAGGTAAAGAAAACGTCCAAAAGGAGGGCCGGAGACCTTGAAAGAGAAACAAAAGTCCACCACTCCGGGGGAGACAGGGGGGGGGGGGGAACGGTCTGGCATCTACTCAAAATCGGGGTTGGAATAACGCCGCTCTTCCGTGGACTCTCCCCCCAAAAAGGGTCAGATGAGACCTAGTCTTGGTCCGGGCCGGTGACGGGGGAACAAGGGAAGGGGGGGAAAAAGGGGCACCATGGCGGATGGGCCGTCCAGTGCAGTCCTCAGATCAGAAGAAAAAGAAGAACCGTCATATGGACTCGTTCCGGGTTATGGCCATGTTTCCAACAGCCTGGTCAAGAATTAAATTTGCTCGCCGAGCTTAGTGGTTCACAGAGTGAATCTCATCCGGTTCTTGGGGTCGTGGGATTTCTTAAAAAAAAAAAAAAAAAGATAAGCAAAAAAAAAGAAATAGAAAAAGAAATATGTCAGCCTTCCAGCTGACCAAATTATTGGGAAGCAGTTAAAAAAGTGAAACGAAAAACCAACCTTTGCCCACTGCTCAAGCCACGAAAAAAAGAGGGGCGTGACCTGAAATCCGAAAAGCGCTGCGGGTCAAATAAGAAGTGCGTTAGGAGGGGGGGAAGCGAAAAAAACTGACCAAGAGCCGGCCCTGGAGGCGTGCCGCCGCCCAAAAGGGCGCAAATTCAAAAACTGACAACAGGCACCGCAGGAGTTACAGTACGAAGGGAGGCCGATGCAATTGTGGCGGGAGAAAACAAAACGGCCGAGAGGGGGACCGGACGGGTAAGACCAAGGCCGATACGCTTGAAAAACTGTGGGCTCAGATATAGGGGGACGGTGATCTCAAATGCGACGGAATCTGTCACACTGCCTGAAAGGCGGGAGGGAAAAGTCGCCAGGGGACCGGAGTTCCAGGGAAAAGGGCTGGGACCATCGGTACGCAAAAGGAGGAACGAGAGCGTGGGGAGAAGACAGCGCTGGGGGCTAGGCGGAGGGTTCAGACAGGGGACGAGACTCCCGCCAGGTAGGAAAAAAAAAGAAAAAGATCCGCCAGAGGCCGGACTTGCAAACTTTCAAAGAATTGGTAGAGAGACTAAAGCACTCACTGGCTTGGAAGCGTGCCGCGGTTGCAGGGGAAGCTGACGTGCTGGGGAAAAAGGCGCGATATGACCGGAACCTGATGAGGGCGAACGACCAAAAAAAAGGACATTTGAGAGCCCTCAGCCATGGGAAACCAGTTGAAAAAAAGCGGAAAACAAATGCGCGGACCATGGGGCCGGAAGTCTTAAACAACAAACGAACCTGTAAAGAGGACAAAAAGTGTAGGGGACCACCTGATGAGGACCGTGACCATGGAGGACGGACAATTTGAAAACGAAAACGGACGAAAACGGCTCCGCAGTGAAAGGGACAACTGGGTCAATGGGAGGTCCCATTAAGGAAGCAAACCAAAAAGCAAAAAAAAAAGGCTGGAAAAAAGAAGGCGGGGAAGGGGGGGGTCCCTCTCCAAAGGGCTTAAAAAGGTAAGACACCTGCACTACCGCAAGTTGCCCGAAGAGGGGGATGTAAGCGGTCCGGACTAAAGAAGTGCCACATAGAAAAGGACCGGGACGCATACTGCCAGCAATGAACGAAAAAGAAGGGGGAACAGCGGAACCGGGCGACAAGCGGCACGCAAGAAGGGATCCGGACCATACAAGGGGGGTGTGGCTGGAAAGGCCCGAAAAACTTGGAGTTTGTGGATGAGGCAGTTACGACTGAAAGGAAGGGACCACCGAAAAACCGGTAAGGGGCCGACGTATAACCAGAGGGGGCCAAACCGCCATACAATCCATCAAGGGAACCCTGGAAACAACTTCGAACTAGAGCACCTTTGGGTGGTCAAGAGGACAGGCTAGCTAGTCATTAGCAATTCAAGGGGGGAAAAGCACCCACGGGCCCTGTTGGGGAAAAGGCTCAAAGGTGAAGTCCGCGGTGTGCGTTTTGCGTCCAGGGGCCAGCCGACAAATCCAAGGCGTCAGAGGGCAAGGGAAATCCGCCGTCGAAAAACCGCGGACGGCCTTTATGACCTGCCTCGGTTGAACAGGAAAAGAGGATCAGAACGCGGAGGGGTGGGGGTCCGAGACCGTCAAGGGCGGCTGACGTGAAGAATCACCTCTTCAAGGAGCGGGAAAGCCAAAAGGAAAAGGTCGAAGGCACAAAAACCTGAAAAACTCCGGGTTACGAGGGTTGGGGTTTTTTGACGAATGGGGGCCAACTCGGGACTCCAAGCCGGAAACCGTGATGTTGGTCATCAGAAGGGTGGGGGGAGAAACAGCCGTCCCAAGGGGCTGAGCGAGTAAGGCAGAGAGGTCATGACAAGTATGGAAAGGGGAGCTATCTCCGAGACTACTGTGGCAGTGAATAAGAAAAAAAATCGCAACACTACGTTGAACCAGGGGGACGGGAAGGGGGAACGTTGGCGAAGGGGTAAGATTAAAAAAAGAGGCCCGAACGCGCCAGGAAAGAAACTGGGTGAATTAAGTTCGGAAAAAACCTCGGGGAAAAGATGAAAAAAAAAAATGGGGTTGCAGGGGGGGTAAAAAAAGGGACCACGCCTGATCGGTGGAGCAGTGGCGCCAGAAAAAGGAAGGTCAAGAAAAAACAGGGGTGTAAGGGGGAAAAAAGCCAGAGGGTGCCCATAAAACTTCTACCGTTAGGGCTGACGGCATGGTAGGAGACTTTAGGGGAAATGGGAGGAAGGAAAAAAAGTTGCCGAAAAGTTTCGGGTAAGAAGGGCAGCAGCGGCTGGGTAACGGCGGGAAGCACGCCCCGCGTGGGTTTGCTCAAAAGAACACTCACCGAAGGGAGGGGGTGAGGGAAAAACGGTTACCGGGGGGGAGAAGGGGGAATAGGGGATGAGGCGGGAACGGTTGGTGCGTGTGAAAAGCCCCAATGGAAAAGCGCCTCTGACGACCGGGGCAAGGGGGAAAAACTAGACAAGGGAAAGTCAGGAAAAACCGACCACGGCCGATCGCCGAGAGTTGGCCAGTTCCAGGGCCAGTTATTGCGACATGCAAACCCTCGGGGCTTTAAAAAAAGAAAGGAAAGAAAAATCATCCGCAACGGAAGTCGTTGTGTGGAACCTGCCGGGAAAGAAAACAAAGGGTCATCTCAGGTGAGGCCGCAAAAGGAACAGGAGTCCAAAACGGGGGGGAAGTCGAACATGGAGAAAAAGCCGAAACGGGAAACCAGGCGACCACGACCAAGGACCCGGAAGCAATCGCAGGAGTTACCTGAAAGGAGGGACCAAAGCGTCAACTACGAACCCCCCGAAACTTGTCACGGCTAAAATAACCGATAAAAGGTTCCTGCAAAAACGAGCCAACGCTGCTGAGTTACTGAACCCAAGATGCTGGCTGAAAATCTATGACTACAGAAGAACAGACCCAACAGCTACCGGGGAGGGAAATCAGAAAAAAGGATAGAGAATAAAACCTTTAGCCGGCGTCTGCTAGAGGAAAGGCAGAGGGAAGATCAGCAGCAGAGAAGCGGGAAGAACCCAGAATCACTAGCGCAGGGAACAAACGAAAAAATTTGAAAAAAAAACGGCGGATCGCGTAACGACGGACATCGTTACTCAACTCCGCACCTGCCAAGACGGCCAAAAAGGGGCGGTCGGAAAAAAGAAAGGCGCGAGGGAACGATGGGGGGAAAAAAGAACCGTTGGGGGAGAACCGAGCGGCAAGGGGGGAAACGAAGGTTCGGCAAAGAAGAGGAAAGGAAACAGAACGTTCAAAGGTTAAGGGGAGAAAAGAGCCTGGAAAAGGCACGGAGTGGTGAAAAAGCATGACCCGCAAAGCGTGGGGCCAACGGGCCCGACTGAATGTGCAAGGGAACAAGGTCTAGTTGTAGGGGGGGGAGAGGGGCTCTCGGGCGACCGCGGGCGTACCATTCCAACAAGCGGAACCCTTGTAACGGGAATCAAGCAAAAAAAACAGGGGACAGATCTCCTCAAAAAAAATCATAAAGGTGAGGACAAGCAAATAGTACCAAGGGTCAAAGGCTCCCAGAATCAGAAAAAAACCATTTATACCCCTGTCAGAAGCGGGGGAGTCTCGGGGGAACGAGGATCAGGTGGGTCGCCCCTCAGCCGAAAGGGAAGACCCCTAAAAGATGGGAATGATTTCCACCAACTGGGACCTAACCTGTGAGGGGAGAAGGAAACTGGTTTCCGAACCCAATCGCTCATACAACCGAAGTGGCAGACATGTAAAAGACTTTAAAAGACGGAGGTACGACCCGTAGCCGGTCTAGGAGACAACTCTTTGAAGTAGAAGGCCGAGAAAATGGGAAATCGGGACGGCGTGGGTCCCCTGTAGAGGGGAGAAAGGGGTAGGCAGGCTGAGACCAAAAGCCAGCGGGGGCAAGAAATTTGCGAGCCGAGAGGCGACACAACACAGGTGGTTCGTGGCACCGGTTACGGGAAAAATTAGGAAGAAAAGTTTCGAGGAAAAAAAGCGACTTCTTCCCAAACAGCCAGGGAAGCCAAGGGCCGGTTCCGAATCTCACAATGAGAGAAACGGCAGCAAGACATGAAAAAACGCGGGCCAAGGCCCAGAAAAGAACAGCAAGACATCGCAGCAAAAACGGAAATTGCAAGGATCAAAGGGTCAGAAAAAACGAAAAGCAAAACGAAATCCCAAACAAAACACCGGCTGAACCAAACCGAAAAAAAACGGGGCAAAAAAAAAAACGGGCGGAGCGCCCTTACGAAAAGGACCCGGCGTAAAAGGAAAACGGTCACAGGGGAAAGAATTGATGGAGACAAAACAAAAGGGCGTGCCCCCCAAATAAGTGCAGTATTACCGCAGGGGAAACAGTCGCAAAAAAGTGGGCCAGATCCCTTGGAAAAAAAACTCCTCGAAAGGCCCGTCAGTCCGGGCTAACGAACACGGAAAATAAAGGTAAAGCGTCGAAAGTTCAAAAGTGGAGTGCGGGGCGGGGTAACGTGGACAAAAGGCTGCAAAACGACAAAAAAAAGGCCAGGGCACGAAGTAACTGCGGGCCGAGCAAACCGAACAGGTGGTGCGCCCAACAGGAAAAGCCGAATGGGACTTTCGAAACGGTTACGCCCGGGACAACAGGGAGGAAAAAAACCAACGGCCGAAGGAGCATTGTGGAGGCGGATGGCAGGCAACTGGGGAAAAAAAAAAGTTGAGAACAAACCAAAAAAAACCAAAACGAAACGGGCGTCCAGTCCCAACTGTCAGGCGGTTGGGGAAGCACTTTAAAGCCTCAGCCCGCCAAATCATCCGCAATTCAGGGAGGGGTGCAGGAACAAGAACAACACAACTTTTTTCACAAAGGCCTATCCCAAAAAATAGATGATCCTACCTTAGAGGAACAAGGTTTCCAGGGGGAGGGCAGTCTGGGTCCCAGCAATTCGAAGGGTAGACCCAAAAAGCGCAAAACCGTGGGTCCATTTGGGTCGTAAAATAGGCTTACATTCGAAACGCGCGGACCAAGCACATTCTTGGACGGGGGTGCCCAATCGCCGAAAGCCTTGGGTCATAAAAGTCCCGAGGAGGGGGAGAACTCGAAAAGGGGGGAAAGGGGTCAAAAGTCTCGGGGAAGGGGTCTGGGGAAATTCTTGTGTGATTGAGTTCAAAAAAGGAACCGACAACCCAACATTGAAAAAAGGGGGGTACCTGACGTGAAGTTCTAAAGACTGACTGAAAGAGCCCGTTGGGACTTTTTACGAATTGGGTAAACAGGGGGGGAAAAAGTCAACCTTGGGCCAGTGGACAAAGGAGAGTAGCAATTGCTCTGTGTCGGAGGGAAAAAAGTTCGATAGGAAACAAAAAAAAGCACAAAAGAGAACCCCCCAACTCAAATAACATGGAAGTAAAAAAAGCCTCAGGTTCCGAGGCCACGTTTTCACGGCGGAGAAAGGCCAAAAGGCCTTGGTGGAAACACCCCCAAAAAAGGAAAAAAAAAAGGGCACAGGTGGTCAAAATGGCTGAAGGAAAAGGGACCGCAACCAGCGGCGGGCAAGCTCAGGGCAAACGGGGGGGTGGAATCCCAGTATTCAGAAAAAGGATCAAGAAGGGGGCAGCTCGCCAATGGGGCGGGATCGGAGCAGGCGCGGTCGAACAGCAACCCGATCACACAACTCTGCAAAGCGAGGGGGAGATCAAAAGCGAGACAAAAAGACAGCGGAACACTCCTGCGGAAGGGGGGAGGACCGGGACACCCGAACAAGCCAGGGCGTGGACTTGACAAAAAACAACAAAATAAAAGTCAAAAAAGGGCCGGCCAGAAAAAACTGGGAACTCCACCGGGACCCCAAACAACTAGAGGGGGGGGAGTACCCGTAAACCAACGCTGTTGACTTTCAATGAGTCGGGTGAGGGGTTTGCTCCAAAATCACCGGTCACCACCGTCAACTTAGTGGTTAACGAGTCAGAAAAACTGGGTTTCACCGTTGAAGACAAGGGGGGTAGTGGACACATAATTGCAACCTTAGGAGGGGGGGCGGCCGGGCATCGCACTGACGCCAGATGAAAAAAAAATCCAGAGGGAGGGGACCCGGAAAAAAAAAGGGGAACCTCCAGCGTAAGTAAGGGGGAAAAAAAGGTCCCACGGCCAACCAGAAAAAAGGGGGCAAAACGAAAAAAGTGGGGCAACAAGGATGTGGATGAATGGAGAAGAGAAGCTCATCAAGTTGTCTGATTGTGCAAAGTAAAATTAGGGGGGCTGACAACGCCAAAAAAACAAGCAACTAGGAGATATGAAAAAGAAATATGTGGGAAAGACGAATGGAAAACGAAAGCACTCTCACAGTTAGGAAGCATCGAAATCCCTCCGTAAGAAGTCGAGCCTACCAGCGTATGCACATGAATGGGGGGCCTTGAAATTGGAAAAAAGGAGGACAAGGAACCCAGGGGGGCTGTTCAAGAGATGCAAAAGCCTCGATCGCGACGGCCCCCAAAAAGGGGGGATGCTGACATACTAAATAAACCAGGTCCTCTGGGGGGGGGAAAAGAAAGGTGGGTTGTCAAAAACCGCCAGGATTGTCACAAGACGAGTCGCATGAGCAAGCAGGGAAGAACGGACCAGGCCGGAGGTCTATGAGAAAAACTTCAAAAAAAGATGGAAGGAAGCTGCGCCGGGTTATCGGCGCCGAGAGACGGGAGCACCGTGGGCGGCATCCAAACCTGCCGGAAACGTTGGGGGCAAATGGGAAAATCTGAAAGGCCTTCCCATTCACCTGTACTACTGGTAAAGCTGGTAAAAGCTAGGATTTTTTCCGCAACGGGATAACAGGCTTGGGAAGACCGCGAGCAAGGAACGGCTTCGCGGTCCAGCTAGACACCATGGATCGAACTTAGCCGGGTATGAATTCAAAACGGAGGAGAACAACTGGGAGTGAAGACTCCGAAGAAACTTGGTACTGGCCCGGAAAACTGGGTCGAGGAAAACACCAGGTGGCTGGCAAAGCAAGCAGACATGACGGCTTTCACCGCGGGCGATAAGGTAGGGTACCTGATAATTGGGACGAAGGACAACGTGGCCGGAGTCCCCTCACGTTAAAAGGCCCACCTCAGACGGGACGGTTGATCGACCAAAAGGGGACACTCCCCAGCACGTCCAACCTGCAGCAAATGTTATGGACCGAACCGGGTGGAGAAACAAAAAAAAGGGTCTGAGGAAAATGGGTGATGCAAACTTGTAAAACGGGCAAATGGAGGGCCAAGGTAACTTTCCAGGTATAAAGAGTTTAGGGGAGGTTTTCCCAAAGAAGACAGACCGCCAGAAAGAAACTGAGTTAAATGAAAACATGCGCAGTCCTAAAAAGCAGAAAAGGCTTTCATCTCAAAAAATGCCCAAAACAGG
>Ga0179593_1510946_pt1 | contig 23643 bp, 27 predicted proteins | sample CZODoug2_1_08_16_FD_185931 | JGI IMG/M metagenome (GOLD analysis project Ga0179593, IMG submission 185931) | Vadose zone soil fungal communities from Angelo Coast Range Reserve, California, USA - CZODoug2_1_08_16fungal (PacBio error correction) | ecosystem: Environmental > Terrestrial > Soil >...
TAGGGGGTTTGGATGTTCAAAGGTCGGGCTCGGTATGGATACTTTCATTACAGACCAGTTACGATCGCGCGACGGCGACGCCCGACCCTCCCGAAGAGCCGGAGGCCTGCCGTGCTTGGAGAACGATAGGGGGGGTACGCGGTGGGCTTCACAAAAGTGGTCCGTTCTTTGTCCTAAACTCAGGTAGAGGGTGGGTGGTTCCATCTGGGCCGAGTCATCTCTATCGATCAGGGCATCACCTGGTGTTGTGACCTGCATGCACAAACGGGTAATGGGAAAAAAACGGAGGGGGGGTTGAAGGTCAGACTCGAGGGTTGGTGTGCGTATTTCCTGGTCCGGGGAAAAGCGGAAAGTGATCAATGGCAGACCTGAACGGAAGGGGAGGAAGGAAAAGTCTAGAGAGGGAAAAGGGGAGAGGCGCAAGGGGGGAACGGGGTCAACTTCTCGGGGCTGGGAAAACACCAAACGGTCCCCGTCTTCTAGGTAGGGAAAAAAGAGGAAGGATTTCATGGGGAAAAAAAAAGGAAAAAGAAGGCGGGAAGACCGGGGGGGGGACTGGGGTAAATGGGAAAATGTTCACGCTCTATACTAGCGCTTAGGATGGGTCAAAGAACCGAAACGAAATGGCATCGAGGGAGGGAAGGAGGGGGGGATGCCACTGGACTAATCCCTTTAGATCCATCCTTCCGGGCCGTTGTCGACGTGAAGGAAGGGGGCAGGGGGGGTCAATCGGTCGAGAATTCACTTACACCAGGAACGGCGCAAACGATTAAGGTCCTGCCAGGCCAGTAGGATTCAGCATCTTGACGCATCTGGAAGGGTACAGGAGTGGGGGGGTCCCATAGGGAAAAAAACCGTGTCGAAAAAAAACGAGAGGACGGGATGGAGTGATATGCAGGCTAGCCCAGAAGCTACGGATGTTCCAAAAAATAAAACTTACGAAAACGCTAGACCTCGGCGCAAAGGAAGGGGGGGGTATCGAACTGAAGGAGCTCACGGCATTTGTCTGGGTCATGACCGTGTCCGGGCACGAAAAGGAAAGGTCACTGGGGGAGATAATCTCACAAACAAATGAGGAGGAGAGTCGATCAAAAGTCGTCTCGGCCTTTTCAAAATGTCACTTTACCACTCTGAACATCAAACGCCGTGAGAAGACAGGCAGGCAAGACCCTTCAATCAGTGTCGTCCTCCGGAATACAGACGCGTGGCCGGAGTACGTCTGGTTGGACCGTCCAATCTTTATGGGAGAAATTTCCACTCGCACGATTCGGTCGACATCATGTACCCACTATTTACGTTTCTCATCAAACAGTCGCGTCGAGAGGATGCGAATCGTAGACTGATCCTTGCTTGACAGATATTTCGCTTCGGGGTTTGGGTTTGGTGTTGGGGGGGGGGGGGGGGGGGGGGTTGTTTGGTGTTGGGGGTTTGTGGGGGGGGGGTTGGTTTTCTTCCAGTGACTCCAAAAGGGTATGTGACCTGGACATGTCCCGGTCAAGCTCGACGCCGGAGATTGGACTCACATCGGAGACGGTGACAGAATATCCACCGCCAGTCATCCCCTCTAAAATTCAAGGGGAGGCCGGCGTACGCAACGCAAGGAAGAGGGGAGAAAGAGGATCGGAGAGGGGGAACTCACTCCTCATTTTGGAACCACCTCCACGGGCGTCCTCTCTCAGACGGAAATGAATGGATAGGGGTGGGGGTTCCCAATGGGGGGGGGAAAGAAAGGGGCAAGGGGTCGTAGTGAAAGTTCCAGGACCTCATTGGATCACTGCAAGGTTCAAGAAGCTTACGCCGTCATTCCAGGATTCAGGTCTGACATAAAATAAAGAAAAGAGAAGAGAAAGAACGGGGGATCAAAGGGAAAAAAGAAACAAGAAGTTGGTGTTGCAAGGGTGACATGGGGAAAAAAAAATTTTTCTTGGGGTCGCGATTCTAGGACAGGGCAGGAAAGAGAGAAACACAAAAAAGAGGAGGGGGGGCAGAACTACAGGGCCGCACCGATATAACAAACTATCTTTGGGCAATACCGGACTACCGCTTGTTCAGTTCGGGAAGGGGGATTAAGGAGAGCCTGTGCGCGGGAGGAGAGGAGGCAGGGGGGAGGGCATGGGGAGGAAAATCAAATCAGAAACGTGAACAGCCACCCAGAAAGCAGCCGAGAAGTTGAAAAACAGATAACCCACGTCTCGCGAACCCGATTGCCAACCTGGGGGACATCAAGATCAAAACGAAAAAACACCAACCCAAAAGGAAGCAACGGCCTCCCCAAACCCGGACCAAACCCAACGCCCGCTTCCACCAAAAACCGACCAGCCATAACAGAAACGTGACGATGGGACGGCAGGGTCAACCAAAGCGTGATAAAAAAGGGCAAAATCTCTCGGTTGCGTCGTAACGGCAGCGATAAATCTCACTCCACCCCCGTAACGAACGGATAAAAGACAAATTTGAGTGCAGCGAAGTAAAGTGAGATAGCGCCGCTAGCGATCGAATCGTAAAGAAAATCCGACGCGAGCAGGAACCGGGAAACGGCAACGCTGCGGTGAGGAACAAGCCGCAAAAAAAGCCCCGAGGTAGCATTTTATCAAAACCTCTAAAGACTTCAAGATTGCCGAAAACATCACAGAAACAGTACCCAGGAAAGCTTATCCATCCCCAAAACCGCTGGCAGCTACCGGAACATTGTCATTCGACCCGCTCGTAAAAAGCATCATCAAATGCGAAAGGACGACGGAAGGAACTCTAATCCTGGGCCTGTTTCTAAACGCAAATCGGAGCCAGTTCCGAATTCTAAGGCAAAGCGTGGCAAACTATTAGAACCACCTTCAACCCGCCATCCAAAATGTGCCAGATCCAATGGCTCAACGACCGACTGCGAAAAAGCACGACGAATTCAGTCGAAGGTCTTCGGGCAGGACTTTGGGGAAGGGAGAGGATTGCTTTTCTCCTTCGGGGGGGGCCATAGAAGTCGAGGCCTGGACTGAGGAAGCACGGAAGTCCATCCCCGTGAAGAGCCAGTCCGCAGAAAAGCCCCCGTTCCATCCGGGGACCTAGATGTTCTGGGGAGGGGATCTGAGCCACGAAATGGTCTGGCGATGAAACAAGAAAAGGGTGACCGAAGCAGACAGCAAAATCTATAGAACAAAAAGAGAGATTAGAAAAAATCTTGAAGAAGACTCTTTGCATCGCCAGCCGGTCGAAAGCGATCGACCGCTCACATCTATACCATCTTACGGGAACACGGTACGCTGGAAGCGACGAGGCGTCGCCCAGGTAAACCTCATTTCAGCTTCGGAGAGACTTTACCAAAGGCACACAAGCCCACGTGAGCCGTACCTCAAATAGGTGAGAAGAAACATCAACCATCATCGTACAGCGTTTTGAAGGACGTCTGCCTGGCAATGAATTTCGAAACTGTCCCGAGTTTTTCTTGGACGGTGCGAAGACCTTCACAGAGTGAATGACGAGGTGGAAAGCGATGGAATAGAAACACGCTAAAAAGGAATAATGGGAGCAGATTGGACTCGGGTTCGGCACACCAGCTGAGTCTTACTTCGCTTTAAAGAAGTGAGGATGAGTTAGTAAAGGCGAGAATTAGTGGGCCGAAACACGCGCGAGGAGTCATGGCGACGGAGGTCTGGGTAGGTTAGCGCCAGGAAGGGGGGATGTTGTAGCAAGTGGGAAGCGTAGCGTTTCGCAAAGAAAGAGACCAGGGGGGACGGGAAGGGCGTACGGGGGGGACGAAGCGGTTTGACATAAATAAAACCGTCCGAAATCTGAGAGAGGAGTAAATTGGGCGGATTGGGGGGGGTTTGGAGGGAGAATTCTCGTACCCAAAGTAATGAAAGGAAAAAAGACATCGTGCAGTTAGCCCTCGTCTGGATGGGTTTCTTGATTTGAAAAGACGGACAATGATCGCCGCCTATCAACAGAAACGAAGCGAGGTCATCTCTTCCTAACGCTTGTCCGGAGGCACTTTTCAATAAAAGGAGGGTCTGGATGTGGGATTGATGACAGGGGAATCAGGGGGTCGAGAAGGTGAACTTCTTCTGCTCGGAAAAAGATTCTTTCATGAAGGATAGAAAGGGTCTGGGTGTGGCGGGAAAAGGTGTCTTCTTGTCCTTGAAACGTCACGTAAAAGAGGAGAACGCAAGGAAAAACAAGCCTTCTGTGAACCAGAGTAAGATTGCGGAGAAAAGAGAGAGGGGGGGAGCGGGCTGTGCCAATTGGGGATTTGAAAACAAAGAGCGGCTAACGGGGGGGGTTGGGAAGACTCTTTGCTGAAAGAAAGCTATCGCGACAATTACAACCGGTGTTGGGGTCCCCCTGCATAAAAAAACCAACAGGGGAGGGGAGCTGATATTTTTGTTGTTATCTGGTCCGGGAGGAGGGATATCGAGGAGAGAAAAGGGTCGACCAAAAGGAGTATTCGTTCTTACATAAGAGGGAAATGAAAGAGAGAGGGAAGGAAGGGTGGGAACTGTAAAGTATAACTTGAAGGAGGGAGGAAAAAGACAAAAACCTTCCGTTACGTCATACAAGGGGACAAAAAAAAGAGGGAAAGGAAGTTAAGTTTTCATTGAGTCAGAGGATGAGGAGCAATGTGGGGTGGGGGACAAGAAAGGGAAAATTCAACCTCTCACCCTCTCCCCGTCAGAACGAGGGAGGAATGGGGGTGCTCGGGTGCCTCCCCTGTCTTGGGAATGTGGCGTGGGGGGGGGGGAGGGTTAGGAAAAAAGGGGGAAATAAGCAATGGGAGGGGAAAGAGCGAAGGCCTTGTGGATAATCAAACAAGGAGAGAGAGGGAGAATGAAACGAAAAAAGGCACACTGCAGAAAGATTAATAGGAGGGTAACTTAAGGTATAGGGGGGAGGACTGGGAGTCATGCAATAAGGAGAGGGAAGCTCATCTGTAAAGGGGACCTATTGGGGTTGAAAGAGGGTAGAGGGAAAAAAAAAAAAAAGACGAGGGAGGGGGGGAAGGGGGGAAAAATGGGATGGGGAATTCAGGGCTAAAATCCGGAAGCGGAAAAGGTACACCTAAAGGAAAGGAACACAGAGAGGTCCTAGTTAGAAAGAGTGCCTGTGGATTCGCTGCAGCTTCTGAGAAAGGACGGGGAGGGGGAAGACAAGGGGGGGGAAAAATTTAACGAAGGCTAGGAACTGGTTGAAGAGAGAAAAAAAAACAATGGGAGGGAGGAAAAAGAGGGGGAAAGGCACCAAGGAAGCGGCCTGTGTCTGGAAAAGATTTCACTGCTCGCCGTGAAGAAGAAATAGGAAGGGGAAGAAATGCAAAGAAAAGAAGAGTTCGACCGGGGGGACGCCCCACTCTGCGGGTAAGTAGGGGAGGTGGGTAAGGGGGAAAAACACACGATCACAAACCCCAATAGGTTTGCTTTCTCGGGAAAGAAAGGGTGGGGGGGGGGGGGGGTGGGGTGGGGGGGGGGGGGGGGGTTGGGTGGGGGGGGGGGGGGGTGGGGGGGGGGGGGGGTGGGGGGGTGGGGGGGTGTTTTGGGTTGGGTTGTGGGGGGGTTGGTGGTGGGGGGGGGGGGGGGGGGGGTGTGGGTGGTTTGGGGGGGGGTGGGTGGGGGGGGGGTTTGGGGGGGGTGTGGGGTTTGGGTGGGGGGTTTTGTGGGGTTTGGTTGGGGGGGGGGGGGGGGGGGGGGGGGGGGGTGGGTGGTTTTGGGTTGGAGGTGGGGTTGGAGGGGTTTGGTTAAAAAGAAAAAACAACCCATGGGTGTGTTTTTGGGGTGGGTTTGGGGGGGGGGGGGTTTGGGGTATGTGTGGGGGTGGGTTTTGGGGGTGGGTTTTGTTGTGGGGAAAAAGATCACAACATAATAAAAGAATCTGAGTGCGAAAAATATCATATTCCAAGTTCGTGGTACCCTTACAGAGGAAGGAATGAGAAAAATGGAAATAACCTAACTAGGAAGACATAATTCATTCTCCTTCGGGTAGTCAGGGAGGAGACGGGGGGGGACCTGAGTACAACTTCAATCTCTACAGAAGAAAGAGGGTTGATGAGAGGGTTGACCTAATGCCCCAGACATCACCCGCTAAATGGGGAAAGGGAGGACTCTTTACGACGAAGGAGAAGGGCGGGCGGGAGTCATTGAATGGGGGTTTGTCACCACCGGGGGGGGGGGAAAAAAGTCTACCGCACTTAAAAAGGAATGCTAACGATGGGGTTGGTTAAAAAAATAAAAAGTTGAAGGGGGGGGGGTTGGGAACCACTCGACCGGAAGGAATTCCTTGCAAACTGAAAGGTCTTGAAGAGGGGAGGGGGGAGAACTTCACGGATCATTCTCGTCGTTCAGGGAAAAGGGCACGATCAACTTACGACAACACGCTCAGAAAACAATCGAGCGAAGGAAAAGGGGGGTTTGTGAGAAGACCGTTGACATGCTAAAACACAGGTTTCCAGGTGGGGAGGGGAAGGACATTAAGGAAAAGAGAAAAAAAACCCACCCACAGCGATGTGTTGAAAACAACAAAGAATGGGCTAAAAAGACCCCATCGATTTGACAAGATCCTATCCTCGCCTGGGGAAATAGGGAAGTGAGGAGGAGGAGTCCAGCGAGACGATCTGTACGGCACGGGTCGAGGAAGAACCACCAGAGGAAAACACCTACCCAAAAAAATCTTCGAAAAAAACAGCAGACGGTTCGCAGAAATCCCGGGGGGGAAACAAGGTGCCATAATAAACAAGCAAGAAAGACAAAAAGTCATGTCCCTTTGCCAGAAAAATACAGATGGCGCTCGTGGCTGACTGCACTCCGAAAGAAATGGCTGAAAAAAAAGCACACCAATAATAAGAGATCAAACCAACAAAGTGAGGAGGGCAGCAGTGGGGGGGTGGGCATCTCACGGCAAAGAAAAAGCAAAAAGCAAAAGTTCCAGGGGGGATCTCGAGGCCGGCAGTGGCAAAGGGGCAGTTGTGGGAAAGAGAGCCGCAACACGCCCGCCCGCAGGCGAGTTGAGAAAAAAAGCGTACTGGGAAAAACATAGACTGGGAAAAAAGAAAAACCAGCCGTACGACGACCCGCTGCAGCGTGACCGGGAAACACTTAAGGAAACCGCCTCTTCAACCTCACATCACTGCGAACAGCGATCATGCTTCTAGCAAAAAAAAAGGGTCACTGTTCAAAAACGCGAAGCCTGCTCGGCCGGGGGGGGAGGGCCGAAATCATCGGCAGAGAGCTCGGAGGAGTGTCAAAAGAGCCATCACCCCAAAAAAAAACCACCAGGGGTGAAGGCATTTAATCCATCTCACTCGACGATGATACCGTAGGGGCCGGGTATTAAAAGCACCACTTTCGATTGCGGTCCCAATGGAAAAAAAATTGATGCGTCAAATCAACTTTAAAAAAGAAGATAACTCACGAAAAAGGAACTCCAGCCCAGTCGGCGGCAAGCGGGAGGGACCCAGGTCCGCAAGTAAGGGCAAGAAAAAGAAATTCCGCTTTCGGAGGTCGCGATCGACACCAACACCGGGCTGGAATATAAGGAACATCTAAAGGAAGGGGAAGGGACCAAAACGTCTTAAAAGAAAGAAGTGCGCGGCGGCGTTCCACCTCTTTGGCTCGAAAAAAAGTGGAACCAGATTGTGGTGTGCGTAAAACCCAGCAACAGCGGAAGGTGACCGCAACGGACTACGAGGAGGCTTCGAAAAAATTTAAAAAGGAAAACTCAGCAGAACGCTCTGGAAAAGAAAAAAGAAAACGCAGCCCAGACCGGCGCAGAAAGCACATAGATCCGATCGAGGTGAAAAAGGTGCCTCGGACTCTTGCGTTTCCATGAGAAAAAGAGACGTGGAGCGGTGTGCCGGGGTTATCAGGATCTTATGACCACTGCTTCAGCGGTGGACGATGAGGGAAATCGAATACGCGACATATCGCTGCGAACAGGCACCAAGGGAAGTAACATGCGAGAGCATTGATGAGGGGGAAAGTACGAGGACAAAGAAGGCAAGTGAGGCCGTCCAGTAGGCAGGGAACTTTGGGCCTGGGGCGACATAGGTGGATGTTGAATACGCCGCGTAACCCCATTCCGACGATGGAGCCGGAGTGGGGTTGCAGAGTTCAAAAGCTCTCCTGGTCAAAAGAGTAACAAAAAGCTGCGGAGATCTACCAGAATGATGATGGCGATCGGCGCCGGCTATCCCCCGGACCCCTTTTGGCGCGTTCAATTAGGGGGGAAGGTGCGGGGTTCACGCTATCGCGCGAGCGGCCAAGCAACGCACGCTTTCCACTAACGGCGCACTGGAACGGACGGCATGTCACCTCAACTGAGTTCTTTAAAAGGGTTTGCAACAGGATGGAAAGACCGTGACACGAGTTGGTTTCACTATTCTGAACGCGACAGTGGCGGGGGTGTGGAGAAGTGTCTGCTGAGTGGTCCTTTGCAATCAGGCCGAAAAACGACGCCTCAGAAATGAAAAAAAAAGGACGTAAAGACAAAGGAGTCCGGCCGGATGACCCAGCGGCTTGTTCTGCGTTTCGCAAGAAAAGACCTTCAGGAGGGTTGGAAAAAGACAATCGGAGGAATGGGGGGGTCCTTTACAAGGTCAGCGAAGGCGGCAAATGGGCCACCTGATATTTGAGAAGAGGGGGACGTACAACAAAAAAGTGAATGGAAAAAGGGTCGGTGATCGTTGAAAATGGAAAGTTCAGATCGCTTTCTTACATGTCAAACAGAAAAATGGAAACTACTCATCTCGTACCAGGCCTAGAAAGAAGTTTGAAAAAAAGTATCGAACGTCTGCTTTCGAAGAAACCAAAACACTCAACGTTCGTCCCAGCGTCGCACCATAGTATGTTCCGTGATGAAGCGTAACTCCTTGGAGGGGGGCAAACAATGAATGAACAGGGAGAAGATCCACTAAGTAGGTTTGTCAAGGCCCGAGGAATTTGAGCGCGGTTGAACTGAACGAAGATCCGGACTTGAATTCATGGGGAAGCTTGAAGTAATTTCCGGGAAAAAACGCGCTCTTCAACTGGCTACCAGTTCACACAGCGCGACGTGAAGGATCTCAAAACGTTCAGAAGTGGCCAATCATCTCGCCTGGCAGGGGAAGCGTTTTTAGGATAGGGTCGACAACGACACTGAGAAGACGGGATGTCTCAAAAAGCTCGTACTTTACAAGAAAGGACTTACCATCATAAGCGGACGGGACCACTGGGTGCGTGAATTCACAGGTTATCAGGCAGGCATCGGCCCGTTGCTTTTGAGCGTGTTAACTGAAGGGAAATACATGGGGATAAAGCATTGTTAGAGAGAGAAACATCGCTCGGCCTTTCGTGCAATTAAAAAGGCTGGAAGAGCAAAATTTGACGAAAAAGGACAGGCCATGAACCTAAAGAAAGGGCAAGCTTCAGAGGAACCTGTAGGTGAGGTGGGGGAGGGTCTGGGGGGTGTAAAGGAGAAGCTGGAACACGGAAAAAAGCACGCACTTGTTTGGAAGAGTATGGGAACAAAAGGACGTGTACCCTTGTCAAGTCTGATCGCCACTGATAAATGGCGGGAGCCAGAGAATAAAGGGGTACAGTAAGAGAGTACCTGGGGTCTCTGACAACGGAAAGGATGGGAACGGAATCGGGGGGAAAATTCACAGAATTCGCCGGACATACCCTCTAAAATGACAAGGGAGGGAGGTGCGACCAAAAGAGGGGGAGAAGTAGGGGTTAAATCTTTGAGACTTTCCAGGCAATGTTTTTGAAAAAAGGGGAAAAAGAAGCAGAAGCGAAAAGGTAAACATGACTGGGGCTAACTATGGGGAGACACTGTTGACAACGTTGAAAATGGGGTGGGGGAGGTAAACGCGACGGTGCAAGGGGAAGTGGCATGCTTTTTCATAGAGGCCGAAAACTTGCATTAGGGACAGGAGGAAAGTCAAAGCAAGAGCGGCAAAGACAAGGACAACGAGCAGCAATCGAACAGTGTGTCCCGACCCGTTACAGGAAAGGAAAAAAACAGGGGGGGGGGATTCGAAGGAGAGAAAGGAAGGACAAGAGGGACACCCACAGCGATGTGTTTGGGGACAAGAAAAGAAGGCTGGAAATAACAAGAGTCGTGCGCCCAGAAAACAAAACTTGGGGTCATATAGGGAAGCCATAGGAGTGAGCCTTGCGGGATGCTTCAGTCATGAGGTCCATATATTAAAAAACAGGGTGACAAAATGAGAAGACACAAGAAACTATGGCATACAGCTTTCAAAGTCTCTCTGGGAAAAGGGGGGAAAAGGTTCTCAAGACACCACAAAGCCAGCAAGGGGACGGCGGCCAGGCAGCGAAGTAATTAATAGAAAGTCAGCTGAGGATGGTACGGACTCGATCCGGAGGAGACAAAAAACTCCAGGGAACAAAAAGAGATCCAAAGAAAGAAAGAAAAGGGGAAAGTGTCTGGTACGAGCGCTGGGCGAAAAGCGAAATCCAGAAGAAAGTTAAGAACTCGAGATTTCTGCGTTGGGGGAAAAGGAAAGAAGAATAGTACCAAAAAACGCCGGTAAAAGCAGGGTAGTCTCAATGGGCAAGACTAGTTCTTAAAAGAAAAAAAAAAAAAAAAAAAAAAAAAAAAGAAAAAAAAAAATAAAAGAAAGACGGAAAGGAACACCTTAGCACAGAAGAACCCTCTTGGCATCGGTACTACATTGAGCCCGTAGAAAAAACTAGCCCTAGGAGCCGATACTGTCCTGTAAATCCTAAAAAAGGTGACAATGGAGAAGAGAAAAGCTGTCGCGACGGAAATTAGATTCCTGAGATAGAAGAGGTTGGAGAGGCCGATAACCAGGACGCGCAAAAGAGGGTAATCTGAGAGAGAGGAGGGAAAAAACGAGACAAGGGACGTTTCGTGCTGAGGAACAGATCAGGATGAGAATTTGGGGGAGGTCCGGAAAGGATTGTTTCCTTGGGTAAAGAGGAGAGGGGCCGAGGGAGGAAGGAGAAAACTTGAAATTACAAAAGGAGGCGGAGGAAAAGCTGAACGCCTTTTCCATTGGTCCCCATCCCACGTCGCGGGCACGATTACAAAAGGGGGGAAAACCTGGCTTGAAGAGGATTAACTCCGGGGCTGAAACCCAAAAAGGAGGAAAGAAAAGAATTAAAGGCAGGGACGGAACGAGTCTTGGGGGGCCAATCCATTGGGGGGGGATAGCACTAAAAGGGGGGCTAAGAGGAATGTCTTCAAAATGGGGAACTGTAAAAAGGGAAGGGGGGGACAACATAAGGGGGGGCGCAGCATCCTTGAGGGATGGGTCCGACTTCCGCAAGAAGGAAGCAGAGGAAAGAATAAGCGAGGCAAAAGCAAGGTCTAGTACCTTCAATCCGAGAGGTGAACTAATAAAAAAAGTCACATCGCGCTGGTTTACGCGTTTCGGGAGGAAGTGCCGGTCTGCACATATGGCGGGTGAAGGGGGGAAGAGGAATCTGAAGGAGTGCCTATTTCGGCGATGAAAGAAATCAAGGTACCCGGGAAGGGAGCATGAGTTTTCAGGTAAAAAGTAACCAGAGGGAGGGGTCATCATTACAGGGTGGAAAAGGAGGGGAGGCTAAAAAGTAGCGGGGGTCGACATGCAATGGATGATCGCCAACTTGGGATGGGAAGGAGGACTCTGTTATTGTGGGGTTGAGGTCTGGAGGGGGGGATCACAAAGGAGAAAGCTTGAGAAGGTAATTAAATGGGGAGAAAAATCTAAACGGGAGGGCTAGAGCGTGAGAAGGGATTGTATTGGGGGGAGACTGTCGAAGGCCTCAAAAGGAGGAGCGAGTCGAGCCAATCACGTTGAGGGGAGGTGGACAGTGAGGGGAGGGGGGGAGGAACCGTCTGAGGGGGGAGAGGAATATCCTGTCCTCAACAAGAGAGTTCCTCAAGGGTTTGAGGCTAACACAGAAAGGAGAAAAATCGATGGAGAAGGGGGGTGCTTATGGGAAAACAGTTGATGGAAACCTGAAAAGAGGCGGATCAGTGTTGAAGAGGATGCTACTGCTACTGATGGGTGTGCGGGTCTAGAGGGGGAAAAAGGTACTTGTCAAGGGAGAAAAAGAGAACGGAGCTCAAATAGCAGAACCTTCCGCAGACGGAAAGAGACAGGTCCAGGTTTGACTCATAGGGATTGGGGGGGGGGGGGGATTGGGCTGCAGCACCTTTTCGGTTTGAGCCAAAAGAGCGGGAGAGGGTTTGGGGGGGAGATCTTGGTCCGAAGGGACTCTCTAGGAAAAAGGGGGGGAATCAAAATTTGGGGGGGGACTGCAATTTCACCAATGTACCATTTGGGTGAGAGAGGTTTGGGGGGGCTGATATTGTCCCAGCGTCTTATGAGGGGGTCAGCTTAAGGAAAAAGGGAAGGGACCTTCGTCAGGAAACTCACAGAAGGAAGGGTGAAATAGCACTCCCAGCTAAACGAAAAAACAAAAAGGGAAAGCAGGTAGAAAGGGAGGAGTGAAAAACAAACCAATCTGGGGAAGGTGAGGAAAGGAGCTGAAGACTTTTCAATGAGGGGGAATGCTGACCAAAACGAGCAGAGAATAAAAGAGGAGGAGCTTCTGCGTTGGTACAACGCCCGACCTGAATGGGGGGGGCATGGAGTAAGGAGGGGAAGGGATCAACATAGATGCAAGATGGGGACAGGGGCAAATTGGCCCTACGGAGAGGCACGTAAGTAGAAGGAAAAGGCCGAAGGAGAAAAAGAGAGTTATCAGGTCAGTCGCTTAGTAATTCGCCGGCGGAGAAATAGTGGGGACCAGAAAAAGAGTGCATATGTCTGCAAAAGAAGCGGACGTGGGGAGGAGGGGGGATGGTTGTGCTCCAGAATCTCTGGAAGGGGAAAAACGTAAATGCTAAAAGGCGCGAACAGAGGGAGGGTATGTAAAGGGTGACTTGGTCAGGCTCGAAAGGGGGGGCGGGGTTTCGCCGGGAAAAAAGTTAAGCAGGGGCGACTGGACAAACAAACAACGGAGGGGGAAGTCTCACAAATCGGCCGGGGGTGAAGGGGAGACAAGGGGGACAGGAAAAAGAACACGGATCCAGTTATAAGGGAACATCCATCTGCAAAATTGGAAGCGGTCCCTGACGGGTCTGGGAAAAAAGGACATAAAATTAGGGGAATAGGACAACTTCAAATCATCACCGAAGAGGGTTGGGAGAGGGGGAAATTGTCAATGAGTCCAATTCAAAGAGGGAGACGAGTAAAGGAGGGAAAAAAGGGATCCCTGGTAGGGGGTGGAAAAGATGGAAGGGGAAGAAAAAAGGGGGGGGGGGATTGGGGGGACAAAAACTGGGGGGGGTGGGTAGGTGGGGCAAACGGATTGGCACTACCTGTGTTGTGGGTGGGGGGGCCAGGTACGGGGGACCAAAAAACCTGTGGGTTGCTCCAAAACGCCCAGCTGAATGTTGTAAACCAGGGGGATAACACCCTTAACACCTAACGGTGTAACCGCACGAGGTGAAAACAGGTAGTTGTGGTCATTCTACAGTAGTAATCGTTAAGCGCAAATGGGTCAGGGAAAGGCATCATGGGAAAGGGACCGAAGAGGACAAAGGGGGGCCGGAAGGGGGGGGGGGGGGCCGGGGGGTTTGGTTGTGGTGGGGGGGGGTTAAGAGGGAAGAGAAGATTTATCAGGTTCAATTACCACTCACCCGGAAGAAACCACGACAAATCGAACTGTACCAACGAAAGAAAGAGAAGAGGGTCTAGGAGGCGGACTTGAAGATCCAGTTTGACCCCCCTTAGATCAATCAAAATGAAAATGAGAAAAAAAAAACGAAGGGGGGGGGTCCCTACGAAAGGGGGGGAACCGGTTTGTTGGTTCTTGGAGGATCGTTTACATTCATAGGAAGCAGACTCATTACGAAAATAAATGCCTGAGGGAGGATGGGACCGAATCGAAGACTCGTAAAGGGATACCAAAAACGAGGCAAAAAGAAAAGGGGGGGGTGCGGCTGCCTTGTGATCATTCAAAAAAACATTGGAGGACAGGAATGCAGAGTAAGAAGGGAAGACTCTCTAAAATCGATATTTGCAAAAGGGAGGAAGAAAACAATGGTGGCCCCTCGTCCGGAACTGGGGACGAAGGAAGGGGAGGGTGAGAAAGGGGGACGCGTATCCTTGCGCATGTCTGGCCGGACAAACTGGTTGAAAAGTACGGGGTCTAGGACAGAATATTGAAAAAAAAAAAAGGCCATACTAAGGGGAAAGGAGAGGAGGAATCCAGTTAGGAAAAAGGGTTCAAGAAACCCCATCCCGACAGAGGGGGGGAGGTCCGTTTCATCCTACTCTTAATAAAGTCAATAGGAAAAGGGGGGGTTGACGCCTCTATAAGGGAGGGAGAACGAAAGAAAAAGAAAAGGTCCATAAAGAGAAAAAAAAAAAGGGGGGGTTATTACTAAGTAGTTTTGGTTGGAGTAGCGCGAATCGAAAGGAGGGCAAGCAGGAATAAAGTGGAGAGATGAGAGACTTCATTCCTACGATTAACTAGTCATGCCGAAACAGGAAAAAAAAAAGAGTAACTTTTGGAAGAATCAAAAGAGAAAAATCGGCAAACATGGTAGGGAATAACCAGACTCGCTAAAACTTTTCAAGACGCAAAACTTTGACTTAGAAGAGGCAAGGCTGTAAGATCAAGATATTAAAAGATCGAAGATTAACGGTTGGTAGGGGGGAAAAAGAGAAGGAACGGGACTAGGAAAGAGGGAGTGGGGGCAAAATACTGAAGTCTAAACTAGCTTTTTCATAAATAAAAAAAACCGGCCACAGGGACATCGGCAACGAGGAGAGAAAGATGTCCGGTCAGGGTGGCGACGATATCGGATAAGGACGGGTAATTAATCAAGGATGAAGACTGGCTGACTCCTTCGTCCAAAAAGATCTTAGATTCAACTGCTAAGAAAGCAAAAAATCCCCGGAGGGCGGGAAAAAATCGTAGCTTCCTTAAGTCACAGCTGGGAGATAGACACCACATCTGGCCTGCGGGCGAAATGAAAAGGATGAATAAGAAGAAAGAAGAAAATAGAGAGAAAAAAAAAAATAAGGAGAGAATGAGTCTTCTGAGTCAGCTTGGAAAAAGTTGAACATCAGAAGCAAAGCTTAAGGTGAAGGGACCAGGGCACGGACAGGAAGGGAGAAGCTTCTGACTAAGGAAGGGCGGGGGGTAGAGTTCATTCGACAGACGCTTTAACAAGACAACTCAGCGCTACCTAGGAGGGGCCGAGAACAGCCAAATCAAATCTTAAGAAGGGGGGAGAGAGGGGTTCCATGATCTTGGCTTGGGTAACGTGGCTTGAATTTACTTCGCTAAACGAAAGGGAGGGGATACTAAAAGGAAATGGGGCCGAGGGGAGAACAGGAGAAAAAAAAGAGATTAAGACAGAAAGCGGGAGGACTGAGAAGGGGGAATAAAATTTGTATCATTGGCCTGGAAAAAGAAAACTTGTGAGGTCTGTTGAAGGGAGGGTCAAAAGGCAAGCTGTTGCCCGGAAGGGAGGAGAAAACCATGAGAACCAGAGGAGCGTGCAAGCTGGTAAACGTTCACGGTGCCTTAGAAAAAGGAAAGGATTAGAGGATCTTCGGAGGGGAAAGGCCACAAGTTAAGACCGTACAAGAAAAGGAGGAGGGGAGGAAGGTTCTGTACAAGGGTAAAAATAAGAAAGCGTTCCTCTCTGAAGGAACGAAAGAACATTTGGCGCTGTTCTGGGGGGGACCAGGTGGGCCATAAAGGGAGGGACAGCAAGAGACAAGGGGGAAAAGGAAAGTCGAGCTGGTTTTTGGGAGGATGCCGACGACCCGTTGGGGTGTACTAGGGGCTGATGGGGTGAAAGGAAAAGAATTCATAAAAACAACGGCGGACGCCGACGGCAGGGAGAAACAAACCGGGCGCGGAGAAATTCGGGGGATTCAAGATCGTCGCGTCGACACAGCCTTTTGCGGGCGGAGAAAACCCTCAAGGCGCTGGTGGGGGGGGGCTAGCGGGGGAAGGAAGGGGAAAGCGAGGAAAATGGGGGCAAACTGTGTACGGCATCAAAGGAAATGAGTTTGCGAAGTTGGTGTGACTGAAGGGGGTAACGGGGTCAGAGGAGGAGCGATGGCTTCTTATCAATGCATAACCTGACATGGCTCAGATCAATGCAGATTCAAACACTGAAGTTCCTAAGTCCGCAAAACCAAAAACAGAAAGTCGAAAATGGAGGGTACAGAAAGACGTTATGGGTTGCATAAAATGAAAGTGGCAACGGATGGTATAGGAGTCAAAGAAAATCATAAAAAGAAGGATGCGGGTGGAAGAGCCTCCCTGGCGTTGAGGGCAAAATTAGTAAAAACGATCAAGTATCACGAAGGGGAACGGGAAGGAAGGGAGCAAAAAGAGGGGCACTGGACTGGAAAAGCATCGAGAATACTGCAACAAGGGTAGCATGGTCGGGACTAACATCTCTTAAAATCGAAGCGAATAGCGTGGGGGAAAGAAGTCCGAAAGGGAGGGAAAACGCAGGAGTAAGGGTGTTTGGGAGAGAATAAATGGGGGGGGAAAAACTCAAAGAAAGAGGAGCCACCTCGAGTGCCGCTTCGGCGCAAAAGCGGCATGGGGAAACGAAACGGCGAGGGTCAGGCCCTGTAAGGGAAAAACAAAAGGCCGAGAGGCTCAACAAAAGAGGAAAAGAGAAAGCAAAAGTCGCAAATGAAAGCTGAAAGAACCGAAGGAGAAAGGGAAGAATGCAAAAGATGGCGAAGAAGCTGCAAAAGTGAGGTAAGTACGGAAGGTGTACATCAGCCTTAGGGTCCACTACGTCGTTTGTACATATGGGAAACCACGCTATTCGGGGGAAAAGGAAAGAGGCGAGAAGGGGGGGACAAAAAACCACCAAACACTGATATCCTGTATCACATTCAAAGCGCGCCGTGAACAGGGGGGAGGCTGAACGGAAAAAGGGACCTCAATGCACCGAAAAGGAGATGGACCGAGAGGGGAACAGGGTAAACGAAAGAATCAACCCAGAATCAAGATGCTCCACGCATAGCAGGAGAGGCGCGTTGAAGTACAATTGACCGCAACAGGCGCATAAGCAGAAAAAACGGGCATGAAGAAGGCTAAGGGGGGTTGTCACAAACGTGAAGTGTTGGTGGTGGGCAACTGAGGGGATGCCTTATTCAGTTCTAGCTCAACTCCCGTCATAAACGAAGTTGAAAACAGGTCTATGATCGAAACGACGCAGAAAGAAAAAAAACCAACCGAGTAGTCCTGTGGGAAGAACGCACGCACGCAGGATCCGCTCGAACCTAAATAAACCACCAAATGGTTGCAAGGCGTGGAACACCGAGAAAAATCCGATCGTGGCCGCAACGCCTGGAGAAAAAAAGGGTTCGACTTCGGAAGTCCCGGGGGGCTTTAAAGGGTCTTCTGAAAGGAAACTAAAAAAAAAAAAAGAGACACCAACAGCCAAAAAAGGGGGGGAGAGCGAATGCCAAGCAGACGCCGTTCACAAAAAGGGAGAAACAGGAATCAACTTGAGCAAATGTTCTATATAAAAACTAGTCACCAGAAACGGAGCATACCAAAAAAAACGCTGTAAAAAGGGGGCCTAAGAAACGCTGCAAGGGGAAGACAGGCAGGAAAAACGAGATCATGACCTGCACCTCAACAACCTCCATTAAGCAAAGGAACACTCAAACGGTAAGGGGACCACGGGTGAGCCAAGAAAAGGAGGAACTAACAAATGGTGTAGCTAAGAAGGGCTAGCAGGGGGGGGGGGTGTGAAAGTTTCGAGGGCAAAACGGAGAAAAGAGGGAAGCCCGCCCGCTGGGCGGGGTAAAGTGGCAGGAAGAAAAAAAACAGATGTCGCATGAACAAAAGCCGTATGGCACAACCGCGAAAATGGCAGCGAAGGAAAAATCAATTGATGAAACCAGAGGGGTAACTGAAAAAAAAACTAGAAGGTTCTCTTCAGACTGTCTCCAGGGGAAAATCGCGGGTGGGGGGGGGGGGAAAACCAAAAAAAGGAATTTTTTTCGGATGGAAAGTACATATCTAAAAAAGAAGGCAGCTGTGAATAACTCCGAACCCAGGAAACATAAAAAATTAAACCGGCGACTAAGAAAATCTACGAGGTCAGCGATTCGGCACCGAGAGATAAGTTTTCATGGACTGCGACGGCTTCTTTCGAGTTCTTGTGTCGCAGGAGATCGGCATATTACATAAGAAACGCTCCCGTCTTCGAAGGGCATTCCTTCCTTTCATGGAAAGGTCAATGAATTGTCGTCGGTCGCGATCAAGGACACGGCTGCGGAAAAGGGGACGAAACTCCTACAACAGTCTCTCTCTCAAACAAACAAACACTATATAATTCTCTAGAGGCAGGCGGGACGTCATCCGCTTGGGCTCCCCAGGGCTTGTTTAGGGGGCATACCGGCACCAGGCATACGCTTGAAGGGCGCGCTTCGCCAAAAAGGGGAGGGTCGCAAAGGGTCTGGCGGTCAACGAGATGCTTGCATCATACGCCTGCTCAACATCATCCGATTCGAAGAAAAACAATCGTAAACTCTTTGGGGAAAGGAAGTTTTGGCGACAGGGTGGAGGAGGGAGGGTTCGGAAGGCTGAAAACTCTTGTTCACGATGACGAGGATCCGAGATGCTTTCAAAAACTGTTGAAAGAGTAGATCGCGGGGGAGGGTTCATTGACCGAGTCCGTGAAGATTAATTTTAAAAATTCAAGTGAGTCTGGGGGGAATAAAAAATGCCTGTGAGCGATCGAGGGGGGCAATTAAAGAGGAAGGTGCTTACAAAAACAGGAGACGCGGCGGGAATGCTGCAAAAAGGGGTGTCAAAAGAAAAGTGGAGAAAAGAGTTATCAGCTCAAAATTTGAAGGGGACGAGCCGCGCAAGAAAAGCCCGCCACTGGAGCGCTGCCCGAAAAACCCTTCTTACAATAACGCGATTGGGAAAAGGTTGCGGCATGATCGCACGCCGTCCACAAAGAGTTCCCTCCTAAAACATAAGGGAGGGGTACTGCTGGTGGATGAAGAAAGTTGGACAGGGATTTCGAAAATGCTGCTTGAGGGGGAGCAAAAAGTCGTCTGGGGGTGGCTTTTCGTTTCGAGAGTTCGACTAACAGGAAGAATAGGGCGCCCGAAAAAAAAAAGTGACCCGAACGTCCAAAAACAGAGGTCGGTTGAAAAAATTCACGAGCTGATGTCGAGGTACGCCGGGGATAAAGGGGGCCATCGAGGCAGGGTGGGGTATGAACGGCCTCGCAAGGACAATTGCATCAACTTTGGGGGTAAGAAACAGGTCCGAAAAACCAATGCTGGGGGCTGATAGGGGGGGGGGGAAGGCGTCGGAAACGATGTCATGATCAGGCAGAAGACTGCTGATGCCTCCTGGACTAACACTCAGTATTCAGAGGTTGACCCCGTGCAAAGATGAAACAAAACAACGACAACAAGAGAAGCAAAGCGTCAGGGAAAACATCTTTAGCATTCAGTGAAGTGTCGACACGTTTGGCGGAACAAAAATAAGGCAAAAAGAGAAGAGGGAAACCCTCTGAGCGAAAAAACGTTGGCCCGCCGAAGAAGATTGGTGAGGATGGATTCTGGAAAGGGCCCTATTTATTTCACCGTCGAATGGTAGAAAAATTTGGACCCCTCCGTGCAAAAAGGGGAACCTGAGAAGGGCGCGATCGATGATATCAAAGGAAAGGATTCAGTGTGGAGGGGAGGGATTCGACACCGGCTAAAGCTCTACAGCACGAAGCGGGTTCCATGATAGTCCAAAGACTGATGGCGGGAGGAGATCAAAAGCAGAACACCACAAAAAGAGAGTGCAGCTTCGGAGATAGGGGAGATGGAAGTGAGCAAGGAAGCGAACGAAGTTCAGTGCCCGTGTTACCGGTCCTACAAAGACTACTGGGGTACAAACAAACTGAGGAAAAATCAACAAGGAGAGCTTTTTCACTGCAAGGTAACAGCCAGGAGAAAAAACTTCAGAAAAAACCCACAAAAAAAAAGAATCACGTATTGGTGTTCATCTTTTGTCGGGGAAGGCTAAACGAATCTAAGGGGGGAACTGAACAGAAACTCACAAACAGGAATATGTACCAAAGAAAAGTGTAAAACGAGAGAAAGTGTCGGGAAAACTCTACACTTAAGAACCGATTGCTAAGGGGAATTGGCAAGTTGAAAGAAAGGAAGAAACGCATTCCGCGTCCAAGAGCGACAACGCCGAAGGAATATGGACGGCCAAGAAAAAACCTCGCGCAATTGGAGGCGGCGACAAACAAACATAGGTATTCGCGGTTAAAAAAATTGGGGAAAACCCTCCAAAAAAGACGAAGCATTCACCATTAGGAGAAGGGGTTTGTAACTGTAACTTGGGAAGGGGTTTTACGTATACTGAAGCAAAGTCCTGGGAAAAAAAGGTGGAATCATCTCGGAAGGAGGGAAGAATCAAGTCGTTCAGGGTCATTATCAAAAGATAAACTCCTACCAACTTAACAACCAACCTCTTCTAGAAGGTTGGTTGGGAAGGAAAAATGGGGGAAGAATGGGGAATCCGCATTCCCAGTCCCATATAGAAAAAAAATAAAACGAGGGGGCCACAACAGAGAAGAAACAACAGCGAATGTAGAAAGCCTTACGCCGGAGGGAGGCGTGTGGAAGGAGTCGAGGTTTCGATAGACTCTTTTCGAAAATCACAGGAGAGAAAGGAACAGAAACAAACAAATTTTCGGGAGGGCATGCAAAAAAAACATAAAACGCCGTAATGCGGGTCAAGGTATGTCCATGCACCGACCGTTGGTAAACAGAGAGTGTCTCCGAAAAAAGGGGGAGGAAGGCATATGAAGGTATGCGTTTGGGAGCCTGAAAACTAAAAATTCAAGAAGCCCTCTAACTTTCTCATTGAAACTTATGGCGACCGAAAACTCAAAAGAAAAAAAAGCGCATCAATCAGCAGTGGGAAGAACGCGACAGGAGTTTTTCGCGCAGTTGAGACATCCCCGCAAAGGCCAGCGTCTACTCTGTAAAGCCTAAAAAAAAAAAAAGAAACAGGGGATTTCGCAAAGGAACCCAGAAGCCTAGGAAAAAAACCGCGGTTTCATCGTGCCGGCCAACTGCACCGGGGCCGAACTATAGTCCAGGTTCATCAATAAAAGCAGAGTCTGCTGGGGGAAACGCGCATGATGCTCGCCGGATTAAAACGAGAGAAATCTCTGGGGGTTAGGAGTGGGGGGTTCAGAGGTGTCACCAAAAAAACCATACCCTCCAGAGTGTAGGGAAGGGGCCGCCGCAAAGACTTCGAAACGACTATAGAAAGGAGGGTTAACGCAATCTCTTATTTTTCCACTGGAAGAGTCTGGTTCGGGGTTCGTCAGAGAAAAGGGGGAAGAGAATGGCGGAAACGGACGAGGAAGAAGTGCTGGAGTCCTCCTTCACCCCAAGGTTCGGACGACAAAAACGCTTGTCCAAAAAGGTTATGATGACGAAAAAAAAAAAAATCAAACGGAGGAAAAGTCATCCAGTCGTCACGCGTGAAAGCACAGGGTTGTCCCAGCGGCGCGAACCTCATCTTGGAAAGAACAGACGGATTGCTGGAAACCGCCCGAAAAATTCTAGGTCAGCATTGGGGAAGGAGAAGGGAGGGACAAGAGCGCGAAGAACCAGAGCCCATCCAGAAAATCGAACAGCCTACAGCCAGAGGGAAAAGGGTTTCGCATCGTCGCCGTCTTTGGGGACCAATTCTTCTTGTGAGATCTGAGGGAGGGGGGAACAAAACGGGCGGAAGGGGAGAGGGACGATTAATCGGATCCAATTTAAGAACGCTAACCATTCTTATCAATGATCAGCGTCAGTGATTATGTGAGAGAAATGATTTAGGCTGGAGAAACGAAAAAAGCGTCGGTCAAGTGGCGAAGAGATGGTCACCGTGAAGGGGAAAAGAGATTGGCTTAAATCGTGGTTACAGGTGCCTGCGTACCAGGAAAGGGGAAAAGGGACAAGGGAGGAAGAAAAGCGTTTTCCACAAAACATCTGCTCGCGTCGAGAAAGGGATTATTGCTGGCTCTCCTCTTCAAGAGACCATAACTAAAAAAGAGACTTCAAATCAGAACAACGTTTCTTGAAGGGGCGGAGGTCGACTTGCCTGAGGAACAGAGCTCTGAGAAGATTCTAAGAGTGGGACGTGCCCCGTACTGCTCGCCTGGCCTGGTGGGGGCAAGTATGGAGAAAAAAAAAGGTGAACGAGAAAAAAAAAGGGTTTAACTATTCTGGAGAAGACGCGGTCTGGTTTTCTGTCTAAGCTGGGGGAACGCTGTACCTAAAAAGAAAGTAACGAAGAAAGAAGTAGCCAAAAGGAAAGAAGGCAAGCGCGGCAGTCCGGCAGCCTTGGCTACACAAAATCTGGGTCGAGAGGGGCTCACATCCTGTATCTGGGGTGAAAACACATCGTGGGAGATGTTTGGGGGGAAGAAGAAACGGGCCTGACGGAAAAAGAGCTATAGCGCAATGGGAAAGACGGGTGTGGTGGAATGGGGTTGGGACGTCCGGAAACCACAAAGTGTGGCTCGGTGGGTTGGAGGATGGGGGTGGTGGAGGGGAGGGGGAGGCATGGAGTCCGACCTGAAAACGGCAATGCCGAAAAACCATGCAGCAAAAGGTAGGTAACGGAAATTAAAGGCCACATACGACAACTGGAGGATCGCTGGAAAAAAAAAGAGGGAAATTTAAAGTTTGGAGGCGGCGGATCGCCAGGGGAAAAAATGCTTTATTCACAAAAGTGAGGAATACTATAGCGGGTCAGGGGGGTAAAAACAAGGCTTTTAAAAAAGGGGAATGGCTGCGGTGGTGTCTGGAACGATCCCATGGATCGTCCAGAAGCACCCGTTGTAGGGGAAGGTCACATGTCGAAAGGTCGAGGCACTGCTAAGTTCAGACAGAGGGAGGCTGGATCCCTGCGAGGGGATTAGAATCCTTGAAAACGATCTGGACCGAATCTCGGTGAAAAAAAAAGGACTACAAACGTTGGATGAAAGAAGTTCAGCGAAGAAGCTCTGACGACCCGTACGAAAAAACCCAGAAAGCGCGGCCCAACGCGTGAGGGTTACGGGCCTCAGGGTCGGGCTCCAGCCGTTTTCAGCGGTTGGACAAGAGACCTTTGACGCAAAAAAAAAAAAAGGGGAGGAAAAAGTAGACCTTCGAAGGGCAAACGGCGAAAAGGGCATACAGCAAAGTGGCCCTAGCTGAAAAAAGAAGGGTAGAGAACTAGTTCTTGAGAAGGGAGAAAAACCCCTCAGCAACGCCGTCAAAGGAAAGGAACCATTCATATGGGAAGGACCCTCTTGAAATTTTGAAGAACACGGAAAAGTCAAAAGAGGGTGGTCACGTTTCAGAAAACGGTATCAGTGAAAAGAAAGGAGCGAACGAGGGGACTTTGACCCTAAAAAACACCAAGGAGTAAAAACATGTCTTAACCCTTACAAAAAAAGAGATGTCCAGGAAGGGAGCTCTCAGTGAGCTAAATCTTCAGCCTTTTACCAAACGTGCCAACAGTCGAAAAGAGGGAAACAGAAATACGATGGAAAAGACGCGTGGACGAACGTGGGAAGTTGGTGGTTTGAGACAAATTACTTGACAGAAAGGTGGGCTAATCGGCATGTTCGAGG
>Ga0179593_1349064_pt1 | contig 23642 bp, 27 predicted proteins | sample CZODoug2_1_08_16_FD_185931 | JGI IMG/M metagenome (GOLD analysis project Ga0179593, IMG submission 185931) | Vadose zone soil fungal communities from Angelo Coast Range Reserve, California, USA - CZODoug2_1_08_16fungal (PacBio error correction) | ecosystem: Environmental > Terrestrial > Soil >...
GAAGGAAAAAGAAGGCCAGCCACAGATTTCATCAAAAGAAGTCGATCGACAGGATATAAAGAGGGACAAATATTCTGGCGTGAGGAAACGATCATAGGCCGGAGGAGAAAAGTCAAATCTGCGAAAGGCGGCATTCCGAGCCCGATAGAAAAAGGCTGCGTCACAAAGCATCTCTGGGGGGGGGGGAGAAAAAGAGGGAGCAAAATTCGTACAATTGAAATGGCGTTCGATAAATGAGGGTCACCGAGGTTTGTATAAAAACTTCACGCCACCAGGATCTTTCAAAAAAATGGGGGCGGCAAAATAAGGCTCAGGGAAAGGAAAGTAGGGAAGACCTGGTGAGAAGGAGACAGAAGCTAGGTCGGGAGGTCCCTGATAGAACAAAGTATTGGCCACATCATAGAGTGAAGGGAGAAAGGAAAAAAGGGAAGGAAATGGGGTCTGAGAAGCCAACGTTACCGACTGGAAACTTGGGGGAAATGGGTGATGGAAAAAAATGTTTCAAGCTGCCAAATCAACTGAAAGGAAGGGGGAGAAATAGATACAGGAACATGCGGCAAAGGGAGAAAAAAGAAGACTAGCCGGATGGGGTAAGAGGGGGGGAAGGTCACGGCAGACGGCTCTTCCATTCAAGAGAAAAAGGCGCCCGACAACATGAGGAAACATAAATTTTGGCAGGAGCCGCTTGCGCAACAGAAAGCATCGAAGAAGCTTGTACATTGTAAGGGGTGACTTACGGTCAGGAGGAGGGGGGGGTTCACTCAAGAGAGGGAAGGAAAGAGAAGAGGAAAGAAAGTATCGGATCTGTCTACCTATGAAAATAGCTACCTGAAATCTATTGGAGTACGTGCGGAGTTCTCAAGCAAAGGAGGGGGGCGGACCTGGAGGGCAAAAAAAAAAAATACCTGCAATCTGTTGTACCCGTGGAGCGCTTAGGGAGGGGAACCGATTAGGTATGGTAAGGGGAAAAGAAAACAAAACCAGAGAAAAAAGGGGTGAAGGGATGGCCTTACCGGTTTGATCAGGATTCGTCTTCGCAATTGAGGGAAGGGCAAATCTTGTGGGGGGGAGAGGGTAAAAGCGAAAAGGGGGGGAAACCACACTGAACTTTTTGGAAGAGAACTTCGGGATCATCAAGAAAGTGAAGAACGGCCGGAACTTCAAGGGGGAGAAAAACTCCTGGGACCAGGGCAGGGGGAAGGGTCAATCCAAAGTCAAGGTTAAAAAGGAACAGAAGAGGAGATACGAAACTTTCGCTTGGGGCTGTTTAGGATCAAGAGAAGCGAAAACGCCCAATACTTGTGCGGGGAGAGAAAAGAGGTATAGGTCGAAAAGTCTTCTCACCTTGTCTTAAACACGGCCCCATTAGGAAGCGGGGGGGAAATAGCTTACCCGAGAGCAGTCCCGAGTTGTTTCCAAGAAAGTCTGAAGCCCTGCGGTGATCTCGCCGGGATGGACGGGTGAAAGAAGAAAGTGAAGACAGATTCTTGATGTGCCCTGGAGGTTTCAAGAAACGGCAATGATTCAGAAGGGGGGGAAGAAAGAAGGAGAAGGAACTCTTACTAGGGGGTGAACAAGGCAGACCAGATTTGTCACCGAAGTCGAAAACGGTTCTCTGCGGCATCCGGGTGAACCCAAAGAAAAGAGGGAAGGGAGAAGGGAAGAAGAGAAGGGGACCAGCCTCTTGCCCCAGGCGAAAGCTCGACCCAAAAGGCGAAGCCACGGTCTTTGCTGACTGGCGGATTCGAAAGACCCCAACAGAACGGGGTAGAAAGGGGAGAAAAAGGAGAAAACAGAGAGAGAAGGGGGCTATTCGTGGGGACGGGAGAAGAGGGGCGTTATCTTGTCGCACGATTTGAGTCAACCTTCCGCCAAAGAAAAACAAAACAACAGAGGAAAGATATAATGACTGTTTCACAAATAGAAAGAGGGGGGGAGGAGAGAGAGATAGAAAGGAAGAAAGGACAATAGAGCAAGATAGGGGGGATCGTAAAATAGCACAGTGGGTTTATGAATCGATACTTAACGAAAACCCTTGGACTTCATCCCTGGATTCGAAACCAAAAAAAAGAGGGGGAGAAGGGGAGGAAAAAAGGAAAAAAGGAACGAGGCTGAATAGGCAAGAGGGGTGTGGCAACGACTGAACTGCTTAAAAATACACCGTCAATGATCCTCCATCTAGGCTTGGCCAACATTAGGACTTCAGGGGTTACCTCGATCTAGAAAAGGAGGGAAGAGACCTCTCAACTAGGAAATGAGTCAACTACCCTGCCGTTCCAAATAAGAAAAGAGAGGGAGACAGCAAGAGGAAATATAGGTACACTTTAAGGAAAAAAGCAGATAAAAAAATGGAACGTGGAGGTGATCACCGAGCGAATCATCAAGGTCATCAAGTAGAGTTAACTTCCGGTTGAAGAGAGTGCAAAACAATAAAGGAAAGAAGGAAAAATTGACTGGAAAAAAGATCAGGCACCTAGCCAGAATCTAAAGATCCACCTAAGGGTGACCCTGCCCAGGAGAGAATAAAGGACAGTGGGGGAAAAGGGGGGGAAAGTTCAAAGGTAGCAGTCAAGAGCAAAAGGGTAAAAAAAGAGACATCGTTCATACCACTTCACCCTCTGCTAGTTCCAAAAGGTTGTGTTCGCCAAGTTGGGGGGGGGAAGAGGAAAAGGGAATGGGCGGGGGAATCAGAGGATATGAAGCGGGAGATGTTGGCCTGTCGGAAAATAATGACTAAAAAGAGATGATTTGAACATCGATCGACGGGGAAAGAAGAAAGGGAACATGGGGGGGTAAGAAAAATGGCGGATCAGGGAAAAGCGACAAAAGGGTATTTGTTCACACGTGGTTGCAGGGGCCCGGAGAATCAAACCTGGAAGCGAATATTCCCTGGACCCTTAAGGGAAAAAAAGGGGGAGGGAGAACAGGGGTGTTCCGTGCTGAGGGAAAAGCGAGTCGGCATCTCAAGGTCTCGCTAAACACTTTCCACATGGCGGATATCTGGGAAAATCAAAGGGAAGGGGGGGGCCACGTTAAAGGAAACGGGAATAGAGTGGCCGTAAACCCGCACTTAGTCGTACAATAAGATTTAAGGTCTTTAGAAGTCTAGGGGAGAAAAAAAGAAAGTGGAGGGAAAACCACGCGAACGGAAGGTAAATTATGAAAGGGAAAACACCAGGTAACGAACCTGCTTCTGGGAGGGAGATCAAGCGGCGATCATTTGGGAAAAGAGGAGGGGGGGTTGAGAAGGGATGAATCCTTGAATTGAGAAACCGGGGAGGCGTCTTCCGTACTCAAAAAAGACAGGTGAGACATAATTTTCTTGTGAGGGGGGCGGGAGGAGGAGGATGGGAAATGGATCAAATGGGTGTTCGATATTTGAATAATAAGAGGTTGGCAAAACCAAACTCTGGGGAGAAAGGAAACATAAAAGTCACAGGGAAAAAAACATAACCAGCGGTCAGATGGTGCATAAAAGGAATCTTAGGAAAATGCTACCAGCGGGCGAGTAAGAGGAGACAAGAAGAGGGGGAAAGTTCAGGCGCTAGAAGACGTCCAGCTGCTGCAAATCAGGCCGATCAGTAAGGAGAGAGGGGAAAAAAGGAAGGTTAGAAAGGGAAAAGGCGGCAGGTTGATTTTCTATCGACTCCTGAGCTCTTTCAAATGCGTACAAGAAAAAGATGGAAGGGGAAAAAAAGCTAAAGCAGCCAAGGGGGTGCACGGTTGCTTCGACAAAAAGAGGCTGGTCAGGGAGACAGGGAAACGGGAAGAGACCTTCCGTAACGGGAAGAATCCTTTCCCCGCGACTTTCCCAAGTCGCACAAAAACGCTTGCTCGAGAGGACCGGGGAAACCTTGAAGAGAAGTGGATTGGTTGAAGGGATTGTCCAAGGAAGATCTGACAAGTAAGAATGAAACTCAAATCTGCAATGAGAGGAGGGGAAGGCTTCGTCAGCTCAGAAGGGGCGACATCACCTGTCAAATGAACTTTCTGACCGCCTAGGGGAGGGCAAAAGGGGTGTCTTACCAAAGGAAGGAAAGAGGGAATTCAGAGAAGAAAAGGGTTCAGCAGCAGGGAAACTGGGAGTTAGGAGAGCGGTTATCCGACCCTTGGTGAAATGAACCCAAGCAGGGGACCAACTCTAAGTGACACTCTTCTCTTCGCGGAGGAGAGGAGCAAGGAAGAGGGGAAATCTCGAAAATGAGATGTGCCGATGCGGGAAAGTAGTCTTCGAAAAGATAGCTGAGAAGGGAAAAGTCTCAGACTCTGAAAGCAACCTAAGAGGTGTTGGCTCTCGACTTGAAACTCTTCCGAGAGGAGGCCCTGCCTCTTTAGTCTTGAGAGCAGGGGGCACAAGAGGAGGCTTTTTGAGCTACCTCCCGAACTTGACGGTCGATCTTCCTCTGCTCACTCAGTAAAAACAGGGAAGAGAGGGGCTGCTTCAACTGAAAAAGGGAGAGGCATTTGGGGATGATGGGACCACTCTTTCGTAACAGTTAAATTTCAAGTCAAACGAGGGAGGAGACAAAGGAAGAAAAAAAGTCACAGGAAACGGTTTTGCGAGACTTCAAAAAAAGGGGGAACTAATGGAACTCGTTCAGGGAAGGAGGGAGGGAGAGGTATCGGCACACGGACCGAATACAGTTCGGACGTCCCTTGTTGACTCATGCTGAAAAGGACCGGGGAAACGAAAGAATGATCTCAGAGGGAGGATTGGGCCGTCTAAAACTGAAGAAGTAGATATCTTACTAAAGTCACAAAACATTCACAGCGGTGACCTCTCGTCCCAAAATAGATCAGAAAGAGAAAAAAAGTGCAAAGAGTGGGTCCATCTCCTCATGATACAAGAATCATGCTAGGAGGGTGAAGGGAAACCTCCCCGGTCTATCTACTCAATTCAAGCCCACCTAAATAGAAAGGTCTCTCACCCCCAGGAGCACCGCGATAGCTCGACCCATTAACCCTCAAAAAGATCCAAAACTCCACGTATGGGCCACCCGTCGTCGTGGCCTCTCGCTAGTGAGAATGGGTCAAGAGAGAGGGATGCTGTTTGGCGGGACCCGAGGCGTTGACTTCAGCTGCACCGGGAAGGAGTGATTCTGCGAGCGGGTTGAGAAAAGCCGGTAGAGCTCTGTGAACCCCGAACGAAATCTCTCGAACTAACATACTTTTTGGACAAATTGAAAACAGTACGTTAAAGAGGGAAAACAGTGAAGGGGAATTTTCAAGGACAAGAAGGACGGGGTTCAGAACTGTACCGTTTATATCCTCTATGGGGACGTGCTGGGGAGAGAGGACAGGGGGGAGGAGATGGTGGGCGGCCGAATATTCTCTTCTGCTAAACCGTCAACCGCGGAGGAAGGAGCGGGGCGGGAGGGGGGGGATGGAAACAAGGGGGAAGGGACCCCCGAGAATAGCACCGCGCTGCAACGGTTGGGAAAGGGGAAAAAAAAACGATTATTCCTAGGGGCGGCTGATCGGATCCTGAATCGGTAAGAACGAAGAAGGAAGGGCACTATGTATGGGCAGGTCCTTCAGAAAGGTCCGGTTCCAGAAGAGGGGGGGAGAGGGGACTGTTCAAAGGTCAGAAAGGACGACTGGCGTTCTGTAGGAGGAGCGTTCTTACAAGCTAGAACGGGAGGGCACAAGCGCTTAAAAACTCAAGACTGCCGAATCCACGACCAGTAAAAGAAGCGCAAAGAGAGAAACTGGAACGACCCTTACGCTCGAACCGAATAAGGAAAGGTTGGAGAAAAAGACTCTCCAGCCTGAAAGTGCAAAAGGGAGACACTTACAATTAAGTCCCGGTCAACTGTCGGGACAAAAAAAATGGGGGTCGGGTAAAACAAGAGGGGGGTCAAAGTAGGGAAGGCCCTGAAGCCATCAACAAGACCAGGAAGAAACGAGGAGCCCTGAGGTCACAAAAAAGCACCAATTGCATAAATCAAAAGGCAAATCCCACAAAAGCACAAAGGGAGGGGACAACGCCCGAGGAAAGGAGTCTGGAAAAAAAAAAGGGGCAACTTTGGGAAGCCTGCGCCTGTCGTCAGCAAGAGGAAGAGAACACGGAGACGCCACCGGCTTCAGGGACCGTCGTCGTATTTCGGGGGAAGAAACACCAAAGAAACCGAGCTTACACGGAATTCAGCGCGCGGCTTAGCTAAGAAGGAATACCTATCGACCAAACCCAATCACCCGAAAAGGAATTGCAAAAACACGTTCCCAGGGAAAATTCTGCAAATAAAGAGACACCACACTCAAAAGAAGAAACGGCGACCTAGAAACTACCTCCGTCCTACCATGCCGAATGCAACAGGCAATGAAACCCACGAGGAAAAAAAAGAAAGAAGAGTAACCCCCCCAACACAATCCTCATAGAATCCAGAAAGAAGTTTTAGTTCTTGGGGAAAAGCGTCGAACTATTTTTTCAAGGGGCGGAGGAATTTTCCGGTTTCATTTTTTTGGGGAGAGCTAAAAGGGGAGGGCGACGTTGTGTTGCCGTGGAAGGTGGGCAGAGTGAGTGAGGGGAATAAGGGTCAGGAGGTGACTGAGTTCCGGGGCGTTGTTTACTCAAAGTGCGGAGCAGTGGTAGGCCTGTCGTGCGAGAAAAGCGGAGGAGGGGGGAAGTACTGTGTAGACAGGGTGAAGGGGGGGGGTTAGGGGGGTACTGAAAGATCTAGCGTTGTTCGATGGCTGAGAAGATTTGACTGTGCGTTAGGAGGGGCAGGAATTCCCATGAGGAGGGAAAAGGACGAGGTCCAATTGACGCGCCTCGGGCGGGCAGAGGAAAAAGCGAAGGGGGGGGGAGGGGAGAAAGAATTTGGGAGTGAGGTTTCTTTGGGTCACCCCGCTAGTTCCAGCCTTCTTCGGACCGTTTAAAAGGGCAGGGGTCTCCATCCGGGGGAAGGGTCACCGACATGTCGAGAAGAGTTTCGGGGGGGGGAACCAGGGGCCGTAGGAGCAAAAAGGAAAAAGGAGGGCCTGGGTAGTTTGGAGACCACTTCGAGGCGAGACACAGCAGGGGTATTGAAGTAACCTAAGACGAGGAGACGGGGCATGGAGGATGGCTAAATGTTGTGAAGACAGTTGTCCAATATGGGGAGCGAACTCTCGAAGCGCTCACACAAGGCTAAATCAAAGGCACATGGCCAGCAGTTCGAAAGCCACGAGCTCGATAGGGGAAAAAGAGACGCATAACTGACTGCTCAATGTAACCTCCGCGATGGCGGAGACGTCAGGAGAAGGTCCCCTCGCGGAACTAGGGGGAAAGAGAAGTGCAGGTAAGGGAAAAGGGGGCTCGCAGCTTTTCATCACATTTCCAGTTCATTAGGGACCACCCACCTGGTCAGCCACGACCTTCAAAACTCCCTTCAGGGGGGCCCGACAAAACAGGAAGAACGTCCTGAAAGTTGAGGAACGGAGTTAGAAAACAGCACCATCAAAAGCGCGGAGAAACGTACCCATTCTGCTTGCCTGAAAGAAAAGAGGCAAAGGGAACGGCAATGACGCAGTAGGAGGGGGAGCTAAGGGAAACTTTTTCAACACAGCTGCGTCGTGTGTTCACAAAGAAAGGGGCGAAAGGATTTTGACCAAAGAGCCGGAAAGAAAATTCCATTCGGTGACCTTCAGCTAAAAATTCAGAGCTCTAAAAAAAGGAAAAGAAAAAAGCCCGCAGCAAAGAGTTAAAAGCCCTTAGGGAGTATTCCAAGAACAACCAAAAGTGTAGCTGTCCAGGGAGGGACGAAAAGTCAGAAAATGCAGGGTCGGGTTATTGTAAGCCTGCTTTCTTGTATAAAAACTTAAAAAATCGCTTAAGGAGGGGGGTTAACGGGGAGAAAATGATCCTGAAAGACCGGTAACCCTTAGAGCGCGGTTAACGTCGAACTTAAGGAGAATAGGATCCCAGGGGACACTGCCGTAGTCAAAATGAACTAGTTTGGCTCCGGACTGGTCAAAAAGCGTGGAAAATAATCTAAGGTGGTCGGGGATGCGGAGAATGAACTTAAAAATTCCGAACCGCTCTTCGGTGAGTGGTGAATCCCTCAGGGAAGGAACCGGAGTCCCACAAAGCACACGCCCTCTTCCTCCTTAACCGTCCGGGACCCAGAAACGGCGAGAACAAGTAAACCTCTATTAAAGCGGAAAAACTCGTCCGCTTCGGGAAGGCAGAGGCACGGGGGGAAGAAAGGGACTCTCGTTAATTACGAGTAGGGATGAGCAGTAGTTCCAAGAGCAGAATACGAAACGAATATCAAGCGGTCAAATTTGCAATCCAAAAAACTCCGGGGGGGGAAGGGGACCCTTTCGCATAACAAGTAGTTGGGCAGGATTGAAAAGGGAACGAAGCACTAGTTGGAAAAGGAAGACCTAAAGGAAAAACTGCCATTCGGATAGATACTTATTAAACTTTGAAAATCCACGGCACCTGCTAGCCGATGGTTAACGGCGATGGAAGAAGGGAGAGGACATGTCTCTTTAAGAACAATGAGAAATATGGATCAGTATAGTTAAGGTTCCTGGGAGATGACGCTCAACAGATGAAAGGGAGGAGAAAAAGAGCAATCGAAAGAGAGTTTAGCAGCGATGGCACTCCTTCTGGATCCTTTTAAGTGGAAGGCAACAAAGACCAAAAAGGAGAGGAGAAGAGCGCAAGTTAAAAAAGGGAAGAGAGAAGATAGACGACCAAAGAATCAAAAGGGGGGAAGCGTTCATTAAGGGACCATTAAAAGAAGTTGAGAAAAACTGAAGCGGAAAAAAGCATGCAAGCAGGAGATGGTCAACTTTACGGAAAAGGATGCGAGCGGCGGGAGAAAAAGTGGCCACCCAAAAGAAATACAGGCATGAAAAGAAGGAAAAACGGGAGCAAGGAAGAAAGGGAGAAAAACCGACATAAAGGGAGTCTCTCTCATACGGTTAAAGGACGAGAAACACGAGTCCAGAATGGAAGGGAAAGGACCGGGAAGAGAAACGACCAAAAAAGTGGGGGTGAAACAATCCGTACAACGGATGGTAAAAAGCGTAAAAGAATCGGGGAGGGACCTATGGGGGAAATGAATTCCGGAACATGGCATCCACCAGATCTGAGCAAAAAAGGAAGGGCAGCATCCATTTTCAGTTAAGGACCATAAGGAGGGAAGAGATGGAGGGACGAATAGCCGGAAAAGCCTACTGCCATAGACGCTCCCAGAAGGAACCATCGATTGGAGAGAAGGAAAAACGAGCGTTCCAGAGGGAGGAAGGACACGTAATGGAGGTATGGCACCACAGAGACCTGCTAATGTTTGCAGGTGAGGTTGGCAGTGTCGGAGAAACGAATTTGGCATCAAAACGGGACTGCACAAACAAAACGGAGAAACTGGGAAAAAGTGCTGGAGTATGGGGGGGAGAATAAAACAGAACAGAAAGAAGTTCTCAACTTTGGGAATATTGGGGGTCCAACAGTGTGTAGTTCCTGCAAACCGGGGAGTGACCATCCTAATTACAAAAATTCGAGCCACATGAAGATTAGGAGAAGAAAAGGGGAGAGAAGAAAAAATGCACGTCGGACTTGGAGACGAAGAGAGAATGGGTTCCGGGGCTGCGGGCCACTTCTGAGGGGGGTGTCAGCCGCGAAACAACAAAGGAATACGGGAAGAATACACTTATCGGGGGTAAACATGGGGGAACGGTGTTAGTCTTCAAAAAAAACGAGGTTCCGCACGTAGCACAGGGAACCGCCCTAAATGGGTGTCAGACAAGCTTCAATGTCAAAAAAAAAACTGGGGAGGCTCAAAGTGGGAGCGCAGCGGGAAAGGGGGAAAGGTAATGAGGAAAATAATCGGAACCTCACCCATTTTTGAAGGACGGGCGGGGACGCTTCGAAGGTGCAGTGGCTCCGGAACGAATGAGCCAAGGAAGATCGCGGAAGGGGCACATAAGGGTGGTGGGGCGGCTGCCAAAGCAACAGCAGGGTCGGAACAATGACATTTCCTACTCGTAAGATCGTTTGCAAAAGGCTCGCTGAGGGGGGGGGGGAACTAAGGCTGGATCCCCACCCCAATTCGAAAACGACCCACTAAGATATAGGAACAGCCGCACTGGAAGGGTGAATCTGCTACCCATGGCCGGCCAACAGACGAGGGGGAAGAGCAAGACTGTTGAAGCGCAGGATCTGAAAAAGTCGCTTTTAGGGAAACGTGACGGATTAGGCAGCAAGTTAGAGGAAGGAAAACCGGCAAATCACTGGCGAATTGCCACTATTAGGGGGGAAGGGGAACTAGGCGGAGAGGAGCCTGATACACGAACATGAATGGCATTAGGAAGGAGGGGGAAAGAAATATTGAAACAGAGAAGGAGCTTCATTAGACAAAAGGAGGTTCGAAGGATTCGAGGATTATTTCGGAGAACAGTCAACTGTGACCCGCAGGGGGAGCATCGTTATAAACTCGTGGGGGGGAAGGTGAAGTCTAAATTTAATGCGGGTCCTCGGGGAAAGCATAACGAAAGGGGGGACTATACTAAAAGAAGGAAAAACTTTGGGGTTGGTTAAAAGAGGTGGCTCAAAGGACGTGAAAGTTAGATTGGTTCAGGTGCGAGGGAGAAAAGACGGAACCTCCCACAAAGGGGGAGGTTGTTCCTAACTCTGGAATGGACTATTTTGCAAGGGCCAATTTGCTGAATGTGATGAAGCAAAATCGGGGAATAAACTATGAGCTGGAGGTACAGTGAGCTGGCCGTATCTTATCCTTGCTAGGAGAGTAGATAGGTAAAGGGACAAAGAGGAAAGCGGGGTGATGGTTCGGGCCACCGGCTCGACCAAAAGCTTGCGACTCAGAGGGCGGGATTAGGAAATTAAGAAAATGCCACGATTGGGCGTGCCCCACTCAAAGTGGAAAGAAACGCACTCATAAAAAAGTATTAAAATAGAATTTCGGGGCTCAACCTCAAAGGCAAGCGGAAGGGCGGAGACAAAGGGACCGAGAAGAGCCCGTTTCCGGGCGCAAACGGAGAGCCTCATTTGAGGGGGTGGCAAATCTAAAGCATCGCTTAAAACCCCCTCACCTCACAAAAAGTCTTCTAAAGTATCCATAAGGGGAGGAAAGCACCAACGTGCGCGGAGGAGGGAACAGGTCACTCATCATCGCACGATGGGGTTTGGAAGATTGGAGAAAGACTTGAAACATGGCGGGCGCAAACGACGGCGACCGAAAGAAAGCGGCAATCTAAGTGGGGGAGGGGGGAACCGATGACTTAAGGCTAAAACAAAAGGGAGAAGGAGATTCAAGAAAAAACAAAAAAAAGAAAATCGAGAGAAAGAAATAAGGAGCAGTCCAAAATTCTCTAATGGTGTAGAAAACATCAGAAAGAAACATCGGACAGGGAGGTAGATAAAAAAAAAGGAACGGAGGAAGAAAGAAACCTCAATAAATGAATCGGGGACGAAGGAAATACGGTTTCAGAGTAAACATGGGGAAGAAACGGCTCCCATCGGGAGATAACGCGCCCAACAAAAAAAAAAAAAACCCACAAAAAGTGAGGTGGCATCAGTGGGAAGGACCATCGCGGGAGTCCTAAACAGTTACGACACACGCCATTCGGGATAAGAAAAGGAGCTTAAAAGGAAGGTGTCCATGGGGGGGAAAGTGGGACAACGTGTCTTGAAATCGGAGGGAAACACTCCTATGATGGGTCAAGTCAAACGCGATTGAAAGCGGAGAGAGAAATGTGAAACCAAACGCTCTTCGCAAGAGCGACGTCTCCTCCCTTGAGGGGGGGGTGGAAAAAACAGACTGGAGGGGGGGAAGATACAAACGTACGAAAATCTAGTGAGTGTTTTTATCAAGGTCCTAACGTGCTACCACGAAAAACCCCAGGGAAAATCTTAAAAACCCGGGCCGGCAAAACAAGGGTAAATAGTGGGGGGGGCGGGACTGGGATTAGAAAATCCTACATAAGAAGGAAAAACTACATTACGCTCCACTGGGTACCGGTAAAAGATTAGAATTCTGCCTCAAGGGGGTCGAGTCAAGCGAAAAAAAGACTTAAATCACTATAGATGCGGAAAGAGACACAAGCAAGGGAAGACAAAATCAATTAAAGGGTTTAAGATTCGGCGGGAAGAGAAAAGAAAAAGCGTGCCCACTCCCCTGGGCGAAATATTAAATAGAAAAGAAAAGGCTTAGATAAATAGGTGGAGGATGGCTGAGAAACGGCGCAATATCATTGAAAGGAAGATTGGGGTTTGAGAGGGGAAAGCCAGGAGGTACTCGTTCAAAAAAGAAAAAAAAGAAAGCACCCATCAGCATTAATTGGATTGCGTGCGGAGGTAAGTCGTGGAAAGGGGGGGTCTCAAGGCATGCCGGGATCAGAAAGTGTAGGTGGAACACACGGGCAGCACGGGAGAAAAAGCGATAAAACCAGAAAATCAAACGGAAAGAGACCATTGAGGTCCACTTGGGTGGGAAGGACTGTAATAACTCACTTCTAAAAAAAAAAGAGGAGGGCGAGACTACCCAGAATGGTGCATTAGTAAAAAGAAGTACTCACGGCGAATTATCAGTAAGAAAGTGATACATAATTCCTGGGAGGAAGGAAATGGGGGAAGCTAAAAAGTGTTTGGGGAAAAGAGAAGGGGGGGGCGGGTCCGAAAAACTTCCTGCGAGGGGAAAATATGAATTCCTCCAAACGTCGGAAAAGTTGGTACGGCCGAGTGGTGGGAAAGCAGGCAAAGAGATGACGGGTAGAAAAGGGCAACGGGCATCATTAGACAAAACAGTTAGTGCCGCAGAAGAAGAAGAACGTACAAGGTTGGGGAACTATACAAAACTGGAAGGGAGGGAGATCACGGAAGCCTGTCCGTGAAAGCAAGTGTCGTGGGTTGCCTGGGTACGGAATCCTCTAAACACAGGCTCGGAAGAAATCCCGGAGTGGGCTGGGGGGGGGAGCGGTTAGATCTCTTAAAGGCGAGCGCCGCGAGGTGCCTAAACTAGAACTTACCAGGCCCAGTCTGGGGAGAGGGGGAAACCCAGGCGCGGTCGGGTACGTCAACTGTAGCGTACCTATGGATCTAGGAGGGATTCATGGGCGGAGTCTGGCTGGTTCGCTTGGGGGGGGATAGTCTGCGGGAAACGGGGGGTCCCTCGTCCAGCATGGCCAAGAAGGGGCAAATGATATTCGGCGGACTCGTCACCGTCCTAAACTTTCAAAAAAAGGAAATAAAATCCACTATGGCACAATGCTCGGTCAAGGGGATCGCAGATCCTGTTAAACACCGGAAAAAAACGGCAAAAACCGGAAAATGGAACTCCGGGGAAGAGGTGCGCTCGGCTTGAAACTGTTAAAAAGATGTCTGATCACCAAGGATCGTGGCGGCTGGCTGGTAAAAATATACACGGGAGGTCGGACTGGGACACAGACATCCTGAACCGCAGCGCGGTTTATGAAAGGGAGTGACTACCTGTCGCAGTCACCCCCCAGGGAGACGGGAAAGGGCGAATCGCAGTGATAAGGAAGGCTGCGTGGGGCAGGAGGGTTCTTCACCGCCAAGATCAGACAGGAAAACCAGAAAAAGAAGGAGACGAAAAAACTCGAGACATCCAGTGGGATAAAAGACGGTGGGGGCCCTGTTGGACCTTCAAGTGAAGAGTTCGCACAAGGATTTATCAGGTGCGCGGAGGCGGGCACGCTAGGCCTACAACCTTCGAGGGAAGAGTATGGGGGAGAAACAGGGAAGGCTCTCAACACAAAAGTCAAGGACTCGAGGCTTTCTAGGACCCGATAAAGCCGAAAGACCCCGGGTACACAACCAAAAAGAAAAAAGTCTGTGGGGACTAAACCGTACCAGAAAGGGAAGCAAGGGGAAAAAAACAGCTCATATAGAACCTTGGGAAAAAAAGGGAGGCGCGGACAGGCTTCACTAATGAGGAACGACGGAATAAGACGGAAATAGAGACACGTAGCTGAGCGAGCGAGGGAGAAAACAGAACAAGAAAAAAAATGCCAGACGAGCTACTCTCAAACCTATAAGACGCGGAGAAACAGGAACAAAATAGCACGGGCCTAGAAAACCACATGGAACTGGTTTTCGACGAGCACTAAGTCAGGGGATGGAGGTTCGAAGAGGTGAGGGGAGGACTGGGGGGAGGAAAAAGGTGGGCAGTAAGAAAAAATTCTAATTGAAAAAGAGCTGGGCCCGAGCTTTCTAGCGGGAAAACGGTAGAAGCCTGGTAGGCAAGCAACGCACACTCTAAAGGAACCGCACCTAACGGGTGGGGGGGGGCACATCTATGAGCGAGGGAAAACCCAAAAAACAGGTCAAAGTCCGGGAAAGCACTGGAGGGAAAGGGTAAGAACTGAAAGAATTCCTTCGCATCAGAGGGAATAGAGGTGCATGATTGGAGCGGGAGGAAGAATTCCTCTCATCTTAACCTAGAGAGGGAGGGCCAATTGAGGCTGGCATAGGCGTAAAGCCGAAAATGTTCTTCAGTAATTTTTCCAGCAAATGGCCAGGAGGGGTCGTGGGAGCGTTGCAATAGCAAAGGTTAGGCTAAGGATGACCAGCGAAAACGGGAAGCCAACGGTTTGCCACGCAAACAACAAAGCGTTTGCTTCGGAGCCGCTTTCTCTTACTCGAAGGGGGGAGTCCCCAAGGCGGAGCAGGCAAGACGATGGACGATCGAGCGCTTCGGCGCGGGCACAGAGGCTGTAAGAGGGACAGGGAAAAACTGACTGCAAGGGGTCCTCGGAAAGGGCGAAACTGGGGGGCTGTGACTCAAAGACGACGAGGGACGTCAATCGCCCGCAAAAGGGGGGGGAAAATCTAACATGACACCCAACCAGAAGGAAGACGTCTCATAATGGCGACAGCCAAAGATGGAGAAAAAAAGAGGTAAAAACCGGGGGAAACTTAGCCTGTGGGGCTCTAAAAGCCAGAAGGTAATAAGGGAAAGGAAACACGCCGGCCCAACATGACGGGAACGTTACGCGAGGGGTAAACATTAGTCCAAGGTTCCATAAGAGGGGGGCAACAATGCCATGCAAAGTAAAAGAGGGGGGGGGGGTGTCAGAAAAGCAAGAAAGAAGGAGACACCAGGCCTGCACCACCAACCAGAACAATCTCACCTTCCTCAAACCCAAAAAATGGAAGTGACTGGCAGATTCGCCTCCAATCAAACTCAAAAGTCAGGCCGGCTCTCAAGTCAGGAATGCGAAGAAAAAGGGGTCCCCTGCGAGCAAAATACCAAAACAGCGAGAACTGAGGGAAAAGTATGCAGGACTCAAAAAACCAAGAAAACGTCTGACCCCTCCAAAAAAGATGAGCTTGAAGAAATGCCGAATACCCCGCTGGGAGGGAAACATAATCAGTGAAGTCCAATCTAGTTCCTCTTCATCGAAAACGTCCAAGGGAAAAAAAACGTAAGCCCTCGACCTCGAAACGGTGCAAAACAACCCCAAACGGGGGACTTCAATTCAACTGAAATAATCAAGAGAAGACAACAAGCTATACCAAGACGTCCTAGGCAAGACCACCATATTTGGGTTGCAGGGTTAAAGGTCTAGGGGCAAAAGCGGGGGGAAGTCGTTGAGTTGGGAGGGGGAACGTGTTGCCGGCAGGAGGGGGGAGGGGGGGGGGAGTGGGGGGCGGAAAGCCGAGGGGAGTGGATGAGGGAAATTTGTTGGTTCAAGAGACGTTGATGAGGGGACGGAAAGAGGGCGGTGCTGACGTCGTCTGTACTGAAATAGACGGGGGAGGCGGCGTGGGGGTGCGGGAGTGAAGTGGGGGGTGTCCGGCGGGCGGTACGCTCCGTGAGGTGGGGTGAGCGTGTGTGCGGCGGGCGGGGGCAGTGGTGTTTGGACGGGTAAAAAACGAACGTCAGTGTGGGTGTAAGCACGGTGGGTGTGGGACGTGGGGCGGGGGCGGAGTGGCACGGGCAAAAAAAACGTGTATCCAGGGGTTGACCAAGTGGGGGTGTAACATTGATTTGTAAAAACGAGCCGGGGATGTTCTTTCGAAGTTCAGTTGATTTACACCCAGGTGATTTGCGTCGGCCTGGCTGGAGGGGGAAATGGGGCATGTCCGGTGGGGGGAGGGGATTAAAAAAATCCGTGTGAGGCTGACGGGTGAAAAAACAGAAATGGGTATACCCAAGCGGGGGGACGGGATTACCCGGTAAAAATTCCCGTCTTTTCGTAAAGGCGAGAATTGGAAGTGAGACTCCGTTAGGAAGGGGTTCGGGCACAAAGGCAGAGGGGGGACGTTATCGTACCGGGACTAGGAAGGGACGGGCGTCAGGAGATGGTCACAAGAGTCAGGGTGTCCCGAAGCAAGAGCTGTTTAGAAGGCCTTAGGGGGTGGGCACTGATACGTCTCTTCGGCGGGGTGCTGAGAAAGTTTTGAGCAATGCGCATAAGGAAAAGACAGTTAAAGAAGGTGATCTCATTAATCTTCGACACGAGATTAGTACACTAGATATTGAAAACCAGGAGGGACGGAAAATAAGAGGGGCGAGTCGGTCTACAAAAACGTGGTGCCACGCGCCGACGCAACGGACTATCAAAATACCAGAAAAAGATCAGCAAGAGACAAAAAGAGGTACGCCCGGCAAACTGGTTCGCACGGCGCCAGGAAGGGACAGGGGAACACGACCTTTCACAAGATGCCGGGGAGCACTCCAAAAAGTGGGTTGGGAGACCTAGACACGGACCAAGAACGTCATCGGGGGGGGATCTGCCGACGTCTAGAAATCTTCGATGAACTGAAAGAGACAGTCTTGGAAAGGAAAAAGCACATAAAATAAAGAAACGTTAATTCATTCGAGTAACCCACCGAACAGGGGTGGGGAAAAAAAAAAAAAAAAAATTAGGGAGGGTAGGCGTGTGGCGGTTCACCAGAGATTCGCAAAGGCTTTGAAAAGAAAGCACCAGCCGCTTCAAAAAGTCGGGGAGGACAAATATCCAGGAAAGCGCGAGGTTGCGCACAATCACAAACCAAAAACATCATAAAAGCAAATCATCCGTAAGGAAAGACACGACGACTGGGCAAAACGAGGGGGGAGAGGCCAGGAGGGGGAGAGTAAGAGAAAGGGGTAGGTATCTGGTGGGATGGACAAACGAGATCGTAAATCCAGTGGTGATTCTTCCTATCAGAAGGTTGTGGAAGGGGGAGCGAGGAAAAGCACCCGGTTTTGTTCAATCAGCATGCAATTTTAACGAGAAGAGCGAATAAGCATTTCTTAAAGTCGAACGATCGGACTCAACGGGGGGCCTAGATCATCCATGAGGGTTTGAAAAGGGGGAAGTTAGGGGAAGGGAGGAGGGTTAAACAGATTTTAACGGTTCAGCCTAAGTCGGGGGGGCAGTGAAATGAAGGGGCTCTGAACCAACAATCTTAGATAACTGTGAACACTGGTTCCTTTAAAGAACCCTAAAATCCGCGAGAAAGGAACAAGACGAAAGAGGAGAAGTTAGAAAAGGGAAACGCGGGCTATTCAGTCAGTGGTAAAACAATGAAAAGGGTTATGATCCTACTGAGGAAAGGAACATCGTGAAGGGCAAGGGGACAGCATCGGGACGAAAAAAAAATTCGACCCCGAAGATCGATTTCAGTTTAGAAGACCCAGAGAACGTTGGAGGGGGGGGGGGGAGGAATGTTCAAAGATAGAAGAAACTACGGCGGTCAGGAAGGTGTGTCCACTTCGAGGCGAAAAATGGAATCCTAACTCGAAAGAGATCAATAGAGGAAAGTTGGGGGACAAGGGGAAACCATGGAGCCGAGGGAACAGCAAAGGGAACCACTGTGCAAGATTGCGAGGCGACAGCATTGCAGGTCGGAAAAATACGACGCCCGCGTGGGGGAACGGGAGTGAAAAGAAAGTTTACAAATCTATACAGATCAGAAGGAAGTAAAACACTCAGAGGATAAGGGGCTCAGTCGATTGGGACTAATTGGTCAGGTTTTGTGGTCAAAAAAAAAAGAATTTACGAAAGCAATAAGAAAGGCTTGCCAAGTAAATAACGTTGTCAGAGGGGCCCAAAATAAGTCCAATTAGAAGAAGGGGGTGTAAGAACGATTGCCAGGGTCAGGAAGTTTTCCGGTGTGAGAGGAGGCAAGCGGGAATTGATAAACCGAAGGGAAAGGAAAGGACGTGGGAGGGGAGTACAAATCAAGGACACGGAGGCATTTGAAAGCCCAAAACGGGAATGGCGCTAAAACAAGCAGCGATATAGAGAAGGAGGAAGGGGAAGGTCAGAAGGTAAAGAAATTCCACGACTTGGACGACTCTACCTGAGTCATGATCATCTGTGTAAAAATCTTATACATGCTCCAGGGAAAGGTTGTTAGGGGAGGAGAAAATCTTTCAGTAGAGAGAGTGGAAAACAACGTAAGTTCGCCACAAACACACCGTAAACCGATTAAAAGAACCCCTGGTGTGTGAAAGTCTTGAAGAAAGGAAGATTGCACCTCTGAACGCAGCACCAGGCTGAAAAAAAAACAAATAGGACCTTAGAAAGGAAATTAGACTTGGGGAGAAAAAGAAGATCTGGGGAAAGCTGGTGGAGAGACGGGAATAAGGTAACGAACAACACATCGTGAAATTGGTGGCCGTTTTAATTTAGAATTGAAAGAAAACTTTGGACAAAAAGGGAGGACAATGAGAAAGACTGATCACCCAGAACTCATTTGCAAGTAAACATAAAGAAAAGAGGGACACAGAACTAAAAGAAAGATTGTCTCACATGGGTCAGGGACACTTTTGGGGGTCCCATAAAAAGACCGCCGCTTTGCAAAGAGAAAGGGATCTCCCGCTCACAACTTATGGTTACAACAATGCTATACCAGTTTTCTAAAAGGGAAAAAACGAAAAGGCAGGAAGAGAGGGGAGAAGGGAGGCTTGGGCAAAATAATGTTTGGTCTGGAACGATATAAACGGCAGTTCGTTGTGGACAAGCATATTGACCGGAAGGAAACTGGAAAGAGGAAGAGCATGATGAAACAGAGGTCGAAGGGGGGGATCTTTCACGGCAATAAGGTGTTCTTCCTGTTAAATTTCACTGTCAGGTCGGGAGAAAGGGGGGAAGAGCAGTGAAGGAAGCAGGGGGGGGGCAAAAAACTAAGTTCCGGTATGAGCTGAAAAAAAAAAATTAACATGGAGTACATCAGAAATCCCCCATGCAGCAAAAAACAGTGGGGGGGAAGGAAGAATATTGCACCGGTTTGTGAAAGTTAAAAGTAGTCGAAAGGGTAAAACATCGCAATCGATTTGGAACTAGGATCTTCTGAAAAAAAACTCAGGTGGAAAAAAGAAGGTTTGTGAGGGAAGCGTACGATTGGGGCCACCATCTATCTGGAAAAAAAACGACTATTACAAATAACTAGAGAGAGGGGAAACGAAAGTTCAAGGGAAAGTTCAATGCAAAAAAGGTCAAAAACTTGGGATGAAGCGGGCTTTTTAGAGCGCTGGAGAAATGGAGGAAGGAAGAGCTCAAAAAATTCACGGACTCAGGACGGGGGGTAAAGAACTAGACGTTATCTGAAAGTGGCAATCATTAAGGAAACTGGAGGGCAGAGATGCGTAAAGCAAGGAAGCCAGTCTCCAAAGTTGTCTGAAGAGAGGAACCAAAGATCCGGGTCGGAACCTGAGGGAAGGAGAGAGGGAACTCAAGATGGGCGGTGGGAATATCTTAAATCACTTGGAAAAAAAGATTAAATTGAACCAGAGATTGCTGGGGATTGAAAGGAAGAGAAGGGGGGGATAGCTAAGGGGCTGCTCATCGGACCTGTTCGAAAAAAATGCACTACTTTGGCCAAAAAAAAAAGAAGCCAAAAGGGATATGTTTGCAACTGGGCAGATCGGAAGCAAGGTAAGGAGGGGGAGGGGGAAAATGGGGAAGACGGGTCAACCCATCTATAACCAAAACGCTTGATATTCAAGCACCCTTGCTCTTGCAAAGCGGGGGGGAACCTCATTGGCTTAAGCATGGAATAAAGGGGGGGGGAAGGTGCGGGGAAAAGCTGCTCTTTGTAGCGTCGATGCAAACCAAAACCAGTGAGCTGTAGGGAGCCGAAGGAGATTGCAGATGGGGGGGACGTAGTAGGAGAGGACCCCAGCGAATTGGCGGGGCCACCAAAACCCAAAAACCCACCAAGGTCCACAAAGAGGAGGGTGTAAAGGAGAAGAGGACCTTTGGAGCTGTGTGTCACAGCTCGTAGAATCTGGCTGCGAGGTCTCCTGAACAATCGGTTGGGCAGGAACAAAGGCGAAACTGAGGGGGGGTAAGGGACATCTAAGAAAATCAAAGAGTAACCCCCAACTGGAGGAGGAGGGGGACTGAAATCCAGGGTAAAACACAGTGCCGAGGCAAAATGGAAACTGTTTTCGAGGTTGAAAAAAGGAGGGTTATGGATGTGTCAGACAAGAGGAAAAAAAGATACGATAGGCGAACGGATAACTATGCCGAATCGGAAAAAAAGCCACCATCAATTTTCCTAAAAGGGGGAAACCCAAGGAAGATCGGAAGGAGTCAGGAGGTCCGCAACAATGGGCGCTCAGGATTCAAACGGCTGTTGGGCTAATAAAATACTATTAAAGAAAGGGAGAGGAGCACGTTAGGGAGGGAAAAAGTGTACGGGCTAAATACTAGTGGGTTACCTACCGCCAGCGGCAGTCACGTACGCAATGAATCCAAAAGATGAAAATTGATATTCAAAAATCCTTTCAAAGGTTGGACTTCAAGAGATAGCTGCACCGACGGGCCAAGGCGATCAACCACCAAGCAGACCAGGCTGCCTGACACGATAACGCACCCGTCAGAATGTTAATAGAATGAGAGGGCAAAACAGGAACCAAAAGAGCCAGGAGGCGATCAAAACTGGAAAACATTTCGGCGGATGTCCGGGTGAAAAACCTTGGTCAAAAGGGTCGAACTTAATGACATGGAGATAGAGGATAAGGGGGAAGGGATAAGGAGAGGGGGCCGGTCTGGCTCCTTCCCAGCAGATGAGACAGCGATGCGAAAAAAGGGGAAAAGGGGGGAGAAAACCGGAGCGAAAGGGTCAGAAAAGAGTATTTGCAAACGTAGGGGTGCTATAAATAGGAAGGAGGCCTGGACTTCAAAATGGGAGAGGAATGCGTGGAATGAATAGCCAACCTGAAGGAAAGCACTCCATGGGAGCTCAACCACGTTCACAAATGCGGAACGATCTTGATGGGGGGAGTCCAGAGTGGGGGGGAGGAAGTCCAAAGGGAAGAAAACTAGGGGATTGCCGAAACCCGCACAACTACAGAATGTCCAGATGTCTCTTCATAGTAGTCAAAAAAAGACTAACAAAAGTAGAAACGGATAGGACCAAGAAATTCAAAGGGGAGAAAAGAGGAAAGAAAGAAGTCGCAGATTAGTTTCCAAGTGACGCAATCGTCTCATAAACTCATGTGGTAGAGTGGACGAAAGAAGAGATGGCCGGGACCTGGTCTAAGAAAAAAGAACACCAAACCCCCCAAGAACGTGCGGCAACACCAGAAATCTGGGTGGCCCAATAAGTCTTGAAGGTGGGCTTTCTAGAGGAAATTGGCCCAGGGAAGAGTTCAAAGTAGGGAAGAGGGCTGAGAGCAAGGGATCACGGAAGTTGGCCCGTGAAAAGGGGAAGAAGGCAATCGAGAAAACATATAGACCGATTGACTAACAAAGAATGCTTCGTAGGGAGAAAAAAAGGGAACTCTCGCTAGGGAAGGACTTAACAAGTAAGGGAAATTCAAAGGCTCAAAGACTTAGCAGATAAAGGAGGCAATTCCGCGGAAAGTCAAGGAAAACAGGAAACTCACTGAGGGAAGAAGGGAATACCTGGAACAGGAAGGTTGGGGAAAAAAATGTGGGGGGGTGCTCCAAAATATCAATCTGATAGAATGGGGACCGGGGAGAGAAAGGCTGGTCACATAGCCGTGGGGAGTGGGGCTCAAGCAGGCGATAAGCCCCGGTGAAAACCTGGGAAAGGAAAGGAATTCGGGGAAGCCGCGGAATTCCTCTTCTTTCAAGGTCTGGCATCTCCGGCAAAAGTTGGGAAACACAAAAGCTGGCCAGGCGGAGCGGGAGGGCGCAATCTTTTCCTCTGGTTGGGGGGCCTTATGTTCCGGGGAGGAAATAAAAAGTGTCAAGGGGAGCGCAGACTAACCTCTCCACCACGGGCTGCAATAAACAGCATGGGGAAAAATCTCAAAAGAAACTTACTGCGGACCTGAACGGAGGAAGGAAAACGGGGGTAAAAGTAGGGTGTCAACCGTGGGCAAAATCAGACTGTACTAAAAAATTCAAGAAAAGGAAGAAAACGAGTCAGGAAAGGGCTGAGGCTAGCTTTGGGGAAAAGGAGTAGGGCCAAGGTACGACAGACCTAAACAGACAGCTAAGATCCCTGAGCACAATTATCTTGAGAGGGGGGCGGAGCAAACGGAAGAGAGGAAGTAGAAGGAAGTGAGAGGAGGGGCAGGAAACTAAAGAAGGGGGGGGGAGAGAAGGAACTCAGGGGGAAGAACATCCCATCTTAAAAATTCGGGCAACTAGGAGGAAAACGGTCTCGGTTCCTTCTCCATCAGAAAAGAGGGGGAAAGCAGGCGAAAAGGGGATAGTCAAAGATAAGAACCGGTCAAAAAATGGTCTGGTAGAGGAAAGGTAAGGTCCGGTTCGGATGAAAAGGCTAGGTGCTCTTAGGAATCTACAAAGAATCGGGGGACGGAGAGAGGGGGGGGAAATAACGGGAGGGAGTCTCAGGCGGCTGGGGCGGCTCAACGGTCCAGCAGGCGGGGCATCTGGCTAATCTGTCAAAAAAGAGTTGGTTTTGGAAGATAGCCGAGCGGACCAAGGCTTTAACCCATAAGTAAAGCTTAAGACCGAGAAAAGAAGGTACGAAAGGGGGGGGCCACGGTCGTTGCACAAGCATTAAGATGGGCTCATTCCACTCCACGATGAAGGGGGGGCACGGACGACGTGGACCACATGAACTACTAAGTCGGCGCCTTTCTCCACCCGAGAATACATAACCTTAAGTCAAAAAAACACACAGGACGCTATGATAACTCCGGGGGGCCCACAAAGACGGAGGGGACGGAGGAACGAGGGTTTTTGGGGACCCGAGAAAAATACGGGGGGGGGGCAAGGAACAAGGGGCAGGAAAAGAGGCGGGATAAAAGCAGATGTTCAATCAAAATTAAAAAAATGCTGCCAGGAGGAGCGAAACCCAAAACAAACAGCCTCAAAGGTAATCCACGGAACCCGCTCTAAGGGAAAGGGGTTTACTGACGAAAGATAAAGGGAATGTCCCGCGAAACGGAGTTTGCAACCCGTAGACTAGAAAAATATACTGCGTGCTGTTGTTCGTCAGCTCTTAAACGTGCTTTGGACGTCTGCCTGGGTTCGGAGGGAAAATGATGTGTTGAAACAGGCCGAGGAAAAGGGGGCCGAGGGTCACCGCACTGTCTTGCAAGAAAAGGAAAAATCTAACATGGGGTTGGCCAGCACGGGACTACCAATCTTGAAACCCGACAGTCAAACCTTACAAAGTACGGGCATATTGGGGGAGAAGGAGACAGATCGGGAACGGGCCCGCTGGCCAGCGTGCTTAATGCGAAAAAAGTAAAGAAGGAGTCACGGTCGACGGGAGGGGGAGGGCAGGGGAG
>Ga0179593_1359714_pt1 | contig 23642 bp, 44 predicted proteins | sample CZODoug2_1_08_16_FD_185931 | JGI IMG/M metagenome (GOLD analysis project Ga0179593, IMG submission 185931) | Vadose zone soil fungal communities from Angelo Coast Range Reserve, California, USA - CZODoug2_1_08_16fungal (PacBio error correction) | ecosystem: Environmental > Terrestrial > Soil >...
AACTAAAGTACAACAAGTGGAAAAAAAAAAAAAAGTTGAAGCAAGGTTCAACCCAACACCGTGGTTTTGGCGAAACAAAAAAACGACAGGAAAAGCAAAGGAAAATCGTTTGGACAACAGACCCATCAGACCATCTTAAGTCCACAGAGACACCCTCCCGATGTGGGGGGGCGCCGCAAAAGAATCCAAAGGTTTTGCGGATAAAACACTGGATATGGGAAAAAAAAGGGGGTAAGCCGATTCGGCAAAAGAAAACCCCAGAAAAAATTGGGGGTTTTCAAGGCCTTTTCTGACCCCCCACAGCTGCCCCGGTTAAGGAAGACGCCGGGCCCTGGGAGGAAACAGAAAACCCACGGTGTCATGTTTACAAAAGGAAACAGGCGCAACAAAAAAAGACAGTCCCCCCGCCCCCCCCTGGGGAAATTCCCCCTCGCGCGAAGACCCCCCCAGAGGGGGAAGAACGTAAAAAGGGGAAAAAAAGGGAAAACAACAATACAAGGGGGGAAAGACAATCACCCCCGGGGGTAAGGGCAAATCCTTCCACCCTTGCCCGCAGTGTTTAATAGCCGATCCCCCACCAAAACCACAAGTGGGAATAAAGTGGCAAAAACTACGTACGGGTTCAAAAAAAAACCGGCGGGGGAGAAAGGGGGAAGAACAAGGCAAGGGGTCGGTCACACGGATTTTGTTTTAAACTGGTACTACAAATAAAAAAAGGAAACTTGCAATTGGGGTGTTTCTGAACATGAAAAAGTGGGGTGGAACGGGTGCAACCCAATACTGAAGGTCCTGACCAAGGTAATAGAAAAAGGGCAAAGGGGGGCCAACCAATGAACCTAAAAGCCTTTGGTAAAAAATTGTTGAAAGTCCAAGAAGGAGGGGAACAAACCAAGAGTTTGTTTCTCACGGGCGCCGGGAAGGAAGAGCCAAATCCATGGAGGGTTCACACACAGGAGAAAAACCTGTCAGAGAGCGGACTGTACAAAAAAAAAAACCCCCGCCATTTAACTGAGGGCCGATTGGAATAGGACACGGGGGCAGTTTGCATCAGGGGGAGAAATTGACAAAAGGAGGTCCTGAAACAGGACTTCCACGAACAAAAACCAGGGAGACCCCTGTGTTGTTTTAAAACCACGGCTTGTCCGTGGACCCTTCACACCGGAGTGGGAAAATAACATAATTTGAAGGCCACTGGGCGGGTTGAGGGCAGTGGCCCAGGGGCCGCCGAAAAACACTCTGCAGCCGGCAACCCTTGCGCATTGCCACAAATGTTTTATTGCCGGTACCCCCCCCCCCGTGGGAGTGAAAAACAAAAAAAACCAAAAAGGGGGGGCGCGGCCCAAATCAAAAACAATTAAAATGGGTAAAAAAAAGAAGGACCGGATAGCTGTTCAAATCACCTTTTGGGCCATTCGTATGACCCATCGGCCCAGGGGGGAAAAAAGGAAGAACGGGGGCGAGCCCAAGTTGGTTTCTAGATATTTAAGGAAAAAAAAAAAGAAAGAAGGTTTTTGGGTTTCCTCAGCCTGCCTGGCAAAATAAGTTCAACCAATTGAGGGGGTTGAAAAACCCGACCTTTGCACCCAGGGCAGGCCCGGTAAGAAAAACCAGGGCAAATTAGAAAAAAAAGACCCGCGAACACTAAACGGCACCCTGGTTACCACGACAAAACGTCAACAAAAAACAAGAGCAAAAATATGGAGAGCGACAAAAAACTCATGCGGCCAGGGGGAGGTGGGAATTCAGTTGGACACAGGAGCGGCCAGCCTTTCCAAAAAAACCTGTCCGGGGGATTGACGATCAGCCACGAAAAGAACCTCACAAAACGGGCCCTACGGAAGGGGAAAAAAAAAGGGCCCTCACATGTGCTTTGTGGGAAGTGTAAAAGGACCAAAAAAAGGCAACACCCCGCAAGGTGCGGCAAACCCCCCCCCCCAGAACCTTCAAAACAATTCCCAACTTTCCAAACTAAGTGCCGAAAGCGCGGATTGTGGAACAAATAGTTGGGGTGACATCAAAAAAAAGTTAAAACCAGGTAACCGCTTGCAAGAAAAGGTCCCAAAAAAGACCCAGTGGCCGACGGATGTTAACCCCACAGGTGCACACCGCCAAGAAAGAAGGGACGAGGGGAACCCAGGCGGTTGGGGGCGACGACGGGCCAAAGGTGGGTGGGTCGTGCCAACGGGGAACGGCGGGAACGCAAAGGACCAAAAAAAAAAAAAATTGACCGAAGCACCGTGGTCCCACCGGGCAGGAAATGGGGGGAAAAGGGGCGGGGGGCAAGGGGTCCCGGTCGAACACTGTTTCGGGAACTGCCCCGATGGAATGTTACCGAAAACGCCATGACCCGGGAGCGAAAAAGGGAAAACGATAACTTCCCCAACAAATGAAGGGGCAACCCCGGATTGCAGGAGTACCCTAAAAACAAAAGTGAAAGACCAGGCAACACCTTAACCCCCCGCAACAGTCAAGGAAAAAACAAGTGGGTGCTGTTTCTTCCCTTACCACAACTCTTGAGGAACCGGAAATCAAGCGGGGGGGGGGTCAAGGAGACCTCGAATTGGAGTGGTTAAAAAAGTGGGGGGGCAACAATAAGGTTTTTTACACCGAACTTAAAACGGAAAAGGGCAGCGAACAAAGAAGCCCCGAATTTGGGGTGCCGAGGAAACAGTGAGCTTCAAAAAAAATGAATCGGTCAAGGAAGCGGACGGAGAGCCGGGCCCAATAAAGGCCGAAGACTGAATGACAAAGAGTAAAAAGAAGGGAAGCGGGGGGGGTCCCCAAACTGGGGATTAACCTTGAAAAAGAACTGGAAAAAAAAGAAAAACAAAGGCCGGGAAAACCCCCCCCAAGAAGGTCCTTAAAACGTCCAAAAAAGGAATAGAACCAACGGTGTGGGTTACAAGGGTTGGTTGGGCATCTAAGTTTGTCCCCCCCCAAAACTGCGCGTTGACAAACCCGCCCGCACACACCTGCCCGGGGAAAAAAGGTTGGCCCCCCTTATTTTTCTGAACACCACACATCTGTACCTTGAGGGGGGGGCAAACACCCGGGGGGGGGAGGGATGCGGGGAAAGCGGTGAGGACCATAACCAAAACTCCAGGGGCACTTTGGGGAAAGATGGACCACAAGGTCAACCAAAAAAAATTCCTCCGAAAATCAAAACCCTGGGTCAAAAGTGGGTGAATGAAGGCGGTTCGGCAATGGCAAAAAAAAGGACCCCGGTGAAAGACCGGCGACGAGAACAAAAAAGAAGAACTTAAATAGAAAAAAAACCAAAAAAATGGTAAAAAGCTCAAGCCAGAAAACCACCACTAGGTGAAAAGAAATAAAGAGGGTGAAAAGACAGATCGGGTTGTAAAAGGGGAACAGTTCAGGGGCCCAGGTTTGCCGACCCGGGTCAACACATGGCAGTAAATAAGTTGAAAGGGGGGGACCATCGCCCACACAATGTGCTACAAGGAAAGAAAAGCCCCCGCGAAACAAAAAAAAACCCCAGGAGCCCAAATCAAAAAATTTTTTTCAGGAACGGAGGGGTGTCGTCCCTGAGTTGAAACAACTGCGGTTTGGGGTTTTTTTTTTTTTTGGGGGGGTTGGGTTGGTTTTTTGTTTTTTTTTGTTTTTGTTGGGGTTGGTTTGGGGGGGGTTGGTTTGTTTTTTTGGGGGTTTGTTTTTTGTTTTTTTGGTTTGTGGTTTGTTGTTTTTGTTTTTTGTGTTTGGGTGATTGTTTTTGGGTGGTTGTGGTTGTTTAGGATGGTTGGTTGTGTTGTGATGTGTTTTTTTGTGGGAATTGTTTTGTTTGTGGTTTTTTTTGTGGGGTGGGGTTTTGGGAGGGTGGTTGTCTTGTTAAGGCCGGTCGTAGGTTGAGAATGATATGAAAGAGGAATAATTTATGCGGGGGGAAGGGTGTGGGTGGTTGGGGTGTTGTGGAGGGGTGGGGGACTGGATTTGGTTGTTGTTGTTATTTTGGATTGCTTGAACTGCGGAGATTGGAGGGGGGAGGAGGGCTTTGGTAATTGTTCTGGGATTGGTTATTGTGCGGAGGGAGGTGTGTGTGGGGGGGAGGGGGGACGTTTAGTTTTTGGTTTTGTGGGGTGGTGTAGGAGGGGTGGGGTGTTGTGTTGGGGGGGTGGGGGGGGAGTTGGGTGTTTGTAATGGGTTTGGTTGGGGGGGGGGGGGGGGTATATGGGGGTATGAGGAGGGAGGGGTGGGTGGTTTGGGGAAGGGTTGGGATTGGGTTATGGTGGGGTGAGTGTAATATGTGTCTGATGAGGTAAGGTGGGGGGTTGTGAGGTTGGTGGTATGGGGGGGGTGGTTGTTGTGAGGTGTTTTACGGGTTGGTTGATGGGGGGTGGGTGTTGTTGGGTGGGGGGAGTCGGAGTTGTAGTGTGGTTGTTATAGTGTGTGGTTTGTGAATTTTATTGATGTTTTGGGGTTGGGTGTATAGGGGGGGTTGTTGGGATTGGGTTTGGGTGTTTCGTTGATTGTGTTGGTGAGAGGAAGTTTGTTTATGGTGGGTTTGGTTTTTGGGATTTGGATTTGTTGGTGATATAGTTGGAAGGGGTTGGTTGTTGGTGGGAGTTGGGAGGGTTGGTGGATTAGTGTATGGGGCTAATGCTGTTGGTGTTTGTTTTTATGGGGAGTTGGGGTTGGTGGGGTGTTTGGGGTGGGAGGGTTGTGTTGGTTGAAGGAAGTGGGGATGGATAGGGGGGGTGGTGGGGCGGGTATGAGGGATGGTTGTGAGGTTTGTAGAGGGGGGAGGGGGTTTGGGGAATGTTGGGGGAGGTGAATAAGGGTTATGGGTGGGGGATGTGTTTTTGGTGGTTAGTCGGAGTCATGGGTGGCGGGGGGGTTGGGTTAGGGGGGGTGGTGGGAGGGGGATGTTGTGGGGGTTTTGGGGTAGTAATTGTGGGTTGGGGGGGGATTTAGATGTAGGGTGGATCAATTACATCGTGACTTTTGTGGGGGGGTGTGGTTGGGTTTGTGGGTGTTTAGGTATGGGGTGGAAGTCTTGGGTGTGTGGTTTGCGGATTTTTGGTTGGTTTAGGGACTGGGTGGGATGTTCGATGGTGGTGTTGGTTGTATGTGTGTTTGGTGGTGGGGGGTGTTTGGCGGGTTTGTCTGAGGGGTTTGGGGGGTGTAGGTTTAATTTTGGGGGTTAGTGGGGCAGGTGGTAATTGGGGGGTTGATTGGTAGTAGTGGTATGGTTGTTTGGGGGAGGTGGTGGCGGGTTTAGAGGCGCTGTGTTTTTTGAGGTAAATTTGTGATAAGTTGGGGGGTTTGGGGTGGGGGGAGTACGTTTGTACGGTTTTGTGTGTGGGGGGGGTTGTTTAGTGTTTTTTGTTTTGGGGCGGAGTTTTCTTTTTTTGGTGAGGGAGTGTGAAGTTTTGGTGGGTGTGGAAGTAGTAGGTGGTGGGGGATTATGGTTGGGTTGAGAGTGGGGGGTGGTATTTGGTTTTGAGGGGGGGCGATGGGTTAGTGGGGTTTGGCAGGTTTGGGTGGTGTTAGACTTAGTTGTTAAGGTTGTTTTGGGGTTGTGTTTTTGTGGGGTGGGAATGGGAGGGATGGTGGGGTCTTTGTCGTGTTTTGTTATTGAAAATTGAGGGGGATGTTATGGGATGGTGGGGGGGGGGGGTCCTGGTGGATTGGGTGGTAAATCTTGGGGAGAGGCTGTGGGGTACGGTGGGGAAATGACATGATGTTTTTTGGGTGTGTGTGGGAGGGTGTGGAGTGGTTTTTGGTGTTTGAGGAGTTGTGTGGCGAGGGCGTGGGGGGGGTTAGTGGTTTGTGGGTAGGGAAGTGGGGGGGTTTTGGGGTTTATTGGTTTGTGTTGGGGTGGTAGATAGGTTTTGTGTGATTTGTGTTGTTAGTTTGATGTTTGTTGTTTTTATTTTTTTTTGGTGTGGTTTGCTGTTGGTTTTGTAAGATTAGTATGGGACTAAGAGTCGATGAAGTTTGGGTGTTTTGTTTCCGGTTGTATATAGAGCGCGGGTTTTTTGTTGAGGTGGGTGGGTTGGTGCTGTTCGGTGGTTGTGTTGGTGTTGGTTTTATTGTTTGGGTGAGTAGGGGGGGGTGGGGGAAGTTATAGTGTAAAGAGGGAGTTTGATTAGTTGGCACAGGATTGGGAAGGGGGTTTTGTTTTAGGGGTTGTGTTCCAGGAATAGCGGGGTGGGTGGGGTGGTCTATTGCATGGGAGGTGGGAGGTTGTTACTAGTGTGTTGGTGTGTGCTGGTTTGACAGGTTGAGGTCTTTTGATTGGTAGGTTTTTTTAGTTTGGGGGGGGGGGTTGTTGATGGATTTTTTTGTTGGGGAGGGTGAGTTTTGGGGGGGAGTTTTTTTGAATGTGATAAGGTAAGCGGGCTTGGGGAGGGGTGGTTTTAAGTGGTGTTGGTGTCGGTTGGGTGTGTATGTTGTCTTAGAGTAGTGTGTTAGGTGTGTTGGCGGGAATGGGGGGGCGGGGTGTGGGGTGGTTAGGATATGGGGTGAGGGGGTGCTAATATTTTCGGTGGTTGGTTGTGGTAGATTGGGGTTTTTTTTGATTGGTGGAGGTGGGGTTTTGTTGTGAGGTTTTCATTAGGAGTGGGAATGGACGTTATGATTGGGTGTTTGTTGGCAGTCTTTCGATGGTAAGATTTTGCGGAAGAGTACTAGGAGTGGAGGTTGACAGTTTGGGGAATGGTTTTTTTTCGGGAGGTTAGTAGGTGGGGGTGTATAGTACTAGTACGTGGTGATATTTTGGGGGTTTTTGGACGTAGTCGATCGTAGTTTTTTTTGGTTTTTCTGGATGTTAGGAAGTGTAGCCTTGTGGTTGATGTTGGTGGTTGTGTTAGGTTTGGGTTTGTGTGTCATGTGTTGTTATTGAGGTGTATTTGTGTGTTGTTTAGGTAGGGAGGTCTTGGTGTGGTCGGGTGTTTGTTGGGTTTTTGGGCGTGTTTAGGGAGTAAATGTGGGTGGAAGTGTGTGGGTATGGGGTAGTGTATGTTGTGTGTTTTTTTATTTTGGTATGGGGATGGGTAGAAATGGGTGGAGTTAGGTTTAAATGGGGTGTATGGAGGTTTTGGGGTTGTTTTATTTAGGTGGGTGTTGTTTTTGTAGTGTATTTGGTTTTGTGGTTTGTGGGGTAAGGGGGATGTGAGGTGGGGGGATGTATGTGGAGAGTTTTTTGGGGTTTTTGGGTATTGGTTTTGATTTGGGATTTTCGATGTTGTAGTTTGTGGGGAGGATTGAGTTTGAGCGGGTGTGTATGGTTGCGTGTGGAGGGGGTAGGGATGAGGCGAATGAGTTTGAAATTTTGGAGGGGGGGTTTTTTTTGGGGAAGAGGTGTGGGTGGGGGTTGCACGGGTTGGGTGTTTTTGGTGGCGTTGTTGGGAATTTTTTTAGTGTTGTGGGTTATGGTGGAGTTTGTGAAATAGTGGTTGGGGTGGTTTTTTTTGGGACGAAGGCACTTGGTGTTGCGTTTGTTTTTTGGAGTGTGGGGGGGTGTGTGTGGAGGTTGGTGTATGTAGGAGAGGGGGGGTTGGTTTGTATTTGTATTGTGGTTGGGGGGGGATTTTGCTGGGGTGGGGGGTTTTGTGGTTCGTTTGTTTTGAGTTAAGTGTTTTAAATGTTAGGGTGTTTTTATGAGTGTTTAGTTGGAGTGTGGAGTCGCAATTTGCAAAATTGAATTGGGGTGTTTGGTTGTTGTTATTTGGTTTGTGATTGGTGGTGTGTGGGGGTGTGAGGGGTTTTTGTGTAGGAGTTACTTGGGGGGTGGTAGGGTTGGCGGTATTAAAGTGTTGTTTTTATTTGTTGATTTTTGTTGTTTTGAAGTTTGTTTGGAGGTAGGATTGGGGAGGTGTTTGTAGTTGTTTTTTTAGCGTGGGTTGGGTGTTGGGTTTTTATTGGATGTGTGATTGTTGGGGGATGGGGGTTTGGGTGTTGGGCGGGTGGTTTTGGCGTGGGAGGGTCGATGAGGAGGGGTTTTGGGGGTTGGGTGAGTGTAATTGGGTTATTTGGGTATTTGTATGCGAGTGGGTAGAAGGGGGTTGGGTTTGACGTTTTTTGAAGAGTTATTGGAGGGGTGGGGGGGTTTTGAAATGGTTTTTCAGTGGAATTTTTGTTAGGGAAGGGTTAAAAGTGTGCTTGTGTCGTGGAGGATTGGGGGGTCGGCTGACGTTGAAGGTTTTGGTGTGAGTCTGCTGGGGAGGGTTGGTGTGGGTTTGTTGTTTGGTTGTTTTTTAGAAGGGTTTGTGGAGTAGTCTTTTTTGGTTGGTGTTTTTATTGAGTTTTGGGGTTCGTGGTGGGGTAGGGTGTTTGAGGTGGGTGTGTTTTTGGGGGGTGTGTGGATTGGGGATTTTTTGGGTTTTTGGGAGTGGGTTGGTTTTTTAGATTGTGTTTTTTTTGGGGGGTGGGATGGATGATGTTTTGGGTATTTTTGTTGTCTTGGAGTTTGGCGGTTTTATTGTTGTGGTTTTTGGGGGGGTATTGTGGTGTAGTGTGTTTGCGTATGGTTTGAGGTTGTCGTGGTTTTTTTCGGGAGTGTAGGGGGGGTGAGGGGGAGGGGGGGTCGTGTGTTGTGAATGGGGTTATGGGTTGGGTGCGGTTTGGGGGGTATTAATTGTATGTTTGTGTGTGGTGTCGGTGTTTGGGGAGAATGGTGTTGGGTTTGTGTGGGGGGTTGTCATGGTGGGGCTGGGGGGGAGGGTATAGATTGTGAAGTTTAGGGTGTTTTAGGTTGAGTGGGTGGTTTGCGTGATAATTGGGTAGGGTGGTGTTGTGGGGGGGGAGAGGCATGAGGTTTGTGTTGTTGTTTGTGTGGGTTTGTATGGTTGTCGGGTAGATTGAGGTTTGTTTTGGAGGATTAAGATGTGGGGTTTTGGTGTGGTGTTTGATTAGTGATAGGGGTGGGAGGGGGTGGTGTGGGTTGTGTGGGGGGGAGGGTTGGTATTACCAGGTTGTGTTTTTGTGTTTTTGTTTTCTGGGGAGAAAGGTTGGGAGTGTTTTGTGATGTGGCTTAAGGAAGTTTTTTTAGTTGAGGGTTTTGTGGGGGTGGTTTGTTAGGTAGGGATTTTTTGGTCGGTGGGCTTTCGGTGAAAATGGCGGGTTTTTAGATTTGGTGATTCTTTTTTGTTTTTGGTGGTTGTTTGGATGGGGGTGGATTGTTGTTTTCGTTGATTGGTGGGTTGGTGGTTTTGGGGGGGTGGGGTTTGGTTGGGATGGTGAGTTGGGTGGGTTTGGAGTGGGTTTAGGGTATTGTTATTGGGAGGCGTGTTTAGGTTTTGATGGGATTGGGGATTTTTGGAGGTGTGATATGTGGGATTTGGTTTAATGAGGTTTAAGGCGGAGTTTTTTGAGTGGGGGGTGGGGTGTTTGTTGAGGATGTAGTTGGGGGTTTTGTGTGATACGGTTTTTGTATTGAGTTTCTTGGGGGGATTTTGTGGGTGTGGGTTGTAGGTGTTGACTTTGTATCTGACTTGTTTGGGTGGTGTGTATTTGAGGGTGGTTGGTGTTGGTTTGTTTGTTTTGATGGATAAGTGTGGGGTTAGAGAAGGGAGGTAAATGGGGATTGTTTTTGGTTTGTGTTGTTTGGGGTATTGGGCGTTGATATTGTGGGTTTTGTGAGGAGGTTGGTGTAGGGGTGGGGGGGAGGGTGTGGTGTTTGTGGGGGAGGGGAGAGATGGGGGTGGGGGGGAGGGGGGGGGTTGGGGAGGTGGTTTGTGTGGTGTGGGGGGGGGTGGAGGGTGTGGTTGTGTGATCTGGTGTGGTGGGGGGTAGGGGGTTGGGTCGTGGAGCAGGGGAGTGGGGTGTTTTTTGTGGGGGGTGGTGGGGTGGGTTTTTGGTTGGGAGTGTTGGTTGTTTGGGTATGTTGGTTTGGGTGGTTGTTTTGGTGGTGTGGGGTTTTGGGTTGTTTTTTTGTGGGGTTTGTGCAGGTAGTATGGATTTTGTGGTGTTGGGGTAGGGTGGCGGGTTTTTGTTTTGGTATATGTGTGTTGGGTTGTGTTGGGGAATATATGGGATATGTTGGAGGGGATTGGTTGGGTGTTGGTTTTTTTTGGGTTGTAAGGGGGGGTGACTGGGTTATTGGTGGTTGGTTGATTTTGGTTGTGGGGCGTTGGGTGGTGTGGGGGCTGTTTTTTTGGGATATGGATTTGCCGTGTTTTTTGTTTGGGGTTCTTGGGGTTTGTTATGTTTTGGTGGTTGTTTGGTGGGGCTGTGGTGGTGGGGGGTGGTTGGGGTGGGTTGTTTGGGGGCGTGTTTTTTTTTTGGGTTATAGTTGGGTTTATTGGATTGGGTGTGGTTGGATTGTTGGTGTTGGGGTGGTATTGGTGTTGATTGGTGTGTCAAGTTTATGTGTGTTTGAGGGGTTGGAGTTTTAAGGGGGGGGGGTTGTGTTGTAGTGGTCTTTTGGAAGCATTTTTTGGGGGCGGTTTGAGTGTTTTTGGTTTGTTATGTTTTTGTTTTTGTTTAGGGTGTTAGGGGGTATGTATGGGTGATTTGTTTGTTTGGGCCAGGCGGGTTATGTGGTGGGTGGTTGGTGGGAATTGCTTTGTGAGTGTTTGTGTGGTTGATTGCTTTGGTGTGGGGGTGAGGTTTGTTTTTTTAGTTGGATGTGAGTTTTGTGGGGGGGTGTATGGTGGGGAGTTTGGTTTAGGGGTATTTGTGGTGGGGTTTTGATTTGGTTGGAGAGGATAGTTTTTATTGTTGGGAAAAGTGATGGTGTATTTTTTTAGGAGTGTGTTGGTTTTTTGCAGTGGGTGTGGTTGTATTGGGTTTTTAAATGGTTGTAGGGGTTGGTCGGTTTGGGTGGGGGTTTGGGGTGAGGTTGGTTATGGGGGGGTATGGTTGTGTGGGGATATTTTTGGAGGGAGTGGGGTTGTTTCTTGGAGTTGATTGTTGGTTGTATTTCTTGTTTGGTTTGAGTCTTTTTATGTGTAGGTTGGTGTTTGGAGAAATGGGTGATTGTGGTGTTTATTGGGGATTGTGGTTGTTTGGTGATTTTTTTTGTATGGGGGGTTTTGGGGGGGGATTTTTTGGGAAGGGGTGGTTTGTTGTGTTGTGTGTTTTGCGTTTTTGTTTAGGGGGTTTATGTGTTGGGTTGCTTTGGGGGGGGGGGGGTTGTTGAGTGTTTTGGTGGTTATATGTTTTTTTTTTGTTTTTGGGTGTTTTGGTTTGGTTTAGTTTTATATGGGGTTTATTGTGTTTTGTTTTTTGGGGGGGTTAGTAGTTGTTTGTTTTGGGGGGGTGGTGGTTTGGGGGGGTTTATTTTGTATTGTTGTGTGGGGGTTGGGGGGGTTGTGGGCGTTGAGGGGGTGTGAAGTATTTGTGTGGTGGGTATTTTGAGGTGTGGTGTGGTGGGATTTATTTTTTTTGTTTTGGTTTCTTGTTGTTTGTGGGGGATTGTGGTAATTGTGGTATGTTGTGGGTGTTGTGTTTTGAGGGTGTTTTTAGTGGGTTTGTCTATTGTGATAGTAGGGGGGGGGGTGGGGTGGTGGGGTGGGATTTATGGGTTCTGGGATGTTGGGGGGGGGTGGGTGGCAGGTTTGTGTTTTTTGGAGGTATTGGGCAGTCGCGGAAAGACCGTCACAGATTCGGACAAAAAGAAATCCCGAAAACAAGACCAAGGTCCAAAGGCAGCGTGATAAGACTTGTAAAACGACGTACTGAGAAGTCACATTTTCGGGTTTTTTGGACGGTGAAAGAAGCCGCCTCCTTAGGTAGATCCCGGATTGTTTTCGAAACTGAGGGGAAGGAGGGAGAAAAGGAGAGGGAAAAGACTTCCCACACTTGCTTTCCCGGGAAAAATTCGCCAAAAAAAAAAAGTGAGAAAAAAACTTGGAACAATGAAAAAAGCGGTAAGCGAAGAGAAAAAAAGAACGGTTGACCCACCCCAAAAGAAAAAAATAATTTGGCACAAACTTTGGGCGGGGACATCCACCGGGGGGATTAGATCGATAAAACAGAAAAGAAAAAAGCCGGGAACCCGAAAACTCAAAAAAACCATCAAAAAGAAAAAAACTGTGCCCAGTGGATGAAGGGGGAAGCCTCAGAAGTGAGTGAAAAAAGCCAAGGGAGAGAGTGAACTTACCCAACCTTTTGCCGTGGGAAAGGGGAAGAAGAAAAGGCAAGTAAACTGAACTGATTGCGAGAAGGGTAATCGGGGAAAAAAACTTCCCCGATCCCCAAGGCCCCGAACGTGGGGACAACTCGCCCCCTCACAACACAACTACTTAACCAAAAAAGAAGGGAGCAGAAAAACTCCGGAACATTCCGAAAACAAAAAATCTTGAAAAAGACCTGCTCAAAAAGGCTCCGCCACCGGCAAACGGTGGTTTTCCCCTCTGCCCCCTCTTCCAAGGGGTGGGTGCAATCAAAAGAAAGGGGGAAGGGGAAACGGTTGTAACCACTGGGTTCAACAGAAGTTTTACACCGCAATGAAAAAAAAAACCAAAAAATCAACCCGGCAGAGTGGAACTTTCGAGGGAACCCACGAGAAAGTGACCGGGGTTTCAAGGGGGAAGGAAAGGGGGGGGGGAGTGGGAGGGAACCAAACCACCAAAGAAAGTACAACAAAACAAAAAAACTTGAAAGTTTCCAACATCTCAAAATGGGGCCCCTTGAGGCGTTGTGCCGTGAGTCTTCGGGACCCAAACCAAAGGTCAGTTTCAAAACCGAAAGGGGAAGGGCAAAAGGTACAACAGGGGAAAACAAAAGCGGCCCTCCCCTAGGCCGCCTGTGCCAGACCGTCAAGAAGGATTTTTTGGAGGACAACAAAGAACGTAGGCGCGCCCATACTGCAAGCTTGAACCAGGCCTGGAAAGGTAGGTGGCTGTCAAAAAAAACGGAAAAAGGAACTGGGGGGAACAGTAACTGATCCCCCCCCGGAGGGTCCCAAGGTCTTAAAGCGTCCAGGGCGAACGCACAAAAGTGCACAGGACAAACTTGCCGAGGGCCGACCACGCGAAATTTCAAAGCATCCGAGGAAAAATTGGGAAAAAGTGAGAGACTTTTACAAAAAAAAAAAAAAAAAGGAAAGACCCAACAGGCCGAAAAAACCCAAAATCCCCAATCAAACGGCAATGAATGACACGCGGTAAGCTTCAAAAAGAATGCCGAAAAAAAGGGAGGGGAAAATAATTGGAATAGAAGGGTTAACCCAACAAAAATTGGGGGGAGAACACTGACCAAAGGAACGTGGGAACAAAAAGAGGGTGTCCCCCGGAGGGGTCGGTCCCTGTGAACAACCGAAGGGTGTTGAGAAGAGGAAAAAACAAACGGGCTAGCCTCTGGAGAAAAAAAAAACTGAGAAACTGGAAACCAAAGGTCCACGCCCAGGGTATACGGGGTAAAAACAACTAAACATGGGTGCAAACACAGTTAACGCCACGAGGGAAAGACAAATAACACAAACACACTTCCGCCCCTCGTCCCGAAAAATAAAAAAGCGTACAAACACAACCCGCCCCCGAAACAAACGTCCTACGGCGTCCCCCCAACCAGTTGGGGACAAACGCCGCCCCCAACCTCAAAACCCAGGGGGACTTGAATCCCGAAAGTTGGTCAACCCACCGGAACGAAGGAACTTGCCAGTTCAAGTCAAGGGGGAAAGGGAAAAAGAAAGCCCGGAGTTTTGTTGTCCCATGAATCAAACCCACCGAGCAGAAAAAAAGGGGAAAAAATCAAGGGCAGTAGGTACCCACAAGAAAAAAAAAGGGGGGTTTGGAATGACAACCTGAAAGAAGACCAAAAAACGCGCCCAAGACGGAGGGGACAAAAAACGGTGTGGACGACCGGTTGGGGACCCCAAAGGTCAAGCAACAAAACAAGGGAGAAGAAAAAACAAGGCCCCACCGCCAAAGGCAAAGGCGCGGACCGGCAACAAAACCTGGGTGACAGGGTGTGCCCGGCCAAGCCGGGTTTTTACTCCAAAGAAAACACCCCTTTGGGTCAAATAAGAACCAAACCAAGAGGAAAAAGGGCGTCCCCAACAGAAAAGCAAAACCTTAAATCTTCGGCCCGAAAAGTCGGGAGGAACCACAGGGTTTTGTAATAGAAAAAACCGATCGGACCTTCAAAAAAAGCCGGAAAAGCCAAAACATCCAACGTGTTCTCAAGGAGAGGAGAGGGATCAAAAACCGACTTTCCCGCCCTTGAAAAAAAAAAAATAAACAACGGAGAAAGGCAAATAGTGGTGAAAGCTCGGGTAAACAGAAGAGCACTGTCCCCCGCCTACGTGAAACTTCACCACCAAGGCCAAGGGGAAGGGGAAGGGGGAGAAAATCACTTAAACAGTCTTGTGGAAAAAAACCATTGTGGGCAAAAAGAAGCTTTCCCGTTCAAAACGTGACGCGGCCAGAATGTTTTTGGAAAGGGGGTGTAAAGAATTCAGGGAAGAAATAGAACCGAAAAAAAAGGCAACCTTATTTTGGGAAAGAAAAAAACGTCCAAGGGTTTCACCGGACAGAAGCCGATATAAAAAACAATGGCCTGGTAAAGCACCGAGGGCCGTGCAACGACAAAATAAAAGGTTCGGCCTTTAAGGGAAGAATAAGAGTTGAAAAGGGTCCATCCGGGAAAAAAACCTCCGGGGGAAATACGGGGGGAACCTAGGGGGTTTCGGTGGAGAAAAACAAAGGGCAACGCCAAACCTGCCAAAAATAAAGTTGGGTCCCCTCGCATCAACCAGGAAAAAGGCGAAGGCCGGGAAGGATGGCCACCCAAAACAGTGTGCACGCCGAAAGACCACAAACATGACCACGGTGGGTCAAAACGCCAAGAAAGGAACAAAACATTTTCAAAGGGACGGTCAACGAAAGAAAAAATGTGGAAGATGACAGATCCTTGACGGTCCGAGGGGAAAAAAAAAGGAAGACCAGGAAAAAAAACCGGGTCCAACAAAAAATCGGTGGGGGAGGGAAGGGCGCAAGTTCTCGGTGGGGTGAGTCAAAAAAGGGTGGGCGACAAGACTTTGGGGGGGATTGGGAGAAAGGAAAAACCAAGAAACAGCCACCACAACTGGACTCCCCGTAAAGGCCGGCCCGCGGGCGGGTGCCAGTTCACCGTAGGGAGACGAAAAGGGAGGAGGGAGACTGTCAGAGAAACAACATTCCCTGCGAAGATCACACTGAGGGGGGGTTTTTTTTTTCAAAAAATGCATGTTGTAAACTGTCCAAAACGGAAAAAAGAGAGGGACTGGGTCCAACCCCAAACACAGAACGGTAAAGGCAAAAAAAAAAGGTAAACCCGTGGTCACCCCAATTCGGTAAGGAGACCCCCCCCGAATAAAACCAAAAAAAAACAACTTGGGGGAAAAAAAAACAAAACAGTCAACTTGTCCCGTGGGACAAACCCGGAGGGGGGAGAGAGGGGACCAAAATCTGCAAACAAAGAAAAGGTCGCCGTTTGGCCAGGAGGAATCCGCAGGGGGTGAAAAGTCAGGGAGCCGTCGACTGCAACGAAAAGGGGTGTGGGTGCCGTAAAACACGCCAGGGGAATACGGACACCCTTTTGTGGCGGAAGGGAGCCAAAACCGTGGGCAAGGGGGTACCACGGCCCTACTTCGCAAAAAAAAAAGAAATCGGGGGTGGGGGATGGACTTCAAAAAACGAGCCCCTAGGACAAAACCCACGTGGGCCATTCCAAAACCCTTTTGTTGCAGACCACAAGGGGTGGGTTCCTAATAAGACCGAGCGGTTATTTTTACGTACAATGCGCCCCCCGCAAAAAGAACTTTTTTTAAACCACCTGCCCCTTTGGTGTGTTGGGGCAAGAAAAAGGGTGGGGCCCCCGGAAAAAGCGGGGTTGGAACCAAAAAAGAAAAATTGAATTGACCTCAACCTCACCCGCAAAACGAGGACGTCACATGCCCTCAAAGGGTTTCTCAAGTAGGTTAAAGGAAAACGAGGGGGGGGAAGGGGTAAAGTGTGAAACCCCCCCGTAAAACCCCGGTCTAGCAAAAACCACCTGAGGAGGTCCGACAATTTGACGAACCTAAGGGGAACCCTCAATGGAAACCACACGAAAGCCAAGAATGGACAGAGCCGGAGAAGAGTCACCGAAATGAGGGGTCCACAGGTGGAAAAAAAACTTAGGGCAGACACGAACAAAACCGCCGCTCGGCCCCCAGAAAACAAGGATAACCAAAAACCCACAAGGGAGACGTGAAAAAAAAGGGAAGAGAAATGGTTTACAAGTGGGGTTGGCAATCAAGTTGGCCAAACAACAACAAGGGGGAAAAACGGGAAAACCCTGAAATTCACACACGTCCAGGCGAGCCACCAATCAAAATGCACCAGCAATAGGGGGGGAAACGATTTGAAACAAATTGTCTGAAAACTAAAGGACAAAGGTTTGGTGCGAAATTGCGTGCACAGGAACAGGAGCCCCCAAAGACAAGGAAGCCAGGAAAGAAGTGGGTTTTTCAATGTTCCTGTTGGGGAAAAAAGTACGTGGTTACTCCTACGAAATCTACACTCCCCCGCGTGTTTGTGGTAATACGCTTGACATGCCAAACAATGGGGTAAAAAAGCCCCTGGTGACGGTAACGGCCCCCCTTTGCAGCAAACGGTTCCAGTCCCCATTTTTCTGACCCGACCCGGAAAAAAGTAAGAAAAAACAAGGGGGACCCAGCCTCAACTTCTAAAAAAAAAAAAAAAAAAAAACCAAAGTTCAAAAGAACCTGAGGGCTCTCGGTGGTTGTTTAGAAAGTAGCCGAAGACCCCAAAGGTAGAAGACTATTTCAAAGAGAACCCATGCAGGCGTGGGGACAACCCCCGCCCCCAAGGGTTGGAACCTCCTGGTGGGTTTTGTGGTTGTTTGGGGGTGAAAAGTGTTGCGAATTGCTTAGAAGGGACCGCGTACCAAGATTCCACCAAAAAAGGCCACATACAAGACTTTTCAACTAAGCAGGTAGACAGTCGAAACGGGGGAAGAACGGAGAAACAGGCCAGAAGAAAGGGGGGTTATCTACAGAGGCCCCCAAGAACAGTTGTACGGCCTGAAAGGACCAGGGGAAACCTCCAAAAACCCCCAGGTAAACAAAAAACGAAGTAGGGAGAAGACGTCGGCCGCAAGAAAAAATACCCGGGGGGGGTTCCGGTTTTTTCCGAACGAATCCTTTGGGGGGAAATCTGCTTTTTTTTTTTTTGTTGGTTTTTTTTGGTTTTTTTTTTTGTGTGTTTTGGTTTTTTTTTTTTTTTTTTTTATGTTTGTTTTTTGGGTAATGGTGGTTTTTTGTTTGAATTTTGTTTTTGTTTTTTTTTTTTTTTTTTTTAGTTTTTGTGTGAGTTGTTTTTTTAGTTGTTTTTGTTTTACCCCATTAGAACAAGACCTGCAAAAGAAAAAGTCCGGTCCACGCTATAAGCTGACACAATCGAGAAGGAGGATTTTTTTAAACAACGGGTGCCCGCTTGAGCCTAGTCAGAATCCAGAGAGTGTTCGATGGACCAGAAACAGCGAAGGAACAAAACCTGAGGACCGGCCGTATCCCCACCTCCCCCACCCCAAAGAAAGGCCAAACATGAACAACCCCTCCCCACTACAGAATCGATCACAAAAAACAACAAAAAAAATTGGGGGAATGAAAAAAAAAGAGAAAAAATTCGTTGAGGCAGCCCCTTTTGAGGACCTTACAAAAAGAAGGGGGTTCGGGATTGTGAAAAAACCGGCCGAAATGGTCGAGGAAAGTGTGCCGAAAAACACACCTTCCCAAGCTTGAAAACACAAAAGGGGAGGAGCAAAGGCGGAAGCAAAAACAGGAAACACATCGATATCGATGGTGTGTGTTCCCATCCGGCGTCGTTTTTACTTGGTGTAAAAAGCGGGGGGCACGGGGTCCCTAAGACAAAAAAAAAAAAAGCACCAGCAACTCGGCAAAACCGGAAAAACAAAGGTAAGTCTCCCAGCCACTTAACTAATTACTTAAAAGCGTTCTGGAGAGTACAAATTTTCTGGAGGAGTGTTTTCAAAGAAAGAACAAACCGCCACCTCCTCAAAGATAAAAATGTCCCGAAAATCCCCCAAGCCCTGACTCCAGCGGAAACAAACTTCCAATACCTCCTCTTGAAAGATTTGACAGGGGGGAGCGGAACAAGCGGAGCGGGGTTCCGCAACAAGAGCGCAAAGAAACCGGTCAGACACAGGAAAAAACAATGTGCCCACCGGGGAGGGAAAGGAAGCACAGCAAGAAGGTGCTTGGAAAATTCGGAGGGAGGTCAAACGGGGACAGTGAAACGACGACCGATTTTCGCAGCGAAGGCACGTAGTTGGAGGGAGGAAGAAAGGGGGGAAAAGTATCCCCAGGCGAGGTACTCGGCAAAATCCAGAGACACAGAGCACGAAGGCGGGAAATGACTTCCCCCACGGAAAAATCTGGGGGACCGTACAAGGGGAGGAAGGTGAAACGCCGAACGGAACCGGCCGCGGCAAACAACTCGGCCCCAACCAAAACTTACCCCAGGTCTGACCTCCTGGAGACAAGAACGGAAAAGAAGCAGTCAAAGAAGTTTGCGCCAAGAAAGCTTTGACCAAAAGACAGAGAGATTAGGAAACCAACCCGATGGCAAAGCTGGGTTTGGGAAGCAAAAAAGAAGTACGAGAGCCTGCCCTGTTGAAAAAGGGAATTGTGAAAACTAAGAACAAGTGAAAATTTGCCAGCCAGGGTGCCAAGGGGGGTGGTGGAAAACCCGCAAAGAACAGGGGTAAGGGGGCAAGGGAGGAAACACCAAGAAAAACAATCCTATTGATTGACGCGGGACTAACAATTTGGGGGAACGGTAAAAAGGCGTAAAATGGTGGGTTGAGTGCGATGAACAGAAAATCAAAACACCCGGTCACCCAGGGTTGGGGACAAAGGGGAAAAGAACGAGGGTCAGACCCTAAGTACGGGTGGAAAAGTCCCGGTCAGGTTCCTTAGGGCGGATTGTTTCGAAGTACCAAAAAGATTAATGGGGACACGTTGCAATAAGAAAAGAAACCAAAGTACCGACGGGGGCAAAACACAGTGAACGAAAACACCCGGTTCCCCCCCAAAACCGTGTTAACAAAGAAAAAAGAGGGTTTTTTTTGTTACACCCGGCAAGGGTTTGCCCCGGCTACCAACCGACACAAAAAGGGTGGGGTACCCCCATTGTAAAAAAGGTACCCCAAAAAAGGGTGTGTTGTGGAGGTTTTTTTGAGTCCCCGCCACTTCAAAACAAGGCCTGTCAACCGGGTTTTTTCCTAAACATGAAACAGCCGGAGAAAAAGAACTTCTACCGAACGCCAGGAGAAAAAAATTGGAAAGCAGTGGAACGAGGTCCTTGAGAAGGACAACCCCGTACCTAAACCTTCTCAACTGCCGTAGAAAACTGTTTGGGGGGGGAACCCGGGAAAACTCCAGAACCACAGCGGCAAAGAAAGAGGCACGGGGCGAAAGCCAACCCACCACAAAAAAATTCATTCCTCCTTGAAGGGGAAAATGCACAAGAGTCGCGGTGTGTCAACTCGGAAAGGCAAGATTAGGGTAACTAGAAGATCAAACAGACGAAATGGGGTTACAAAGAACCAAACAAATCCCTTTTTGTTCAAAAAGAAAACGGGGTTGAAGAAGGGGAAAAAGGAGGCGTCAAAGGAACGACACCGGGGGGAACACTACAAAAAACAACGGACCAATAGGAACCTCCCAAAAAATCAGGGAAAGGGGCAAACACTCACAAAGGGGGTTACAGGGTCAAAAAGTTGTAAAACCCCATGTGCACCTCTTGGAAGGCGACCGGGGAACCACCGAACCAGGGGAACATCGCCACAAAAAAAGAACGTCGAGCAAGACGGAAGAGGGAAATCCACCAAGCACCCCTCTCCGCTGTACGAGGAAAAGAAAAAACCGCCAACAGTCTTGAAGCGGCCAAAAAAAAATCCCCCGGTTACAAAAGAGTGTTTCTCAAACTTGGGGTCAAAAACCACGAAAGAAAAACCCACCCACATTACTAGAACCATCCAAACAGATCAGAAAAAGAGGGCAAAGAGGAGCAAAGGTAGTTGGGAACCACCCCACCGAGTCCAAACCTTGAGACCATTTTTCACTCAGAAAAGGAAAAAGGACAGAAATTCACATCCGAAAAAAAGGTTGGGTCCCTAAGCAGAAGAAAGGGTGGGGAACACGTTGTCCTTCTCGGGAAAGGAACCAAGTGGAATACGCGAGGAAGGCACCAAGCCACACGCGACTGCCCACCCTGTGTGTAGTTTACTCACTACTACCAAAAGCAAACAAAAACAAACGGGTGGGTTTTTTGAAATCCAAAAAAAAAAGTCACCCCCGCACGGACATCCGGAATAGGAGAAATCCCAGAAAAAAACATAATTGGCGTCCAAAAGGGCCATCGGTGGAAAGGCGGGTGAGGAGGAAGATACGGGGGAAGAAAAAGGAAAAAAGAGCGATAAAACGTTTGGTCCACAGCCCAAGAAGCCACCAGCTTTCAAGGGAGGAGAGGACAGGGAAATGAGTACACGAGTACCAGCACAATTTCACGAAACACAGGGCTGTAACTTGAAAATGGAGAAAGGTGTGGAAAAACATGCAAAACCACCCCCTGAGTGGAACCAACAAAAGAAGTAGCAAAGAGAATCCGTTAAGAAAAGAAACGGAAATTGATGAAACACCCACCCCGCAAACGACCCTTCCAATCCAGCCAAGGTCCCAAAAAATAAAAGGGCAACAAGACAGGTCTTTTGAAAGGACGGGTAAAGAAACTTAAGGGATTCAACTCAGTTAATAACCAACCAAAAACCCGGCGGATGTGGGTTAAGCCGGAACGATACGCTTTCAGGGTCCCTTAACTCAGGTGATTATTGAAAAAAAAAGTAAACCAGGGTGAAAGAAAGAAGTAGGGCACGAATAAAAATAGTTACTCCTTCTCCAAAAGAAAACGTGGGGACCCGTGCAGGCCCCAAAATAACCAGGGGGGGCTGTTGAAAGAAGTGGTAAAAAAAACCAAACGCACCCAAAGTCCAAAAACCCACAGCGAATCGGGGGAACTTCAGAAGTAAAGAAGGGGAAAAAGGGGGGTAAGTTCTCGTTGGTCGAATAAAAAAGAAAAACAGTGAACCAAGTTAACGGGAAAAGGGACCCTTGGAACGACATGTGAAAGGGAAAGGGGTAAAAAAACCATAAAAAAGGGGGTGACGAAATAGTGGTAGGGTACCAGGGAGAAGGAATAGGGCATTGGAAAAAACTCCCGGGAAAAGTTCGGTCACAAACAAGAAAGGCCCGTATTTTTTGGAAGTTTTGAAGGGGGGGGGAGGCCCCGCAACATCACCCTCCGGTGGGGGGTGCAAACCGGGTTGAGAGGCCACGGGAAGGGGTGGGGAGGTTTGGAAAAAACCAAACCAAGGATAAGAAGGCAAAGGGAAAAGACCCAGAAAACGTTGGGAGAGGTGGACCACCGGTGGTGTTTTGTTCCTCTCTTTTCAAGGAAGGAGTTTACCCCAAGAAGGGTGTTCACAGCCAGAAGGCACGCAAAGGGGAAGGGTCCGAAAGACCATGTGGTTGTCCAAAAGGCCCTGGAGAGGGGGGGGGGAAGCACCGTGGGGCAAAGGGTCAAACAAAAGAACATATAACATGGAACGGAGGGGAGGAACAGGTAATACTTTTAGGGAACAGGTAAAAAAAAGGTGTAGGGAAACGTGACAGCCCCCTTGACCAGATACGACCCAGTACCGGAAGGGGCCAAGAGGGGAAAGTGGGACAAGGTTGAAAAAAAAACAGAGGGGGAAAGGGGTTAAGAAGTACATTGACGACTTTACCCGAGGAACCAAAACCGACCGAAGATGTCAATTGACAGTCTTCCTAACTCTCTGGGGTCATCAATAAAACCTCCTTTGCGGGGAAGGGAAAAAACAAAGTCTGCATGAGTTCCCCCACTAGCGGCAACAGACACCAAAAATGGGTTACACAAAAACCCACCCCAAGTTTTCCGCAAAACTTATTACTTTGCTCGGCAACTGGGACCTGGGAGAGATAGACAGAAAGTGAAAGAAACACCAAGGTTTATCACCGGTTACCAACGAAAGGACGCGTGTATGCGTCCGAACGAGTTGCCGCTTTGGCAAAGAAAAAAAAGCCAAAGACCCTTTGACAACCCGACGGTTTTGGGTTTTTCAAAGACCGACCCCCGGGGGGAAGGAACACCCGGAACAGGATCCCCAACAGAACGGCCACGGGGTTCCACACAACTGAGAATGCTCAACTTTGTTTTTTGACTCCTATAAAAAAGAAAGGACCACGGGGAAAAAGGGGATTTGTTCAAAACAACGTTGAGTTCCCAAAAGACAAAAGCAATTTTCTCGAAAGAAAGGAAAGGGACACAACGAAGAAAAACTCAAAAAACCAATCCAGGAAAAAAGACGGGAAACAGAAAAAAACAACAAGGGGGGGTGGACAGTTTTGTAAACCTGATGCCAGTCGAAAAGAAGAAACACCGCGGCAGCAAAGAAAAATCTAACCCACCGAAAACAAAAAAGAAAAGAAACTGAGGACCGCCTGGGGGGGGGATTTGGAAACAACAAGAGGTGGAACCACGTGTGGAAACACCTTGCGAAATCCACGTCAGGAGCAACAATTAAAAGGGTGCCCACCCAGCCAAGCGGGAAAAACGTGCCTCTCTTGCGAGAGAAGAGACAAGAAAGCGGTTGGGCCGGCAACATTTGTACTATACAAAGGGGAAAACTCTCCAAAATGCCATAAATTGAAAAAAGGAAGGGGTAACCATGGTACAGGTTGGCCCAGGGCAAGAAAGTTTCCCCCCTACACTCCCTGAAACAGCCGCCCAGCTGTAAAAGACAATAAAAAGAAAAACGCCCCCCGGGGAGCAGAGGGCACCCTGAAGATAAACGATCTGGTTGCTGACCCGGAATGGAAAACTCTATACATTCCATTGGAGACTTGACAACATGGAGGCAAAAGGACCCCAAACAGAACCGGTAAACGGGAGACGCTTGTCCCATTTGTTACGGGGGGACCCCGTCCAAAACTGATACGTCATTCCCAAAGGACGCAAAAATGGGTCCAAATCCCATCCCGGGGGGCATCACTCACAAAGAAAGTGTTTTTTTGCACCAAGGGGGGAAGAACGCAAAAACAGGGGGTTGACTGTAAACTCCAAGAGGAAAAGAAAACACCCACGCCTGGGTGAAAAACATAGAAAATACCAGCAAAAAAACTTTAATAAAGGCCGAGCCAAGCCGGCCCAGAGGGGTTCAAACCAACCCATGACTTTCAAGTTAAGCTTCCCAGATAGGTGGGTTTAGTGGGAAGAGACCAGTGTGAACGAAGTTCCCCGATCGGAGGGAAAACCATCGGTTAGAAAAAAGACCCAGAGGAAGGGAACCTGGTGTTTACAAACCCTTTTAAGCGGCTTTACACGTTAGGTACAACGACACCCAGCCCCCGCAAAGAAACAGAACCCGATAAAAAAACATCGGAGAAAGACATAAGCACCAGTGTTACCTCTCGGTCATCCTTTACGAAAAAAGAAAGGAAAAAGGTTGAAAAATTGGAAGGGGGAGGTGGACAAAGCTCGCCCCTCGGGTGTAAACCCAAAAGGAGGGACCGACTCGGCACCTTGCACACACCCAAAAATAATTCCTTGAGAACACCGACGAACAGTGACCGAAAAAGAAGAACCAAGAAA
>Ga0179593_1514339_pt1 | contig 23641 bp, 20 predicted proteins | sample CZODoug2_1_08_16_FD_185931 | JGI IMG/M metagenome (GOLD analysis project Ga0179593, IMG submission 185931) | Vadose zone soil fungal communities from Angelo Coast Range Reserve, California, USA - CZODoug2_1_08_16fungal (PacBio error correction) | ecosystem: Environmental > Terrestrial > Soil >...
TTATGGATATATCCCCAATACCTATGAGGACACAAGTAATGCGGTCAAACAGACTGGACGCGGCCGGGGTATGGTGTGAGGGGTGGGGGGGAGAAAAGAGAACTTTGAGTCGGAAGGGCGCAGGAACGAAACAAGGACCCATAGAAAAATGGCAACCCCCTTACTACCACTGACCGCATGCACCACGAAGTTGACAACGTCTCAGCTCCCCGAGACAGTCTAAGTCCCGCCTCTCAGTATGGGGTTGGCACGAGTCACGCCTACGTGGAAGGATAACAAAGAGAAACATCGTGCCCTTCTGAAGGTAAAAAGGAACCCGACATGAGAACTCGGCGGCGGGAAAAGAAGCGTTGGCATTGCGTAATGCAGTTTTTCAGCACCGTGGGTGTCTACGAATAAAACTAGGATGACGGTTCTATACCCACAAAGGGACGATGGAGCCCCGGTACAGAGAAAGTTTTTACAAGGGATAATTTGTTGAACCGAGAGACAAGGGTGTTCCCCTTTCTAGTGAGCGGGGAAGACTCCCTCCACACGCGGGGGTCGGAAACGACCAACTGCAGAATTAAGCCACAGGTCTCAGGGACTACGTCTCTTGCAGCGAGAATTAGAGAAAAAACATCGCGCGAGTTGGAATAACCCAAGACCGCGAGTTATGTTTTCGCAAGCCACAGATGTGCTCACGAACTGACTTGCCGTGGGGCAAATAGCCTGGAGTGATTGATTCGATTTGTAAAATCGAATGCGGAACCTGTGAAAGATCGAGTGGTACGAATCCAAGGGATGGGGAGCTTTCTGGTCACATAACTCCACCAGGGTTGACGTGCGACAAAAAAACGGAAGCGGTGGGAAACCTATAATCCCACAGAAGACCCAACCTGTTACATGCAATGATTTCTTAATCGGAGCACGTTCGTTAGACCTCGTTCCATTTTTTAGAATTTTCCTACATAGATCTATCAGAAACTATACGCAGCACGAATTATCGGGAATTACGACGACAGCTCTACACGCATACGGCGTGCAGGCCAACATACTTAGCAAAAAGCCCCGACCACCTTCTCCACCAAGACGCCTTGGTGTGTGACAAAAACATAGCCACATCTCACAACATAAAAGGGGGGAGGGGGGGGGGGGCTGCATAGAGGGAGCGTGTCAAAAACGCAGAACATCCCCGCGCAAATTCGGTGGAGCTTTCTCCAATATCACGGGTCCATCACGAACACACGAAAGTGACGGCGGTCCGAGGGATTCACCAAACAAAGGTCAGACAACAGCTACATTAAAACTTGGAAACAAGCCCCTCTGTGAAACCAGGGACAAAAGCCGAAAAAAAAAGAGGGTTATCCACGCAAGAGGGCTTTTCTCAGTCTCAGGGCAAGAGTACCAGGGGGGGGGGGATAACTACTGAAAGGACGGGATTGGCACGACAGACCAAAGAAAGCCTTAAACCTCCCTAAAATGGGGAAACCTAATAGATTCGATATTTCCGGCCGCAGGAACGTCTAAATAAATCGGACCCACCATAATAAGAATAAACGAACGACGGAAGGACTGTGACCCTGCTCTTCAAGAGCAGCGTACACTGGACGCACGTGGAAAGTAAAATGATTTCAACCAAACAAACGTCTCGGAGGGAGAGACGAGGAACTGCTCAATTGGCGTCTCCAAAAGGACCTCTAAGCCTGAAGCATTCAGCTTTGGAGAGATTCTCTAAATTCGGAGCTGAAGACTGGAGGCGGGCGGGGGGGAAAAATTCACGGAACCGTACTTGTTTCAGTGGAAAAGGGGGGTATCACCTTTCCGTTTTGATGGGGGGTTGATCCACCAACGGACGGCCCAGAATCAAAAGGCCGCCCGCATAAATTGTCGTTCCAGGGGGGGGCTACACGGGGCTCTGACCAACCATAGAAACGGCAGTCGACATTCTGCAAAAAAAAAGCAGAATAGCAAACCAGCCAGCCGGCGAAAAAGGGGTGAAAATAAAAACTACGTCGGCCCTCAGGGAGGGGGGCGAGGGAGAAAAACATTATCGGGGATCGCCGGCAATCGAAGGCTTAAGAAAGACCAAAGACGCGAAAGTCCAAATCCAGGAGAGGACCCCGGTACTTGATATTGGTTTGCGGGGAAATAAAACGCAGTTAAAAAAGGAGGGGAGATTTGCAATGGGTAAGGTGGCTGGTGCATAATTTTCAGCGTATTTTGGGGGATCGGGTATTTCGGGGGGCATCATAGGCGCTAACCAACAGGAAAAGCATGTACTGAGCATCAAATTCTGATTGCCTCGGACCGGAGACAAGCTCTTCGGGACAAAAAACGGTATACAAGTGGAGCTTGCCAGCCCCCGAGGAATTTTACGGCGCCAATGAGAGAAAACTGCGGGGTCAGCAGCGACGAGACGCATCCTGAGTCTCCTAGGCATCACGCGTGAGTAATATGGTTGGGCGAAAACCATTCTTTGACCAGTGGTCAACCGATAACGTAACAACGCATTTCAGTACCGAAAAGGCGCGGGAGCTTTTGGCGGGCGCTTCTGTGAGACTAGTAGGATCACACCATGGAAAAATGGACACTACAAAAAGAGTAAGTTCAATAAGCGAAGCAAAGCCCAGGATGTTCATTTGTGGGAAAGGCGGGAAGGTGGAAGGGGACGCTTGTTCGAAGGGGGCGGGGGCAGAGCAAGCGACAGGACTCGTATCTCTAGGTTGACCAAGAAAGTTCTCACAATTCAGGAAAAGGCGTAACTAACGGAGTGAATACTGCCTGAGGCGAAACTGTGCAGCGAAAAGGGGGGCAAGTGTAATGCAATTTTGACGGCACTAGTCATTCTTAAAGTCAGGAGTGGGAGTGAAAGAAGGGGTTGTGGGGAGATGTATAGCGGGGAAAAAAGCCTTAAAAAAAAGCAAGAAACACGTTGAAAACCCAGGTGGAAAGCCAAAATGAGGCGCGAAATTGAGGAAAGCGGGACGTTCAAAATTGGGATTTTTCGAGACGCTTTCGTAATACCGATATCGTCTCCCAATCTGGGGGTGTGGGGAGACAGCCGGAGAACATCAACCGGGGGATCACAGGAAGATAATTCATAAGGGGAAGTGCGGTAGTATTCCACCCAAGGGTGTGTTTGCGATAAAAGTCAACGGGAATGAGGCTGCCTTTGGGAATAATCGGGTGCGCGTCACAGCAAGTGGGGTAAAGTGGCATTGTGGGGTGAAGAACTAATGGTATCTTGGGAAGGGCCTTCCAAACGCGAGGGGTCAACTGATGCGCGATACACAACGAGAAGTTGAACAGTCAAAAAGTCCTGGTGGGCGGGCGAAGGAAAGCATGAAGAAGCCCGCTCACGGATTCAGGAATTCCAGCGGTATCCCGGGGTAGTCTCCTAAACGGGACAGGTCTAATTTTAAGACACTAGGTTATCTAAAAATTAGAAGGTACCGGAGGGCCGTCGACCGAGGGGGGGGGGGGGGTGGGGGGGGAAATCATTTGCCTTTCAACAAGGAGCGATCCGAAAGGTTCAGGTTTGGGCGGAGGTAGGAGGGTCATATATCGGGGCCCGGCATGTGGCGATTATATGTCATAAAGAATCTCGGGGAATGACACGAGCCCTCGAAAATAATGGGTACGTGGAATTGTGTACTCGGACGGTCCGTCGTTGGGGGAAAATGTAGGGGCCTGGTCACATAATCGGCCTGCGTGTCTTATGCTAGCGAATACGATACACTGCGGGGATCGCTATGGTCAACCATAAGATCTCATGTATGGGAGGGGAAAGGGGGTTACGACGTCGGAACGGGTGCACGAAGTTGTGTACAGAAGATGGGGGGGAGAGGTGTGTTCGAGCCCTTCGACCGCCTTGCAAAGCGGCGTGTTTGCTAATTGAGGGGGGGGGCTAAAGGTCATCTGAATTGGCGCTGTGATCGGGAAGGAAACGCGAAAGCAAGAAGTGTTTAAAGGGTCTATCGTAGAAAAGGGTGGAAAACCAAGAACGACATCGGGGAAAAAAGTGAGTCTTGGAAAGGGGGAGTTCGTGAAATGGGGGCGAAGGAAGGTTGGGAGTGCTTTATCAGCCGCGAGATGGGGGGGGACTTCGAGCAACGGTCTTCAAGTCTCCAATGGGACGGATGGTGACGTTCCTTTGAGTCGTGCGTTCCGTTGACACAGACTACACATAGGGGGAAACTGGTTTGCGATGGCTTTCGAGGTTTGGGGAAGTAGGCTAAGAAGGACGCAAAACTTTTCGGGTGGGACGGAATACACCGACCGTCACAGAGCGGGGGACAATTTGAAGGGGGAAAAAGCACCCGTGTAAATCAAAAATTCATCGAGGCGAGGGTGGCAGGGGGGTGAAGGCAAAACGTCTCTCTTTTAAGTTTGCGAAAAAGGTAGAAAGGCCGCAAAGAAAGGATAGGAGTCCACACTCAAGGTCCTGGGTCTGGCGTGTTAGACATATCAATGCAGGGGGAAAATCATTTCCGGTCCAATTTGGGAAAGGAACAGACGTCGTTAGCAGAAAGTCTAATTGGTAAATTTTAGCGAGGTTTGGCAAAATCCCTGGTAAAAATAGTGGGGTGACGCGAACTGGGCCATACCAAAAGGCAAAGGCGGTCCATCCAGCGTTGCAAAAAGCGACAAGGGGAGCGCTTTTCATGCCAAACCCTCCGGAAGAGGGAGAACCATTGGAGGATTGAGCCTTTTTTGTCCAGGCGGACGCCTGTGGGCCCGTGGGCGACAGGAAAACTTAGGGAAAAGTGCAATACTATGAACAATAGTCCGACTTGACAGAAGATCCTGAAGCTCGCCCGGGGATGGGAAGACCAGTGGGAAGCGCATCATAGGGGGTTTGTACTCGACATTAAATGAGGGAAGAGGAGAGAGGAAGTTCTCAGGGCTTCGTTTCCGGGGACGACTGACGGTGTTTTTCGTTGAAAAAAAGGCAGAGAAGGCTTTTGGGACGGCGATTGGAAATTGAGGACTAGGGAGGGGCGGAAGAAAAGATCAATCGCACCGACTATACGGCGGCATCGTATCCTGGTAATTAGGGATTTAGAGGGGAGTGTACGGAGAAAAAAAGTCAAAAGGGCATTCTCACGCGCAGATTGTGAAGTGGGTTACACGCCGAAAAGGGGAAGAAGAAGTGAAAAACGGGAGGTGGTGCTTTCAGCTCTTGCATGGGGCACCTGCGCAGAGGGGTGCGGTCAGAGAAAAAAAGACCGGCTTTGTGCGGCGAAAGGGGAGGCAGGAGAGAAACTCAAATATGCTTTCGGGTCACAGGCAGAGTGGGGGTAGATGCCAGTAGTTCGGGGGGGGTTAAGCTTGCAGATGCCAGTCTTTGTGAGGGATTGCACCCGTGTTAAGAGGTGACGGTAATGGAGTGGGGGGATCAAGGGGACTTCCTCGTTTTCAGAAAACTACGTGCTGGACGCAACAACTTCGTCAGCAAATTTCGAGAAAGGGGCCTTGTGTCTGTTGTGAGACCGTGAGGGGCAGGTGTGAATTCGCATGTGTTGTTTTGCCGGTGGGGCGGCTAGAAAGGTCAAGTGATTGTGCGAAAAAGATCGAAAAAAACGCAATTCCATACATCTGTGTAAGGCGCCGGGCATTCGGCAAATCCAGTCTCAGGTCAAGGACAGCGTCAGGTTGGGTCTGGAAACGCAGTTCCACTTGGTAATTCAGGTTCCATAGAGGGGCACGCTAAAAAAAAGGAAGGGGATGAAAAGAGAGAGGGAGGGAAAAGGGAATGATTACCACGTGGCAAGCTCAAAATGTGAGCCGGACTACAACATGAGACAAACCAAACCTTACCGAAGGGAAAACCATGGCCGGCGCAGGGGGACCCTAGTCTCAGTGTTCGAGCAGCGCATACAGCTCTCCGCGGCTTGTTCACCATGACAACGGCTATAATGAAACGCAAACGCAAACTGCCAAAACCAGCATACAAGCCAGAACCACCTCACCAGTTCTTGCAAAAACGAAAGATCAAAAAAGGGTACGGGAGATAAGGCGTAGCAAGGCCGAGGGCAAGGCAGTATCGTTTTAGGGGTCTAACATACAGACGAGAACAAGCGAAAACAAGCCCATCGCAACACCCTTCCAGGCCCGAAGGCGCGCCACGCACCTTTGCACCGAAAAGATATACACCACCAACAAGAGCAACGAACGAATTCCCATGGCTCAAAAAAAACAGAGACGAATGGACCCACTATGCCCGTTTCTACAGTCCCGACAGGGATACAAAGGCATCAGACGAGGCACGGGAGCAGTACTCAGGTGAAAACGTATCTCGCAAAACGAGAAAGAAAAGAGAAAGAATTAGGTTCTTCGTCGAAAATCAAGACCGTCGGGTTGCAGTCGTGATCCATGAAAAATGGGCAACAAAAGGTATCAAGGAAACACCGATCAGCCCCTGGACAGCTGCACGAGGCAGCCGTTATCAAGTGTAAAACAACATGATGAATTTTTGCGCTCCGTAGAAAAAGGAGAAGCAGACTGAGAAGAAATTGGGAACGTTTCCATAAATAGGGACCGGGATCAAGCAACACAGCAGGGAACCGAGGGTTGGGGAAAGGGTAGCAACAAACGTCAAGAACCACACGTCTTTTAGTTGCTTTTACCTAGGAAATGCACCAGTCCACCCATGGGATCCACACATCAGAAAAACACGTGAAGCCCAGAACATCCGCAGAAATCTTCAACCAAAGGGGGATGCACTCATCTCGCACCACAACCCGTCCAATCTGTTGAGGGGGGGTGTGGCGCACATCACGGTGCCCAAAAGGACGCTCAGTCAACGGGGGGACACACCGGCGACAAATTCACCGAGGGGGCAATTCGGAATATCAAAACCCGACGAAGAATGGGTAGACGTCAAGGCGGGATTTCCCCGTGCAAATGTTTGTCGAGGTACAGGTTGGGTAGCTTAAAAAAAAGTGGTTTCCAACAACGAGGGTCAGCATATGTGCCATAAACTTGGTGGAAACCGCGTAGTTTAGGGCCAGTAATATTTTGAAACCAGATGCTTTTGCGAAAAGTTCAACATTCATCTTCATTAGTAGACGACACACAAAACGCAGTGCAACCGCGATGGACTGTGGGCCCGAAACTGACTTGAAAAGGAATAGGGGGAAGGCAAGGAAGTGAGGTAAAATTATCTAAAAACACAGAATCGAAGGTTGATAACGCGGCCCGCCCTGATTGTGAGAGAAAAAAAAAAATGACGCTAACTTAACTTGCCAAGAGAAAGGCCACCAATCGACTGGGTCGTACAATGTGTCTATAAATTTACAATAGAATCACGATGAACCCTACTCACTTCCAAAGAACTGTGCCCGGAGAAGCATCGCACAAAGGAAGTCCCACCGGGATACTGAAAAGGACAAGTTTTTGGGGAGAGGAGGGAAGTCTTTGCGACCTTATAAGGACACTCAATCAGTGGGGGGCTATCAATACTTTTTATCTGAGAAGGGAAGAGCAAAACCCTCTTCCATGTGGGCCTTGCAAAGAGAAAATTCAATCAGAAAAAGCGGATGAGACTAAAGATCTCATAAAGACTAAATCAAACCAAGGGAAACGTCCCCAGGGGCACAATGGACTCCCAGAGAGGGGGGTTTCTTGTGGGGGTAAACAAAAAAGAAGGCAACAATTTTTCGTCCTGCAGAAGATGACTCAATCAACAGGAGGCAATACGCTCGACGGGGCTCCAAATAATTATAAATAAAAAAACGATCCGCCATTGGGCGTTCAAGTGATTGAACACACACCGGGAAAAAAAAAGAAAAAAAAAGTTTCGACCTTTTAGTCCGCTTGAAAAAAAAAAAACAAAAAAAGGGCTAGGAAGGTGCCAGGCACGATCAAGCGGTATTAAGTAAGACTACAAAGTTGATTAGAAAAAGAAACCGACCAACCTAAAAAAAAGCTACTACTAACAACTACTTTCATAGGAAGGAGGGCAAGGGGAAAAGTCGAAACAACGAAATAAAAAGCCCCTCAGAAATAAGGGAAACCAAATTAACCCTGCTCAAGCAAGCGCTCAACAAGGATGGAAAACCCAAACGTCTCGGCGACGCATCAAGGGGAATTCAGGATCAATGAATACTATCTGCGGAGCATTTCGGCTTTAAATGATTAAGAGTGGAAGAGGTATAAATTCAGTAACTGGGATAAATTGGGAGAAAATAATATTTAGCGGGCGGATTTTAAGTACAAGGCAAACCTGGACCACAGAGACTGCTTGGCGGTTACCAAAAACTTTTTGATGGCACTGAGTCACGGGAAGAAAATGATCATGCGCCCTAAAGAGGGAAGACATCTCGGACTTCGGGCTTCGTAAAAATTGGGTGTTAAACAAAGGGCTAAGTCACTGGTACACGGCTTCCCATCCCGAACAAGGTCACGAGTACCAGGAAAAAGGCGGGTGAAAAAAAGGGAACGTTGTTCAGAACAAATGCGCGAGGCTCGTAATTGGGGCGGGGGGGTAGCCTACCAGGGGAGGCGACTGACCACCATTTTTACACAACACTGTCATGGGGCAGAGCTGGAACGGGTCACGAACCGGCTAAAAACACAGTGGGTAGACGGGTGTCTAGCCCCGCCTCGTTCCATAAATGTAAACAGAGTCTCATAAGTCACCGGGGTCAGAGGGGGGGACACCTGTCCGCATAGAATTGATCCAGGTGGGGTATTGAGCCTCAAGAATCAGGATCATTCGGTGTGTGGGGGTAGGTGAAGGGCCGGGAAAAGGGCCTGCCTCTAAACCATGAGAGGTGCCAGGGCGTGAGGAATTCCGATGCAGAGAACACGCGCTATCTTATTGCAGCACGGGTCCGAGCGGGCAGTATGGATCGGTGTACGCAAAATGACCATTAGTATTTTACGAAATCGAAGTGAGGGCCACATTCAGGGTGTCAGGTATCAAACAATAATCTGCTTGGACTAGAAGCTTGGAACAGATCTAAAAATCAGCTGGCAGTAAAAAATAAGGGGGGTACAACCACAACCCTACATCACATGAAAGATTGAAGGGGAGAAAGCAAGCTGTTGGCAACGAGGTCGCGCACTCAACGGGGGGGGTATTATACTCAAGCTAGACAGAAAACAAGCAAACGGTCGACGGAGTGATAGGGAAATGAAACTCATCCTTCGCGACTCAACAATACGCAATTGTGCTATGGGGAGGCATTGAACGAAGGAGAATGGGAATTTTAAAAAGAAGATGTGGGTGGGACACTTTTTGGTCCAATAAGGTCCACAATAAGACTGGGGAGTGACCTCGTTCCACGGACGGGACCTTCTAATCGTTTCTAATTTCGGAACCGGAAAAAAAGGGGGCAAGACAAGGGGGCTAGAATCTCTAAAGTTTCGGAACGGGTGGGTCCTGGGCAAGCAATAGCGGGGCTTGGTGTCCGAGGGCGAAAACACTCATGGCGGATCGAGCGGCTGTCAAAAATTTTAAATGGTAAGCAATCACTGTTCGCCGGGAAAGAGTTACGAGTGGACGTCACCCGGAGTGTGCAAGAGACAGCACGCCCAATAAGGGGAACCACAGAAAAGGGAGTCGGAGATGGTCGGAGGATACTATGAAAATGAGTCGTCTTCGTAGCTTCCACAAGGTTTTCGACGGTAAAAGGTTGGGGGGGGGAACAGCAAAGAGGAACCAGATATGCCCGGAAGAAGTTGGGATTGATTGTGAAAAGGGGAAAAGGGGGGTGTGCCGCGGGAACCGGGACGGATCTGCTGCCTAGGTAGGATTGTTGGCATCGGATAATGCGAGACAATTCCTCCACTTGGGGAGACTGTCTAAAACGTAGACAGTAACGAACCAAAAAAACGGAGGCGTCGGGTGAAACATCCTCGGTGGTGAACTTCCATAAGCCGAACACGGGACCTTGCCAGGCGAGCGAAAATTTAGAAGAGAAAAAAGAGTATAACTACTTTTGAAGAGGGAGCCAGTGGGGGCGCAAGGTGAGATTGAGCAGACTGGGGGGTGGGCGTAGACTTGTATGTGTGGGTGAAAAATAATCATTGGTCCAAAAAAGGGAAGATAAGGGGCACTGGTTACCTAGCATGTCATTGCGGACTCTTCCGGATGACGGGTGTGATCGAAGGGTGGGGATTTGGAGTACGTCAGGGTTGCGCGACCAGGGAGGACCGGCTGACGAACATCGGTATAACAGGGTTCAAGGAGCGGGTCAATCGGTAGCGAGTTCCACTCCAGGCTTCATAATCAATGAAAAAACTTCGGGGTGAAAGCAAAAGAGACTTCGACGACGTGGAAAAGCATCAAAGCCATTTGGGAGCAGGGTGAGTGAGTCCGGGTCGCAGTTTGTAAGGTGGGCTCAGAAGGCCGGTTTTGTGCCCTCGGCAGAACAAAATGAAGAGGGTGAGGAATCGTGGGGGAAGGGCTTTCGGGTGACGGGGGGGAGAAAGGTCTCACGGGAAGTGTGCCGGCGTGTAAAGAACAATGGGGACGCCGAGGGAGAGACAGCAGAAAGGAAGGGAGGAGGGGCCGATATAGCGGCTGATTTTTTGAAACCGGGAACAGGGGGTGTGACCACGTCAAAAGAAGTCCTTGTCGAAGGGAGAGTCACCCGGAGAACGGGGGAGTTCCGGAGGAGACGTGTAGGGGGTAAACGTCCGGGGACGAGAGACGCTCGGTTTAGCGTTAGTTCCCGAACTAGAATTGACACGAAGCTGTTAATGTTCTCAGGCAACAACGTAAGTAAAACACTATGCTGCAAACCGTCCAAAAGGAAAGCGTTGCCAGTCTGTCATCGGGGAATGTGGGGCGCCATTCCAGAACCAGGGGGGACAAACAAGAAACACGTCACAGTTGGGTGCCCCCGGAGGACCTTTACGGTTAATTACAAAAAACCAGGTGAGAAAAAAAAAGTCAGAACCTGTACGGACGCTATAACTCCAGGGGTGTGTGTGACAATCGAGGTCGTCATTTAAGTGAGCACAGCCGGTCGGACTCGGGGTGTAGAGGTGAGCGAAAGTAGGAAAAAAGAAAAAATTCGTGAAACCCGAAATGAAGTGCTTCCGAAGAAGTTCGGGGGATGTGCCCATTCAGATGTTATCGGTTGGGGGAGGTGCAAAGGGCCGGCTAGGATGACAACTGGTAACAGTTGTGGGGGACGATATGGTGTGGGGGCGAACACGACCTCGTGGGGTTAAAAAGGTAAAAAAGGCCACCGGGGAGGGGGCAGGTAGTGTGCTCGAAAGGGGGCCAAGAACGATAGAGCGCGATGGGAGAATAGGAGGGACAACGTGTAAAGTCTCTTAATGTGCACAAGAGTTCCCTTTAGAAGAAAAATGTGTGACAGCAACACGACATAGCCATACCACGCGGAACGGAACCCGTGTCAGCGCAGGGCTTCAGCGGGTCAATAACAAAGGGAGCCAAACCCAAAATTCGATACGGATAGAGGAGGAGCTCGACCCGGCAACCGGAACATCGGCAAACAATAAAAGGGACTCAAAATATGGACACGCTGATCCGGGGGTTTGGAAAAGGGGTACACGAAGGGCCCGGATGGCTGATGTTTGTCAAAGGTGTCCCAGGTGCGGGGCCGCTGGCGGGCTCCCGCAAAAAAAAAAAAAAAAAAAAACCGCTAAGCGGAAGAGAGGAGAATAAAAAAAAGCGTGAACCAAACGAAAAAAGGAAGAAAGAAAAAGGAGAAATGAAGTAGGAAAAAAAAAAAAGGAGATCCCAGCAAAAGTTAAAAGCTCTTCGCGAAAGGGTAAAACAAAGAGTTGAACCACGACGGAAAAGGAAGAACAAACAAAAAAACGTGGGGAGGCTGCGAAAACGGGTCGTCTGGGAACTAGGAATAGAGAGTGCCACTGCGGACGTCTCCTGAAACGAGCGGTCATTGTGTAGGTGGTCCACTGAAGCTTCCCTCGGGGGGCTGGTACGAACAAAAAGTAGTCTTTCTTAAGTAAAACGTCTCCTGACGTCTAGAAAGGGTGCCGGTAAGCTTGTTGAAAGCAACTCCGATCTCAGCCTCTGGGGGAAAAAATAGCAGTAACCGAATTGGAACGCAGGGGGCAGATGGACACAGTATGGTTCTAGGTACAAAACCGATTCCGTTGTCGATGGGGGTTGACTTTATTTTCTGGAGCCTGGGCCGGCCAAAGAAAAAGTAGGAAGCCGTTCTCCCCGGGGGTGATCTCCGGGCGGAGAGAAGGGGGGTCAAGGAGAGACGGAAAACAACAGGTGGGACCTAGAGCCGTAAGCTGACGGGGGGTTTGTGGAGGAGGGGGGGGTTCTCTATGTCTTCGAGCAAAGCGTTTTGGTGCGGAGGAAGGAGTCTCAGACGAAGACGTGAGGTTGAACAACAAACGGTGGAGGGGCCATTTATATGAGAGATGTACTCACAAAAACGGTGTGAAGGAAAGCCACGTGGGGGCGTTCCAAACTTCACTGTATCCCGAGTGGGGACAAGTTAATGGTTCAACGCAAATCAGTCTGGCGGACCCGTAGGCGGGGAGCAGTCGATCAACGTGCTTATAAAGGCGGCCGGGCTAACCGGCCAATGTTGTGACATAGACAAAGTTTGACCGTGCACCAATTACGTTTTCACCAATGCTCCACGACGCGAAAATTGCGGAATGACTGGCAGGGCGCAAAACAAAAGGGGGAAGCAGAAAAGGGGGAGGTCGAGAATGAAGTTGTGGAAACCCCAGCTCTGGGACTAAGACTTTTTTTCGGACCAACAGGCAGCGAGGCGGGCGGTGGAGGAGGCAAGATGCCTGTGTAGGGACCGTGTCAAACGGTTGGCGGCGTGTCATTCGATATGAGTCAGCCATAATCGGCGTAGGGAGGGGGGGGTGGGGACCGTGAGTGAAGAGAGTTAACCTTCGGCTGTAGGGTAAATGAACGTAAGAAGTTTATGTTCACGGGTCATAAACAAGCGAAAGGAAAGGAAGGTTTCAAAAGCGGCCAGGATACAGTTGCTACTGGCCCTGGGCTTTAAGGGTGGGCGAAAAGGGAGCAAATGTTTGTGGAAGTTGGGGGAGGGAGGAAAAGAGAGTTAAAAGGGATTGGGCGAACACCCGAGGCCACACTTCAATTGCACAATCGAATTCCCAGAGGGGACACAGTGTAAGGAGTACGCACCAGAAGCACTCGCAGGGTTAATACCTTACGAGCGGGAACCGGGGGGGAAAAAAAAAAGGGGGGAATGTGTTAACCGTAGAGGGGAAGATTGGGATATCCTCAGACGAAAGAGAAAGAGAGATATATCCATCGGGCATCTATGGAAAGACCTGCATCAAATCTTTTCCCCCACCGCTCGGAACTACCTGCCGGGGGCATGAGAAATTTGTGTGAAATAATCTTGATCCGCTCGTAAAGGAAAATGACGGTGTAATTCTTTGTGCGTGATAAGCATGCAGAGAGCGGGAGCCAAAGTGCAAGGACCCCGGCGAATTGGAGGGACAGGTAAATACAACCACAATACCAAAAGGGGGAAAAGGGGATGCGACAAGGACTTACTAAACAAGGTTCAAGCCAAAAGACCAGCCGCGAAATGGGGCAAGGACAGGCCCAAATAAGTTTTTTTGCAACCCAAGGGACTTCAAACCACGTTACACACCACGGAGAAAAAACCTACAAGAAAGGGGGGGGGGCCGGGGCCGCGAAAAAAAGCGGAAGAGGCAGGAGAACCGATCTACCAAACTGTTTTCTTACAACGGAAAACCCAAATCAGGATTGGAACTCTAAGGCAAAACTATAGAAGGAAACGAACCACAAATATTGCGTTTCGACATCAATTACGGGGAGAAACCACGGGCAAAAAACCGGAGTCCGTTGGTGAGCTGGGTGCTTTGAAAGGGTCAGCTACGCAGACTGGAACATTTTAAGAAGGACCACTGGAAGTCAATTACTCAGGGGGGGAGGATGAGACGGGACATCTGCACCGGGCTCGAAAACAACCTGACAAACACTACTGGAAGGGACGCATGAGGTAGTGCCGCAAGTGAAAGGTTTGCCACGTTATTCAGAGAACTAGGGAAGACGAGGAGAACATCGAGGCCGTCAAAGGGAGAGGTGGCTTGGATCACGGCAACTATTTAGACCGGTAGACATCAAAAACACCTATCGACCCGACTCCCCTATAGAGGCCAATACGCCGTCAAACAGACTTAGAGAAGGGTGGAAAACAGTCTTTTATTGTTCGACAAAAAGCAAGAACCCCCAAGAAACGAGTTTCTTTCACGACAATCGCATCGGCAGAGGCATGGCAACCCCCCGCATGACGACAAACAGACTATCTGACAGGCAACCTTCTATCCTGGTCAACTACAAGAACACCCAAGCAGGGACTCGATCAAATGGTTCTATTACTTGCTCATTTATGATTTGAAGGCTGGAATAGGACCGATGAAACACCCAGTGGCGCCCAGGAAAGCAACTGACACAATCGCCTTCTTTACTGAAATCAAAAACAACGGGAAGATAATACTCGATGCGGGGGAGGAATGGGGGGGAACCGGCCGCTCGCTTGGAGGGGTGAAACGCTGAGACTGGCCAAGAGGGGAAAAATATTGGTATGGGCGCCCATGTGGAAATTAAAGGTGGACAGGGGGGAAACATCAAACCATTTAAAGGAAAAAGTGAAAACAGAGCGCTCCGATGCAAATAAACTGGACACGGACGCGACCGTTTCATTCCACAATGATTGGTAGAATGGGGAGAATTCGCCCATTTTGGAGGAAGAAAGAAACGCTAGGAGTGGGGGTTCAGGCCGAAAAACCTAGGGGAGTGCCGGACAAATCGCCTTCGAGGGAAAGTGGTTTTGGAAAAGGGAGAGTGCGTGTCCTGCAAGGGAACTCAGACTGAGAATCAAAAAGGGAGTCCGTCCAACCCGTGGACAGGAAAGCTAAAAAAGAAACCGAGAAGCCGGACCGCAACCTCCCAACGGGTTGTCAAAGCACGGGGGCGGTGCTTAGCAAATAATCAATACAGCGTTGTGAGAAATGATTCGGAGCCCTGACACACGGAAAAAAAAGAATGAGAGATACAATTCTCCAATCGCGGACGCGGAGAGACTAAAGCTAATAACCTACGGGCGCAACCAGAATAACCGGAGCAAAAGACCCCGTCTGGCCAACCAAGGGGAAGGTAGGGGGAAGGATTGGAAAAAAAACAATCGCCCTGAACTATCGAGCCCCCTTGTGGGAATGGCAGGCATCTCCGGTCGCGTTGAACGCAAGAAACCAATGCGGCAAATTCACGATCGAAACGTAGAAAATAAAATTAGCCATCAGAGGCCTTTGAGGCGTTCGAAGGGATAGACAAACACCAGGACATAAACCATAAAAACTTCGAAAAACTGTTCAAGCCGACGGGAAAAGAGAATGCAAGGCGAGGAGGGTCCCTGCACGTCGATGCGGAATAGATTCGCTTAAAAGACAGTCAGAGGGGGGGGGGAAGGATTAGACTCGAACCAAAACAAGTCGGGCCTCCTACCGACTATTTCATCTCTTCGAGGGAAACACCGTCGAACATAAGGGACATCCCTCTCAGCAAAAGATAACCAGGAAACAATAAGCAAAATTAACGCCTGTACAGTATTAGCTCATCGCCGAATGTGCGCAATCGGCAAATGATTTCTGGTCACACAACACAAATACGGGTGGCAAAAATAGCCAAAGTCCTGCTCAGAGCACGGCGGGGAACATTTTGAAAGGGATCCATTGCAGGACGGCGAAGTAAAGTGGAAGAAGAGTCTCGATTCGTCTTCTGCGCGCGGAAGCTGGAAGGTGAATTCCAAAAGGGAAAGAGGGTGAAGGGCTCACCGAGACTGTGTGATGGATGATCTTACAGAAGCCCTATAGGATGGAACCAAGTAATCGAAGAGGGGGGGGGATTCCCAACACAAAAGAGGCGGCGGCCTTGGCTCTATCCAAGGAAATGATGACAAACATCAAGTGACACTCTCAGCAAAGAGGCTCTGGAGCTCCACCACCATTAGAGGGCGGGGGAATCGCAATGCTGGCCGGGGCAGCAGAGGGGGAAGCTTGGAGATGACAACAAGGGACAGACCCAACATTTTTAAGCTCTGGCGCGAAAAAAAAAAGAAAAGGTGAAGTATGGAAAAAGTGACCATCCTCAGACACCCGGAAAACGACCAGCGGCGTTTTCCTCAAGAAGTTTGTGGTAACTCAATCAAAATTGCAGGGCAGTGAGGCGGGTGATAGGCTAGCACGTGCGCGCACGAACCTGTTGACGACGACAGAAGAAAAAACTGTTAAGAGGGATGGCAATAGAGCCAATAAAGTGAGGAGCGACTTCGGCACAGAAGAGGTCGTAAAAGGAACAAAAGGGGACGACGGTACAAAAAAACGTGGATGGTTGAGACGCCCACGAGGGCAAAGCGGACCGTGAAGTGGATGACCAGCAAAGAGACTCGAAATGGATAAAGAGTTACTCGATGTCCCGAGAGAACAAAGAGAAACCACAGGCGCTGAATGTGAAGACGACAAGGGGTGTGAGAGCGCCCCATTCTTGACATAAAAAAAAAAAAAAACAAAGAAAGGGTCGCACTGGTAGAGTTATTGAGATAAGGGGTAATAGGTGGGAGCCGACGAGAGATATTCATCCGGTCTATGCATAAGCGGGCCAAGGAGGGGGGGGGAGGGTTCCTCAGTTGGTAAATGTAGGTTGTTTCGTCGAAATGGTCCACGGGATCGAATGTGCCGGTGACGCAGGGACGTCTTCTCGGCGAGGGGGAGGGACAACCGTAGCTGTGTACCAAATCCATTTCGAGTCATGGGCCTGTAAAGAACATATACAGGCAGAACGGGTTCGGAACCGCTTGCATTGTAGAAGAAGAACGGGGGGAAAGCTCAGAGCATTCCAAGGCAAAATTATTGCTGCTGCGACAGGGATAACTCAGAGTGTGGACTACGACATGGGGGGGCTTTTGCACAAGAATCACGACTGGAGGGGGGCTAAAAAAAATTCAAAAAAAAAGGAGGGTCGGAGGGAAAAGAGAAAAAAGGAGGGGACGGGAGGAAAGGCGTATTCGGTAGATCGCTTAGTGGCATCATATCAGAGGAAGAGGGTTAAGAATGTAACCAGAAGGATCCACGCCCCAGCTATTCCGGTATTGGGGGAGAGGGGGGGGTGAAGGAGGTGGTTTGCCGATATATCTATTGCAACGGAGAACTGACAGAATTAGGGATGGTTTGAGAAGTCCGGCCTAGCACCGTTGATCATACACAACCAAAGAAGGAGAGTTATATAGGTGCGTCCCTACGTTGTCCATGGGACGAACCCCGGGCGTCAAAATCTAAAAATTGGGTATGGTGTGGGGGGGAAGCAAAATGATGAACAGTCCCTGGTGAGAACGACCAGCAAGAAAGAATCAACTACGGGTTCTTAAGGCGAGCGACAAGCTTTACTCCTGGGGGAGACCACAATAATCAACAGGGGTAAATGCGGGCTCAGCAGATACATTCGCCGAATGTAAACAAGGATGCGATAGGGGACGTGATACTTTGATCCTTGGTTGTAAAGAAGTTCTAAGCGGCCCACGGTTTAGGGACAGGATGTTCCCGGCGCGGGTGAGGGACTAGTGATGGTTGAGAGGCGCTAAATTTTCGACGCCTGCGGTACAAAAGAGGCCAAAGGGGTTAAAAAAAAAGTGGAGGCGGGTTGTGAAGAGCAGGTCGGGGGGGGGGAAAGGTTCGGGTAATTCATACTCAATGAAAAACTCGTTCGTCGTATTCGTACAAAAGGGGGGAAGGTCGACTTTACACGGGGCCTAACAGGCGGCTGCGGGTTAGCTTGAAAAAGGCCTGAAAACGGTCGAGTGTTGGATCCGGGGATGTAGACTGGTGTTGGCACTAATCCCTAAGGAACCGCAGGGAATTGGTGTGCAAGGGGAGGGGGGATACCTTCGGAAGGGGGGTTATAGGGGCCGGAAACGCGACCTCTGATTCAAGAAAAATTTATGGCGGCAAAAGGGAGGGGAAACTGGGGAGGGGTTTTGGAAAAACAGAGAAAAGCGCTGTAGTGCGGCTCAAGGGGGATGGAGTTGGGGCGTTTTGTCGGGTGAAGTAGGTGATGATAGCTTTAGAGAAACACAAAAAAAACAAAAGAAAGAAGGGAGGAGTGAATATCGACGAAACGGCCGCAGCAATGGCAGAAAAAAGGGGGGTGTTGACGATTTCGTCCCAGGTGGCTCATCTGGGGGAAAACAGAACCCCGGATTGCAAAAGTCGGTTGCAGCTTCTCGATTTCCCAGGGGAGTCTCCTCCGGGAGAAAGGGGGGGCTGGGAAGGGGGAAAGAATTTGGTACGGCCGAAGAACACATGAAGGGGTACGGGGATCACAACTCGCCTTGAGAGATTTAAAATAGACATCGGGGCATTGGTTAATAGGGGGACTCAACGGGGAATTTTCCAGGTGGGGTGGCGGCCAGTACCCAGCGTATAGGTGCCTGCGATGGTTTACAGTTGGGAAAAGACCACAACAGGAACGGGAACGGGGCGTGGTTTTTAGTAATTCCGAACAACAACAGTGGAACCATCACTTCGTGGAATGCAAAAGGGGGATAAGGGGATGGCAAAGACCAGTTTGCGCCATAGTTGTGGCAAGGGGGAAGAAGAGAAATGGATGGGGGAATGGGGGGGGGTTGGTGGAGCGAAGGCTTTTAGGGAAATCCAGAAAAAAATTTCCTGCACCGGAAAGACGTATGCGGACAAAAAAGCTGACGACGGGGGGGTAGGATCCTCTTCAGCAAGGGGCCAAAAAGACATCCGACAACAGAGGCCCGAGAAAAGGGGGCCAAATACACCGCACCAGCCGTGCGACGTAGACTTCGGCTTCCAGGGGGGGGGGGTTTAAAAAGGAATCGGGAGGTGTGGCTCAAAGATTTCGGGTGGGTTCGGAATTCGGGGTAGCGATATGGGGTGGGGGGGGGGGGGGTACGCCGGGGTGAGGCGGAACGGAACCACCCAATCTTGGAAACCGGAACGGGAGCGGGGGGTGTATGAGGGGATAAGCGACAGTTTGTCGGCAGTGCGGACGGGAGAAAAAAACGGGCTGCAGCGCAGTATATCTTCGGACGAAAGGAAAAGAGAGAAGTGGTTGCATTTCCAAACTTCGTCGACCGTGGTTGGGGGAAGGCCGGAACATTGCGGTACGGAGGCAAGTTGTTCGCCGTAGGTGCGTGGCGATCTGAACTGCCGGGCGGTATAATACGGCGGAAGGTCTAAAAAGAACTAAGAAAAACACGAGTTCCTGGGGAAGTGGACAACACCCACTCAGAAAAGGTGGGTAAGGCACGGGCCCGGTTTGTGAGAAACAGGCGACTGAAAAAGTGATGTCGAGGAGAAAACACATGTGACACCAGGAAACAAAAATAGGAGCGCTGGAAGGTGTTTCAAAGAAAAAGGGAAAGGAGGGTGGGAAAAGGAAGACGTCGGTGACAGAAAACGAACCGTGCGGTCATGGGACAGTGGGGGGGGGAAGGTGAAAAAAGGCAATTCTAGGGGTGTGGTGCACCATAAAGCAGGGGCCTGGGCTTGATTGAAAGGGACGGCCGGTGGCGTTCGCGCGCGCTGAGGTAAATGCGGATTTTGGTGGGGCTCGGGGAGCAAAACTAAACTACGTTCGACAAACGTGCTGACGCACTTTCGTAAAAGGAAAAAGCGGCTGGCAGGTGAATCTGTTGTGTGGGGGGGGGGTTCTGTGTCGGGGGGGAGGGTGGGGGGGGGGTGGGGGTGTGGGGGTGGGGGTGGTCCGGGTTGCGTGGGGGGCCGTGGTAATTTGGCGAAATCGGTAACGATCAGAAAAAGATTCAGAGGGAAGGCGCGCGGTCGGGAGGCAACAGATCATCCGTGAGGCAGGGGGAGAGAGCGGGAACATGTGATTTGGAAAAAAACTTGTAATTCATGGTTCACTGGGGTACTAAAAAACACACCGGAGGATACAATAAGAAAGAGAGGGGGGGCCTCTACGGAACTAACCACTGAAAGAAAAAGGGGAAACCAAGAAAAGGAAAGTATCAACCTGCCTAGGGAATAAAGGGGGGGGGGGGGGGCCAGAGGCGCCTTACACTATCATCAGGGGCGTGCGGGATGATCACGTATGGCGCCAAGAAGGGAAACTTCTGGAGTAAAAAGACACCACATTGCGAACGGATTCTCCAAAACACCTCAAAAGTGACAAAAGCCAAAGGCCCGAAACAGGGAGGGGATGGGAAGATGGACGGGGAACATGTTAAACCTGATGACTAGTCGTTTGGAAAATCCTCCATTGCGGGAAAAAGAAGTACTGTAAACAAAAAAGACCAAAACGAAGCATCAAATCCCTCACGGGAAAAAAAAAGCGAAGGTGGGGCCTCGTCAAACAACTCGACCAGAACCCAAAACGGGGCTTCGACGATCAAACCGGGTCACTGCGCGTTCAGAGGGGGTCTGCTTTGATGCAAGGACACGCGAGCGAGAAAATTTTCCGAACCTCACTTATAATTCGAGAGGGGAACGTCTGGGTCTCTGGTTGGCGTCGCTGAAACAACACAGGGGGGACAGCACGAGGAAGGGAGCGTCTTTAGAGGAAAATGTTGGAAGTAACGGACGGGCAGATAAAAACCGAGGCCACTGGTCACGGCCATTATCAGCAGCGGCTTATTTGGGAAGCAGAAGCCAAATACTACGAATTGAGGTCCATGGAAAATACCGAAAAAGAAGACAGGGGGGCGGATGAAGTTAATGCGGAAAGAACTACAAGTAATTGGGGGGGGGGGGGAGTTTCCGGTCATAAGAATCAGGACCCATTACGAAATACGCTCGCCACGGCAAAAAAAGAAAAAACACCTCGCTTCATCCGTACGAACCCAGGAAAAACCGCACTGAAGGGTCAGATCTCGGAATGGTGCCCGGGGGGGGGCGACAGGCTAATGAAAATCGGTGTCCTTGGGGACGTTCACAAGAATGGGACCCAACGGCGAAAAAGCACGAATCGGGGGAACAGGTGGCTGATGAAAAAGCTTCAAGATCAACCACGGTAACGAAGCGAATTGTCTAAGGAAGGGAAGGGGCAGGGGGGGCCCCCCGTAATAACTAAAGGGGCAGGTCCGGTTTCGGGGGGAACGCGTGCCGGGTTTTGAACTGGACTTGGCCGCGTCAGCTGGTGGCGGCGGTGCCAAACAGTTCTCAAGGAAAGGTGAATCCGAGATGGAAAACCACAGGTCGGGCTGGGACCAATTTGCCAAATTTGGTGGTAACAGTTTTGCCACTGACTTCATGTAAATGGGTACTCAGCGATTGCGGGTGTCAACCGGGTGGTTGACCGAAAAGGGGGGGAAAAAGGAAGGGACCGAACGCAGGGAGAGGCAAGAAGGCTGTGGGAGAATCTATCTAAAGGCGGCACGGGGGGGATGTCGAATATGGGGTAGCAGTATAGTGGTACCGGGGAGAGTATATCAAAACATAAGGCGGGTATTTACCGGGAGGCAGGCCTCCGAAATAAAGCTACAGAACCGCGTACCGAAAAGCCAAAAACATCCAAAAAAGTCGATTTTTGCGTGTAAATGAAATCGATCACAGTCCTTGCGTGGAACAGGGAAAGAGTGCTCGAATGAGGAAGAAGGGGGAATCCCAAAGGAGATTGGTCAACACACACTTGACGGACGTGAGAGCAATACCGGCTGTGCAAAAGTAATTGGGACCCCAAGTACAAGAAAAGACCAACAACAAAAGGGTGAATCTGGTTTACGGAGTAGCACACAAAGGGGAAGAGAAAACTAAGGACCATTTGGATGTGAAGACGAAAGCGCGACAATTCACGCTCTAAGTGATCGAGGTAAGGCATGACGTACACCAACAACCAGCGAGAGCCACACCCCTTTTTAAACCCCTCCACGGTCAAGGTAAAGGTTAGATACGGGTACCCAAACGAAAGTAGAGGGTCGCGGGTCAAAGAACAGGGCCAATCGCGGGGAACGACTATATCGGTAAGACTAGGACAGCGGGGGGGAGAGTAGTCATCTCATGGAACTCTCTTGCACGGCGCCGTCATCACGGAGGGACGTTGCGGATGCGAAAAGGGGGAGAAAACTCTACGAATAATGAGTCAAATAGAGACCCAAGCAAAGATCCCCCATTAATATTTTCACAGGGATGTAATGGATTGTAGACTACAAAAAGCATGCATTCAAAATGTGAGGACAGTAAAAACTGTTGTACGGTTCCGCCGCGGGACAATAGAGCTAGACCACTACATCATCCCAAAAGTGATTCGGGGTAAGTAGACGTCCGATTCCGTCACTCTCGCCGTCCCTCGTTCCCGAGGACAGAGAAGAAGGTGTGGGAAGGGTGATGTCGGCACTAAGAAATACCATACCACAGTCGTGGGGATATCCTCATCCCTCCAAAGAAGTTCAAAGAGTGCGGGCTTTAAGGGATACGGCACAATAGGGGAAAAAGTATAGGGAAGAATCTCCAAATCACGGATCTCAAGAATCAACAGGTCTACAGCTGCTCAGGTCCGAAAATCAGTGTGGGAAACCTGCAGCTCGGTCAGGACGCTCTCGCCCATGGTTGTGAAAGGGCGAATTATGTGAAAGACCAAAACATAACACGAAAGGCGAACTGCCAGAAACCCTTAACAATCTCACGAGAAGTCTCATCTGTGGACCTGAATGTTGCACAACGTAAGTGGAAAGGGTGTAGAAATAGTGAGCTCTAAATTCTGGGCGCGTCACGCAAGGTAGCCGGCCGGCGTTGGGGGTGAGAAACCCTGAGAGGTGCTGTAATAAATTGGAGGACACCACCCAGGGCGGTGGAGTAGTTGAAGAGCGATTATTCAGAGGATACGTTTTGGGGAGGGCGGTCCTACATGGGCGGGATATTGCAAAGGCGCCATAACCCAAGTGCAGGCCGCCGCACGACCTTGATAGACAGGCCATCGGTGCTACCCCAAGGCGCAACAATCGTCGGGGAAGGAAAATCTTGCAGGGGCGTCGTGGGGGGCCCAGTCTACGAACAAAACAAACTCAGCATAGCACAAGCTGTAGCCCGGTACTGAAGAAGCTGCGTCCATTCAATCACAGCGAGTCGAGCGGGAGCAGATAGCGGTGAAGTGGATGGGGGGGAGCGAGGGCTACCAAATTCTGCCCGCATGAGGCGGATTGGGGATTTGCTGGTGCAACAGAGTGGACGAAACGCAGATCGGCAGAACTCGACGCACCATTGATTAGTGTCCGAGAAGGTGCAGCCAAACGTGGAGAACACGTGTATCCCACCACGTCAAACATCTGCGTTCATCCTCAGAATCTTATTTTGCACTACAGGGAAGGGACAAAGTGACAGTCGTGTCGGTTGGTTAACAATAGGGGACGGAACAGATTCAGAAAAAGTGGATTCACTTTTCAGCAGAGGTGAGGTGAATGTCTCGACCACAACAAGGGAGAGGAAAGGGTCAATGGCCACCGACGGACGATAAAGTGAAACTTTGTGGCAGCTAGGAAATTTTGATCTAAACAGATAAAAGTCGGCGGGTCAAGATCGGGATCGGACCACAAGACTCATCAGTGAAACATTGGAAAGACGGCATATCCCCCATTCTATGGGAAAAACATTCCCCCACAGACACGCGATGGCATTCAGACCACTGGTATCGGTCGCAGAA
>Ga0179593_1401186_pt1 | contig 23639 bp, 16 predicted proteins | sample CZODoug2_1_08_16_FD_185931 | JGI IMG/M metagenome (GOLD analysis project Ga0179593, IMG submission 185931) | Vadose zone soil fungal communities from Angelo Coast Range Reserve, California, USA - CZODoug2_1_08_16fungal (PacBio error correction) | ecosystem: Environmental > Terrestrial > Soil >...
CCCTACAGTAGAAAAGAGACGTAGTCTATTAATTCGTCTAAAGAAGGAAACAAGGGGGGGTACTCTCACTCAAAAAGAAGCAAAAAGAACCGCGGACCGTACCGGCTTGTAGGCTGGCGTCAAAAATCCTGGAAAGAGAACCTCTAAAACAGAGCACCCGGCCTTGTGAGCACAGGACGTTTCCCAACCCGAGCTGCGTTCAAACGGTTTTCGAACCCGTGCTGCTTTTGAAGGTTTAACAGGGAGGAACTTGTCTTTCCCACAGGGCAGAAAGGGAATGAAATCAACGGGCCTCCGGCGGTGTGTTTTCCCATTGGGCTTTTTATCATAGATTAGCGGCCAAACCGGGTTCCGTCCCCGTTCCCTGGGGGAAAGGGAGGAGGAAAAGCGGGTCTGGGGGAGAGCAGCAGGTGGAATACCTCTTCCGAACGCGTACACAAGCAGACGGCAGATTTCCTGGACCTCAGCAGCCAGTCGCCGGAGACAAAGAAAAAGAGATCAGCATCAGACGGGAAAAATGCTCGGAAAGTACCTAAGCTAGGCAGGGGATACACCACTATCAAAACTATAGCGAGGAACCATCTTCCCTCCGCCCTCCCGTGATTAAGGGGGGGCCGCAAGTCCCTTACTAAAAAGCCGGGAGGCGTGGACTTGCTGTACCTAAGAGTCTTGAAGACACCGCACTGTTCGCAGCCCGCAGTGGAAAGGACGCCGAGTAGGGAAGCGGCATGAAGTCAATCAAGACTCTTCACGGAGTAGACCAAGGGTTTCCTGTGTGAATTGGTGGGGTCAATTGGGGGGGGGGCCGAAGGGGACCCAAGGTCGCGCGGGGGGAGCAGAAGGGGAGCAGGGCCCGAGCGGCCGGGCACTCCCGGCACAGGCGCAGTGGGGCCGAGTTTTGGGGGAGGAAAATGGCCGCCCCCGAAAAAAGAGAACGAGACGTCTGTCCGTGATTGCAAGGAGGGAGAAAGTTACGGCCCTTGAAGGAAAAGCTGCGAGGAAAAAAGGCCCTGCCGCCAAAAGGGTCGACTCAAACGGAAGGAATCAACCCCGTAGAAAACCTACGACTTCGCGGGGAAGGGCCTAGGGGAGTTCCAGTCTGTCACCTGAGCCCGGCGCGAGCGGCGGGTCTGGGAGAATCTTACTTCAAAAATAAGGGGTTTTGAAATAAGGCGACCTCAAAACAAGCGAGACAGGAATAGGAGCTGTTAGCTATAGGGGCCGTTAGGACAACGGGAAAAAAGCAGGGCGGGATTGGGGAGCCAGACCTTCTGGGAGGGGAGCACACCCCGGGGGCCAGGAGTAAAAAAGAAAAACCGGGGAACCAAAAGAGAGCAAAAAGGAACCAGGAATTCTCGGGTCCGTCCGAACAGGTCTAGGGAGTACCTCACATAAAGGGAAAAAAAACCGAGAACGGATGGGATCTCCCGCCTTTACATCTACAGGGACAAGGGAATTAGAGCCAGGGCTTCTAGCAGAGAGAAAATGAAACCACTCGGTCTCGAAGGGCCGTCCTCGCAAAAGAAAAAATTACTCAAACAGTAGTATCCCTGCGTGGGAAAAAAGGGAGAGGGTAAAACGTCAAAAGTCGAGGCAGCCTCGAATCAACCCATACCTTTCTCGGGGGTAGTGAGAGGAAGAGACGTGGAAAACTCAACAGTTCTGAGATTGGTCCGGAAAATGGAAGAGAAGAAAAAGGCAGAGCAAGCCCTGGAAAACCGAAAAAAAAAGATCTTGGAGATGTCGCCCACCCTTAGGATCGCGGAACGAGGAGGGGTTCGCAGAGAAAGGGGGGACCAACAAAGAAGTAAGAAGGATTAGGCGACTTTTTGGCACTCTAGGTCTCTATTTGGAAAAGATAGGAGATTGAATGAAGGGATTGGGGTGTCAGAGACTTAAACTTGAGGGCAGTTTCTCACCACGAGGGCCTTGATCCATTAGTCTGGGAAGGAGGGGGGAAGATTGAGAAAGAATGTCACTGAGAGAGATTGCAATAACACGGTCGGTAGCTCTTAACTAACTGTATAAAAAGGAGGAAAGTGAATAATAGAAAGGAGAGAACGATAGAACAAGCAACCTTGAGGGGAAGGGTCTTTATGGGCCGCCTCCCAATCCCCAAAATCGGGTGAGAAGCGCTAATAAATTTCCGGAGGGGAGGGAAAGCCTAATTAAGAACGGACAGGGTGATAAGACCTTACTTAGCGGTTTTACTGGCATACAAGTATTGAGAATGTCGTCAAGGAAACCTGCGCCGTGCACGAAAGAACTCAGGGAAGGAAAAAGGAAAGCCAGGGAGGGAGTTAGAGAAGGTCGACTCCATGGAGGGCACTAAGAATCGAAGATAGGAAAGAGGGGTGTTCAAACACCGAAAAAGCTCCTATCGACGGGTGAAAGAAGGGACAGGGGAGGCCCCTATTGTGCTCTTCACTGAGGGGCTTCGGGAGTCTGCTTTATAATAAAAGCAGGGTGACTCAATTTTAGATACAAGAAGAAGGGATAAAAAACTTATTATGTAGGGGGAGTGAGGGAGAGGGGGGGGGAGTCTTTATCTCCAAAGTAATGCCCTAAAGTATACGGCCAATAAAGGACTAAGGCGAAAGCGGATAAGGCGGCAACAGTTACGGAAGCAGGCCACAAATTACGGACGAAAGTGAGAATAAGTTAGACCTGTAGAGGGGAAAGAGGCAGGGTCCTAGGCTCTATTCCACAACGGAGAGGGACTCGGAAAACGGAAGACGTACCTTGAACCGAAGGGTAGTATGAAGTGAAAAAGGAAGGAAGTAGTGGGCAGGTAGGGTAAGTTATGAATCCAAAAAAAGGCAAAAGGGATTCAGGGGCGTGTAACTCTGAAGTCAGGGTTCCTATTGGAAAAAAACTATCAACCTAAATTCTCTCGGAGAAGGTAACTGCTACGGGCTGTCCGGGCGGAGGGGAAAAAACGCAAAAGGCCGGGCCGGGATTCTGGGGAAAGTACCTGGGGCAAAAGTCGGATCCTACTCGTATCTAAGCAGGGAGCAAGCCGCGAAGGGGACCTATCTCGCCGGGGAATGTGGGGGGGGGGGGGACCGTCAAGAAGCCGCTTGAAACCTAAAAGAAAAGGAAAGGAAATGGTCGAAGGAGAAATAACCACAGAAACCTGCGAAAGCGGCAGTCCCAGTAGACGAATCGAACCCTGGTCACGGGGGGAGTTCGTAAGGGAACAGGGGGGACTACCTGGCGGAAAAATAGGAAGGAGGGGGGAGGAAAAGAAATTTAAAGGGAAACTTGCCATCTGAACATGGAAGAGGGAAGGGATTGGGGGGCTGGGAGAAGGTACGATGCCGGGGGGGTACAGATGAAGGACGTCACACTGTGGGTTCGGGAAGGACTGGCTAGGTATAAAAGCATAAAGATCGAAAAGGGTGGACGAGGGGAAAAGTCTTGGGAAGGGAACCGCCGCGGGGATGGTTGATTACGACCAGTTCTCTGAATCAGAGGAAACTGTATATGATCACTCAGGGGGGGGAACCTGGCGGACCCAGGACAGGATGTCCCAAAGTCGGGGGAATCCTCTGCAGTGGGAAGGCGCCTCTTTCAGGTAGATTAAAAATCAACGGGAATTGAGAATGTAGGACCGAGGTGAGAGGGAGGGGGACTATTTTTTGGACAACATTGTTGTGCCACGGGTGTACACACGGACGGATAAGGAAAAACGCCGGCCATTGTGGAAGAAAAAAAAGGGGGGCGTAAGACCTGCTCCTTGTAAAAACCCTATTGAGACTGACTGAGGGGGCACGGAAAACGACACAGAGAAAGGGGGCTAGCCGAGAGCGCCGCCGCCCGCTCGCGAGTGAGGTTTGATCTGACCAAAAAATAGGGCACATGGGAGTGCGTAGCGGTTTAAGGGAGGAAAATACTGGGAAAGGGGGACTTCGGTGAGGAGAGTCCGGAGACGACTCCGGAAGCGATCCTTAGTAGCCTACCTAGGCTGCCAAAGTTCTCAAGCAATGGAAGATAACTCGGAAAACTTATATGTAAGGCGGGCGGCAGAATGAAGAACGAGGTACGTGGGGATAGGGGGAATAATGCCTATCAGCCCAACGTAAAAAGAATGGGCCAGCGTTCTCTAGGGGGGGAAAAAAAGGGCAAAAAAAAAGGAGGAGGGGAAAGAGCGGGAACGAGGAGGGGGGATTAGCAACGTCCTCAGACCGGGAAGGTCGGGTTCGTGTGACGGGGGGAGAACTTCATGATAGGTACCAGACAATATGAGTCATGCACGGTCGGGCGCGTGCGTAGGGGTCGGTCCACCCATTTCGGCGAGACTGAATTTAGAAGTTCCGGTTACCAATTCAGAGATGGGTAGGTGTGGAGAACAAGGAAGCACCAAGGGTAGGACGAGGGCGCCTTCAGGCTCTTGCTTTCTATCGAGCCTGGAAGGTCACTCGTAGGAAAGGAAGAAGGAGTGGCTTAAGGGGAGAGGTCAGACCAACGGCACCACTATAGCACCGAGAAAGAAAACAGCACTGAACTTTAGAAAAAAAGCCAAATAAAAGGAGGCTAACACCACCGAAAGGAACGTTGGCTTAAGGGGAAAAGGGACTCTGTACTGGGTTGGGGAAAGAATGAGCCCGGGTCAGAAAAAAATCAGTGTCCTTTCTACCAAGCCGGAAGAATAAAAAGCTGAGGGGAGATGTGCTAGGGGGAGGGGGGCCCAACCTAGGGGAGGCGGGCCTAGTTTTCTTGGAGAAAGAGAAAAAGAGGCAGGGGAGGGACAGAAAGAAATCAAGCCGGTGGAAGACGGAATAAGTCTGGTGCTTGAAAAATTAGGAAAATCAGGACGCCTTAAAGGGGAAAATAACCATTGCCGCCGATGAAAAGAGAAGAGGGAGACAGAAAAAAAAAAGGAGAGGAGGGATCGTCCCGACGCGAAATTGTTCTTCAGGCAGAGAAAATGTCATTCGGGAAACGTCCGTCTTTCTGGACAAGGGGGGGAAGGAGGGACAGAAATCCCGAAGATAGAGAGGAAAACTAAGGAAACCGAGTGGACCAGACCCGTGGGACGTTCGTTGCGTACGGGCGTCAGGCGAAAACCTGCGTTAAAAAGCAGTTCAAACCGATGCGTCAGGAAGAGGGGGAGGTGGTTCGAAAGGACTCCTGGAGTGGCGTGGGCTGGCAATGACTTGCCACCGGGGGAACGGAAGTTCAAATGCACTCAAGCGCCGTCCGTCTGGACAAGATAGGGTGAAGACGAGGGAAACGGCAAAAGTGTTCATGACGTGAAGGCCTTGAAAGGAGAAAAAATTTTGCATAAAGGGCTTGGCTGAAGAACTAAACATAGTAGATAGTCACGAGTCATGAACAGACGAGGACAATCAAACTCCATAGTCTCTGCACGCCCACATTCAACTAGCATGCTTGGACGAGGCTAGATACCCGAGGCGACCGGGAACGAAGGCGGAAATGGGGAGGGAAAAGGATCGGGACTGGTCAAAGAGGAAGGAACGAATAAGCCACCGTGAGTCCCGCAGACTTAGCTACACCGACTGAACCTAGTCATAGATGGGACTATCCGAAAAGGGGGGAACGGCACGTTGGACGCCCGCAAGAAAGGGGAAAGGGAACTCCTGTAGGAAAAGGACGCGGAATCTACGGCGCCGACAAAACTAATTCAGGGGGGAAGCGCAAGAGGGTAAGGGGGGGAGCCCTGGGTAAAAGAAAGTAGGCTTTCTCCTTCCCCTTCTTCAAATCGGACCTCTGTATGGAAGGGGGAATGGAAGACGGCAGCAGGGGAAGAACGACTTCGTTTGCAAGGGGGGCAGTCTAGACAACTGGAGAAAACGAAAAAGGCGAAAAGGAGAGGAGGGGAGGAAGGAAGGAGGGACTGGGAGGTACCGTCAAAAGTCTGACACCGGCAGAAAAAAAAAAGCGGCCGCAAGCCCAATTAAACCATCCAGGGGGGGTGATGGGAGGAGCCGCCGCCCCTAGCGAGGGGGGATTGGAAGAGAGGAAGAGGAAGGACTTTCGGTTTTGCCGCGTCAAACCACCTAGGACTAAGTAGCCCAGGAGACAGTTCCGGTGAAGGGCAGAGTCTTAAGAGGGACGCCGGGAAAATCACAAGGAAGGCGGGGGAACCGGGACCGTGACAAACGCTCAAACGCCAAAAAAGAGTCGGGGGGAAACAAAAGCGCCCTACCTGCGCAACGCGAACTGATCGGCGCAACGGACCGGCTCCTACCTAATCAGCGGACAGGCCGCCGTGGGGCCTCGGTACGAAAGGACCACCATGAAAAAACGGTTCCTGGGGGGAGCCGCACGCCAGGAACTGAAGATAGCATCCACTTAACCGCGAGAAACGGACAAAAGAGAACGTCGGTGAAAGGGGTAATACACAGCCGTCGGAAAGAATTTTGGAAAAGCCAGATGTCGGCGGTAGACGGGGGACTTATGGGACTCGAAAACCAAGAAAACCGAACTCCGTCAGCAAATCGTAAGCACTGGGTCTGAGTCTAACTCCAGCGACAGATCACTCCCCGCCGTGTGAAAGTCTTTGATATGTGACTCTCGGGCTCTGAGACCCGGCCGGAGCCAGGGTACTTCGAGCAGTCGGCGAAGCAAAAGCACGGTTCCTTTCTGACGCCCTTGAAGGTTTCAAAGACTGCCTTGAAGGGCAAATGTCCTTCGACCAGGAAACCCTTCGGGGGGGTGGTGCATTGTGACACTCTTTGAAGAAGTGGGGAGAAAGGTGTAGTTGGGGGCTTACTCGAAATGCGGCATGTCTCCTCTGGAAGATTAGATAGGATTATTTGGATGGTCAGCTTCATCACAATTCCCGAGAAAGATATGTAAGAAGGTCTTGGGAAGAGCGCTATATAAAGTTGGCTTTTCGAGAAACCAGACGAGCCCAGCCTTGCCGGAGGATTCGCCACGGAAAAACTAAAAGTCTTCAGGGGTGGGCGCAAATCTTGCGAGAAAACCTTCGGCGAAAAAGCGAACTACTCCAAGTTCGGTGACTCCACATCCCGCGGGACGGTAAAACTCCCGCCGAAGAGTTCGTTAGAAGGGAGGCACGGGCAATACGAGGAACAAGACGCAAAAGGGAGGCAGGGGGGAGAGAAGTCAGGAGAGAGAGCCCGGGCTGCTTCGGCCTAGACTAGGAAAGGCAGCGTTTCTGTAAGAAACAAAAATGCTAGGACCACTGCGAGGTAGAGAAGTTCCGTTGAGGCCCCTTATTGGTCTCTGCCAAACTCTCCGAAAGAGGCCCTTCTAGGGGGAGGTACGAAAACCGAGGGCTTCAAACGTAACTGCGGAAAGGCTATATTCTCGAAACAAAATATTATTAAGAATAGCTTGAGTGGGATAAAAAAGTCCAGTTCCAAGTTGGGGGGTTTTGTGGTGTCTTTGGTGTTTTGGGATGGGGGGGGGGGGGGGGGGGGGGGGGGGGGGGGGGGGGGGGGGGGTGGTGGGGGTGGGTGTTTTGTGGGTGGGGTGGTGGGGTTGGTTTGGGGGGGGGTGGGGGGTTGGGGGGGGGGGGGGGGTGGTTGTTCAAAGACGGTCCTGGAGCTCATCACGGGAGAGCTCGAAGGTAGGGTTCAACTTGGGCACAGGCTGGCATCACCGTCAGTAGGTCAGACAGGTCGGTACCTGTAAGGGAGAGGGGCAATAAGCCCGACCATCATCCGGTCCTATCTCTTAGAGGTCACCTTCTTAGCTCAAGTAACGCTTCCGGGGGCTCTGGGAAGTTGACCTCTCCTGCCCGTTCCTAGGAGGTAACACCTGGAAAGGGGAAGGAACTCATAAAAGACTCATTGATGCGGGGAGGGGGAACGTTGCGAATACGGAGGGAGAGAAAACCTTCCATTGACAGATCGCATAAAGGTCTCGGGAGGGAAAGTTTCTAGGAATAGAACTCCATAAGGGTTCATTCATTCGTTCGATGGGAGGGAGATGATGTTAAACAAGACTAAAGGGAAGATAGAGAAATAAAGGGGAAAGGTGGACGGAAGAGAGCCGTGGGTGCAGTTTGGGATCAAATGGTCCCTGAAGAACTCCTATCAGCGAAAAATTTACCAAAGAAGGAAGGGAAAAGAAGCAGCTAAGGCCCCAGGGTCCGGGAAACAATAGAACGAAGAACAGACAGGTGTGGCCGAGAGTCAGTTAGACGTCGTTTAAAAGGTTTCTCAGCTTCTCTAATATGGGGACTGGTGGGAAGAGGAGCTAAAGAACCATCATGAGTGGAAGGAAATCCGTGTCAGGGGCGGTGTTCTTCTCCTTGATACTGTCCGTTTGAAGTATCCGAATAGGGGGGGGGTCGGAGGGAGGAGGTTGGAGTAAGTGCGGAGCATCAGTGTGGGGGGGAGAGCACGGGTCAGTTCCGGCTTTAGCCATATGGGGGTAGGGTAAAAATCATTAGTCGCCGTCGTCTTAGGACCTCCGCATACTCGGTATCTATGCGGGAGGGCTTGGGGCCTTAGAAGGGCCTTGGAGAGGGAAATGGGTCATGGGCCATGAAGTTGTAAGGTTGCCTTCGATGGCCACTGGGTTAGAGGGGGGAAGGGGAAGTTATTCCTGTCATCTCGTGGTCTTGCCTATCTGGTGGTGGAAAAAGCTAGATGGGATGGGGGGATGGGGGACAGGGGAGTCTGTTTGGGGCAGGCGTCTTAAGGAACCGTCCCCAAAAGGGCATAGTCCGGGAGGGGAAAAGGGGAAGACGAGGCACAAGCGTGAGGGTGGGGGGCTCTTGTGTGTAGAGAGGCCCGGTCGGGGAGGGGGGCCGCGTGGGGCGGGGGAAAGACTGAATCCCAGCTCTCTGCGGCTAAGGGACGTGAAACTAGAATGTTGGGAGGGCAGGTCGATGCAGGGAAAGGTAGGTTGTAGCCGGGGGGGAAAGAAAGAGTGGCAGGGGAGTTCCCTTTCGCATCGAAAGACCAAGATATCCTTGATAATGACACCTCTTCGTCCTAACGAAAAGTTAAGAAGAGAACGCTGAGCCCTTCCGTGCCTCTGGGAACGCCAGAGAGGGACAAGACTTGTATCATTGCATCCTGGGGGAGAGAGCCTTGGTCGGAAGAAAAAGGAGAACCTGACAAAGAGACCAATGGTTCGAGAAGGGGGCAAACAAAGTCACCACTGCGTTCTCTCGCTTAAATGTGTAGGGACGAGGGACAATTGAAAAAAAACAAAACCAAACAGGCTTACCGAACGGCCGCGGGACTTCAGGAGGTCAAGGACAAGTTTCCAGGGGGGGGGGGGGGAGGACCACCGTCTAGGTCCCATCAGACTAGTACCTTTGGGGGGTCCACGCAATGAATCAGTTCAGAAGTAAGCCGGGATCGAGAAGGGGGGGTGGAAAAAAGGAAAAGAGCTTCCTCAACCCGTCGGGTGTATCCCATCGCCGGTCAAAAGACTAGCATGGGGAGAAATGCCGGATAGTTTGGCGGTACGCCGAGCCGGGCTGAGGGAGGAGGGGACAGTCTGGGAAAGGAGAACGGGATGGGAGGATCTATTTCCGTTATCACCGCTAGGCTAAATTGGTTTCCTGAACGGGAGGGTAAACGGGCCGCAGGATGGAAGATAAAGATCTCTGGGCTAACACCCCCTGACTTTCTGAAAAAAAGCCCTTAACGTTCAGGTCCTGAAACAGAAAGGGAAGTTCCGAAAGGGGAGAACAACTCCCCGAGGAAAAGAGGGGGGCGGGCACGCTTCATTCAAGTGGCCGGGAAGGAATGCTTCTCGGGGCGTCTCGACTCGACCGCGACCAGTGGCGAAAAGACAGCAGCCGGTCAGTGGGAGGGAGGAGTTGCAGGAGTGGAGGGAGGAGAGGAATTTGAGGGAAGAAACGAATTGACGGAGCATCTCCAGTTCGAGGCATCCGAAGCGCTTTGAAGTCTACACAACCGGGTAGTATAAAAGAAAAGATCAAGCGCAGGTACATCCCGGAGGGAGGAGAGGGAGAAGGGAGAAGAGAATTAAGTTAAAGTCAGGGAGTCCTACTCTCCTAGGTAAAGAAAACTTTGGGGGCTAACTGAACCGGACTTGAAAACCGGGAGGGGAAAGAAAAAATGACCTAGTTCTGGGGGAGAGAGATAAAATTCTTCACTCACTTCCCGATCTGATAAAAAGGGCTGCCCATAAACCGGGGTGTCCGGTGGGTGAATTCTTTCGGAGCTTATGAAAAAAATGATTGGTGGGGGAGGGGTGGAAAGGGACGAAAGGCTGGAAACCTTAACCACTTCACGCACGGGTGCGGACAAGTGTTGTTTGACTCCAAAGAGGGGACTGGACCGGGGCCCGGCAACTGTGGGACAATGAAGGGCAGAGGTCTCCAAATAGGGGGAGGTTATCCTCTTTGGGGCGGGCCTAAGAAAAAGCGAAGAGAATAAAGTCTCGGACTCTTAACAAATCTAAAAAGGAGAGCGCTTACAAAGAAAAAGAAAAGAAAAAAGAGATCACAGAGTCTGTACTTCCCGCTTCTCAGAAAGAAAGTAAAGCTTTGGGGAACAAAAAAGAGGGGGTCCGTAAGGGTGAATAGGATATGATGGAAAGAGGATGCAGTCGCAACTACTCCCCTAAGGCGCTTCAGGGGGGGGGGGGGGGTGAGGGAGGGGGGGGGGGGGGGAAGGGGGGAAGGGGGGGGGGGGGGGGGTGTGGGGGGGGTGCGGTGTGAGGGTTGGGCGAGGGAGTGGGGGGGGAGGGGGGGACGTAAAAAAGTGACCTCCGCTCTAGCAGAGTCCTCTTTACCATGGGTCTATAAGAGAACTTAGGGGAAACTGTTAGGTCTGGACCTTGTCAGCTGTGGGATTCAGGGGGGCCATGTCGTAGCGAGGGTTGAGGGCGGAGGTCCCATCCTCTCACGTAGAGGAGGAAAGACCTTTGTGCAAGTGGTTGAAGTCCTTCGGTCAAAAAAACATCTGGGACGGTGAATACGGGGTAACTGAGGGACGGGGAAGGCAAGATGTGCCAGAACTCTTCAATTCGTATTCTGGGAAGGAAACTTAAAAGCCCCTCCTTTCAGAGAACGGGTCCTAAGGAAGATGGATTTCACAGCTGGCGCGGGGAATAAAAGAAAGTGAGGCTCGCCGGGAAGGGGATAGATTCGTGAGGAGACCTAGTCTACCTATTAATAAGGAAAAAGAAAAACCGTGAGTCATAGGTGGGGCGAGGTCGAAAAACAAGCTGGGACTCGGGCCGACTCCGCCCGGCCGGGTGAACAGAAAGGGGGAAGTTGACATGACGTGGACATTTCGCACTCTCGGATCAGTAAGGGGCGCCTCGCGCCAGAATCTCTACGAGGGGTAGGGGCGTAACTCAATCAGGCATACATGCCTATAAAAAAGGGATACACCGCCGTGAGCCGTCAGTTCCCATGGGCGGAGGCGAAGTGTAACCAAAAGAAAATGCGGAGCTTCAATCGAGAAGTCCAGTTCCACAAGACCTCCTTCTAAAACCAAAAAAGCTAAAAGTGACACCCTCGAAAAAAAACATTGACACAGGGGAGGAGAGGACAGACGACTAAGTTCTCACAAAATACTAATCAGCGGGGGGGGAATCAAATCGCCGGGAAAGGGGCCTCCCGAACAGAACTGGGAACCATCCTGAGGAAAACGAATAAGCGTAGATAGAGCAGCCTCTAACCGCGCTAAAAAACCTCGTAAAGGGCAAAGGGTGTCGTCACAAAGGACGCCGGAAGGAAAAAAAGGGATGTACAGGAAACAAGAGGATTAAACCTCGTAAAACGCATCTCATCTCCCTCAAAGGAAGACTTACATCAGGGGGACGAAAGCCTAAAAATTTGTAGCGGGGCAGGATAATGGACCCAAGGAATCGAAAAACAGGCTCCCAGCACAATCACTTGGAAGGAGGGGGAAAAACAGACTCCGGCTCAAAAAATAGGCTCAGCCTGAGAGTGGGGCTCTCTCATGGGAGCCGAGGTAGAGAAAGGAGGGACCCCTGAGGGAATGAAAGCTTGCTCTCCAGTCTTCGGGGAAAAAAAAATGGGTTTGGGTGGGGGGGGGGGGGGGGGGGGGGGTGGTGCGCGGGTTTACTATATTTAATACTATTGGGGAGCCGGGTCAGGGTGGAGAATGCCTGAAAAGGGGAGGGGAGGTGCATCAGGAGGGGAATCTTCAGGGGGATCTCAGAATGGGTCCGGAAGGTTGGACAAAAAGGTAAGGGGAGATGGGTAGCCTTTGAGGTTTCTCTCCGAGATAAAATTGTATATGGAGTGGAGAACACGAAAAGTCAGCCGGGGGCAATACTCTGCCAGGAAGGAGGGGAGTTACTTCAGAAAAGAAATACAGCAAAATCCAGGGGGTTTAGAGCTAGAAAAGAAAGCAAATTTCGGAAGAGAGACTGATTCCTCGTCAAGTTCGGTACACGAACCAGCATGACAAGCCACTTCCTTTCTTCTTGTCGGCATCTAAAGAAAGGAAGGGATAGGGTGAGGATTAGCCTGACTTCCTACCCGGATAAAGCAGAGAAAAGTCCCTTCCACAGGAGCCTGCGAGCTCTCCCGGTAAACTCTACACTCTCACTGGGATAGGATTTACTGGATGGCACCGCACGCCCCCTTACCATGGGGTGTCTCGAAGGGGAAGAGGGTTAGGATTCGCCTTTAAATTTTCGCCCCTAAGTGTGGGCTCAAGCGTCAGGATGGGGCCTCGGCAACTGCGGGGTTCGATATACCTCTGTCTAAGGTCTGTTAACTAAGACAGGGGCAGGGGCGAATCGATACAACCCCTTCATGAAGGGAGTAACTCTCGAATGGGTTAGCTCAAAATGTCCCCTTGCAGCGGCAAGGCTGTCTCCCGCGCCGTGCCTATTGGTCTGCCTCGGAGTCAGGGTTAAAGGATCACCAGGAAAGACACTTCACCGGCGATGAAGAGAGGGAAATAGCCCTTCCTGTTCAAGGTGGGAAACATCGCGGGCCAGCGAATGAGAGGAGGAAGAGGGAATCGGGAGGGACCGCTCCAGCTCCTATGACGCGCCTGTCTTCAGGTCCCGTGCCCGAGAGGTCTGGCGGAAGGGCGGGCAGGAGACAACCCTTGGGTTCCCCAAAAAAGAAACCCCTCTTTCGTAGCCCGCCAAAGGGACAAGAAGGGGGGGCGGCGGGAAAATAACAGGCTATTCCATCGGCTGCTTTCAGCCTAAATTCAATTGGCGAAACAAGCATGCCTCATACAAGCCGGATGCGCGGGCATGAATTTCAGGGGAGGAAGAACTCCCCCGAAGAATTTGGAGCCTTCTTATTTATTTCCGAGGAAGGGTATATTCGAGTTAATCCTCTCAACAAGAAGGCATCTGCGATAAGAAAAAGGCAAGGTATTGGGACCTACGGAGGGGTTGGGGGGGCCTTCGTTAGCCGGGGGTTTCAAAGACTCGGCCAAGGCCCGGCAGAACATGATCACGGAAGGGAACAGACTTCGTGACAGGAGGGCATTACTCTAACACACCATAAAACAGGAAAAAGACAGAATCTCAAAAAGGGCCACCCCCGCAACTTAAACTCTTTTCAGGGAGACAAGGACCTCGCGGAAAAAATACAGGGAGGGGAGAAATCGAGGATAAAGGAAGAGGAGCGAAGCCGGGTGAGCGCGGCGGGGCGTCCATCATCTGTCCTGGACGCCTTGAAAGGTCTTTATTTCGGAGACTCTGAAAAGGGGTTGAAGAGCCGCCGCTCACGGGTGGCGGAGGGAGGTGGGACTCATGGGAAGAGAGCAGGTCTGGTTGGAAAAGAAACATGGATCTGGGCCGATGGCCTCCGACGTTGACCTACCTCGAACTGAGTGGATGGGAGGAATTTCTGGACACGAAAAGAGACGATAGGCGGGGGAGCGCGGGCGGTCCTTGGAGAATACCTGTGCTTAAGGGGAAAACATTAATATGGGGGGCCCGAGGGAAAAGAAACCAGCGTTGAGGCAGTCCGCTGCGGGGTCAAAAAAAGGACTGTCAGGGGAAGAATCAGGTGAAGACAGTGAGCGAGAGTGGTGTCACAAATCTGGATTTGTCCGGAGGAGTGAAAAGAAGAGGAGGGAAGAATACCAAGGGGGGGGGACACGGAGGAACAACCTTCCGCTGTTTAATTCCTGAGCCGGACTCGGGAGGGTAGGAAAAGACCACATGGCCGCCGCGGACGAAGGGTAAGGGCTTGAAAGAAGAATGGACCCCCTCCGATTCGGCAGTAAAACTTGCCCGAACATACGGTCACCGACCGCCCCGAGGGAGAAGCATGTCGTGTAGCCGTTGTTATAGATTGAGTGGTCGACCCTCTTGGTCGAGAATTAGAGGGGTCGGGAATTAGAGGGAGACCGGTAGAAGGGAATTTTGGTCCTAGACTACCAGTAAGGGAAAAAGGAAAGGAAAGGGAGAGTGATGTAAGCTAGACACCCCAATAATGCTTGGACTGAACAAACAGGATAAAAAAAAGAAAGAAGGGGTTAGGTGGAACCCCAGGGAAAAGAGGAATCGATCGGTCTGACAGGAGAATGGCCCTTTGCAGGGTAGGGGTTCTATGGCTCTAGGTTTGATTCCCCTCTTCCACCTACGAAAAACTACACTGGAACAGGGAGGGGAGTAGGAGAACTTCACGTGAAGCACGAAAAGCTTTCAAATCAAGAATGCTGAAGCGGCCCGGTGTCGCGAGGTACAGGGAGAAAAAAAAAAAAAAGGGGGAAAACGGGTAGGCGTGAAGGGAGACGTTTCCAGCTCACGAAAAAGAGGGTAGCTGTGAACCCGACCGAAGGGGGGAAACGAGACAGCTTCCGTAGAATTCTTTCTCTGAAAGTAAGGAAGAGACTAGGCTTTAGGGACGCGGAGGGCAAATAGCGTATGGAACGAGTGAGGAGTTCGGGACGACTGGATCACCATCGGGCGTGAAAACGAGGAAGGTTTGTAAAGCGCGGCCCACAACAAGGTTGGGAAGGGGGAATCTTTCCTTAGGTCAAACAGAAATGGGGACCCCCGATTCCCGGGAAGGAGTGGGGGGCGTGAAAAAAGGGAAATGTTTCAGACTTTGATTGAAAACCGGGCCCAGACTTTCACAAAAAAGGGGCTTACGCCCTTTACACCGGGGCCCGGGTCAGCGAGAAACTCCGAGGTGGGCGGGCACTCGCGGTGCAGAGAGAGAGAAATTGAAGGGGAGACGGGGCTTCTTAGAGTTTTAGGGGGCCTGAAACAGGAAGATAAAAACGTGGGGAAAGGGGTCCCTCAGACAGAAGAACAATGCCTGGTTCAGGTGGAAAGATGGAGAATAGAGTCGTGATATTCCTTCGCAACCGTAACGGGAACCGTCGGCGGGGGAACAGGATCCAGGTCACGAATACGAATTTGAAATTCTCGTTATTTCTCTCAAAAAAAAAACCAGATGGGTCTTATTAAGGAGAATAATCAATAAAAGGAAAACAGCGCAGGTAAGCCGAGAGGACTCAGAATCCCCAGCAGGTTCTTGAAATCAAAGCGGTGACTATCAAACGTCCAAAACCCAGTATCCCCGAAGAACAACCGAAACAGGAAAGGGATTCCTATTTCCAACCTTCTGTAAGGTGCTAATAACCCTGGAAGAGAGCGAAAGCCTCAGCGGATAGATACAAAACCTAAGAGGGACTAAACCCTTCTTCGGGTTCTGGGGGGAGGCCATCCTGACTGGTAAGGTGGCAGGTAGGAGGGCTGCTGGGCAAAGTACTGGCAAAGGAATTCACCACTTGGGCCTAAAAAAGGGTTCGGGGGGGCAGAGGGACTTTGGCAGGGCATGGGACCCGCGTCCCGTCCACCGTTTCCCCAAGACCCCGTACGGGAGAGGTCTCCACATCCGGTTAACGACGGGGTTGAGGCAGGTATTCCGAACTCCTCCATCAGCCCAACGAGGGGGGATCAGTGCCGACCGAGGAGACTAATCTCTTTCTCCGCCAAAGGTCACGAACGGTCAGCGGCGGAGTGGAGAAATTAAAGCGGCGGAAATACACACGACGATGCGGAAGGGGATTTGAACGAAAGACGGGGAGGTTCAAAGACTGCAGGGACGCGGGAGAAGGCTGGGACGGTGCCAAGGACGGATTCCAAAAAAACAAGGGACAGGAAAGGAATGTCTACATACTTTCTTGTAGTCAGGAACAAAAAGCACTTTAAAAGAAGCGAAAGGGGAAATGGGCGCCTGAGGGAAGCGGCGGATGCTCTCGGGCGACAAGTTGGGGGGCCCCCCCCCCCCCACCCAAAAAGACAAAACAGAAAGGGAAGGGGCGGAATATCACATTGAGCGATTGTTCTGTTGCCGGGACCTAGAACTAGAGGGGGGGAAGACGGCGCAGGGAAAAAAAAGACGCTCGGGAACGGGGGTCTTCCCTTGGGTCCAGAAATTTCATAACCTTTCGACAAGGCTTGATTGCCGGCTGAGAAGTAGGCCTACCCGAGTACATTCCGGTTAAAGGGGCTTGCCGTGTAAAAAGAACTTGCGACCCACAGAGGGGGGAAGACATGAAAGAGAACTGGGGTCCCCTCCATACGGATAAAAAACCTAAATGTCCGACGCAGAAAAATGCGAAATCATTGGTTTATAGATTGTCCTGCCAGGGAGAGGCCCCTCTCGCAGGGGTCGCGTCGAGACAATGGGCCTCTCCGGCCCGGGAGTCTTTCGGGGGTCGTCAATACAGATAGAATATCTCTACCAGCCCGTTCCATCGAAGGCCGGGTTAAACCCTGCTCATTATCAACGTCTGGTTCCAAGCGGCCTAAAAAAAAATTAGCACACTCCCACGGAGAAGCAAACAAGAGGAGGGGAATACGACTAGAGAAAAGGAAATGAGAACCTCTCTTATAGGCCAGACTCTTCCATCTACTAAGCAGGTACGGAAATCACTCCTTTTGCGGTCAAAGAAGTGGGGCGTTCGAATGGCCATCAGGTCCTGGACGAGAGGCACAGGCGTTCTACGATAAAATCTTTACTGTCGCTCTCAAAAAAATCGTCGAACCTGTCTGGTGCGGAGAACTAGAAAAAAGCAGTGAAAGGTCATTAAATTGTGTTCAAGTAAGTATGCACAGAAGTGAAACAGGGCTATCCCTCGTGTCTACGTCAACCCTCCCTTTTAATAAGGCAGGGAAAAGAACGAAGTCAGGCCCACCGTGATCTTGAGGTATGCCGGGAAGGACATAGAAAGTCATCCCACCACGCGACCGGGGGAGCGCTTGACCAGGGCATTCTTATGGAATTCTAAACTCAAAGGGAGTCGAGGAGATACTTAGCAGCCGATTTGCGCGGGCCCGGGGTTTGGGTCACAAACCAGGAAGGAAACTTAACTGGGTTCTAGGAAGACCCAAGATGGGGGGGGGTAAAGTGGGGAAAGGAGTGGGGGGGGCATTGTGGGGGTTTACTATATTTGCAGCAATCTTTGAGGGAAGCGCTTGAAAGGCTTACCCTGTCATCACCTTGGAACAGAGTTCAAGTTGCAGGAAAAGAACGGAAAAACGGGAGTCTCACATGTAATTAAACTGCAGAGATCAGGATCGTTCTGGGGATTGAAGGGGGGTATGTAACAGTGGAAAGGAAGGGGGCAACTAGTAGCATAGAACCATCATCAAAGGGCCCTAAGACACAATGCAAAAGTCGGGGGTTTAACCCGCCCCGAAGGAAAAGCTATCTGTTGAGCTGCGTACCCTACCTGTAGATAGGGGGGGCTTGGAAAACTGCCGGGGGGAATCTCGAAACCGGTATTTGGGACCTCCTCCCGTTGATGTAGGTCTTTTGGGGGCCGGAGAGCTGAGCCGGGGGGGGAACCCGCGGTTTGCTTAGTATACCGCTCCCTCTGGAATCCTTAGGTCGGCGAAAAGGGGCCGGCCGATGGAAATCAAATCTAGCTTCTCTGAAGGGGGCTTAAGATATAGTAAAAGGGGGAGACAAGGGGGTTTGGGGCTGTGTTGCCAACGCCCTCTTAAAGGAAGGATGCGCCTGTTGGAGAAATGGGGGGGGGGGTTTGTTCTGAAAATTATGTTGCTGAAGTCCCTACTACGAGAGGGACATTCTCGAAAAGTGGATAAAAAGTCCGAGGAGGGGTCCCTTGGGGAAGGTTGACCGGGCCTGATAAAAATTTCGCACTTATCTGGTAAAATAGAGATAGTAGCGCGGGCGGGAGCTAAACGAAGGGGGCAGGGGCAACGCTCTTGGCCTTATCTCTAAGCATCCTAGGGGCGAGAGGCGTAACCGGAAGGTCAAGACACATAAAAAAGCCCCTGCCCGGCGGGGCCCAATCAGTGAAACCTCTTTCCTCAGAGGGGGGTAAGAGAAAAACCCAAAATAGACGTGCCCAGCTCGGAGAGGGGGGTAGCCCTGCCTTGGATCTCAGCTCTATAGTCCTTCAGGACCGGGGAACAGGAATTCTTCTTAAAAGTCCGGAGACGAAAGACTGAACGGGTCAAACAACAGACTGATCGAGCCCCCGCGGGAAGGGGTGTTTCAGTTACGAGAAGACGGGAGCGAAGGGGGCGGCGGGGGCTCCCCGGAAAGTTGCGCGAATAGTCCCATGGTTCGGAGGAGTGCAAGTCCGGCGGAGTCCCTCAGATCAACGGCCAAGGCATGAGGTGGTCTTTCTAGGACGGTCGATAGGGGGGAATATGAAGACAATAAGATCGCCGTCCATGTTACTTCAGAAAACTCACTCCCGGGGAGGGGGGATAAATGAGTGAGGTCGCCCGGGTAAGATGGGGGTGTAGGACCGCTTACGACTCTTGGCTCTACTTTAGGAATGTAGTAGGTCCCATCAACTTTATTAAAAGTGAAGCAGTAAGAGTAGGCAGAGATGCAACCCCTAAACCGTCTCCATCTTCGCCAAATGGAAAATAACTCCCCCCCCAGGAAGAAAACCGTTTTCAGGAGAAATCACATTTGGCGACCATTGGCGGGGGGAATGAGAAAGTCTTATCTGAGTAGAGATACCGGGAAAGGGTGGGGGCGGCGGAAAGACCCTAATCGCTTTTCCTTTAAGCTGGGAGTGTACTTGAGGGGCGAAAAGGGTCTCAGAAGGTGGTACCGAGATCCTACTGTTGTGTGGGAGGGAAGTCAGGTCGTGCTGACGGGCTAGCCAGGTGGGGGCGAGAGAACGCGGCAGATCGAATTTGGGAGCTCTGTAGCATCGGTTCTTGGACAAAGGGGGCGACTGCAGTTGCACTGTACCAAAACGCAGTCATCCGCTCAAGGGAGGCGGGGAGGGAGGGGGTTTACGTGGGATCTTGCAAGCAGGAGTCAACTGTTCGCGTTCAGATTGAATATTCTTTGCAAATCGATTGTTTTCCAAGGGTTCGGACTCGAATGAGGTAGAGGGGGGAACCTTTCCGGGGAAGAGATCACGCGCTTTAGACTTGGGCGAGGAGTGGGGGTGGGCCTACGATTTGCTGACCGGGTCGTGGGGGGGGCGGGGAGGCTCTGGGAAGACGAAGGGCATGGTGTCTACGAGTCACCTGCGGCGACTTTTCACCTTGCCGGAAGGGAATGAGAGAAAAAGGATTGGCAAGGGGAAAAAGCCCCCCGACGCGTCCGCTGGAGAAAGTGCCTATTCTCGGAAAGGAAGCTGGGTCGGACGGCGGCAAGGGTTGACCTACACCCAGGGAAAAACGGGGAGGGGGGGTCTCGGACGAGTAAAACCTGGGTTGTATGTTACGGAATACTTTTCAGAATTTTTCGGTCAAGAGACGGGGGAGGCTCCAGGAAGCAGGAACGGGTTCAGCCGATCAAAAAGAACTGGAAGATGATAACTCATTGGACCTACGAAAAACAACTTGGAAAAAGAAAGGCTGCAGTAAAAAAAAGGGGGAGCGGACAGTCTTAACGCCGAAAAGACAAACAATAACGAGGGGGAAGTGGGGATCATTTGATCGGAAGGAAGACGAAATCTCGGCCTAGGAATTTTACTAGCACTCGAAACCGAGAGCGTTTCGCTTCAAAAGTAAAAGAAAAAAACAAGAAGATCAAGTATATGTGGAAGGACTCCAATGCCCTAGAAAGCTAACTGGCCGGATGTGCAAAGTCTTATTCTAAACTGAATGGGGGGGCTAAATCGAGTCATTGTAACGAGAAATCGGGAAGGACAGAGAAATCTGTCCGCGGTGGTGGCTCGTGTCAGGGGAAATTGAATTTGACCTACCCATATGCAGTTATCAAACTTAGGGAATTAATATGGGAACCCATGAGAATGCGGTCCTCCAGTCCCCTCGTACGGGTATCAAAAGGCACGCTCAGGTAGTGACCTCTAGTCGGCACGGAAGGGGATGGACTCTTTCGGGAAGGAGGGACGACAAGGAGATGGCCTTAGCTAGGTCGAGGAAAGTGAGCGCAGGGATTTAATTAGGGGGGTTCTTAAGCCTGGGAGAACACTCGGCTAAGAACTCCTTGGAAAAGGTACTCTACAATTTGTAAGAAAGGGGTGTCAGGGAATCTTTTGCCAACCTCTATTCTAAAAAAAAAATTCCGCAGACGGTGGAGTGCATGGGCCCTGGGCCGCCGGTTTCCCGCAGGGTCTCCCAGAAAAAGCCACCAGGAAGGATCGGCAAAGTTCGACCACGCCACACTGGGCCAAAAAGGGAAGGGGGGCCGCTGCAAAAAAAACTTCCGCTATGCGTTCGTCCGGCTAGAATCGTTGGAGGAGCGAATAGAAAGGCGGCAAGCGGGTCTGGGCAAAATCCCGCTCAGAGGGGTTGGTGTTGCGGGAGTTCCTAGAAAGTTGGCTTTGAGAGGACAAGGGGGCTTCCGGAAATCCATGGGACGAGGGAAAATTACAGAGACAGGCGCGCAGTCGGCTTCAGGAGAAATTGACTTTATTCTCAGAAGAAACAAAGTTCTTCTGGTATTAAAGTCAAGCAGGGAAATACCTCCGGTCATCCTCGCTGGCGCGACCTGAGAATATAGGAACTACTGAAAATCTGGGGATGGAGAAAATTACTCGCCCCAATCCCGCACAAATCCCGATAATGACCTGGGACCCTCCCCTTCTGTGGAAGGTAGTTCCGTACCAAAAAGGGAAGCGGTGTTGTAGAGATCTAGATAAAAAATGATGCAGTCTCCTTGACTCCCTCCTTTGGCTAGACCTCGAGGGTTTCAAAAACCACAAGGAAATTAGGGGAGGACATACTGTTCTTTGGGGGTCAATTACCGTGAGTCCGAATTGGATTTTTTAGTTTGTGTGACGCGGGGGGATCACCTTCCTTGCTCCAGGGCTTCAGCCAGAGGTGCGGAAGAGTTTTAGAAAGGGGATTTTTCATCGAACGGGGGGCACGTCAACGTGTTCCAAAGTCATGCCCACTTTCGCGGGGCTAACCTCTTTCGGTGCACTAAAGGGTGGGGGAGGAAAAAAAACGAGTTGCCAAGGAAGTCTAAGGAAAGGAGGGTGGACTCAACTTTTAACTCTACTCAGAGAGAAAGTAAAAGAATCGGGACTCCTCACGCACTAGAGAGAATCGTAAGTGACGCTGCGCGGAGGGCCTAAAAAACATGCCTTGTCTTTTAAAAAACACGCGGTGCTATTACCATCTTCTGGAAAGCATTCAAAGGAAAAAAGACAACATCGTACGGGTAGGTCGTCTCCTGAAAACCGTCCACTCTCGCAACAATAACTGGACAAACTCGGACGTCATTCTTTAGGGTTGGGGAGACACTGATCAAAGGCTGAGGAAGAAACGCACTTTTCTCCTCCTCACCATCTTAGAAAAAACAGGTGGGGGGGGGGGGGGGGTGGTGTGGGGGGTTGGTTCGAACTTTAATAACCGGCCTAATCGGCGGAATAGAGACAACAATGGTTTCCCGTTTGCCTGGCGGGGGGGCGCTCAGAAAATGGTCTCTTTGTAGGAATAGTCTAAAGGGGGTTCCAAAGACGCTTAAGTGGGGAGCGCAAGACCTTCTTTCTTCAATAAGTGAGGATTGCGTCCCCGTGTCCTCAAAAAAAGCGGGGAATATAAGTTGCTGGCCTCTGGTTGGGAACAGAGGGAGAGGCTTAAGGGAAATGACCGAGGGTCGGATAAAACCGGGGTGCCGGATCCTTCTTATTCATTCTAAATGTGTCTGCCACCGGGGGAAGAATTATCCCGTGGAGAAGCAGTATCGTAATACCTTTAAAAAGGACGCTTAGAAGACCCACGAAGTGTGCCATTTGGTGAGGCAGGACTGGGGTGGGCTGCCAGCACGACGAGAGCGGTTTAGTTCGGTCAGATGACGGGGTATCTGGTAATCGGGGTGGAGGGTGTTGCAGTATGTCGCCCTCCAATCGGGCCAATGAATCGCCTTCCAGAACCATAGGTGGGATTACTGGGGCACGGGGAACCTCTTCCAGTAGTACTGAATCCAAAAACATAATGGGACCGGGACGAGGACCTCACCCGCTTTAACGGGATCCTCCCTCCGCTAACACAACTAGTATCGGACGACACGGACCGTTCAGACTAAAGTCAGCACGGTGCTGCAATCACGCCTGTTCCGGGACAGCGTTCCAATAGGAGGGGACCATCCGGTCCGGTAACGCGGGCGCACAGGCGTAAGGAAGAATAGACAGATGGGCACTTGACGTAGGAGAAGACCGAGGAGACACCCGAGTAGATTGTTGTAAACCATAAAAGGCGGGGGCTTCGGTATGTCTTGGGGGAAACCTAAGGCGTCTTTGTGAGAGTTCCCTCTTCACCTTACTGGAATATGATTCGACCAGAAACAAAAGGGGGAGATCGAAGTAGACAGACAGGGGAGGTAATGGAAAGCCACCGGGTTAGGAGTAGGCCAGTATTGGTAGACCGTGAAAACCGCCACGAAAAAATTTAGACGTCTTTCAAGAAGGATCTGATTTACCGGAGGGGACTAGAGAACATGGAGTATAGGGACTCGCCGGAGAGAAGTATGGTTTAGCGGGGGAGACCTTTCTTGGCGCCCCTGACGTACTGCTTATGAAAACAGGAGGGTGTACTGGGGAAGGGGGGGGGGGGGGGGTTCTCGAGGGAAGCAGTAGGTGGCAGGAGGGTTAAGGGGGGGCTTATCGCCTGCGAGCAAGTCATCGTTGAAGATTCGGGGGGAGCATAGAGCGGGCGCGGGGGCACAGACAGTCTCAGAGGGGAGAAGAATCAAAAGGAGGGGGAGGAGCAGGAGAACTACCGGGGGGGTGATGAAGCATGGGCGCTGACAGTCATCTAAAACAAGAATCCGGGGAAAAAAGGCAGTTGGGAGTGGGGGGGTTCATTCAGAAGCCCGGACATCCACGACGGTATGAAAAAGGGTATCATGGGAGTCAGACTTAAGGGGTCTGCAGAAGTCCGCCATTGTCCTCTCCAGGTGAGTTGGAACGCCAGGAGCCCGTTCTGTGTACGTGCGGGTTCTGGTGGGTGGTGTCCCTGCTCCTTTACCCTTGGGGCATGCTTGGGGTCTCCTTCCCCAAAGGGGGGGTAAAACTTTCAAAGGAAATCCCGGGCAAAAGTAGAAGGGATAGATGTCGCCTGAAGTAATAATAGAAATTTGCACAAGAACTTGGGACGGGGGTTGATTGGTAAGAGCGCGACCAGGCGGGGATAACCTGAAAGGGGTTAGCGTACGAGGTGTCCTCTGGGGGGGGTCTGGAACCCGATGTTGTGACCGTGTGCCCCTACCGTAGCTCGGGGAGGACAATAAACTGTTAATCCAGGATAAGTCGCCAGGGCGCTTTTTTGGAGCCGCC
>Ga0179593_1356594_pt1 | contig 23638 bp, 26 predicted proteins | sample CZODoug2_1_08_16_FD_185931 | JGI IMG/M metagenome (GOLD analysis project Ga0179593, IMG submission 185931) | Vadose zone soil fungal communities from Angelo Coast Range Reserve, California, USA - CZODoug2_1_08_16fungal (PacBio error correction) | ecosystem: Environmental > Terrestrial > Soil >...
GCTGTCTGCGCTGCGTAAAACAGCAGGGCAACCGTTCGCGTCATCGTACGATAGGAACAAAGGGAGAGGGGGCGCGCCCTCACACTAAAAAGTCACTATGCTCACCGGGGAACAGGAACGTAGAGACAAATTGGAACAGGAAAAAAACTAGCGGCGGGAAGGGATATGTGGTGTGGGACTTCGGCATGTCGCGACAGATAATGAGGGGCGTGCCCCAGAAAAAACGGACGGCAAAAAAAAAATACCGTGTCTGGAACTCATTACTTAGCACGGGCGGCTCAGATCACTAATCAAAAGACGCAAAAAAACAGGAAAAAATGACGTGTCAGCTTAAAGAGCCAGCGGAATAAAGGGAAATTAATGGTGGTAAAGAACACGCCCGCCCCTCGGGATTAGGAAAAGAGGCCCAGAAAAAAAAGCGAATAATCTGGGGAAGGTGGGCACAGCGCGAAACCCGGCGCGAGAGATCCTAAAGGGATCAGGGGGGCTGCTACTTCCTTAACTAGTGGACTCTCCGGTGTGGTGGGGTCTGGGAGGAAGGGGGGGGGATGCAAGTCAACTCATTGATATAGAATACACAGGGGAGGTAATTGCTGAACGCGAGAAAATTTCACGTGCGATAGGTGGGTGGGAGGAAATCCGCATAAAAAATAAAATCATTAAGAAATGGCCTGCCTACATTCAGAATAATTGTTGTCAAAAAGGGGGAAACAAAAGACAAAAACGAAACAATCGGCCGATGAGAGATCTGAGAACATCAGGATCAAGCACACTGGGTCAGCCATGAGACGGGGGAAAGGCAGAAGGGGATGCCGGTGCTTGAAAAAGGGAAAGACTGGACCCGCAAACAACACCACGGCGGCCAGAAAGGGTGAACGAGCTGGGGGAGGGCAGGCCTGTCGGAGGATCATGGAGAGTTGCAAAACAAGAGAACCTGAGATCTTATTCTGAACGGGAGTACGGCTTCAAGGAGCAAGAAAAATTGGGTCCAGGAAAAGCTTTGGCAGGGAACTACGAGAGAAGCGGAAAGAAGGAAAAGCCCACAGCCGCCGACTGCATGGGGTCACCGTCTAGATAAAAAAACAGAAGGGGATAGGGGGGGGGGGAAAGCGAGTCAAAGAAGAGAAAATTGGGGGTTGGAGAAAATTTCTTGTGGCCACGGGGAGAGGAGAGAAAAAGAACGGACGAAGAACCCTTCAAAGAGGGGGGGTTTTTCACTGGCCTGAAATACCAAAAGGTCGGCAAATCAATCGGTCCAAAAAAAAGGGGGGGGGGTGGGGGGGGAATGTGGGACCCAACTAATCGTACTGAAGGGAGCAGGCACCGGGGGAACGCAGGGTGGTCCTCCCGTGGTGGAATAACTCCAAAAAAAAAGAAAAGGGGGCATCCAACAAAACTTAGTTTTGTATATGAACCCATCAAACAAAAAAAAAATAACCACCACAAAAACCCCCCCCCCCAAAAAAATTGAAAAAAGAAGAAAATGGCCACAAAAATGCTCCGCGATCAGTAGACACAACACCTCGGGGACAAAAAAGACTGCAGCTTCAAAATTCCGCTGAAAGGCGGGTGTGGTGGGAAGCTCCGCGAGAGGCTTCGCAGTCAGGGCGAGCTGCAAGAAAGTCGAAGAAAAACGGGGATCAAGCCATGACAACACGGGCCGTGAGATTCCATCTGCAGAATAGACATAAGGGGGCAACACACCCCTAGATAGCGGGCGGGGGTCAAAGAAGGAAAGAACCGATACCTTTGTCGCTCAACCGCCGTTAGGAGGGACTTAACAAGGGGAGAAAAAAACGTGGCTGACCGGAAGATGTCATTGAGAAAAATAATCGAAAACAGGTCAAAGGGGGATTCGTCGCCGCCCGGAGTCCTTGAGCTGGAAGGGGTGACAAAGGGGAAGCGTGAACTGGAGATCGGGATCCGGGGGGAACGTTCAAAAAAAAAGGAAAAGCGTTCCACGCCAATCGCTCCATGCCACAGCCAGGATAGGGAAAAAGTTCAAAAGGGGAAGAGAAAAACTGGAGTAGGGGCAGAAATAAGGATCTCGCATCGAAAAGAAAAAACAACAGAAATAAGTAGATGGGAGATCCTTCCGCGCAGAGGTCCAAATCCTCCTTCAGTGATAACTAGAAAAAATACAGAGATGAATGACGGGTGAAAGACGCCCAAGAAGGGGAACCTTCACATAGGGGGGGGCCGGGAAGAAAAACGGCTTACCGAAGAACTGAAAGACCGAGAAGAGGCGATATCTCCAGTACAAGCGACGGGGTGCGATATTGGAAGAAAAAGGGGAAGAAGTGGACGGCGAAATGCACTTCGCGTGAAAAAGGCTTTGAAAAAGGGGAATCGTTTCTGGGGTCCGGCACAAAGCAACACCGAAAATCAAAAACCGCTAGGCTGGAGAAACCTAAGCGGACGGGAGCTGAGAAAGGAGTACCCCTCCTCACTGAAAGTCCGGACAGGAAAGGTCCCGACTGAGGAAAGTCAGATGGACTGCTCTCTTCTTAAAGATCATCTGGGCGGAGAGGAAACAAAGGCCCCTTCACGAATTCATCTTCATTCCATTGCAACTAAAAGATTTGGGGGGGCGATGAATTTCAGTGGGGGTCGGGATGTCTAGGTTGTTAGGGAAGATGGTGGGTATCTCACCCTAATTCTTTGTTGTTACCTTTCTTTTTTTTGGGGCCTGCGGCGAACACAAATCGTGGCGAGCCAGAAGGAGCGGTCAAGGAAAGCAGATCGAAGTAGGGGCGCTTTTCGACTGGGTAACGGGAGGGAACAAAAAATCCGATGGAGTTGGCTCACGGCTTAGGGGGAATAACGGATCGGACTTCTTCCCCCACACCCGGAAAGCAGGGATAAAAAAACGGGATGACATCAGTCAACCCCACAACCCCTCAAAAAAAGTCTGGAAAAAAGAGCGAAGTGAATTCATCTACGATCTAAAGAGGGGTGAAAGGGACCTGACTCTCGGGGGGGAAGTGCAAAGTGGTCATCCAAAAAGATTGGGAGGTCTAAAGGCGCGTTCTGACAAAGGGAAGCTCCGGGTAAATATCGTTCAAGGGTAGAAAAAATTGGGGTCTGCAACAATGACCTGGAAAGGAAAAGAAGCCGGACTGAACGAAAGCAACAGAGGGAAGAGCGAGGCCGCCGTGGTGGGGGGTCGTCGTAACGAGGGGGAGAGGGGGGAAATACCGAAAGGCCGGCCTTCGAATGAATGCTTACGCTGCGCGCCACCTGCCCAAGGTGCTCTCCTGCTGGGGCCGTCGAAGGAGGAGCCAAACCTAGATAACGAGAGGGGGCCTGTTGGAAAACAGCTGGCAACAATCATGCTGAGGTGGGGGCTCGTCTTCATCCGGGGGAAAAGTCTTCGTCGGGAACTGGGTACTAAAAAAGCCTTCGTTCTCGAAATCCAAGAGGGGGGACTAGGGAAAGCGTCAGGGAGGGCTCAATGGACGCGCCAGTCTGGCCAAAAGGAGAAAAAAGCCCAACAGGGAGAAGACTGTTCAAGGATCATTATGCAGCAAAAGAGAAGGGTCAAGACGTCAAGAGAAAAAAAGACAGCCGCGGAAGGAGTCGGGCACGGGCCAAGAGGATGAGAGGAAAGGAGGGGGTAGGAAGCGTTTCCGCATCACGAGTCGGCGGATATGGAAACACCGAAAGAGGGATAGCGCTGGCCGACGACAAAGCCTGGCGGCCTGGTTCGAGTTCGTAATAGTAGGCCTCAATGCTCATGACCTCATAGCACATGTCGGGTGGAATCTCCCGGCTGCCTGTTCGCGATTCCCCTGTCCGGGGGGGGGGGGAGTAAAATCGCGGCCGGGAACATTACCAGCATTCGCAAAATCGGAAAAAATATCAATTGCTTGTGATCCTGTGCACGTGGGAAGAGGAAGAACGAAAGGAGAGTAGAGTCGAGACCGGACATCTAAAAAAACCGGGGAGCTCTCTAAGGGGCATACCAGGTGACACAGATGGACTAGCCAAAGGCGACGAGGAGAAATTGCCGTGTCAGGAATACGATCGAACGGGGAAAAGGAAAGCCAAACCAACGGGGGAGGGAGGAAAAGAGAAATTAGGAGGGAACAGTCCTGGGCTGATAGTAATCGGACAACACGGGCAAGAGTCAAGTCCGGCGTCCGAGGTCACCCGGGGGGTGCTTCGGGAGGGGGGGAGAAAAAACTCCATGCCGAGAATGAGCGGATCAAATCTACCAAACGAGGTAACAGGGGGGAATGCAGCCAGACGATCGGCGGAACAATGAGGTGTGGGGCGAGGGGCGGCACATGGGGACGGAGGGGCAGCCGAAGATCAAAAAAACTGCCGGGCGAGCAAAGAGACTGGCAATTTCCTATCAAAGGATGTGCTGATTGAGGCAGAGCACTAAAAGAAGGCAACGTCTCAAGGAAGGGAAGAAAAGAAAAGTCTCGTCGTGCCAGATTAAAAAAAAGAATTGGGGGAAACGCGAGAAACGAAGAATGCAGGGGGGAGAACACAACTAAGAGAAAGATCAAGCTTGCCGATCCGCGCCCGCGAGCGAGATGGGGCTATTCCCCCGGAGGGAGGGGGAGGCTAGGGATTTGAAAGGTAGTACAGTCTCAGGACGTGGGGGGGAATGGCTAAAGGGACAGCGCATCCTGGGGGGATATAGGCAGGTTCCTTCGGGAAAAAGGAAGGGCCTGCAATCAAGAAGACGAGACCAGGGGCGAGTCTGATAACAAAAGCTGGCAGCGCCAGGATAAAACCATCTAAGGGAAGGAAAGAAACATCAGAGGGGAGAGTTGGGAGGAAGCGGACCGACAGCTCATCGTCACGGGAGTTATGAGATATAGAGCAACGGAAAATAAGCAAGCACTGTGGCGGGGGAGACGAACCGGCAGGGAGTGTGCCTTCTTGAAAGGGCGACACACACCTACTACTAGGGAAAGCGAGAAGGTAAAACATGGGGCTGGGGCTGTCGAGGAAAGGGAGCATGAGGGGGACATGTAGCCCAGGATGGGAACATACTGAGGGAGGAACGGGAATTATACCGCGGCGATGAAGGGGACGATAAGGCGATGAACTCGTAGCCGAAACGCGTAAAAGGACATCTTCCAAAAAAAAAAACGCTGGCGCATTCCGTAGGGCTAAAAGGGTTGATACGCGACATTGCGAGCGTCAGTACACAGAGAGGGAGAAAAAGGGGGTGGGGATTAGACGTCGTACGGGTCCGATATGAAGAGAATAAACCGAGGGTAAGGGAACAGACCATAGTTGGCCGCGCCTTGCCCCAAATCTAAAGGCAAAAGCTACTTCTGCTCGCTGCTATACAACTGCCATACGCCTTGAGGGGGGTCCGCAGCAGTGAACGCCAATCGAAAAAAAAAAACGGGTAAATATGGGAGGGGGGGGGGATCAAAAAAGACGCCAATAACCGAGTAGCCCCTCCAAAACTTAAGGGAAAAGAGAAAAAAAGGGGGGGGGGAACGCTGGACTGCCTAACGCTTCCAAGGGAAAAGGTTTGTCTAACGCGGGGCTCGAACTGCTTTCAGACAGCAGAAGAGATAGGGGAACAAGCCAGATCGAATCAAATGACTGGCACGGAAGGGTTATGGTGAAAGATGAGCGCTCGAAGACAGGTTTTCCGGGACCGCCGAAGACTAACGGGCGATGGGATAGGGGTGTGAAGAACATGGCAACACGGAGAAAAGGGTAGGCTCAAACCGCTTAGGCTAAGAAAACGGCGAACTGAATCCAGGAACTAGAAGAGGAAAAAACCAAATAGAGCCAAAGGACGAGGGCTGAACCCTCGACTGAAGGGAAGAATTCGTAGGCCGGTACAAACGTCGGTCGGCAAGGACGGCATTCCGCGTGAAAGGGGGAAAGCAAACGCGGTGCTTAAGACAAGCAGGAATGAAACCAGCCCAGAACTCGAGAAGGGGAGAAAAACCGCATCCTCGGGCGCGGCAAGAGCGGCGAGACTCGAAGAGAAAAACAACGAGAAAAGAGAGATGGAGAAAAAGATAGCCGGCCTAAACGAGACAGCTGGACAGAGAGCCGGCTGTTGTGCGGCCAGTCGAAAAACTGCTGGTGGGGAAGCGAGGTGGCGCAAGGAAAGGAAAAAAACGAAAGGCGATTCAGGGAAGAAACAAAACTTCTGACGCCAAAATCAAACTAACGGAAAGGAGGGCGGCATTCTACCATTACCAATTCGGAGGGTACTAACACCAGGGGTAAAAACAAAAAAAAAAAAAAAAAAAAAAAATCCCTAAATAAAAATAAAAGACGGAACAGAGTCTCCTTCCCAGCGCGGGTTGCACTACTGGGGTTATCACAATTTGAAAAGGTAATGGGAAGGACCCAAATAACCTCGAGGAGGAGGGTCTTAAAACCTCTGCGAGCGCGAGACCAGAAATAGAACATGACCGATCGAAAAGACGGAAGGCTGAGAGAGAGGAAGGTGATGACAGACGCGGCGAGGGCGAAACAAAGCACAGGTCATCTGGAAAAAAGAAGCGGGAGTTGTTGGGGGTGAAAGAGCCCTGGGAGGTTTAGTGTCTCGGTTTGGGGCGAACCGCTGGGGGGGGGGAAGCAGCGGGGGGTGAGGGCTGGCCGTAGGGAAGGGCGGCCTGAAAAAAAGGGAGGGAAAAGAAGAGGTATGAAAGTACGACGATCAAGGCGAGCAGAAGTAGATTAGACGAGTTGGGGGGTTAAATGAAAAAGCCGAGGAAATGACGTGAGAAAGACTGCGGTCAGCGCATCTCGGCAAGGACAAACGTGTCAAATACAAAAAAAAGGCGCACGATGAAGAAGCAAGGCCGAAGGAAAAATCAAGTAGTCTCCAGATGACGGCCAGGAGAAAGAGGCAATTTGGGGGGCCGCGGCAGTAGGTGTCGCAGACGAAGGGGGAAGACGAAATGGTCGCGGAAAAAAGGGGAGGCACAGCTGCAAGAATTACTGACCGGTCTGGATAGGAAAAAAAAATGGCAGCCGGACATGGAACAGGGCTGATCCCTAAGCACTGAAAAAGGACCAGAAAAGAGAGTCACCTCGCTATGGCAAGCCGGGGGGTGTCCGGCCCCATGAATCCCTTCAACGGGAATAAATGAAAAAAGGAGCTCGAGAAAAATTTGCAGTGGCCCAAGTTGCTAGGATAAACAGAAGGCTGAGCTAAAACATAATAAAAGATAGTTACGCTGTCGTGAGGCAGGTTCGGGGGCAACTCCGGGCCTGGAAAAGAATGAAAAAGGGGTCGAGGAGGGGCAAAAAAGAGGAAAGGGGAACTTCTTCTGTGAGCCTTTGTTCAAAAGGGCCTTCGGAGGTCAACGGAAAGACCGGATCGCTTCAAAAGAAAACCTGAAAGGAAGAAACGTCTTCGGCGTGAACTTTAATCTCAATGCGACGCATGACAATCACTGAACAAACAAGGAGAGAGGACTAGTCAATTGAGAAAAAAAAAGGCGGAGGAAGGGAAGAAGCCCATCGCTGGCGCATTGCGAGGCATCGCCAGAAGAGCCAAGCCGGCGGAGGGAAATCTTGAAAGAAAGTCGAAGGAAAGAGGTCGCTTCATTGGATGGTCTTGACGCGCTGGAATCCCGGACAATGGGAAGCCTGGTCGGGCGTCTGGGCTCTGGGGCAGTGAGAAATGCATCAAGAAAAGGACGTCTGAAACTAGGTGGGGGCATCGCCCGACCGACCTGCGCGAAACGACTGGGATCAAACGCGACATGCAAGCAGAAAGAAAGGAATCGGAAGAGACTCGTCTGGATGGGCCACTGTTCAAAGGGAACAAAAAACGGAATGTAGACGTACAAATCGTCAACGAGAAGGCAACTAATGGGGCGAGAGACCTCAGAACCTGTGAGCTCCAGTCCTATAAGGAAACGAGGCACTTTGCCTGTTCATCCTAAAAGCGCGACATAAGAAAAATCAATCAACAACACTAGGGAAACGAGATATTGCCGTCCTCTGCTTGGAAGACGCCAAGAAGAAGCAGGTAGGCGGCGGAGAAGGAAAAAACTTTCTGTCGTCGCGAAAAAAGCGTTCCGGGCTAGGGTCGTCAACAAAAAACATTAAACAATTATAAAATACACAACCTCAGGGGGAAGGGAGTCGAATTGGGGGAGATCTGGATCATTTCTAAAAGCTCTTTAGCAAAAGCATTGCCTAACGAAAAGCCAAATCCGGGGAAAAAATTGACGGATGAAGAATTAGGCTCAGATCAACGAACATCCAGAACAGCCACACTAACAAACGTGGACACGAGAAAAAAATGAATGGCGAACACCAGATGGATTGCGAAGAGAAAGAAGGGGAGAGATATGGCCTATGCCGAGACAGCGCCAAGAGGAAGAGCAGGGGTATGAGAAGTCCAGTACAGGGGGAGAATGGCCTTGATTCAACGGTGTGGGGGGAAAGATTGTGATGAAGATGAAAGAAGGAAATGAGAGAAAAAGCAGAGTCCAAAAGACTGAGGCCGGCCCCAAAGTCAGGAACGCGGTGAAAAGGGTGTAGGAAGGAAACCGGGGCGGTCTAAAAAAGCCAAAAGAAAGAACAGTGAAAGGAAGAGAAAAGGGACGGAAGGAGGAGATGGAAAGGAAAAAGACAGTGATAAAACAAAAGACAAACAAGCGTCGAGGCCTAGGGTTCAGCCATCGAGCCGAATCAATCAGAGAACTGGGAAGACCCGGTGCGAATGTGGGGGGGGGGGGGGTGGGGGGGATGGGGTAAGAAGGGGGGGGGCAATGGGGGAGATTGTATTGTTTTTGGGGGGTTTTTGGGCCTTTATGCCTGTGCTTAATCTGAAATCCGCCGCCGCCTCTGCCCTCGGGCTCTATTTTTGCAGACGGAGGTTAGGAATCAGCCCGAATGCACGCTTCACATGTCAATAAAGGATTACCGGGAGGTCACGGGTCGCAAAACGCAGAAATCTTGGCGCGGAACATCGTAAAGAAACAAAGGGGACAGGAGGCCACTCCCCAAAAGGGCAGAGGGCGCAATCTCTAGGAAGAGGTTTCGAACTGCGAGCACAGAAAAAGCGCAGTGAAGGGTTTATTGAAAGTACTTGTGCCGATATTGGAGAAAGAAGCTTTATCTCGAAACTTCATAGGTGACATCAGGCAAGGCACAAACCGCAAAACGGACAAAAAAGACAGGCTGCTCTCCAGCTACGCGGACCGGGAAGATTATGGTCCGAACACGAGGGGTGTCAGGGTCGAAACCCAGCACGGGTCATAAAATAGGGTGGAAAAAAGGGAAAGCCATCGGGAGGACAAAGAAACGAAGAATCCACCGCACAGTCAAGCGGAAACAAAACGAGGTGGCAAGCAGTCGGATGAAAGGGTCGGTTGAGGAAAAAGCGCCGGGAGAGAGGCGGGTCTCCGATGACGAGGGATTCCGGGACGCGCGAGCGTGTCAGGTTCAAAAGAGCAGAGGGAGTTCCATAGGAAGAAGAGGGGAGCAAAGACGATTTTCCGCCCTTGGGAAACAGCCGAGAGAAGGTATTTAGGGAATGGCTGAACCCTGTCAAAAAAAGAAGGACAAGGGGCGCGAAACGAAAGGGAAAACGGAATTGGGCCAGCAGGAAGCAGTAAGAAAGGGACCAGATCGACCTCCCATAAAGGGAACAGGGCGCATCCCAAGAACTCAGGAATGTAGAAGGGAACACGAAGTCTGTCAGTCCATCACTGGGAACGGGGCCTGAAGGGCCTGGAGGAAAAAAGCCCTAATGCCACCATCAAGGAGAAGGGAGACAAGGCAAATCCTTCCGTACCGAGGGGATAGATCTCGTAATCGAAAAACCACAGAGAAGAGGGAATAAGAAAATTCGGCCAAAAGCGCGGGGCCGGAAACGAGGGGGGATTCGGAGCGAAGGGGCCCGAACTCGGTCTAGACGAAAAGAGGATTGCCTACCTCCCGTCTTGACCGTGACCTATTCGGAAGACTGTCAGGCGGCTGTCGTCGCAAAAAGACAGCTATTGGGAGGCGTTTCCTCAAGGTAAAGGAGGGAGGATGCCAAGGACAGCTTTTCAAGACAGACGAGAGGGAACAAAAAAGGGGATCGGTTCGGTGACTGGAAAAACGACCAAAGAAAAAAATAAGCCAGCGAGCAGGATGGGCGTGGCAAACGAGGAGGGGAGGCAAGCTAGCATATTGCCCCTCCAATCACGAAGCCACCGGACTCCTGATCCCTCAAGCGGAAGAGCGAACTACAGTACTCGAGGATGGGGGGAAGCTCTCGAGGGCAAAGGGACCAGGGCAATTAAGGGCCATCTGAACCAGTTGTGCCGGAAAAGGTTGGGGGTGAATAAGGGGGAAGGGGAACTTTGGATTGCTCTTGGAATGGGGTCAGAAGCTGGGGGGGATCTCAACCCTAAAAGGTTTGAGAAGGCGGGTTTAAACCGAGTCCCAGGTAACAACGCCAAGCAAGGCAGTATGAAGGACTCCTATCAATTAGAAAAGAAAAAAGTAGGACGGGGACTTTGAAGTTTTAATGCCATCCGATGCGGAAGTTTGTCGGAGACTGAAGTGGAAGAGGGGACATCTCGGAAGTACGTACGTCCCGAAATACAAACATTCAAGCTCCTGATGGAAAGAACGGGTCAAAACAACTCATTAGACTATCTCCTAAAAGGGCGGCTGGGACTGGAAGGCCTAATTGGCCGGGGGGCAACGGATACGGGGAAAAAAGGATGTTCAGAATTGGGAGACGCGGGCAATATGGATTCCCCGTGCCCCTTAACGAGAGCCTCAATAAACGGGAACCAGTTCTTCAACAATGCAATCTGTCATTGAGGGTCCACCCTTCATCGCCAAGAACACAAAGAAACAAAAAACCCGCGAGGGGACGTTGGGGGTCAAGGGCGGGGGTCATAGCTATATCGCATCTTCAAGCACGGCACAAGAAATTCCTGCGTTAGAGGGCGGAAAAAAACAATGCTACGTGCAACGGGGGAGATCTACAAATAACGAAGGCCGATGACGATGTGGCCAAAGGAGGCCCAAATCATGCTTGGGGAGGCTTACAGAGGTCAAAAATGGGAAGAGGCCGAGGAGGGGGGAATTGAAAAAAAAATGACCGGACCAGCTTCGCGTTCCTCGAGGATAAGGAGTCCGGACCTACAGGACTACGGCAGAGGCGTGCTGACCTTCCTAAAGAAAAATGCGCTGCATCAGGCAAAAAGAAACACCAGAGAAGGACTATTTCAATAATGCAGACCCAAGGGGGATGTCTCCAAATACCAGAGCGCTACCCGTCTCGTATATCGGCAGAAGGAAAGCTGACGAGGCACTTTCGTGCTGGGAAGACACGAAGGCAGCAGGCGCGTGTGCGACACAGACGTCAGGTCTAGATGGAAGGAAGCGACCGGAAAGGGAGGGAAAGGAAAAGTGGCGTAGGACTGGGAGCTACTGAGCCTCATGACTCACCTCTTCATGAAGGCTTTTGAACCATGCGGCCGGGGGGAAAAAGTATGAACGGATGAAGTTCTACCTTCTACATTCAAATTCTCCCCCGAAATCAACAAAACGTTCATGGGGGGAGTTCAAAATGGTTACATAAGAAGTGCATAGGGAGACGGGTGCGGAGAGAACCCCGGCATCTCGCACAAGATCGGCAGAAAAAGCCAAAAAGAAAGAGGGAGACGAAGGGCGAGAAAGGCACGAGGATGCACGTTCCTGGAGATAGAAGCGAATGGCATATGTCAGAAGCAAAAGAAGAAGGAAAGGAGGAAAATAAGCTCAATCGTTAAGGTAGCCTCTACACAGGCGGCATCCGTTCGCCTGAATCAAGAAGCGGAGAGTCAAACTTTATGGGAGGTAAGCGCCTCCCATCCGTGCCGGAGGAGGTATCGGACCGAACAAAAAAAAACTGGGAGCAATGCAGATAACAAAGAGAGAACTTCTTTAAGAGTTCGGGAGAAGATGGACGGCAGGTCCCCGGCCTCAGAAAAGGCATCCCGGGAAGCAGAACAGGAAGGCGCTGTAACCTGGTACTTGCCATAAGGGGGTGCGGCCTGAGGACGCCAAAGAAGAAACAGCAGCAGATCGCCAGCAAGGGCCGGGTACGCGGGTAGCGTACGGGGGGCCCAGACAGGAGGGGAAAAGATGTACGTTGGGCGACAAAGCAGAGGGGGACGCAGATCATGGTAACGACCGACAGCCGGAAGGGCCGAATTCCGATCGCCGGCCCAAATCGAGGGGGGGGGGAGATGCAGAAGAGCATTTGGCTGAGACTGAGAATCTATGCCTTCTCTCCTTTGGGGTGAGGGGGGGGGGACGTCAGTGATGCAGATGCATCTTGAGAATAGGAAATCAGCATACGTATGCCTTGAAGAAGTACGCGATAGGGGAGACAAAACGCAAAAGGAGGGAGAAAAAAAGCGGAGCCAAGAAGAAAAAGAAAAGGGAAGGGAACAATGAGAAGCCGCCGCACACCTGGCACACAGCATGGGGCAAACAGAAAAAAAAAGCAAGCAGCACCGGGATGAGAGATAAAGTGATCAGGCAGAAAAGAGCAAATCCCCTGGGAAACTGCGCAAGAAGAGTGGACCGTGGCGTGTGGGCGATCAGGGGAGCAAAAAAAGACGACAAAAGGAGGCCAGACGAAGGAAAATTGGCTGTTTCTGGGAAAAAGGGAAGGGGAAAAGGAGAGGTTTGCAGAACAGAAAAAACTTCAGAAAGGGAATTTGCTAAAAACGAAGGTAGGAGAAACATCGTGGGGGGAGAAACAAGTAAAAGCCGCCGACTGCCGGGCGGGGGGGGGGGGGGGGGGGGGGGGGTGAGGGCAACCAGGCGACAACGGGGGGAATGCCGTAGCAGAAGATTTTATGCTACTAAGGATCGACAAAAATAGCGCCTGAAATTTCGGGGCGGACGGCGGTGGCGATCTCTGCACAGACTCCGAAAGTGGAAGACTCGGCCCAAGATCCAGAGGTTGTGCCCTCGCGCCAAACCCCCCGCGTTAAAAACAACTACCGATAGCTGCGCGACTGGAGTAAGGCATAAAAGGGGGGATGGGGGGACCGCCACGAAAGTTCGGAGGGAAACCGCACGGACAAAACACGCAGGGGGAAAGAATAAAACATCACCAGAACGAATCAAAAGACCAAAAGCGGATATCCACCACACGCGTAGGAAAAGGCTGGACGGGAAAAAATCGACTGAAGCAGAAGGGAGCGGGTTTTTCAAAGCGCGCGAGAGTCAGAAGGCGGGTCGGCTCATCGAAAGAGAAGGAAGCGAGTGGCGAGTGGGAAGGGTGAAAAGACTAGCGCTCGCTACGAGGGTGGACGGACCCAACACAGCAAAGGAAAGGGGCGGATGTCCACGAGGGGGGGTTGGGCCGGAACAATCCCCGTCCAGCAAAGAGGATGCCGGAGAACTTGGAATGAAGGAAGGTCAAACTGGGAGGCACCAGAACCATCGAGGTACGGGATCTAGCTAAAGAGAGAAGGACAAAACGTCGGGTGACGGGCGAATCGGGGAAGTCCGGGTGACACCGGTCTCAACGGAGGTGCACCGGAGGAGGACGCAACTCCGGCAGGTCCTCCAGTCGAAGCAGACGGATCGCTGCAAGCAAGCCGTGGAGCGGCAAAAGGAGCGCAAGACAACACAGGAAAAAAATGCGAGATCGCCGGACCTTGGGGGCCGAAAGGCTGCAACAGGCGGCGGAGGGATCATCAGAGGACCTGTTGGAGAGGGAGACGAACTCAAAACCAAGCGGTGAAGAGAAAACGAAAAACGCGAAGGAGTAAGGGAGTCCCGGTTGACGACTTCCAAGATAACGGCTCGTCAAAGAAGGAAAACAGAAAAAAAACTGGGAGGGCTCTTGTCCTCAAGGGCTAGGGGCCGGCGAAGGAAAAATTCTCCTGGTGTACAGCAAAGAGAAAGAGTGAAGATAAAAATGATCGGTTTCGGGTCACTGAAACCCTAGAACCTCCGAAGGGAATTGCGGAAAAAAACGTCTTGCAAGAAGAGCGGAGGGCGGGACCCCCTCCAAACGGAAAAGCCGGCCAGACCCGTAGCCACGGCGCTCGGGATGAGCACACTCGAAACGAGGGCGGGGGGAACTCGAGCAGGCAGCGCTTCTGAAACCGGAACAGGGTGCCAGCGGAAGCAGCAGGCATCCGCGGTCCTAACCGGGGGTTGTGATAGATGATGGTGCCTTAGGTGGGGTGAGGGATTTCTCGGTTGCTCGAACCCGAGGGTCAAAAACCGAGCATGGGGTGCAGAAAAGGGGTGGGCCGGATCCTTCGACGGAACGCGTGTCACCATCAAGTAAGAACCAACCAATTCTGTCGGACGTTAAATACTCAGGTGGGGTTATGTAAGGAATTCACAAGACGATGGAGAGGTATATAAAGCTTCTTCGGTATAAGGAAAGCGTTCTCAACCAGGCAGAGGGGGAATGTGGGCGCCTGGGGTCGGAAAGATTACGCATAAACAGTCCCAGAGAGAGGGGATGGGACGAATGCAGTGTCCGTATTTCGGCAACGACAAGGTCTAGGGCAATGTTCTGAATAGCAAGGTGAATTACAGGCAAGGTTCATAAGTAGCTCTTACTGGGGAAGACTTTGTGAGGCAGGGATCACAGATACTTCACGGGTCCTACCAAAAAGCTTACACGGAAGGAAGGTCAGAAGAACAGTGTGGGTGGCCGTCGGCGGAAAACGAAAGGGAGACGCCAATCGTAAGCACGTCACACGCCTTCCTGAAAAACTTCAAGCACACCGGGCGGGCCCTGCTGATTGGACTGGTGAAAAAACGGAGAGCAGGGGACTCCGAAACAAAGCAACACTGTCCGGGTCTTAGTGAGAACGGGGAAGTGAGCCAAAGTCTGAAAGGTGTTTGCAGGCGGTCTAATCTTAATGGGGGGGCAAAAGATGGTCTTGCGCCGCGGGTGTGACTCCTTAGGAGATCGAAGAAATATGGCAGTACGTCGATGCACTGAATCAAGGACTATCTGAATCAATGCGACCAATCACAACCAGGGTAATAATACTATCAGGGGGATAACCAGGTATTCCCCAAAATGATCGGCGCCCGCATGGCAAACCCATCTGCAGGCGGAGAGGTCTAGTTCATCGGAAAAAGTCTGTCGCCTTCGGGAGTTTCCATCCGAGAGGACGCGTTTGTCGAAAAGATTAAGGTCTGAAAGGGTGACTGGCCGAGCGACCGGGCCCTTTTCTTATGTCAAGGGGGGGCACTGAGGGATCTGTCGAATCAATCCGCAACATCGTCGCAATAGCGTGGCGGCCCGAGGCCTGCTTCAAAAGAGGAACGTTCGCGGCCGGCGAAATGCCACACATTCACCACACCACTACCTCTTCAAAAGCGAAGGGGATTTCCTGTGCACTGGGCTCCGTGCTGGCTGGTCGAAGTACGATCCGCGGGGAGGAAAAACAAGTCACGGGGCGAGGGCAATTCCTAGTCGAAAGAGGAGGCCGGGACGGGGAGGGACGAATGGGAAGCATAGCTCAAAACCAAAAAAAGACAAGAGGAGAGGCGGGGCATCTCGCTGGAGGCCTCACATAACTGGCATCCTCGTTACCCGTCGGCGGGCAGGGTACCCTCTTGGGAGTCGGCGCCGAAAGGTGCTAGGGGAGGGATCACGGGCTAAAAACGACATCAAAAGCACATTGAACAGGAAAATCTATCATGAGAAAAGGGGGTTTGGGTTTGCGCATTCCCGGCCGGGGATGCGTTATCCAACGTTACTGCAGTGATCCAAAAGAAGGCGTTCACCAGACGCATGAGGTTGCGTATCAATTTATGATAAATGCAAGGGAACAGAAGAAAGTCAGCGCATGAACAGGACGGGAGATCTGGTAAGAACTCTGATAACACAAGTCGACTCCGCGGGATTTCGTAAAGCCTCCCCTAAAGGCCAAAAAAAAGATTTGTGGTGGTTTTTGTGCCGGGTTTAAGGACTCTCCGTCCACGAGGGTCAGGGGACGAGAGGGAGGGGGTATCCCCTTTGAACTATGAAAAACTGGTAAGTTGGTTGATTGCGTCAAGAGGGCCAGTCATTGAGTAGAAAAAGTCAGAAAACGGAAGGGAGCAGAACAGCCGAGAATTATTCAGAGAAAGAAGAGGCGGTAGGAAACAAAGCAGCCAGACCAGAAAGAGTAACAGATGAAAAAGAAACTAAAGTAGGGGGGACAGGCCAAAGGGTGGGGGGAACAGACGCACACAGCGTCAATAAAGTCCGGATTAGGAGGGGAGATCATTCCGATCAGGTCAAGCACAAATTTGGACTCTAGAAAAGGAAAGTGCAAAGGCTTAAGAAGCTATCATCTTAAAGAAGGGGGGGGGGGGACGAACACAAGGGAGCCATCGCGAAGGTGACGAAGCTTTAAGGAGTGGGGATATAACGGAAAATGTTGCACAAACGAAAGAGCGAAATGAAACGGGGAAGTACGTCTTGCAGCGAGGAAAGACATTTCGCACGAAGAGATGCGACGTCAATCGGCACCGACTGCAGCGGAGGATCACAAAAAAAAACAACCAAACGGGAGCATGCAGGAGTGAAGAAGTGACGGAGATACGAGCTAGCTGAAATGGGTGTATAAAGGACGTGCCGAGATGAAGAGCAGCCGGCGGGGAAAAGAGGGGCTGCTCCAAGGAGTGCTCGCGCTTAAAGCACGAGTACAATTTCAAACCTACTTATGGATTGTCGGCGTCCAGTGGCGACGCCAAAGGGGGGACGCCACTCGGGAATGCCTCCTGCGACCCAGCACGGCTAACGGGTGTGATCAAACAGAGTGCCTCCCCGAAACGAAAAAAAAGAACCGCGATCAAGTTCAACCAAAAAAAGGAGGAGGGCAAGGGGACCAGGGCTGCTGACATTGCTCTGAAAAAAAAATGGGAACGACAAACCTTCTGAAAAGTCGGAAAGCGGACAATCGAGACTATCCGAAGAGCAGGGGGGCTCAATTCGGCTTTCCGAAAGTCCTTCCTACCAGACGACGGGGTGACGCAAAACTAGGGCGGGCGGAGGGGTAGGTTTTTCTCTGACGGGGAAAGAAACGGGGAAAACCACGTTGGAGACTTAGTCGGCTTCAAAATATTAATACAGCCGCTGCAGGGGAGACCAGAAAGCGAACTCGATGAGGGGTACTGGCATCGCCACTCCCTAACGGAGGAAATAAAGGGGCGGGGAAGGTACAGATTCGGTCAGGGAGGATCGGAACGGTTGAATGTTCTGACAGCGTAGTGGCTGCGCTGCAACCGGAACATGAGATAAATACCGCAATCGAACCGCGTCCATTGACTGCGTCAAGAGAGGAGACTAAAGAGCTCTCAACAACAACAAATAGGGTAAAGATCAGATCGCCAAAGAAACCTCAGAAAAAGGCTAGAATACGGGCCGTGGCGGGATCCTGGCTGGTGGAAAGCTGCGCTACGTCAAACGGAAAGCGGGGAAGAAAAAGACACCTTATGCCGCGCCCGAAAAGGTTGGTCCCTAAAACTTCACAAGGCTGGGCAGGCTATTCTCAGTACATCGGTTGTGCACGACCCGGTGACAATAAGTTAATCGGTAGTGCAAGGGTGGACGCCACCGTGTTACAAAAATCCGCTAAAAGAGGGGGAGGACGACAAGGGGGGGGGGAATTCGGCAGGGGAGGAAAAAAACCAACTCCCCCGATGGGAGGCGAAAACGTTCGGAAATGGCCCCTCCCGAAGGGGGAAACCGGACAGGAAACCCGACTGAATCGGGGGGAAGAAGGACGAGACCGCGGATGAAAGGAAGCAAAAGCGGGTAATAATACCCGAGCAAGGGCCGCGGATGGACGGGGGCTGCTGCAGTCCAAGGGGGAAACTAGCGCTGTTGGTGGGGGGCCCGGGGCCTGGTTGGGTTTCGATGGGGTTATTGCTATACGAAAAGGGGAAGCAGGCAACCGACAGGGGGGGTCCCGTTTTTCGAACGGGAGGGGGGGGTTTCGCCGGAGCTGGAAACCGTAAATCAAGGCGTAACCCGGACGCCCGAGCAGAGAGCAGAAGTAGGAAAACGCGGTTGGGTTGAAGGCGCGATTCACATCCTATGGGGAGGAAGAGGAACCTTCGGAGTAATCGGGAAAAGGTACTTCCAAAACCGACACCGAAGCTCGAGATCGATCGCTTCAGAATCAAACAAAAGGTCGGCATACGTCATGACTATGGGGGGTCCGGGCCCAACAGTCGGGGAGGCGGCGACGAAGGGGAAATCTCAAGGTTCTTCGAGGGGAGGCGAACGCGGCAGGAAACTTGGTTGAAAGGGGAATAAAACGCTCGGAATTGCAAGGGTCTGCAACAAAGGATAAGCTCATGACAAAGGCGGACAAGCCACATCCGTCAACCTCGCGGCCTTGTGGGTATACAAATCGCATTGCAGCAAGGGCAACCAAAGGGGGATGAAGTTCTTTCAATCGCCACAAACAGGGGACCCTGCTGTAATGAGGGGGGGGGGACATCGAAAAGATGTCCGAAGACATCCGAAAAGCTGGGTAGGTGCAGGGGGACTGTTCGAACAGGCGTCCACCATCAAAGAAGGGGAAAAGGTGTTAGAGCGTCATCTGCATGAATGGGGGCATCTTCTTGCTGGCTCCGCTTTTTTCAACATCAGGGAAGTCCCTCGGAAGGGATCTCTTTCTGAAAAAGCCCGATTTAGCTCATTGAATTCTGCAATCTGAGAAGCGACAAAAAAAAAGAGAGGACTAGTCATGGGATCCAGTGCAGTCAACATTATCGAAAAGAGGGGGGCAAACACAACATCGACGATCGACGGAAGGCGGCGATAAAGACGCCATATCGTCGGGCCTTCTTGTCTGGCGTCGTTCCGCAAGAACCAGTCGGCGCAAGCGTGGGGGGTCATAGGGCGCGCGGCCGAACCAAATGGGAGCAGAAAGTAAAGTGGCAGGATCTTCGGGTTCTGCACTAGCGCGCAAAAAAGAAGAAGTCAGCAAGACCAGGTCTTTGGGACTCGCGCGGCCGTGGGGCGGGAGCCCTGAAAACCGCCAGACAGGTAGCATATTAGAACCAGGACCGAGAAAGACAGTCGTCGGCTGGGTCCTGTTACACAGCGGAGTCGAGGTGCGCCCGCAGGGGGCCAAAGACAGCTGGAAGCCAATATCAGGGGGGACTCGAACGAAGAGGACGAGAGAGCGTAAGTGGAACGAAGGGGAATATAAAGCGCCTGGGAAGAAGCGAAAATTCAACAACAACACGGGGGAGAGAATGCGTACTGCAGCGCGGGGCCTCCCACGTTCATCCTCTTTCGCACGCATGCTGAGGGTAGACACCCGTGAGAACTTGGCTGATAGGGCTCCTAAAGAGGGGCCGATATCGCCTGAAGCAACAGAAGAACGGGAATCACGGAAGAAGCTTCGTAAGAAAGTCCTTTTGAAAAAGGCTTCGGATGTAGGTTCCCCCCCACCCCCAATCAACTCAAATGGCTGTTGGCCGGGACTCCGGTAATCACACTGGGAGCGCGAGGAGAACACAGGTCTTTGAAAAAATGGAAAGGGGTTCATTTCCTAGGCGAAAGAATCAGCAGTTCGCTCAGCCATTGCTCTCGACGGAAGTCTAGCTTTCTGGGCAGAGGGGGCCATAAGGACGTGGGAGTGCCGACGGCGCTAATATTGGCGGAAACCAGACACGAGAGCTTTCAAAGCCAGATGCCGACGTCCTGTCTGCCTGAAAGAAGGAGACTTTGTTTGCCGGTGAGCATGGGGGTAAGGGACGGCAGAATAGTCCTAACGGGTTTCGTGGGAGGGGGGTTCAGATGCAGCGACATCATTGAAAGAAGGCTAGTTTCCAGTTGAGACGAAACAGAAAGGAGTATAGTCTTACGAGCAGAAGTCGGAAAAGGAAGAGGTGACGCCAGCAGTGTATCAAATGCAGGAAGCCGGCCGACCTCAATCATTATGGGGGGGGCGTCCAGAATGCGCAGCACAGGCGAAGGGTCATCCGTGAAAAAGATCAGAGAGGAAGAACAAGCAGTTATGCATTCTGTCAAACTAGGGCACTCCGCGTGTCGCGAAGAACTACAATGCCGTGGACTTGGCGATCAAGAGATCGAACACCACGGAGGGCGACGTCTATTGTTTATCGGGAAAAAAGGGGGATGGGGTACGCGTATATGATGCCGATGGCTGTGGCCGCCTCAAACAAACCCAAAAACAAAAAAAAAAAAAACACCCCAACCACACACACACAAAAAAAAAAAAAAACAAACCCACCCTAAAAAAAAAAAAAAAAAACACAAAAAAACAACACGCACACTTCTCACACAAAAAAAACCCCAAAAAAAAAGTCTAGTAAAAATAAAAAAGAGTCTCGATTAAAGAAGTAATTCTTCCTCGGCTGTTCCTAAAAGGTGTACCGCCTGTATGTCATTCGCTGAAACTCGGGAAAAGACGGAAAATACAGGGACTCTTACCAGTTGAATGGCGCATGCAAGGGGGGGGAAAGTGGGACCTAATTCTTGATCACGAGAAGCTGATCCGACAAAAACACCCACAAGGGCCTAGAGAATTCGCTGAATTGTGTGAGTGATACTTTACGGGAGATGGGGGCCGGGATAGAGCGACAAAAGAAACGGCGGATCTGAGTAAAACTGCCCTAGGGATTGTGGCATGCTGACTTAAAATACCAAAAGCCGGTTTTGCTCAACGTCCGCATACTCTCGTGCTTCAGAGGGGGAAGTCGTGCAGAATCTTGATGGAGAGCAGAGTTGGGTCCTGCTCTCAGAAAAAAAAAAAAAACACGGGACATCAAACCATCATGGTTGAGAATGGCCCCCCAGTGTAGGGGCAAAAGGCAGGAGAAAAAAAAGAACACGACCCAATTCCCGAATATCCATAGCGAAATAGCAGAGGAACTGGGAAGCTTCCAGGACTTGAGGCTGAGGGGTAAAACATGAGCCGTGGGGGGAAGTGGGGGGGGGGTGGGGGGGGGGTTGTGGGCTTTTGGGGGGGGGGGGTGGGGGTTCGGGGGGGGGGGGGGGGGGGGGGGGGGGGGGGGGCCTTGGGGGAGAGAGGGAAGAGGAGAGAAGGGGCGGGGGGGGGGGTGGGTGTCACCCGTGTGGGGGGGGGGGCGGGGGGCTCTTATCAGAAAGGTTCAACCTCGTAGGACATAAGCAATGGAAAAGAGGGGAACAGTTGCCCGTTAGTGGAAACTGTAGGGAGTGCTCAGAGGAAAAAGCAATCGAACGAAGGGAAAAGTGGGAACTCCCCTTTCTAAGAGCAGCACTAGCGGTCGATGGGCAGGGGTGCTTTAATAGAAAAAGGGAAACCGGCCAGCAACAGGTACTTGGAACTTGCAAGCGGGGAAGGGTCAGGCTTTTCACGGGAGAAGCCAGAGCGACGCGATCGAGGTCGGCAGAGGAGGAAAAAAACTCGCCTTAAGTCGGGGGTGCGCGTAGGAAAGAGGAGGCGGATTCGGTCCATCCGCGGGGGGGGGGTGACTCGAACGCTGAAAAACAAACTGGTAAGCGCGTGCGCAACACCGGGAGACCATGCACCAGGATCGTCACGCGGAATTAATCGTCGATCAGCCAGTTACGGGGGGGGGGCCGGCTGAGCGCGGCCTTTCTTCACCAAACAAATGAAATAGTGAGATTGGCCGAGAGATGGTCGAAGGACTCTTGCCAGACCCACGAGGAGTTACTCCGTCTGGGGGTGCCTTTCGTCGTCCTTGCTGACATTACGGGAGGTGGTAGAGACACGGCACGCCGGTAGAAAGACTCGAAAGGCACTCGCTATTAAGGGGTATACTAAACAGGCTGTACAAGGGACCAGAAGGAGGTTAAGAAAAGGCGGAGGAACTTTCGACGTAACGACTGTGGAATCATTGGCTTTCAAGTGAATCAGCTGGGGGATTCACAAAAGGAAATCACTTTCGACAGGCTTGAAAAGCGTCAAGGATACGGGGGAAGGGGCCGGTCTACCAAAATCAAAACCAAGGCGTATCGTCGTGGCGGTAAAAAAACAAGAGGGGAAGGGTCAAGCGGAAAGGGACGATGATCCCGCACCTCTCACAGAAAAGAAGGTAAACATTGAATGGACCTAACCGACGGGCTACTTAGTGTGGCAGGACGGAACGGGAGCGCCCGGGATGAAAAAAACGCTGCTCGAGGGCACACATACAGGAGAATGGCGAAATGTCGTGCAGTAAAAGCGGGGCAACGTGTGGGTGGTAGGACCTGGGGGGTGGTTGATAAAGTTTATGCCGACGGGTGGTCTTGAACCAACTTACATCCTGCTTGTATTGAAGGCTGGGCGGGTGAGAGCGGCCTGAACAAAGTAGGACAAAAGAATATGCACGACAGACCGAGGCAAGAGAGCAGAAAAGTAGGCGGGTTAGATTTCGCGTAGGTTAAAGGTTTGGGGGGGATTTAAGAAGCGCTAGAAAGGCCAGGGGCTAGATCCGGATGGTACAAGTCATCGCGGGTCAATTACGACGGTTCATGAACACGCAATTCGCGATCAGGGGGACCTATTCGGCGTAGGGATCCAAAACATGCCGTCCTACTAAATTCCGCCTAGGGGTGGGAAGGAAAGTGGACCGATCTAAGGGACTTCTCTAGATGGTAGTCGGTCGATTGTCGAGGCAATGGCGGCATGTAAGAGTACTATTCAAAGTAAATCTACTGCAGGGGGGGAGAGACCAGGCTGATTCGGCCATGATCCGCGAAGCCTCCTTCAATTCCTACTACAAAGAACCACACAAGCATAGTCTGCGCGAGGGGGGGGCATCCTTGGGGGTTCCTCTGGGGAAAAAGACCTGAGAGGACAATATCAGCACTAACAATTGGTCCTTAGCTGGGGGGGGAGGCAGCCACTGGGGAGCCCTGATGATCTAATGGCGGGCTGGGATGCTACATACAGCATGACTCGTGTGACTCGGAAGAGGTGGCCGGCTAAAAGGGCCAGGGGACATCTGCTGAAATGGTTTGTCGGAGGACATGTTAAAGGGGGGGAAATCCTTCTTCGGCTGCTTGCAAGCTGGTGGGCGACCGTCCCATTTAGGAAAGTCAAGCAGGTTCCTGGGAGCATAGCTGCCCCGTCAGGATCCTATATCCCAATGGGGACTGGGCCTCTGCATCAATGGGGAAGAAGAACGCTAAAAAGATTAGAGAGGGGACATCAATGGAGACAGTAGTCAGGCAAGCACGAAGGAAGCAAACACTCGGCCTCAGGGGGCATGGCGCGTATGACAATGCTTTCTTATCGTGGAAAAGGATCAAAGGGAGCCGAGGCAGGGCTTGGTGGGGCGCCTAAAGGAGGGGGGGCTTCTTTCGGAGGCAAGGCAATCTGCTCTGCGTGGCGCTGCGGTAGTGTGCGGCTGAGCGTAGCAAGCCAAGAACACATGCGTCGGGCAAGACGGGCGGTCTTTGGGCTAGGGGCAATGGCGGCCGTTGTGGGGGAACGGAGGTGGGGGCGGGGGGAGGCCGGGAAAATGCAAGACATCTGGCTCAAGAGACCACTCTTTCGCGCGGAATACTGCTGTTTTGAGGGGGAAGTGTGAGATGCGTGGGCCCTGGGTTCGAAGGTCTGAGATATCGCGCATCCATGAGGCAATGGCAAAGATCACGTACCGAGGGAGGGGACGGAAAGTAGAAAGGGAGAGATAATTCCTCAATGTCGCAGTGTCAGTAGCAGAAGCAAGGGGCCGACGC